>Ga0187893_10009324_pt1 | contig 15116 bp, 11 predicted proteins | sample MA1701074metaG_FD_139574 | JGI IMG/M metagenome (GOLD analysis project Ga0187893, IMG submission 139574) | White microbial mat communities from a basaltic lava cave in the Kipuka Kanohina Cave System on the Island of Hawaii, USA - MA170107-4 metaG ... | reverse complement strand
GGGTTACGCCGAGGACGGGGTGGTCCAGCAGGCGATCCGCGCGATCCGCGCCGAGTGCCGGGAACTGCTGGTGATCAGCGACGTCTGCTTGTGCGAGTACACCTCCCACGGCCACTGCGGGGTCGTCGAGGGCACCGAGGTCCAGAACGACCCCACCCTGGACCTGCTCGCGCGCATGGCCCTCAGCCACGTCCGGGCCGGCGCCCACCTGGTGGCGCCCTCGGACATGATGGACGGGCGTGTCGGCGCGATCCGTCGCGCCCTCGACGCCGCCGGGCACGCGGAGGCGGCGATCCTCTCCTACGCGGCGAAGTACGCCTCGGCCTTCTACGGGCCGTTCCGCGAGGCCGCCGACTCGGCGCCCCAGTTCGGCGACCGCCGCGGCTACCAGATGGACCCCGCCAATCTCCGGGAAGCGCTGCGGGAGGTCCGCCTCGACGTCGAGGAGGGCGCCGACATCGTCATGGTGAAGCCGGCGTTGCCGTACCTCGACGTGATCCGCGCGGTGCGTGAAAACGTGGACCGCCCGCTGGCGGCCTATAACGTCTCGGGAGAGTACGCGATGGTCAAGGCGGCCGCACAACGCGGCTGGGTCGACGAAAAGCGCATCGTCCTCGAGACCTTGACCGCCATTCGTCGCGCCGGCGCCGACGTGATCCTGACCTACCACGCCAAGGACTTCGCACGCTGGACGTCCTGACGCGTCCCGAACCCCGGTACGGAACGGCCCCGGGCCGGCGCTGCGGTTGGATCGGCTAGAGTACGCGGCATGACGCTCTCCGAGGAGCTGTTCGCGCGTGCGCAACGCACCATCCCAGGCGGCGTGAACTCTCCCGTGCGCGCCTTCAAGGCGGTCGGGGGCACGCCGCTTTTCATCCGCAAGGCCGAGGGCTGTCGGATGTGGGACGCCGACGGCCGCTCCTTCATCGACTACCTCGGCTCCTGGGGCCCGATGATCCTCGGCCACGCCTACCCGCCGATCGTGGAGGCCGTGCAGCAGGCCGCGGCACGCGGCACGTCCTACGGCGCGCCGTGCGCCGCCGAGGTGGAGCTGGCCGAACGGGTGTGCCGCATGATGCCCAACCTGGAGCGGGTGCGTTTCGTCAACTCGGGCACCGAGGCGACCATGAGCGCGCTGCGGCTGGCGCGCGGCTTCACGGGGCGCACGAAGATCCTCAAGTTCGACGGCTGTTATCACGGCCACGCCGACAGCCTGCTGGTGGCCGCCGGCTCCGGCGTGGCGACCCTCGGCATCCCGGGCTCCCCGGGCGTGACCGAAGCCACGGCGGCCGACACCCTCACGGCGCCCTTCAACGACCTGCGTGCCGTGGAACGCATCGTCGAGGCGCAAGGCAGGGACCTCGCCGCCGTGATCGTCGAGCCGGTGGCCGGCAACATGGGCTGCGTGGCGCCGCTCCAGGGCTTCCTGCCGGGGCTGCGGCGCGTGACCCGCGACTGCGGCGCGCTCTTGATCTTCGACGAGGTGATGACCGGTTTCCGCATCGCCCGCGGCGGCGCCCAGGAGGCGTTCGGAGTCAAGCCCGATTTGACCTGCCTCGGCAAGATCATCGGCGGCGGCCTGCCCTGCGCGGCCTATGGTGGGCGCGCCGACATCATGGAACGCGTCGCCCCCACAGGGCCCGTGTACCAGGCGGGCACCCTGTCGGGCAACCCGCTGGCGATGGCCGCCGGCTGCGCCGCCCTCGATGCCCTGCGGCAACACGGCACCTACGAGCGGCTGGAGGCCCTCACGACCCGGCTGCAAGTCGGCTTGTCGCGGGCCGCACAGGCGGCCGAGGCGGTTGTCACGGTCAACCGCGTGGGGTCCATGATCACCGCGTTCTTCTGCCGGGGCCCCGTGACGGACTTCGCGACGGCCCGGACCTCGGACACCACGCTTTTCGGTCGTTTCTTCCACGGCATGTTGGAGCGCGGCGTCTACCTGCCCCCCGCGCAATTCGAGGCGGCCTTCGTATCGCTGGCCCACGCGGAATCCGACATCGACGAAACCGTCGCCGCCGCCGGCGGCGCGTTACTGGCGCTCCGGGCGTAGTCGCGCCCGGCGCCCCTCGGGGCGCTGGCGCACTTTGCGGCCGTCGTTGCTGACCAGGAACAGGCGGGCGGGGCGTGCGCCCTCCAGGCGCTCGAGGCTCAGGACGTTTGCGGGCAGATAGGGGTACTTGAAGCGCAGCTTCAGCCGTCGCGAGCGGCGCAGGGCGCTCCATTCCTCGGCCCGCGCCAACAGCAGCACCGGGTCGCTTCCGCTCACGGCCGCCCAGAGATCGCAGCGCTCCTCGACGGCCGTGCGCGTCTCGAACAGGATGTCCCGCTGCACGCGGGTGGGGTCCTGGCACAACACGACGCGCGCGCCGGGACGCTGGCGCAGCAGCCACTCGATGTCACGCACGATGCGCCGGTTCGGTTGCGCCGCCAGGAAACCCGGCACCAGCACGGTGACCCAGAGCAGCGCCGCCACGGCGCTGACACCTGCGAGGGAGCCGAGCACGACGCGGGCGTTCACGCGAACGGCGGCCCCCAATAATGTCAGGGCCCCCGCCACGGCCACGCCCGTGGCCAGCAGCCGGTCCTCCGCCCCGATCCAGCCGGGATGCAGTGGCTTCAGAAGCAGCGGCGCAAGCCCGAGCGCTGCAGCCAGCAGGGCCAAGACGGCCCGCGCCAACCAGCGCTCCCCCGCCGACAGGGCTGCCTGCGTGAGCCAGCGTCCGATCACCAGGCAAAGCGCGGGCAGGAGCGGCAGCATGTAGTAGTCGATCTTGCCGCGCGACACGCTGAGCGGCAGGAGCATCAGCGCGACCCAGAGCAACAGCAGGCGCGGCCCGGCCGCGCCTCGCGACCGCCAGGCGGCCAGCGGCAGCAACAGCGACCACGGCGCTCCCATGGCGAGATACGCGCCCGGGTAGAAAAGCGGGCCGCGTCCCGAGTCGTAGGTCGAGGCGGCGAAACGTTCCAGGTTCTCCCGAAGAAAGAAGTGCGCCAGAGGCTCCGGACCCAGGCGCGCATGAACCAGGGCGAACCAGCTCATACCGCTGAGGGCGAACAACGCCAGCGACAGCGCGAGGCCAGGGCGGACGACCGACCACAGCTCGCGTCGGCGCGGCCAGGCGAGCAGCAGCAGGCCCAGGCCCGGCAGCAGCAGCGCCAGCGGCCCTTTGGTCAGGAACCCCAGGCCCAGGACCAGGCCCAGCGCGGGCACGGCCCAGCCCGCGCCCCCCTGCAAGGCGCGCAGGCCGAGTCCCATGGCCAGCGTCGAGAACAGCGCCAGCAACATGTCGGACATGGCCACGCGGCCGAAGCTCATGAAGCCCACGCTGGTGGCGAGGGCGATCGAGCCGGCCAGGGCCGCACGCCGATCCAGCAGCCGAGCGCCGAGCCAGGCCGTCGCGAGGAGCAGGCCCAGGGCCGCAACGCCGGAGACCACTCGCCCCGCGGCCGCCGTCGGGCCCAGCAGCTTCATCGCGCCGGCCATCAGCCAGTAGGTCAAGGCCGGCTTGTCGAAGAACGGTTCGCCGCGGTAGCGCGGGACCAGCCAGTCGCCGCTCTCGAGCATGGCGCGAGCCGCGTCCAGGAAGTAGATCTCGGCGCGCTCCAAACCGGCGCTGCCCAGGGCCGGGAAGAGGATCGCCGAGGCCCCGCACAAAACCGAGGCGAGGCGCAGTTCGAACCGGAGCGGGGGCTTCAGTGCGGCGCGGCCTCGGGCGCGGGCGCCGCCCTCCGGAGCTGGAGCTGGCCACACGCCGCCAGGATCTCCTGGCCGCGGGGCCTGCGGACCGAGACCATCAGGCCGGCGTCGGCGAGAACGCCGCAGAACACGTCCACCGCCTCACGCGTCGGCGCCTCGAAGGGAATCTCCGGGGCGGGGTTGAGAGGGATCAGGTTGACCTTGGCCCGACTCCCCGAGAGCAGGCGGGCCAGCTCCTCGGCATGCGCCCGGGAGTCGTTGACTCCCCGCAACACGACGTACTCGTAGGTCACGACACCGCCGCGCGGAATCGGGTAACGCTGCGCCGCCGCAATCACGTCCTGGATCCCATACTTCTCCTCGATGGGCATCAGCTCCCGGCGCAGCCTGGAGCTGGGCGCATGCAGGCTGATCGCGAGGTTCGGGCGCAGGGGCTCGCGCATCAGCTTCTCGAGGGCCGGCAGGATGCCCACCGTGGACAAGGTCAGCTTCTTGGCGGCGATGGCGAACCCCTCCGGGTCGAGCAGAATCCGCAGCGCCGCCACGGTCGCCTCGTAGTTGAGCAGCGGCTCGCCCATCCCCATCACCACGACGTTCCAGCCCCGGGGAGCGCGCTCGGGGTCCGGGTCGAAGCCCGGGGCCTCGCTCATCAGCGTCGCCACCTGCCCCAGGATCTCCCACGTCTCCAGGTTGCGCCGGTAGCCGGCGATGCCGGTGAGGCAGAAGGCGCACTTCAACGGGCAGCCGGCCTGGGTCGAGATGCAGAGGGTCCTGCGACGTGCCTCGGGGATGTAGACGCTTTCGATCGTCGCGCCGTCGTCGAGTCGGAACAAGTACTTGACGGTGCCGTCGCTGGCACGTGGCCGTTCCGCCACCTCGGGCCAGCGCAGCTCCGCCACTTGGCTCAGCTTTCCCCGCAGGCCCTTGCCGAGGTCGGTCATTGCGCCGAAGGAGCGCACACGTTTCCTGTAGAGCCAGGCGTAGATCTGCTGGGCACGGTAGCCGGGCTCCTGCAGCCCCGCGGTCCAATCCGCGAGAGCCATCCGACTCATGCCGAAGATGTTGCGCCCAGCCATTTCGTTACACGTTTTTCCGGGAGGACTGTTCCGCCACGCCACCCGCGCTCCACGGGTTCCCCCCAAGTCGGTCGCGCCGGAACTGATCCGAAACTGATCCGGCGCTCAGGGCATTCTACCGGGGCTTGATCAACACCACGTAATCGCGGGTCTCCGCAGGGACACGCACCCGCTCGCGGGGCCGGGCGACGCGGGACCACACCTCGAAGGGTACGAGACGCAGCGTGTCGTCGCGCCACTCGCCCGCCAGCCTGGTGACGTCGAAGCCGGCCGCCCGCAACGCGGCCGGGTCGCCGCCGGGGCTCCTGACCAGCAGGACCTCGAGCGGTGCCGCGACCTCGAAGCTGAGCTCGGTGCGACGATCGGGCTTGCTGAGGCGCTGGGTCGCGATCCAGGACGCGCCCCGCAGCTCCGCGGGCAGCTGGTCGAAGGTGTTGTCGGCGGTGCCGTCGAGCTCGTAGTGGAAGGGCCACTGCTCGCGGACCGGCAGCTGGATGAAGTACGCGGGGTTCCGCGGGTTCGACGAGTGCAGACCGCGGATCGGCGCGTCCGCCTCGTCTGGCCAGCTTGCACCCCGCGGCGCCGAGTACACGATGGCGCGGCCCTCCTGACCCACGGCGTCCCGGGCGACGATCGCGTTGCGCCCGGGCCTGAGCGGCGTCCTCCAGTAGAAGACGTTGCGGACCCGCCGCCCCGGCGCGTTCTCGTACTCGCCGTTGCTCCGGCTGCCGTGGTCCTCGCCGTTGACGAAGAGCGAAAGAGCGGGGCGGTTGGAGTAGACCTTGACGCCGTTCGCCGGGTCGCCGCGCCGCAGGAAATAGGTTTGGCTCGTGACGTGGACGACCGGGGTCTCGGGCCGAAGGAAGGCGCGGTAGAGATGGAAGGCGTCCTTGCGCAGCCCGCCGCCGGTCACGAGCCCCTTGGTGTTGAGGACGCCCTTGTACTTGTCGATCGGGAAGTCGCGAAGCACCCAGGTCAGGTACAGCGGCACCTTCGCCGCGTTCGGGCCAAAGGTCACCTGGCCGTGAACCTCGGCCAGGAGCTGACGGTACTCCTCGGGCTCGAAGGCATTCACCAGGTGGCGAGCCGCGGCGTAGTCGGTGTGGGTCGAGACCACCGAGCCACCCCCGGCTTCGGTGAGGAAGCGCATCTCGTGGGCCTTGAACTCGAAGTCCCAGGGCCGGCCCTTGTACCAGCCGGGGTAGCGGTTGTGTGCGATGAAGCTGAAGTCGTCCCCCGGCAGGCGCCTCTCACCGGTGTTGGAGGCGTAGGTGATGGCGCGCTGCGGGTCCTCCTTGCGGACCTGCGCCGCGTAGCGGTACACGCCCAGGTAGGCGGACTCGTTGCCAACCGACCAGGCGACGATCGAGGGATGGTTGTAGTTCTGGCGCACCATCTCCCGGGTGATGACGTCCCCGGTGGTCTTGCTGCGCACCGGTGTCGAGTGGCCGTTCTCGGCGATCACCAGGATGCCCTTCTCGTCGGCGAGCTGATACGCGAGGTCGGAGTGCGGATAGTGCGCGAGGCGGATCGTGTTCACGCCGAGTTCGGCCAGCAGCTCGAAGTCGGCGCGGATCTCGTCGTCGGTCACCGCCGAGAGGTTGCGCTCGCTCATCTGGTGCTTGCTGACGCCCCGGAGCAGGATCGGCTGGCCGTTCAACACGAAACCTCCCTCCACCAGGCGGAAGTCGCGGAAGCCGACGCGCTCGGTGACCCGGTCCGAGACTCGCCCGGCGGACCCGAGCTCGACCTCCAGCCGGTACAGGCTCGGGGACCCCGGCCCCCACAGGCGCGGCCGCGTCACGCGGCCCGCCAGCACCAGGTTTTGGCGCTCCCCGGCAGCCGCGTCGCCGCGGCCGGCGAGGCGCAGCACCTCGCCCCCTTCGGGATCCAGCAGGCGCGCCTCGACCGAGAAGCCCGTCGCGGAGCCCGCATTCCGCACGAGCACACGCGTCTCCAGGTCGGCGCCCTCGGCCGTGACGCTCCTCGGCGTGACGTACACGCCGGACGCCGCGTGGTCGGTCGGGTCGATGTGGAGGGGCGCCGTCTTGAGCAGATGTACGGGCCGGGTGATCCCGCCCCAGACCCGGTAGAGCTGCCGCCGCGACCCGCCCGAGGGCAGGCAGTCAGCCGTGTCCCCGGGGTCGTTCGAGACCTTGACCGCCAGCACGTTCACCCCAGGCCAGACGGCGGTCGTCGCGTCGAACACGAATCGTGTGTAGGCGCCACGGTGCTGACCGAGATGGACCCCGTTCAGGTAGACGTCGGCGATGGCGGCGACGCCCTCGAAGGACACGTAGAGGGGCCGGCCGAGGTCCCGCTCCTCGAGCTGCAGCCGCCGCCGGTACCAGGCGGCGCGGTAGGCGCGCGGATCCTGCCTGGCCCAGGTGTGGGGCACCGACACCGAGACCCAGGACGCGTCGTCGAAGCCGGGCGCCTCGGCCCCGGCCAGGTCGTCGCTGGCCCGGAAACGCCAGCCGTCTTCGAGCGTGACGCGGGCGCGTGGGTTCGGCCCTGGTCCCGGCGTTTCGGACGGGGCGCAGCCCGAGACGAACACGGGCAGCGCCAGCAGGGCAAACACGCGCGCCATGAAGCCGGCGAGGTTACCACACGCCCTCGTGGCGCCCCGGCACAGAAGGCTCGACCCGCCCCGGCCTCCCGGACTAAGATCGAAGGTTCGCGATGGAACTCGACCGCATCGTCATCACCGGTGCCCGCCAGCACAACCTCAGGAACGTCACCGTCGAGATCCCCAAGAAGAGACTGGTGGTGATCACGGGCGTGTCGGGATCGGGCAAGTCGAGCCTGGCCTTCGACACCCTCTACGCCGAGGGCCAGCGGCGCTACATCGAGAGCCTGAACGCCTATGCCCGCCAGTTCCTCGGGCAGATGGACAAGCCGCTCTACGACTCGATCCGCGGCCTGGCTCCCACGATCTCGATCGAGCAGAAGGCCGCATCCTCCAACCCACGCTCCACCGTCGGCACCATCACCGAGATCCACGACTACCTGCGCGTGCTCTGGGCCCGGGTGGGCCGCCTCAGCTGCCACAACTGCGGCCGGGCGGTCTCGCAGCAGTCGTCCCAGCAGATCGTGGACGAGATCAGCGGCCTGCCCGAGGGGACGAAGTTCCTGGTGCTGGCGCCCCTGGTGAAGCAGAGGAAAGGCGAGCATCGCGACGTCATCCATTCCGTGCGCAAGGCGGGCTTCACCCGGGTGCGGGTCGACGGCATCGTGCTCTCGGCGGAGGACGACATCCGCCTGGACAAGAAGAAGAAACACAACCTGGACGCGGTGGTGGATCGGCTGATCGCGAAGCCCGGCATCAAGAGCCGGCTCCACGATTCGGTGGAGACCGCCTTGCGTTTTGGTGAGGGCGTGGTCGTGATCGCACCCGAGGGCCAGCCCGAGAAGGTGATGTCCCAGCACCGGGCCTGCCACCACTGCGGGATCTCGTTCCCCGAGCTCACGCCCCAGCTCTTCTCCTTCAACTCGCCCCAGGGCATGTGTCCCGAGTGCTCGGGCCTCGGCACCCGCATGGAGATGGACCCGGACCTGGTGGTGCCGAACCCGGACCTGACCGTGAACGAGGGCGCGGTCAAGCCCCTGGGCGCGGTCGGCGAGGGCACCGGCTGGGGCACCGACGTGGTGCGGGCCGTGGCCCGGGAGTACGGCATCGACCTCAACAAGGCCTGGCGCCAGCTCCCGGCCGCCCATCGCCGCGTGCTCCTGCACGGCACCGGCGATGAACGCGTGCGCATCCAGATGAAGGGTTCCTGGGGCCAGGGCGCCTTCCGGATGCGCTACGAGGGAGCCATCAACTCCCTGATGCGCCGGATGCGGGAGACCCACTCGGAGGAGATGCGCCAGTACTACCAGCGTTTCCTGTCGAGCCGGCCCTGCTCGGCCTGCCAGGGTCGCCGCATCCGCGCCGAGGCCCTCGGCGTGAGGATCGACGGCAAGAACATCGCGGAGGTGACCGGCTACTCCGTGGCGGACGCCCATCGCTTCTTCGACGATCTCAGCCTCAAGGGCGCCGAGGCGAAGATCGCGGCCGAGCTGCTGAAGGAGATCCGGTCCCGGCTGCGTTTCCTCCTGGACGTGGGCCTCAGTTACCTGACCCTGGATCGGCCGGCGCCCTCGCTCTCGGGGGGCGAAGGCCAGCGCATCCGCCTCGCCAGCCAGATCGGCTCGGAGCTGACCGGCGTGATCTACGTCCTCGACGAACCCTCCATCGGTCTGCATCAGCGCGACAACAAGAAACTGCTGGCGGCCCTCAAACACCTGCGCGACATCGGGAACACCGTGGTGGTCGTCGAGCACGACCACGAGTCCATGGAGGAGGCGGACTGGCTGATCGACTTCGGGCCCGGCGCCGGGCGCCACGGAGGCCACGTGGTCGCCGCGGGCACGCCCGAGGACGTGATGCGCTCGAAGCAGAGCCTGACCGGGCGCTACCTGTCAGGCGAGCTGCGGATCGAGGTGCCCCAGAAGCGGCGGCCCGGTAGCGGCCGCAGCCTCACCATCGTCGGCGCGAAGGAGAACAACCTCAAGGACGTCACGTTGGAGATTCCGCTCGGGTTGTTCGTGTGCGTGACCGGCGTCTCGGGCGCAGGCAAGAGCACGCTGGTGAACCAGATCCTGTATCCCGCGGTGGCCCGAGCGCTGCACGGCGGCGACCACCCGGTCGGGGCCCACCTCAAGATCGACGGCCTCAAGGAGATCGACAAGGTCATCGACATCGACCAGAGCCCGATCGGCCGCACTCCGCGCAGCAACCCGGCCACCTACACGAAGCTCTTCGACCTGATCCGGGATTTCTTCGCAATGTTGCCCGAGTCGCGCATGCACGGCTATACGCCGGGCCGCTTCAGCTTCAACGTCAAGGGCGGGCGCTGCGAGGCCTGCGAGGGCGACGGCGTGAAGAAGGTCGAGATGCACTTCTTGCCGGATGTCTACGTGCCGTGCGAGGTGTGCCAGGGCAAGCGCTTCAACGAGGCGACGCTCCAGGTGCGCTACAACGGCCTCTCCATCGCCGACGTGTTGGATCAGACCGTCGACGAGGCGATCCAGCTGTTCAGGAACCATCCCAACGTGGTGCGGGCGCTCAACACCCTGGCCGACGTGGGCTTGGGCTACATCGCCCTGGGCCAGTCTTCCCCCACGTTGTCGGGAGGCGAGGCGCAACGCGTCAAACTGTCGCGGGAGCTGTCGAAACGCTCCACGGGGCGCACGCTCTACATCCTCGACGAGCCCACCACCGGCCTTCACTTCGACGACATCAAGAAGCTGCTCGCGGTGCTCGACCGGCTGGTGGACGCCGGCAACACCGTGATCGTGATCGAGCACAACCTCGACGTGATCAAGACCGCCGACTGGGTCGTCGACGTCGGTCCCGAGGGCGGCGACGGCGGCGGCCGCGTGGTGGCGACCGGCACCCCGGAGGACCTGGCCGGGGTCAGCGAGTCCTACACCGGGCGGTTCCTGGCCCCGCTGCTGCCCAAGGCCCGGAGGCGCGCCGCGCGCTGAGAGGGTTCGTGGTGTGCGCCCACGAAGACGGCCAGCGCGATCAAACGCGGCGGGGTCGCCCTCGCGGTGGGCCCTCGACCAGCATCGCCGCCAGGAGCGGCAGCAGGATCTCGTGATGGCCGGTCAGGCTGTAGCCGCGGCCGGCGCCGCGGGTCGGCCGCTGCACGACGTTGGTGTTGGGGCGGTACGACTGGATGAAGTCGAGGTTGGCAGCGGCGAAGTCGCGCACGGGGTGGCCCAGGTTGCGCGCGAGCGTGACCGCCTTCAGGAACACCTCGGGCAGCAGAACGGCGGAGCCCACGTTCAGGTAGACACCGCCGCCGCCCAGGCGCGCCACCTGCGCGGCGAAGATGCGGAAGTCGAGGTGGGTGCTGCGCCCCAGCGCCGCCGGGTCGCAGGCGGGGTGCATGTGGACGATGTCGGTACCGACGGCCACGTGGACCGTCGCCGGCAGGGAGAGCCGCCACGCCGCGGCCAGCAGGCTGACGTCGCGGTGTTTCGGCTTGCGCTCGTGGATGTAGCGGCCGACCGCCGCGCCGAGGCCGAGACCGTCGTGGTCGCCGAGCACGATCGCGCGGTTGACCTCGGCGCCGGTCTCGCGAGCCATGCCGAAGGCCCCCGCGCCCAGGCCGTCGGCCACCTCCTCGGAGGTGTGCCCGGCGACCGCCAGCTCGAAGTCGTGGACGATCCCGGCGCCGTTCAGCGCCAGGCCGCTCACCAGGCCTCGCTCCATCAGGTCGATCAACACCGGCGAGAGGCCGACCTTGAGCACGTGGGCCCCCAGGCCCCACAGGATCGGGCGCCGTCGCTGACGGGCGCGTTGCACCTCGGCCACCAGGGCCTTGAGCGTGTCGGCCGCGAGGATGCCGGGCAGGCCCGCCACGAACTCCGACAGGCGCGCGCCACGCCGGTGGGGGCGGGCGAAGTCGCGCAAGGACACCTTGCTCTTGCGCGTCGCCAGGGGATAGGTCTTCACACCGCCGAGGGAGAGGGCCGGGGGTGGCCGACGTAGACGAGCCATCAGGGGAACGTGCCCTCCTCGACCAGCTGGCACAGGATGTGGATCACCATGCCGTGCACCTCCTGGATGCGGGGCGTGTCGTGGTGCGGCACGTCGATGAGATAGTGCACCAGGCCACCCAGGCGGCCTCCGCCGCCCCCGGTCAAGCCTATGGTCAGGAGCCCGCGCTGGCGCGCCAGGCGCAGCGCCTCCACCACGTTGGGCGAGCGGCCCGAGGTGCTGATGCCGACCGCCACGTCGCCGGGACGGCCATGGGCCTCGACCTGTCGGCGGAACACCGCGTCGAAGCCCATGTCGTTGCCGATGGCGGTGATCACGGATGGATCGGTGGTGAGCGCGAGAGCCGGCAGGCCCGGGCGCTCCCGCAGGAAACGACCCACCAGCTCGCCGGCCAGATGCTGGGCGTCCGCGGCCGAGCCGCCGTTGCCGAAGGTCAGGATCTTGCCGCCGGAGCGCAGGCACTCCAGCATCCGTTGTCCCACGTCGAGCAGGAGCGAAGCGTTCTCGGCGAAGAAGCGCTCCTTGAGGGCCAGGCTCTCCGTGGCAATGCGGCGAATCCCCGCTTCGTCCATCGCGGCGCGATTATCGGCCGGGACGCCGTGCCGGCCAAAACCGACGCGCCGCGCGGCGACGGCGCTTAGAGGGGCCTGATGTGGACGGTCAGGAGAACGCTGGCGACCCCGGGTTCGTCGACGTTGACCTGGAACACGGCACCGTCCCGGATGCCCTGGGGGATACGCACGGGAATCGGCAGCCGCCTCTCGATCGCGCCATCGCCACCGCAGCGCCCGCAGTCGAAGGCGCTGCCCCCGGTTCCGTTGCAGGCTGGGCAGCTGCCGCGCAACGGGATGTCCAGGGGCAGGATCCCGCCGGCGGCAGCCTCCTCGTTGGTCAGCAGGATCTCGCCTGCGAGGCTGCCCTGTTGGACCGGCCGCCGCAGGTCGCCGGCGGCGGGGGCCTGGACGAAGGACCACGACAGCGGACCGAAGGCGCTGGTGCTCTGCTCGACCTGGAGCAGCGTTTCGTCGTAACGCTGCCGTCTCTCGGCGTCCGACAGGGTCTCGTAGGCGACCTGCAGCTCCCGATAGGCCTCCAGCGACGAAGCGGCGCCGGAGTCGGGGTGGTACTGCTTGACGAGGCGCTGATAGGCGCGCCGGATGGCGGCGCGGGATGCATTGCGGGCGACGCCGAGCAGCCGGTAGAAGTCCTTGGGCTTCTCCATCCGCGGTCCACCATAGGTCGCGGTCCCGCGAGGTGTCAAGCGAAAACGCGGGGACTATGCCCTTGACACAGGCATAATCCCCGGGCGTGACAGGCCGGCAACTGCGGGCATCGAGGCGGTCATGCAGGCGATTGCCCGCAACACCATGTCGCCTGCGCAGAGCGTTGCCCTGGGCATTCAGGACGCAAGGCATTCGGGCACGCCCGCCGAAGGAGCCCGAATTAGCCACCCCTTTGGCGAACAGCATTAGTTGGCCCTAGGAATTCTTACCATGATCGCGGTTTTGTGAATGTACCAACGGCATCCGTAAGCTGATTTGGGAACTGAGCGGCTCGAAGGTCAGAACTGCGAATCCTCTTCTTGAATGTGGCTTCTCTCACGAGTTCGGCGCTGTGTTTTTGGCTGGGGTTGAGGATTCCGACGCCGAGGTTAAGTTTCCTTGTGACCATACGAACGGGCTCCCCGAGGTCTGAATCATTCGTAATCAAGACCCCAAGGTCATAGCGCCCGCTGAAACCGTCCATCAGGAGATGTGACGCCAAGTTAACGTCCGAGCCTTTCTCCTGCGTCCTGTCCACTTGGACGCTCTGCATTGGCCGAACACCGGTCAGGGGTAACCAGACAGGATTGGTCAGGAAATGCCCGAGCGTGATTTGCAGATTCGGGATCGTGCGAAGCGCCCTAAGATAGATTTGCTGTCGAAGTGGCTGGTTAGGATCTCTGGGCCTCGCGTTAACATGAGCCGTGAAGTACTTGATTGCGATGATCTGGTCGCCTGGCAGCATCTGACGGCATAGAGCGCCAAGATCGAGCCACTTATATGGCGTGCCCTTAAGTGCTCGATAATACAGGTTGAAGCCGTCCACGTAGACATAAACTCGGGCCATGGCCACTCTTTTAGGCTAAGAGTCTACCGCACTTGACTGGACAGCTGTCTGGCCCTATATTACTAGGGACGTATGGTCGTTCGTTTACCCTCCCTAGCCTTTCGAGGTTAGGGTGCGAAGCCGGCTCGAGAGGGCCGGCTTCAGTGTTTCTGGGCTTCCCGTGAGAAACCGACGTTGACGGGTGATCTAGGAGGGTGGGAGAATCGGACTCCGCGGGTGTTGCAGCACCCGCCAGACGGTATAAAGCGCCGTCCCGTCACCACGCGGGCAGCACCCTCCGTTGACCGACCCACCACGGCCCGGCCCCGGTAGCCCCTAAGCAGCCGGGGGCCGGGCCTTCGCTCTGTCGGCCTGCGCGTCGGTGGGCACGGTGAACGCGCAGGCCACTACCCTCCTTATCATTCGGACTCCTCGCCTCGCTTCATGAGCTTGTCGAAGGCATCAAACCACTTGCTTTTCACTTCGTCTGACCAAGCCGGGTCAAAACTGGGGAACTTCGACAGAAGCATCTGCGCCCAACTTAGAGCATCGCCTTCAATGGCATTGGGAACACCCGTACCATTTCCAACTGGGTCGGCCTGGCGCCGAGGTCGGCCAGGCTGGCGCGGTCCACGCACGGCCTTAACGTGAGGTGATACGGGGATGTCTGCGTCCTTTGCTGCGGCGAGAAAGAAAGCAACTGACTTCTCGACTGTTCCCCCGCTAACGCCTTGCTCCTCGAAGCGCTCTGCCAGATGCTTGGCGGTGGTCGCCTTCAGGTCGAACCCAGAAAACAAGAACGGGTACGCATTCCGCAACACGGCTGTAAGTAGCTTCTGGCGTTCAGCACCCTCAGAGTTCACTAGCGCCCCAAGCCGATCTTGCGGCGCTCCGTTTGAAGAAACTAGGCCAAGGTAACGGAGTGCGTTGAGAAGGTTGGTTTGTACAGCGCCTGAGAAGCTTGTCATCAGGCTCTTGTCGATCCGGCTCGGAATCCCAACCTTCAGGCGATCCAGGAAAGTGCGAACCGTGGCAAACGGCAGGTAGGGCGGTGCCAGCTGTCGCTGGACTTCGTTCTGTTCGGACATGCGCACCTCGTTCTATTCCGAATGATACACGAGAGTTCGTTCGCGTCAAGTCCAGCAGTCGGACTTTTTTTTGAGATGCTCGACAGGTTCGGTAGTCTGCGCGTACGGGAGGTGGCGCGTGCGCGGCGAAATCGTTGTCTGCAAAGACTTTAAGGGGGAACCTCTTGTCCGTCGTGTGTGGGCTGCGACTGATGAGCACGTCTATATCACTGATGACGCTGGGTTTGCGCGTCTAAGCGAAGGCGTGGGGACGGATCCTATTCCGTTCCCCCGCTGCGATGTGTATATCTGTCCACGCAACTTCGATCCGGCCAAGATAGACTGGAAGGCACTTGAATCGTGGGCAAGCCGGTGAAGATCACGACGGTTCTCGTTGGCAAGCGTGAGTTCGACTCAGCCCTAGGGAAGCTGTTACGGGCAGACCCGCTCCCCATGTCTGAAGTACCGACAAAGAAGCGACTGCGACGGAAGGCTAGAAAGGGTCGCTGACCAGATCCGCGTAGGGCAGCGCTATCGCGCGGGCCATGCGGCGGACGGTCTTTGCGAAGATGTCCGCCGATTCGCGGCTGTTGAAGCGATAGGAGAACTCGTCCAAGTAACGGCGCAGGTGCTTT
>Ga0187893_10009323_pt1 | contig 15116 bp, 14 predicted proteins | sample MA1701074metaG_FD_139574 | JGI IMG/M metagenome (GOLD analysis project Ga0187893, IMG submission 139574) | White microbial mat communities from a basaltic lava cave in the Kipuka Kanohina Cave System on the Island of Hawaii, USA - MA170107-4 metaG ... | reverse complement strand
TGGTCGGGCCGCCCGGATTTGAACCGGGGGCCTCCTGAACCCCATTCAGGCGCGCTACCAAGCTGCGCTACGGCCCGACGCAAACGAAAACCCGCACTCCGCCAGCATTCTAGCCGGTTCAGCCTTCGGGGCACAAGTCCCAAGAGGCCCATCGTGTGACAAACGGCGTGACAGGTCAAGAAGGAGAGAGAAGTGCCCGCCTCCCGGCCATCGCGGCAACCTAGGCAGGCTAAGGGTCGTCTACCTGCTTGACACTGTCGCACCTACTGCCAAAAGCCGCAAGGTAAGTATCCCGTGCACATGGAACCTACGCGCCCCGATGGACCGGCAGGGATGCATAAGTGAGATACCGGCCGCGGAATTGCCCCGGGATTCTTCCAGGCTGATTCAACCGAGAGTCCGCTCGTGGGTGGAGGGCACTGGTAGCGTACCATCGAATGGAATTTCACAACCTTACCGATTTGAAAAGGAGGGTCGGATGTCTCACTATCTTATGCGTTTCAGTTATACTCCTGAGACCTGGGCCAGACTCATTCAGAACCCGGAGGACCGCAGGGATGCAGCGCGATCAGACGAGCGTGCTGATGACTGTCGAAGAAACACTAGAGGCGCTTCGGAGAGCGCGAACAGTTGCACTTCAGGTGGGCAGCGCCTGTCTATTATCTCTAGCAAAAGCTAGCCCCTGCTCCGCCGAACGCATCATCTTGATGCAACATAGTCTAGCACGCCAGCATGGCATCGGCGCTACCGCGTGCGACCCGTCGCTGCCCAGATACGGAATGTCCTCGCGGCGCGGCCTCGCACCTCCACCACCAACGGCGGGAGCTCCTGCACAGCCGCATAGAACGCTTCTGGCTTGACCCACTGCTCCGCTCCGGCTTCGAGGATCCAGACCGCCGACGCTGAGGCCACCTCGGCAGGCGCCGGCCAGATTGAGTGTTTGTGTGGCGCCGGAAGGAACACGACGGGGATCTGGCGGCGCGTGTGGTAGGCGAGCTGCGCAGCATACTTGTATCGGTCGACGGCCACGATCACCGGCGGCGGCAACTGAGATGCCAGGGCCTCCACGTGGCGTGCGACCTCGGGCCACCCGTAGAGTTCCTCTGTGGTGCCGGGAGGAGCGGGTATCTGCGGCACCCACAGGGCGAACACCACGTAAAGCAACAGCAGGGCGTTGGCCGCAAACGCCGCCAAAGCAGCACGCCCGGTCCGGAGACCACCCAAGACCACGGCCAACCCCAGGTAGGCAGATCCGGCCCAGACGCCGTGGGCGGACCCTTGGAAATACGCGACAAACAGCATGAAGAGCACGGGCGGCAGGCTCGTCCACAACAGGAAGGCGTATCTGTCATCGCCCCACCGCCGCAGGGCTGCCCCCGCCGCCCAGACGAAGACGAAGAACAGGAAAAGAGCCAGTCCCAACTGCTCCGTGGCCATCGTCACCAGGCCTGGGAGTCCGCGTGGCTGCTCCCACACCCGATGGCGCAGCACGAAGTCGGCGTTCGCCCAATCGTGGGTGGCGTTCCACACCAGGACGGGTGAGAAGACCGCTACGGCGAGCGCGGCGCCCGCATAGGCGGCGGGGGCTCTGAACGCGACGGGTCGTCGGGTCAGGGCAAACGCCACGATCCCGAGGACAAGCAGCAATGTCGACAACTTACTCAGCATCGCACATCCGATCGCGATTCCCGCGGCGAGCCACCACCGGGGATGGCGGTGCAGCGCGCGCCAACCCCACAGCAGGGCCAGGGTCCACCATAGGAAGAGCGGTGTGTCTGGGGTGGCGAGGAAACCAGCGCCGGCCAGGACGGGTGTGACCTGGTAGGCGGCAGCCGCGACCAGCCCCGCCCGCTCTCCGAACATCTCGCGCCCGAGCGCGAACAACACCAGGGTTGTGGCGGCGCCCACCACAAGCGGCCCGAGGCGGATCCACAGGGGCTCCTCGCCGAGGATCGTGCCAAACCGGATCAGATAGGCGATGAACGGCGGGTGATCAAGGTACGATCCGGCGATCGCCTTCGACCACAGCCAGTAGTAGGCTTCGTCGTCAAAGAGAGGAATCGAGGCCGCGAGCAGGATCCGGATCACAGTCCCGGCGCTGACGAGGCCCCACAAGAGAAGTGTGGTGTTGGTTCTTCCCGGTGATGTCATCGCTGCGGACCGTCCGCGTTCCTACGGTAACGTTTCGTGATCGGGAGGACTAGTTCCCGCGGTGCTCGCGACTAAACTCGCCGACGTCCAATTGCGTCGAACCAGACATAACAGGCGATCCGGGCCCGGTGAGCCAGAGAGGATGAGGAGAACCATGCGAGGACTGACCATTGCCGCACTGACGCTCGCTGGCGTCCTGGCACTGGGGACGGCCGCGCAGGCGGGCAGCATCAACACACGGGAGCGCAGGCAGGCGCACCGCATCGCGGACGGCGTGCGATCAGGAGAGCTCACCAGGCGGGAGACCCGGCGATTGCTGGCCGAACAGGCCTGGATTCGATACGAGGAGACTCGGTATCGTCACAGCGGCGCCGGAATCGGGCCGCGTGAGTACCTCGATCTGCAGCGTGATCTGAACCGGGCCAACCGGCACATCTACCGCCAGAAGCACGACCGCCAGCGGCGTTAGATCGGCGTTGAGCCCGGCGGGAAGCCGTGGGGCCGGGCAACCACCCGGCCCCACACACGTTTGTGGATCCCTCCCCCGCGTCCTGCTAGGGTGTGCCTGCGGATCCGCGACGCGCGGCGCACTCCTCACACTCGCAGAGTTCACCGCGCAGTGACGCGTAGGTGTAGAGTCCGGTGTTGTGCCCGTCGGACCACACAAAGCGGAGCGCGTAGGCCCCGACCCTCGAGACACTCATCGCCAGAATGCCCGGCTTGATGTCTTCCGTGCGCAACTTCGGCGGCCGGTACCGCCATTCGCCGACGCACGCGGCGCACGGGCAGTGGATGCGGAGATTCACCCAAGTGTAGACCGACTCGTGCCCGTCGGACCACGTAACCCGAAAGGCCTTCTCGGTCACACTCCCCATCGCGGTCGGCGTCGGCATCCGCGGACTCACAGCCACATCCTCCTCACTTCTGACACCTCGGACAGAAGAACGTCGGGCGCCCACCGACCTTTCCCGACCGGATGGGCGTCCCGCAGACCCAACAGGGTTGTCCGGCCCGGCCGTACACGGCGAGGCGGAACCGGCCCGCGCGGCCCGTGGCATCAAGGAACTCGGGCTCGCCGCCGGCGCGAATGCCGCGGCGCAGGACCGCACGCATGGCGCGAAAGAGCGTCTGCCATTCCTTGGTGGTCACGTTCTGCGCGGTGCGTGTCGGACGCATCCTCGCCGTAAACAAGATCTCCAGCGCCCACAAGTTGCCGATGCCGGAGAGGCGCTCCTGATCGGTCAGCAGGTTCCGTAGCGCGGCACGACCGGTGAGGAGTTCCCGAAACTGCGGGAGCCGCACCGATGCGTCAAGTGGGTCCGGTCCCAGCGAGGCCAGATACGCCACCTTGGAAAGATCCGCGCGCCGGTAGAGGTTGAGATTGCTTGGCTGGAGCTCGCGGAACTCGAGTCCGCTGCCGTCGTGGAGACCAATGGTCACCGCAGTGTGGGCGTCAGCGGACAGCGGCAGCGTCTTCACCAGAATCACGCCCCACAACGCGAAGTGGAACGTCAGCGTCCATCCGCCGTCCAGCGTAAAGAGCAGGGCTTTGCCGCGGCGCGCCACATCGGTGAATGTCTGGCCGACCAGAATACGCGAGGCCTCGGCAGGCGTGTGTGATCGTAGGGCTTCCGGACGCCGCACGTCCACGTGCGCAATTCGGCGGCCGATCATGAGGGGCTCCAGCGTCCGGCGGGCGGTCTCGACTTCGGGGAGTTCAGGCACCGGTTGCGCCCTGTTTTTCTGTGGCCCCGAGGCGCCGCTCTTCACCACGCACGAGGCGGTGAATGTTGCCGCGGTGCCGCCAGACGCCGAACACCAGCGTCACGAGCCCGAAGAACAGGTGGGGGACAGGTTCGTGCCTGTTCAGCATCACGACCGGGACGGAGAGCACGCCGAAGAGGGACGCCAGGGACGCATACCGGGTGAGCACGGCGATGACAACCCAGACCAGGGCGGCGACGCCCCCGGCTGCCGGCGAAAGCGCCAGCAATGCACCGTAGGACGTGGCGATGCCCTTGCCCCCTCGCCCGCGCAGGATGAGGGACCAGTTGTGACCTGCGATGGCGGCGATGCCCACGAGGACGACCACCGTGTCGGCTCCGGGACGGCCTGCGGCCACCGCCCTGGCAACGATCACCGGGATCAGCCCCTTCAGCAGGTCGAGCACCAGCACCACGACCGCGACCACGGGACCGGCGACACGGTACACGTTGGCGGCACCGATATTACCGCTCCCCTCCTGCCGGATGTCGTGGCCGGTGAGCGCCCGGACGACCAGGAGCCCGAAGGGGATCGAGCCCAGCAGGTAAGCGCCAACAAGCAGTCCCAGGACGAGGAAGATGGTCACGCCCCGTTCTCCTCTCCCCGATGTCTGCGCACGACGATGCGCAGCGGCGTGCCCGTGAGGTCAATCGCTGATCGCACGACCCGTTCCAGGTACCGTCGGTAGGACTCGGTCATGCGCTCTGGGTCATTGACAAACAACACGACCGTCGGCGGCCTCGTCTCGGCCTGCGTGGCGTAGTAGATGCGCAGGCGGCGCCCGGTCGCATCTGAGGGCGGCTGCTGTGTGGCAACCGCGTCACCGATCACGCGGTTCAGGACCCCGGTGCCGACACGGCTCTGGTGGGCGTCGGCGACCCGGGCGATCGCCTCGAAGAGTTCGGCGATGCCCCATCCCGTCGTGGCCGAGACCGTCACGATAGGGGCATAGTCGATGAACCGCAGGGCGTGCCGGACCGGCCGCTCTCGACGGCGCTCGGGTCTGGGTGCGGGTGCCACCAGGTCCCACTTGTTGAGCGCGATGACCACGCCACGACCTGCGTCGGCGATCGCCCGCGCGATACGCTGGTCCTGATCGGCTGGCGTTTCGGTGGCATCGAGGACCAGGACGGCGATGTCGGCGCGCTCGATCGCCCGCTCGGTCCGGACCGCGCTGTAGCGCTCCACCGCGACGCCGACCCGGGCGCGCCGCCGCAGGCCGGCGGTGTCGATGAGCACCAGCTGGCGCCCGCCGCGCTCACAGAAGGTATCCACCGCGTCGCGGGTCGTGCCGGGTGCCGCGTCGACGACCACGCGCTCCTCGCCCAGCATCGCGTTGACGAGCGAGGACTTGCCGACGTTGGGCCGGCCGACGACCGCGACGGCGACGGGCGCAGCCGCCGGCGGCGGAGCAGCGGACGGTTCGGGGAGCACAGCCACCACGGCGTCGAGCAAGTCACCGATCCCGCGCCCGTGCGTCGCGGACACCGGCAGCGGGTCACCAAACCCGAGCGCGGAGAATTCGTACGCCGCGGCCTCGTGGCCGGCATTGTCAACCTTGTTGGCAACAAGCAGCACGGGCGCGCGGCTCCGGCGCACGATGTCGGCGATCTCGCGATCCTCAGGCAGCAGTCCGTCGCGCGTATCGACCATAAAGAGCACGACGTCGGCTTCGGCGAGCGCCGCCGTCGCCTGGGCGCGCACCTGAGCCGCCATGCCCGCCGAGGCCCCCGAGATGAGGCCGCCGGTGTCCACGACCGTGAACTGCCGCCCGCGCCAGTCGCCGGGGGCGTACAGGCGGTCCCGGGTCAAGCCCGGCACATCCTCCACGATGGCGAGGCGCTTCCCGATGAGGCGATTGAACAGGGCGGACTTGCCGACGTTGGGCCGGCCGACGATCACGACGACCGGCAGGATGGGGCGGCCAGGGTGGCCGGTCACGAAGCCGCCTGAGCGGCGCGCTCCTCCATCTCGGTCCCGATCTCCTCCAGCCTGCGGATGACGTCGGCGATGATCCACTCCGGCGTCGAGGCGCCAGACATCACGCCCACCTTCTTGATGCCGGCAAACCACGCAGGATCGAGCTCATTGGCGATCTCGACGTGATAGGTGGGGAGGTCGTAGGTGCGACCAATCTCCGCCAGGCGCGTGGTGTTGCTGCTGTGGTGGCCGCCGACGACGACCAGCGCGTTCACTTCGTTGACGAGGCGCTCGGCTTCTTCCTGCCGGACGGTAATCGCGGGGCACAGCGTGTTCACGACCTTGAGTTCCTTCGTGCGCAGCGCCAGGTCGCCGACGATCTCCCTGAAGTTCTCCATCGACTGCGTCGTCTGGGAGATCACGCCGATCTTCCCGCGCAGACGCACCGCACGCGCTTCGTCGAGGGTGTGCACGACCGTCACGCGGTCACCCAGCACTTCTTTTAGCGTCACCATCTCAGGGTGCCCATGGTCGCCAACCACGATGACCTGGTACCCTTCCTCCACCAGCTTGAATGCCAGGGAGTGCGCTCGGATCACGACGGGGCAGGTGGCATCCACGATCTTCATCCCGCGCTCTTTCGCGGCGTCCAGGACGGCCTGCTCCACACCGTACGCTGATACGATGAACGCTTCGCCACCCAACTGGCCGAGCCCGTCGACCACGGCCACGCCCGCGGTCTCCAACCGGCCGACCACCTGAGGATTGTGGATCAGCGGGCCCCAGGTCTGCGCCTTCCCGTCGGTCTGGGTGGCCGTCGCCTCAGACATCTCGACAGCCCGGCGGACGCCGCCGCAGAACCCCTGATGCTTGGCCAGCACGATCTCCACGTGCCACCTCGTCGCCGGCGAGCGCCGGCCCTTGCCAGGATATCAGAGCCGTCTGGGAGCCGCAACGGCGGTCCGGCCTCACTCAGGACGTGCCCGTCATGATACGCTGGCAGTCGGGAGATGGCGGACCGGATGATCGCCCGATCACGTACCGATCTTCTTCAGGTGCTCGCGCGTGGGGTGGACGTGCTCGTCATCGGCGGCGGCATTACGGGCGCCGGAGTCGCGCTGGATGCCGCCAGCCGCGGGTATCGCGTGGGCCTGGTGGAACGCGCGGACTATGCGTCCGGCACGAGCAGCCGTTCCACCAAGCTGATCCACGGCGGCATTCGCTACCTCCCACAGGGCCACGTGGCGCTGGTCCGCGAGGCACTGCGCGAACGGGGTCTGCTGCTGCGGCTGGCCCCCCATCTCGTCCGGCCGTTGGCCTTCGCGGTCCCCCTGTACGCCGGCGCGCGGCGACCGCTCGGCGTGCGGATACCGGCCGTGCTCCGGCCGTTCACGCCACTGGGCATCCGAGCGGGACTCTTTGTCTATGACCTGTTCGCGCACGATCCGGCGCTGCGACACCGGGCCCTGTCGCGGGACGACCTGGCCCGGGAGGTCCCCGACTTGCGCACCGATCGCCTGCGCGCCGCGCTGGTCTACCACGATGCCCAGACCGACGACGTGCGCCTCACGCACGCCGTGTTGGCCACGGCCCGCTCACACGGTGCGGTCGTGATCAACTACGCTACGGTCAGAGCGCTGCGGCGCGCCGACGGCCGCGTGAGAGGCGCGGTCCTCGAAGATGCTTTGACGGGCGGCACGCTCGACGTCGCCGCGCGATTTGTCGTCAACGCCACCGGGATCTGGGGTGAGGCGGTGGCCGGCATGGATGGCACACCGCCGTTCCGCATCCGCCACAGCAAAGGCAGCCACGTGGTGCTGCGATCGGGCGCGGTCTCCACACGCATGGCGATCGTCATTCCCGAGACCGATGACGGACGGCTGGCCTTTATTGTCCCGTGGGCGGGCCGGCTCGTCTTGGGCACCACGGATGACGCGTATGATGGCGACATCCGAACGCCGACCGCGACCAGCCAGGACGTGGCCTATCTGCTCGATCACGCCAACCGATATCTGCGTCAACCCCTGAGCCCGGCCGACATTGTCGGGACCTTCGCCGGCGTACGACCCCTGGTCGCCGCAACCGGAGGCGCGACATCCGCGTTGTCGCGCGACCATCTGGTGGTGACCTCTCCTGGCGGGTTGATCAGCATCGTGGGCGGCAAGCTCACCACCTACCGGAGGATGGCAGCGGATGTCGTCGATGCGATCGTGGCGGGCGACGGTGGCGGGCGGCCGTGCCGCACCACGGCCATTGCACTCGATGGCGCGACCGGGCTGGAGGAGGCTCGACGAGACCTGGAGGCGACGTCGCTCGCGAGCGATCAGCGCGCGCACCTGGTGGTGACGTACGGAGGCCGAGCGGCCGCACTCGCCGCGCTTGTCCGCAACAATGGCACGCTGGCTGCCAGACTCGTCGACGGGCTGCCGGTGACCGCCGCGGAGGTGGTCTACGCCTGCCGGGCCGAGCAAGCAGCGACGTTGTCAGACTGTCTGTTCCTGCGTACCCGACTTGCCATCATCGGGCCGGAGGCCGCGGATCGCGCCATTGAGGCAACCGGGACGCTGATGGCCAGGGTGCTCGGGTGGGACGCGGCTGAGATACGACGCCAGCGGGAGGCCTACGAGCGAGCACGGGCCGGCGAGCAGCGCTGGCGCGTGGACTGACCCTTACTGCCACACCTCATTGATCACGCGGAGAAAGTTGCCACCAACGATCTTGCGCACATCGTCCGGCCGGTAGCCTCGTTCGAGGAGGCGGCGTGTGATGTTGGGCCAGTCGCCAAGCCCCTCCTCCAGCCCAACGAGCGGCGCGCCCTGCGGAAATCGATCATGGAAGGTCCCGGTGGTCCCGGCGTAGGCTCGCCGCAGCGATGCGCGCAGCTCCGGTGGGTAGGCGCCCTTGCTGGCCTCCGAGTCGGTGCCAATCGCGACGTGATCGGGACCGACCAGGTTCACGATGTAGTCGATGCAATCCACGAAGTCGTCGAGCGTGGGGCGACCGCCGCCCTTCCAGACGAGCGGTGGAAAGGACGAGCACCCCACCAGCCCGCCCTTTGCCGCCACGGCCTTGATCTGCTCGTCGGTGATGTTGCGGGGGACCGGCACAAGCGCATGCGGGTTCGAGTGTGTGAACACGCAAGGCTTCGCGGACGTCTCAATGGCGTCGAGCGAGGTCCGACCCCCGGTATGGCTGAGGTCCACCAGAATACCGACGCGGTTGAGCTCGCGCACCACCTCGCGTCCGAACTTGCTGAGCCCGGCATCGGTGTCTTCGAACACGCCGTCGCCGACAAAGTTACGGGTGTTGTAGGTGAGCTGGATCGTTCGCACGCCCAGGCGCCACAGCGTTTCTACACGCTCGAGCCGCGACCCGATCGGCCGCGCGTTCTGGCAGGCGAGGATGATCCCGGCGCGCCCCTCTCGCTTGATGCGTGGAAGATCGTCGGCCCGCTCCACGATGGCCAGACCGGGTTCGCGCCTGACGAGCGCATAGTATTCTTCGATGCGCCACGCCGCCATCTCCAAATCGTCGTCAGGCCACGGGGTCGTGGTATTGATCGCCGTCACCCCGGCGGCGAGCAGACGCACGGCGTCGCGACAGAAGAAACTCGTCCCATCGACGACGATGGCCTCCTTGTGCAGGGCCGCCGCCTGCTGGATCTGCGTGTCGATCGCCACGCCGCCCCCTAGTCGCGCTTGTATGCCTTGGCAAAGTAGAGGAACTGGTCTTTGTACGGTCGCCAGCCGGCGACATTCTTCTGCGTCGCGTACAGATCGAAGGGTGCAAACAGCGAGACCCCGGTCGGATCGTCTTGCAGCAGCAGCGCCATCTCACGGTACAACCGGTTCCGGTCCTTGTCCTCGGCCGCCGATGCGGCCCGCTCAACCAGCGCGTCAAAGTCCTGTCGGCACCAGTACGCGTAGCGGAAGTTGCACATGAACTGGGTGTAAAAATAGTGGGCATCCGGCGGCGGCAGCGACCCGGAGTAGAACATGTCGCGCAGGCCGAGCGCGCTGAGCTGGGTCAGGAACTCGCCGGGCTCCAGCACGACTTGTTTCGTCCCCACGCCCACCTTGAGCAGCTGGGCCGCGATGACTTCACTGACTTCCTTGTCCTGAGCATAGCGCCCGTGCGGGTACTTGAACGTCACCTCAAAACCGTTCGGAAATCCGGCCTCGGCCAGCATCTTCTTGGTGCGTTCGGGGTCGTAGGGATAGGCTTTGAGATCCGCCTGGTAGCCAAAGTACTCGTTGGTCAGGGGTTGTCCCTCCAGCCGACGCGCCCGACCCTTCAACACCGTGCGGATGATGCCGTCGACGTCGATGCCGTACTGCAAGGCCTGGCGCACCTTCTTGTTCTGGAGGGGGCCCTCCCACTTCGAGGCGGTGGTCAGGCGGAAGATGCGCATCCCCCGGATCGAATGACCTGCCAGGTTCGTGTCCCTACCAATCCGGTCCCAGCCATCGAGCGGGATCTCGATGGCCAGATCGATATCACCGGCCTGCAGCGCGGCGACCCGCGCGGCACCTTCGGGGATCGGCCTGAAGACGAGCCGCCGGATGCGCGGCGCTCCTCCCCAATAGCCGGTGTTGGCCTCGAACACCACCCGGTCATCCTTGATCCACTCGACAAACTTGTACGGACCGGTCCCAACCGGGCGGGTGCAAAAGCCCCGGAGCATCCCGACCTGGTCTGTGTAGACCGGTGGGTATTGGAAGGATCCCATGGCGAGTGCCGACAGCAACAGCCGTTCGGAGGCCGGCCCGTTGCTCTTCACGTCAATCGTGTAGAAGTCCACAACGTCCGCACCCTTGATCATGGACACGAAGAAGGCCAGGGCCCGGGCCCCGACCATCTGGTCGATACTGTACTTGGCGCTCGCTGCGGTGAAGGGCTCGCCGTTGGTGAACTCCACGCCGCGGCGCAGCGTGAGCCGCAGCGTGTCGGGGGCGATCTTTTGCCACCGGATCGCCAGCTCCGGCAGATAGCCCAGCGAGTCGGGGGAGAACTGTATCAGCCGCTCGACCACTTGGCCGCTGACATTCTTATCTTGCTGGGCGGTGCCAAAGAGCGGCGAGAGGCAGCGTGGATCGAATCCCTGAGCCACAACGAGCGTATCCTTGGCGGTGCGGGGCGCTCCCCGTACCGCTGCCGGCGTGAGCACGAGCGCCACCATGAGCGCGGCGACGCCAACGAGACGGTACCCCCACAGACGGCGGACCATTATGCGTCTCCCTCCCAGCAACTCATCATTGTGCCATGTGCCATCGACGTGCGTCCGTATCGGTTCACTAGTTCGCGCCCTACTCCCTGCTGACGAGGGCCGCGCCAGGGGCCACGTGGAATCACAGCACTGCACGACGGCTAACAGACCGCGGGTCGAGTACGTCGCGCAGTCCGTCGCCGACAAAGTTGAAGGCCAGCACTGCGAGGCAGATGGCCAGCCCTGGCACCGTGGACACCCACCACCCTTCGTAGATGTGGTTGCGGCCGTCGGCGATCATGGTGCCCCACGAGGGCGTCGGCGGCTGTATCCCCAGTCCAAGGAATGACACCGCCGACTCAATGAGAAGCATGCGGGCGATCTCGAAGGTCGTCAAGATGACAAGGGGGGTGGCCAGATTAGGAAGGATGTGGCGTGTGATCAACCGGAACTCGCCGCCCCCCAGTGCCCGCGCGGCTTCGATGTACTGGGTCGACGTCACGCTGAGCGTCGAGGCACGCACGATCCGAGCGTAGTGCGCCCAGGCCGGGATGCCCATCACGATGATGAGGACTGTCAGCCCGCGACCCAACACCGCGATGATGGCGATGATCAGCAGCAGCATGGGAAAAGCCAGTTGCACATCCACCAGCCGCATCAGCACGACGTCAAGCAGCCCCCCACGGTACCCGGCCAGCATCCCCGCCGTGGTCCCCAACGTGGCACCGATGGCCACGGCCGACAGGGCGACAAAAAGCGAAAACCGCGCGCCGTACATCATCCGGCTGAGCAGATCGCGCCCCAGGTTGTCTGTGCCCAGCGGGTGCTTCGACAGCGCACGTGCGAGGAACACCGGAGGCGCGAGCCTGGCGTCCAGGTCAGAATCGGCCGGCGGATGGGGCAGCCAGCCGAGCGGCCACAGCGCCGCCACGAGCAGGATGCCGAGCAGCACGCATCCCGCGACCGCGAGGCGGTCCCGGAGGAACGCATGTAGGGCCCGCCTGCGCCGGGGCAGCGTCGACGCCAGACGTACCGCGATATCGCCCGCGACCATTTCCTAGTCGCCTACCCGGACTCGGGGATCAAGCATGACGTATACCAGATCCGTGATGAGGTTGATAATCACGAAGAGACCGGCGGTCACCATGATGGTCACCTGGACGACCGGAAAGTCTCGGGTGTAGATCGCCTGCACCGCCAGCCGGCCGACACCCGGCCAGGAGAAGACGGTCTCGGTCACCACGGCGCCGGAGAGCAGGGTGCCGACCTGCAAGGCCACAATCGTCACCACGGGGATCAACGCATTGCGCAGGGCGTGCCCAACGACGACCCGGGACCGGCGCAGACCCTTCGCCCGCGCCGTGCGCACAAAGTCCTCGCCCAACACCTCCAACATCGCGCCCCGGGCGAACCGGGCGACAACGGCGATCTGGAACGACGCGAGGGTCGCGGCGGGCAGGATCAGATGCGCCAGCGTGCCTCGCCCACCTGTGGGGAGCAAGTGGAGCTGGGCCCCGAACACGATGATGGCCACGAGCCCGAGATAGAACCCCGGGATGGCCTGACCGACCAGTGCCATTGCCCGGACGGCCGTATCGAAGAATGACTGAGGCCGCAGCGCGGCCATGACGCCAACCGGCAGGCCAATCGCAAGCGCGAGCAGCAGCGCAGCGCCGGCCAGCTCGAGCGTTGCCGGCAGGCGCTCGACGAACAGGCTGAGCGCCGACTGCCGGTACCGCAGCGACTCACCAAAGTCACCCTGCAGCGCATTCACAAGGAACCGACCGTACTGTATGTAGATCGGGCGATCGAGCCCGAGTTCGGCGCGCATCGCCGCGACCGCCTCCCGCGTCGCGCTCTCACCCAGGAGCATCACGACCGGATCACCGGTCAGGCGCACCAGGGCAAAGGCGACGACCGACACACCGAAGAGGACGACCACAAGCTGCGGGAGGCGCCGGAGCAGAAACCGCATGCGGCTATCGCGTCACCGCGGCGGTCCCCACCCCGTGCCGGGTTGCTCCAAATCGGCGATGCCAAACGCCCAATACCCTGGCCGCACCGGGTAGGGCCGTGAGATCAGCGCCCAGGCGCCGCGGATCGGCGCGCGCAGGACCTCCATCTCTTCAAAAGAGTACGGGCTGATCACCCGACCGGCGACCGCGCCTGCCGCGGCGTCCTGACAGAGCGCCTCCGGACCAATCTCCGGGATGAGGTAGCCTCCGACCGTCGGATTGATGCGGATGTGCCGATTGTAGTGCAGGTACCGCTCCAGGCGGATGGGCACGCCGGGAAGCATGCCGATCGCGCGCATCACACTCATCATGCCGGTGACGTTCTCTTCGATCCACCGCTCTTCCAATTCCGGCGCAAACCCGGCGCCGCCGACCTCGACGACCATGGGCGTGACGCCGAGGTGGGTCGCCGCGTAACCGGCGGCGGACCGGGGCCCGGGGAAGTGGCCGATGAACTCGCGGTGCATGACCATCGGGCACCCGTAGGCCTGCGCCATGACCCTGGCCATCCGGACCTGCTCGGCCGTCGGTAGATCCGCTGGGGCGACGACCGTGTAGAACGAAGACCCCCACAGACCCAGGTGCATATCCACCAGGTACTGACAAGGCTTGAGGACGTGCTCAGTGATGGATTTGGCCAGCAGGTCGGTGATCCACGTGAACTGTCCGGGGAAGATTCGGTTGAGATCGGCGGAGTCCGATTCGTCGGGAGTGTTGCGCGTCAGATGCGTCAGCGCCACCGGATTTCCGACCGGGACGGCCAGCACCCTTCCCGATATCGCCTTGGGATCGAGCCGCGTCACGAGGCGCCGGACCATTTCGATCGACAGCCACTCCCCTCCGTGCAGCGTCGAGAGGACGGCCAGCGTCGGACCATCCCGCGCGCCCGTGATCTCATGGACGGCGAGCCGAATCTCCCCGCCATGGAGATCCACCGTGACGGGGTAGCGATGAAGCGTGCGGCCTGCGGGCACGACGTATCACCTCCTAGGGGCTGAATGGCTGGGGCAGTGAGCGACCAGACTCCGCGAGAATCGCACGCATCCGCTCGGGACGGTTCGTCATCACCCCATCGACGCCGGTCGCCAGGATGTGCCGGAGATGGTCCGGTTCGTCCACCGTCCAGGTCTCTACGTGGAGGCCCGCCGCGTGAGCTGAAGCGACCACATCGGGTGTCACGTAGGCCCAGTTGGGATGCAAGGCCCCGGCACCCGCCTCCTGCGCCATGCGCACCGGGTCGATGGGACGCGCGGCGTACAAGACCGCCGTGGGCAACACAGGCGCGGCGCTTCGCACCTCGAGCAGCACGTGGTGGTCGAACGACGAAATCGTGACCGCGCGGTGTCCAATCTCCGCGATCGTCGCCAACACCCGGGCGGCGATCGCGGGATAGTACAGCGGGCCGTTCTTGATCTCGATGATCACACGCACGCGCCGCAGGACGTCCAATGCCTCGGCGAGCGTGGGAACCCGCTCGCCCGCAAACCGTTCACCGAACCGGCGTCCCGCGTCGAGGCGGCGCAGCGCGGCCAGATCGTGGTCTTTGACCAATCCGTGCCCGTCGGTCGTCCGCTCGAGCAGCGGGTCGTGCATCACCACCGGCACACCGTCCGCCGTCAGGTGCGCGTCCAGTTCAACGCCGTCCACGCCAATCTCCAGCGCCCTTCGGAAGGCCGCCAGCGTGTTCTCCGGCGTTTCGGCTGAGGCACCGCGATGCGCGATCACCTGCGGGCGCGCCGCACCTGTCGTGGCCCTGCTCACACCGGCAGCACCTCACCGATCCGCTCGACGATGAAGTCCGGCCGCGGCGTCGCAACGAGGGCGCGCTCGAGCGTGGTGGCGCCTGTCAGGACCAGCGCGGAGGCCATCCCGGATGCGGCGCCCAACGCCACGTCGGTCTCCAGTCGGTCCCCCACGATGAGGCACTCCGCCGGCGGCGCCGCCAGTCGCTCCAGCAGGGCGCGGCCCATGATCGGCGACGGCTTGCCCACCACCACCTCCACGGCGTGCCCGGTGCACGCCTCGACGGCCGCGATGACGGCAGCGCAGTCCGGCAGGCC
>Ga0187893_10009321_pt1 | contig 15119 bp, 12 predicted proteins | sample MA1701074metaG_FD_139574 | JGI IMG/M metagenome (GOLD analysis project Ga0187893, IMG submission 139574) | White microbial mat communities from a basaltic lava cave in the Kipuka Kanohina Cave System on the Island of Hawaii, USA - MA170107-4 metaG ... | reverse complement strand
TGACGCCCCGCTCAGCCCGACGCCTCTCGGCGCCGGACCGGGGCCTGCTACCGGGCGCTCCGACGCTTACCCGGACGGGACTTGCACCCGCTGGTCTGGTCCAGCTTTCAGGACGCAACATGTCGCGATCGTAGGCCCAGCACGAGCCCAGTTGCTACGACAGCTTGTCGCACTACGATCACACCGTAGTGGCGATGGCGGCGAGCTCGCGGTGGTGAGGCGGTTCGTGATCAGGGCCGTCGCCATCGTGGTCGGGCTCATCCTGGCGGCGGCGGCCGTGGTCGCGGGCCTGCAGCTCGCGGAGCGACTCAACGGCGGCAGCGAGGGCGACGACCAGATCATCGGGTCGTGGCCGGCATGACCCCGGAGCGCGGCCGTTCGTCACGAGCCGTGGAGCCACTGCTACCCGACCTTGTCGGGAATCCCCTTCTCGCGCGCTACGGAGAGCTCGCCGACCAGCAGGGAGCATCCGGCGACGAGCGACGCTCACTCGTCGGGCGGTACAGCTTCGCCATCCCCACCGACGAGGCGCTCGCGGCGATCGCCGCGGTGTCGCCGCGCGGCGTGGTCGACCTTGGCGCCGGCACCGGCTACTGGGCCCGCCTACTGAACGACAACGGCGTGGACGTCGTCGCCTACGACCTCGTTCCCCCACCCTCGACCGACAGTCAGTGGTTCGCGGGGGTGACGCCGTGGTACCCGGTGGCCGAGGCCGGCGATGAGGTGGTCGAACACCACGCCGACCGGACGTTGCTCATCGTCTGGCCCGGCCGCAACGACGAATGGGCGGCCCGAGCCGTGGCGGCCTACCAGCGCGTCGGCGGGCGGTCGCTGGCCTACGTGGGGGAGGGTCCCGGCGGGCCCACCGGTGACGACCAGTTGCATGCGCTCCTGGGCCACATCGAGTACTGCCTGGCCTGCGCCTATGGCTTGTTGGAAACCGCGTGCACCTGCGCGCGGCACCAGCAGTGGGAGCGCCGCGCCACCATCGAGCTCCCGCATTGGGAGGGCTTCTCCGACGACCTGCACCTCTATCGCCCGCGCCACCCGACCGCGAGCCGCCAGCCACGGGCGCGGGCGCGGGCGCCGTCACGACGCAACCTCCAGTCCGATCGACGCCCGCGACGACGGCGGTGATCCGTTCCACGCGATGCGCGACGCGCCGGGCTCGGGCCCACCGGCCCCGTCAGGGGTAGGTCGTCCTACCGGACGAAGCTGACCAGCGTCGCCATGCCGGCCTCGAGGTGGTAGGTGTTGTGACAGTGGAACATCCACTGGCCGGGGTTGTCGGCCCAAAAGGAGACCGCGATCTCCTCGTCGGGCCGCACGACGACCGTGCCCTCTCGGGCGCCGCCCTCGTCGAGGGCGCCCCTCCCTCAAGTCCCGCTCCCTCCTGCCGATACCTCTTCTATGACATCGTGTCGTAGCAAGGGTGGCACAGCATCGTGAACGAGCCGAAGTCCGCACGGAGGTACCCCATGGAACCCCGGATCGGTCGAGGTGGTCGCGCCGGGCTGGCGCTCGCCTGCACGATGGCCTGCGGCCTGCCGATGCTCGTAGCCGTGGGCGCTCTGTCGGTCGGAGCTGCCGTCGCCGGCGGGACGACCGCAGCCGCGCTCGGCGCGATCGCGTTCGTGGCCGTCGGGGTCATCCGTCGCCGCGCACCTGAGATCGGCGACAAGGCGACCCTTCGCATGTTCGCCGTCGGTGGCGCGCTGGCCGCAGCCGGCCTGGCGCTCGCCGGGCGCGACACGCCGCGCTCGGGTGCGACGCTGCTCGTGGTAGGCATCGCCGTGCTGTCGTGCCTCGCCCTGCTGCGCCTGGCTGCAGCTCAGCGAGCAGGCCCCCGCTGACGAGCTCGCGGTTCGTGACGGTTTGTCGGTCGTACCGCTCGACACAGGGTGCCCGTCACCGGCCCGCCCGGGGGGAAGGGCGCCGGTGCTGCGTCAGTCGTCTCTGCGGAGCTTGCCGGCGCGTGAGTTGACTTGGCCCTCAGCCGCGCCGGCCAGTCCCGGGCACGGCCGGCGCCGGTGGTGCCAATCCAAGATCGCCTCCACCGCCAGCAGGTACAAGGCGCCGAGCAGCAGGCCGCCGACCACGTCTGACAACCAGTGCACGCCGAGGTAGACGCGGCTGAAAGCCACCGCCACGATAACCGTGCCAGAGATGCCGACCGACCACCACCAGGCCGACCGCCGCCCGGTGAGCAGCGCGACCACGGGGGGGACCAGCCCCCAGATGGCGACGGCCGCCATGACATGGCCGCTCGGGAAGGACGGGCCGTTGCCAGGCACAAGCCGGTCGATGTCGGGCCGGCCCCGGTCGACGAGCTCTTTGAGCGTCCACTCCAACAACGGCCGGACCGCGCTCGCGGCCAACAGGGTCCAGGCCAAGGGTCGGCATTCGTGCCAGACCAGGAGGAACAACACCACGAACATGGCCACCGCGACCGTGGTGCCGCCCAGGCCGCTCACCGCCTTGACCACGTGGTCGAGCGGGGCGGACCGCAGGTCGAGCAGGGCTCGGGTGACCGGCTCGTCCACCTCGAGCAGCGTGCTACCGCCATCGACGGCGGCTAGGACCACCAGCAGAACGAATGCGAGCGCGACGAGCGGCACCGACCACCGGGACTTGAACAGGACGCCCGCCGGGGTCAGCGGAGGGTGGTCGTACAACGACGGCGTGCGGCCGTGCTCAGCCGGCTCGCTCATCGGTGCTGCACCCCGGCGGTCGGGCGCGACGTCTGCCTTTGTACGGTCGCACGGAGCACCAATGAGCTCTCGGCCCGTCGGGCCGAGAGACAGCGTGCTGATGGTTCGCTCGCCTGCGGCTCGCTCATCGGTGCTGCAACCTGGCGGTCGGGCGCGACGTCTGCCTTTGTAAGGTCGCACGGAGCACCAATGAGCTCTCGGCCCGTCGGGCCGAGAGACAGCGTGCTGATGGTTCGCTCGCCTGCGGCTCGCTCATTGGTGCTGCACCGAAGCGGCTTCGACGTCAACGGCGAGCGTCTCCAGGGTCCGGTTCCTGGTGACCTGCGGCCCGCTGATGGCCAGCCCCGCGCGGCGCGCCCGCGCCACGGCCTCGAGGAAAGAGAAGTCCTGCCAATAGTTCTGGCTGGGGTCGACCCGGTCGATGCCCAGCACCTCGGCCCACACCGACGCCAGGACTCGCGCCGTCGGCGATTGGATGTCCGGCGGTTCCGGCCGGGCCTCGGCCGTCTCCGCAGCGGCCCCGAGCTCGCCGGCCAGGACCATCGCCGCCGGCCAGGCATAGCCCGGCAGCGCGACCCACAGGGCGGTGCGCAGGTCGGCCAGGGACGGCGCGCGGTCGCCGGCCGGGACCACGCGCGCCGCCAGCACCGGCTCGCCCCGCTCGCCGGTCCGGACCTCAACGCGCACGGAGCGCGCTCCGGGGCACCCCCGTAGCGCGGTGTGCACCCGGTCCCGGTCGAGCCGGAAACCCCCGAGCTCGAACGCGTCGTCCCGCCGGCCGAGCAGCTCGATCGAACCGTCGGGCATCGAGCGGGCCAGCCAGCCGGTACGGACGAGAAGAGGAGCCGATGTCCCGGTGCCAGCTCCCGGCACGAAGCGCGCGTCGGTCCACCCCGGGGCGCCGTGGTAGCCGCTGGCCACGCCAGGACCGCCGACGTGGAGCGCTCCGGTGACCCGTCCCGGCAGCGGGCGCCCGTCGTCATCGAGGACCTCCACGTGTACCCCCGGCAGGGGGCGGCCGATGGTCGGACGGCGCCCGGGCAAGGACAGGGGGCCCAACGTGGCGCCGAACCCGCACTCCGGTGGCCCGAACAGCTCGAAGATCGCGACCCGGTCGCGAGCCGGCTGTCCGGCCGGGGGGCGAGGGTCAGAAGAGGTCGCGCTCGGGGTCGCCCCCCGCGTCCCGACCACCAGCGTCACAGGGGCTGCACCCGGCGTCGCCACCCGCCGCTGCAGGGCGCCGTGCAGCGCAGCGCCGGTTAGCAGCGCCCACTCGGTGTCGCTGCAGTGGACGACGTCGACGCGCCCGTCGCCGAGGCGGTCGACCACCTCGGCGGGGGCGACCGCCACCGACGGTCCGGCCACCTCGAGGCAATGGCCGTCGAGCAGGGCCGCGAGCTGGCGAAGGAATTCATCCTGCGTCGGCGATGCCGAAAGGCACACGCGCCGCCGAGAACCGTCGGTCACTCCCGTGGCGTGGACCGTGTCGCGCAGCGCTTCGACGAGGTGGACGACGCAAGGGTGACCCAGGACGACACCGCGGTCCACCTCGGTCGTGCCCGCCCCGTAGAAAACCGTGGCGATGCCTCCCGCGCCACCGCCGGCATGTTCGTCGAGACCGACCGGCGGACCATCCTCGGGCGCCTTCTGCTCACCGATGCCCGAGCCGACGCCCGAGGCGGCAGCGACCACGCGCACCACGGCGGCCGAGTCCATCGCCACCAACCGGGCGCGGCGTTCGACAACGTCCCGACGAAGGTGGGCGCGGGTCAACACCACCGAGATGTCCGCGTCCTCCACCACGAAGATGAGGTGGCGGTCGCTGTCGTCGGGATCGAGCCCGACGTAGCCGGCGCCCGCCTTCCACACGGCGAGCACGGCCACGACGGCCTGCACCGATGCCTCCAGGGCGATGCCCACCAGCGCGCCGGGGCCAACACCGAGGGCGCGTACCCGGGCGGCCAGGCCCTCGGCCTCGGCGTCGAGCTGGGAGAAGCTGAGACGACGAGAGCCCGCAGTGACGGCCGTGGACTCGGGCGACCGGGCCACCTGCGTGGCAAACAGCGCGGCGCCGGTGGTGGCGCGAGCGCGCTCGCCTGGTTCGCCAGGGGGCGTCTCGGGCCTGACCTCGGCCCGGGCCCCGATCCCCAGCGCCCCGAGCTCGGACAGCGCTCGGTGTGGATGCTCGACGATCGCGTCCAGCAGCTCGATGTACCGCTCCAGCAGGGCCTGGACGCTGGGCCGGTAAAAGGCTCCTCGGGCCACGAGGGAGATCCCAGCCCCGGGCCCAGCACCGGGCCCAGCACCGGGAACGACCGGCGACTCCACCACCGAGAGGATGAGGAACGTGCCCGAGTAGAGGCCCGCACCCCACGGCGCCGGCGCCGGCGAGGTCCCTGAGCCCACGGGCGGGCCCTCGGCGCCGCCGGCCGCGAAATGCCCGCGGGCCGTGGTCGAGCTGGTGCCGAACCCGCTGGAGCGAAGGCCCGGGAGGTCCACCTCGTCGGCCGGCGGCGCGACGCCCTGGAACATCACGGCGGGATAGGGCACGAGACCATGACGGGCGGCGCCGGGGCCGAGCACGTCCTGCACGATCGTCTCGAAGGCGAGGTCCTGGCGCGCCAGGGCGCCGACCGCGCTGCCCCGCACCCGGGCGAGGGCCTCGGCGAACGTGGGATCGCCGTGCAGGCGCAGCCGGAGGGGCACCTTCTTGGTGAAGCAGCCGATCAGCGCCTCGAGCTCGGTCCGGTTGCGGTTGGCGACGACCGAGGCCAGGAGCAGATCGGACTGCCCGGTGTGGCGCCGGGCCAGGACGGCGAAGGCGGCAAGCATCGTCAAGAACGGCGTGGTCCGCTCCCGGCGGGCCAGCGCCCGGACCTGGGCGCACAGCTCCGGGCCGAGATCGACCGAGACCGGCTCGGCGCTGGGTTGACCGGCGCCCACCGCAAGGTCGGGATCCTCGATCGGGAGTTGCAAGCACAGCGGCGCGTCGGCCAGCTCCGTGCGCCACCACGCGAGCTGGGCGCGGCCCGCGGGGCCGGCCAGGCGCCGCCGCTGGCCCCGGGCAAAGGCGCTGAACCCGAGCGACGGCTCGGGTAGGGGCGAGGGTCGGCCGGCCACGAACGCGGCGTACAGCGCGTTGAGCTCTCGCCGGAACACCCCCACCGACCAGTCGTCGAAGACGACGTGGTGGGCCCGCAGGACCACCAGATGGTCATCGGGCTCCAACCGGATGACGATCGGCTCGAACAACGGGCCCCGAGCCAGGTCGAACGGCCGGCTCACCTCGGCCAGCGTCCGGGCCACGCCGGCATCGCGATCTGCCGCCGAGAGGGCGCCCAGGTCCAGGACCGGCAAGGGAACCGGACCGGCGGGCGCGACCACCTGGACCGGGCGCCCGGCACGGACCTCGAACGTCGTGCGTAGCGGCTCGTGACGGCGAACGATCTCGGTGAAGACCAGCGCGAGCACGTCGACGTCGAGCGGTCCCTGGTAGCGGCGGACCAGCGGCGGCAGGTTCTGGGAGCCGGGCACGAAGTGCTCGTGCCACAACATCCCCTCCTGGGAGAACGCGGCCGGGCCGCTGTGCCCCTCGCCGAGTGCCGCGGCGCCGGTGTCAGCCAGGCTGCTGGCGTCACGGCAGGCCTGCTCGACGACCGCGGCCTGCTTCGCCACCGACGGTGCGCGCACCACGGCGGCCACGTCCAAGCGGACGCCGAAGGCGTCCTGCACCAGGCCCAGCGCCCGGGTCACCGCGAACTGGTCGGCGCCCAGCGCGAACACGTCGTCGTGCGGACCGATACCGTCACGACCCAAGAGCCGTTCCCAGATGGCGAGGAGCACCACCTCGACATCGTCGCCGCCGTCGCCAGCCGAGGTGCCAACTTCGTCCGTCCGGTGTGGGACCGTTGCCATCCACGGCGAACCTAGTGGCCCATCTAGTTCTGCCGCCGGTCGGTCAGGCACCGCGGCACCGCCGCGGCGGTGAGACGCCCGGACGATGGCGGTCCTGGGCCCGACGACCGGTACCTTCGACGGCATGGCGCTAGCTCCCGACCTCCAAGCGGCCTGTGACCTGTGGCCGGACCGGGCGGCCATCACCTTCAAGGGTGCGACCATCACCTTCGCCGAGCTGGGAAACCGCCTCGGGGCGCTGGCCGCAGGGTACCGGCGCATGGGCATCGGTCCCGGCGACCGGGTGGTGTGCCAGCTCCCCAACTGCCCCGAGCACGTCATGGCCATGAACGCGGCGTGGGCGAACGGAGCCATCCACGTGGGGACCGACAACGACCTGGCGGGACCGGAACTGGCCTGGCTCGTGCAGCGGACCGAGGCGGCCGCGCTCCTGTTCCAGCCCCGGCTCGACCGTGCGGACCCGCTGGCCCCGGTCGCCGCGGTCCGGGCCGCGTGCCCGGGGACCCGCATAATCCTGCATTCTCCCGACCCGTCGATGGGCACGGGCCCCGAGGGCGCCGTCGTCCTGGCCGATCTCCTGGCGCCCACCCCGCTGGCGGCACGGCCGGCGCCCCCAGCCGTGGCCGACGACGACACCGCGCTTCTCCTACTCACGTCTGGGACCACGGGCCGGCCGAAGGCGATCAGGGAGTCGCTGCCGCACTGTCGGGCGAAGATGCAGTTCTTCGCCGATGCCTTCGGGCCGGGACTCGACGACGTGCACCTCGTGTTCCTGCCGATCGGGCACGTGTTCGGGTTGCGCCTGGCGCTGCTGAGCCTGCTCAGCGGGGGCCGGCTCGTGCTGCTCGACCGCTTCTCCCCCGAGGCCGCCCTCGGGCTCGTCGGCCGGGAGGGGGTCACCGTGCTGCCGGGCATGCCCACGCACCTGCGCCTGCTGCTCGACCGGCTCGACCCGTCCCGCCACGACACTGCCAGCCTGCGCTGGGCCGTGTCCGCCGCCGCCAACCTACCTCGCCCCCTCGGCGAGGCCATCTACGAACGCCTCGGTGTCGAGATGCTGTTCGTGTACGGGTGCAGCGAGGGTTTCACCACGCTCACCACCGACCGCGACGAGATCCTGGCCGGGTCCGTCGGCGCCACGGTTTTCGTCGGCCCGCCGGGCACCGCTCCGGCCGGGACGGTGGCCATCCTCGACCCGTCGAGCACCGATCCGCTCCCGGCGGGCGCGACCGGTGAGATCGCCTTCGGCGCCCGTGGACCGGTGCGCTACTGGCGCGCTCCCGACGCGGCCACCGATGGCTGGTACCGCACCGGCGACCTCGGGCATATGGACGGCGACGGCCGCGTCTACGTCTCCGGGCGGCTCACCGAGCTGCTCAACCGCGGGGGTCTCAAGGTCTCGCCCAGCGAGATCGAGACCGCCATCGCCTCACACCCGGGCGTGGCCGACGCGGCCGTCGTAGCCGCCGCCGATCCTGTGTTGGGCGAAGCCATCTGCGCCTGCATCGTTCCCACCGCGGCCGGGCCTCAGCCGGTCGCGCCGACGCTGGGCGCGCTGCGCTCGTTCCTCGGCACGTCCCTGGCTCGCCACAAGCTGCCCGACGAGCTGTGCGTGCTCGAGCACATCCCCCGCACCAAGATCGGCAAGGTCGACAGGGCCGCCCTGGCCGCCATCGTGGAACGGGCGGGCCAATCGATGGAGCGCGTCCGCCCCCGCTGACGGTTCTGCCCCTGGTCGGGCGGCTGCGACGGACGATCAAGAACGCGCCGCAGCCCGGTGGGGGGCCCGGGGGGCGGAGGCTCCGCCGGAGCCCCCCGGCTGCCGATCGATCCGGCTTGCCCGGTCGATCGGCGACTAGTTTCTCCTCAGGGACTGATGCGGTGGCGGCCGCGGTGCAGGTAGGTCACCTCGCGCACATCGTCGTGACCGAGCAGGCACATCAGCACCCGGGTCAGTCCCAGGCCGAAGCCGCCGTGGGGCGGGCAGCCGAACCTGAAGAAGTCGAGGTACGTCTGCACCCCCCCGACGATCGGGATGCCGCGCTCACGAGCCTGGCGCTCGAGGGTCTCGTAACGGTGCTCACGCTGGGCCCCGGTGGTGATCTCCAGGCCCTTCCACAGCAGGTCGAAGCTGCGGGTCGAGCCCGCGCCGGGTTCGGAACGCATGTGGTAGAAGGGCCGGATGGCCTCGCCGTAGTCGGTCACGAAGACGAACTCGTGGCCCCGCTCGCGCTGCACCCAGGCGGCCAGGAGGCGCTCCCCCTCGGCATCGATGTCGCCCGGGCGGGCCTCAGCGGACCAGCCCTCGCCGGCCAGGATCTCGTACGCCTCGGTCATCGTCACCCGGGGGAAGGGCAGCGCCGGGACGTTGACCTCGGTCCCGGTGCGCGCACGGATCTCGTCGCCGTGGCGCTTCTTGACCGCCACGATGACCTTGCGGAGCCAACGCTGCTCGAAATCCATGACGTCGTGGTGCGACTCGACCCAGGAGATCTCGGTGTCGACGCTGGTGAACTCGGTGTCGTGGCGGTTGGTCACGAGCGGGTTGGCCCGGAACACCGGGCCGATCTCGAAGATGCGGTCGAGCCCGGCGGCCATCGCCATCTGCTTGTAGAACTGCGGTGACTGGGCCAGGTACGCCTTGGCCCCGAAGTACTCGATCGTGAACAGCTCCGAGCCCGACTTGTTGGGCGTCGAGCGGATCTTGGGCGAGTGCAGCTCGAGGAAGCCCTCGTCCAGCCAGACCTCGCGCATGGTGGACTCGACGGTCGTCTGCACCTCGAAAGCGAGGCGGGCCTCGCCGCGTCGAAGGTCGACGAATCGCCAGTCGAGGCGCTCCTCCAGGCCGGACTGGGCGTTGATCGGCGGTGCGCCCAGTGCCGGTCCCACGACCCGTAGCTGATCGACCACCAGCTCCAGCGCGCCGCCTTCCCCCTCCGCCGCCGTCACCGTGCCGACGGCCTCGATCGCGGAGTCGGCCAGCAGGGCGTCGAGCCGGCCGGACACCGGCCCATCGCCGTCGGGCCCGTCCGCGGGGTCGACGAGCGCGAGCCGGCCGGTGTGGTCGCGCACGTGCAGCCGGACCGGTCTGACGGTGGGTGGCGGCACCGGTGCCGGCGCCGGTTCGGCCCAGCCGCAGACGCGCACCGTGGCCCCGATCCGGGCCCCGAGCGAGCCGACCAGCGAGCGGTCAAGCCGCGACGAACCCTCGTAGGTCGACTTCATGCAACCACTTGCGACGTTGCCGTCACGATTCGACTTCACATAATGACGGCATCGGGACCCCACCTCGATAGCGCCGCGACCCGGTTGATGACGACGAGTGACGGCTAACGTAGCCGCGGCCTCGATTTGGGCGGTCCCTGGGAGCATCGACGATGACAATTCCTCTACTGCGGGTCCCCTCGACGCGGGTCCCCTCGGCGCACCGTCGATGAGGGTGCTGTGCACGTGCCTGCCGGGGCACGGTCATTTCAACCCGATGCTGCCTCTGGCCCATGCCTTGGCCCGCGCCGGTCACGACGTCGGCTTCGCCACCGCCGCCGAGTTCGGGCCTCGCATCGTCGAGGCCGGCTTCACCGCCTTCGCGGCCGGGCTCAGCCTGCCCGACCAGCTCGCCCGGGCCCGGGCGAGCTACCCCGACCAGGACGCCCTCGTCGGCGGGGACCGCTTCGAGCAGTTCGTGCCCCGCATGCTGGCCGGCGTGGCCGCGCCGGCCCGGGCCGCCGACCTCGTGCCCATCGTGGCCGACTGGCGCCCCGACCTGGTGGTCCACGACGAGACCGAGTTCGCCGGCCCGGTGGCGGCCGCGGTGGCGGGCATCCCCCATGCCGACCACAGCGTGCTGATCCTGCGCCCGCTGTCAATGGCGCGCCTCGCCGGCGAGGTCCTGGCCCCCCTGTGCCGGGACCACGGTGTCGACGTGGGCCCCTTCGGCGGGCTCTTCCGGTACCTCTACCTCGACGTGGTGCCGCCGAGCCTGCAGTCGCACGAGATCGACCAGATCGACGTGGCCCACCCCGTGCAGAACGCCTCCATCGACGCCGGGGCGGAGGGAGCCACGCTGCCCGAATGGGTAGCCGACCTCGGCGACCGGCCCGTCGTCTACGTCAGCCTGGGCACGGTGTTCAACCACCGCGCCCGCGCCGTGTTCGACGCCGTGCTGGCGGCGCTGCATGACGAGGACGTCTCGGTGATCGTCACCGTCGGGATGGACACCGACCCCGCCGAGTTCGGCCCGCAGCCCGGCCACATCCACATCGAGCGCTTCATCCCCCAGTCGCTGCTTCTGCCGTTCTGCGACGTGGTGGTGAACCAGGGGGGCACGGCGTTGTTGGCGATCCTCGCCCATGGCCTGCCCCTGCTGGTGCTGCCCCAGGGCGCGAACCAGTTCCACAACGCCCAAGCCTGCGTGGCGGCCGGCGTGGGCCGGCGCCTGCTCCCGACCGAGGTCACCGCCGAAGCCGTGCGGCGCGAGGTGCGGGCCCTGCTCCACGAGCCCGCCCTGCGCGAGAGCGCGGAGCGAGTTGGCCGCGAGATCGCCGACATGCCCGGGCCCGACCATGGTGTGGCGTTGTTGGAGCGACTGGCCGAACTGCGTCGCCCTCTCGTGCGGGCCGACCTCAACGGTGCCACGCCGGGCGCCGCGGCCCCATGACGGTCGTCGAGGGCAGGCTCGACCCGCGGACTGCGCCGTCGGTCCGTACCGCGTTGCCCGGGCCGCGCTCGCTCGAACTGTGGGAGCGCGACGCCCTGCACCACGCCAGCAACACCTCGCCCGGGGCCCAGTGGCTGCGCCTCGTCCTGCACGACGGCCGCGGGGCGGCGGTGCGCGACGTCGACGGCAACGTGTTCATCGACTTCTCCTCGGGCGCGGTGGTGGCCAACCTCGGCCATGCGCCGCCCCGCGTGGCCGAGGCCCTGGGGGCGGAGGCGGCGAAGCTGATGCACTACTTCGACTTCGCCACGCCGGCCCGTTCGGAGTTCTTCGCCGCCCTGGCCGCCACGCTGCCGCCCAGCCTCCAGACCTTCCAGATGTACTCCACCGGGGCCGAGGCGGTGGAAGCGGTGCTGCGGCTGGCCAAGTCGTACACCAAGGGCTACGAGGTGGTCTCGTTCCACCAGGCCTGGCACGGGCGCACCCTGGGGGCCATGTCGCTCATGGGCGGCTTCGGGCTCAAGCGCGGCTACGGCCCCTTCGCTCCCGGCGCGCTGCACGCCCCGAACGCCAACTGCTACCGGTGCCCGATCGGGCTCAGCCGAGACACCTGTGCGGTGGCCTGCGCCCAGCTCGTGGACCGCGTCGTTGAGCAGTCGAGTGCGGGCACGCTGGCTGCTGTCATCCTCGAGCCCGTCCAGGGCGTGGGCGGGGTGATCGCGCACCCACCGGAGTTCCTGGCGCACTTGCGCGAGCTGTGCGACCGAACCGGGGCGTTGCTCGTCTTCGACGAGATCCTTTGCGGCGTGGGCCGGACCGGGCCGATGTGGGCGTTCGAGGACAGCGGCGTGGTCCCCGACGTGCTCATCGCTGGCAAGGGCCTGGCCTCGGGCTTCCCCATCTCGCTCATCGCCTCGCGCCGCGAGATCCTCGACGCCGCGCCGTTCGGCCTGCCCGGCGCCGGCGCCTCGACCTTCGCCAGCGGCAACCTGGCCTGCGCCGCGGGCGTGGCCACCCTCGCCATGCTCGAGGACGGGGCCATCCTGGCCAACGGCCGGCGGGTCGGCGCCGCGATGCTGGCGGCGCTGCGCGCCTTGGCCGAGCGCCATCCGATCATCGGCGACGTCCGAGGCTCGGGAATGCTCATGGCCCTCGAGCTGGTCACCGACCGGACCGCCAAGACCCCGATCGCCGCGCCCACGGCCCGCCGGTTGCTCCTGGCCCTGGCCGCTCGGGGTGTGCTGGTCGCCGGCGCGGGACCGATCCTGCGGATCACGCCCCCGCTGGTCATCAGCGAGGAGATGGCCCTGGCCGGCGTCGCCCTGCTGGACGACGCCCTGAGCGAGGTCGAGGCCGCCGCCTCGGACCGCTGAACCCGAGAACCCGGAGCAGCCGAGCCATGTCCGAGCCCGCCGGTGCCGACCTTTTCGACGGGGTGCACCACGTCGGGATCACCGTGGCCGACCTCGACCGCTCGGTCGCCTTCTGGGAGCGCCTCGTCGGGGGGGTGGCTCGTGACCGCGCCGTGCTCGACGGGCCCAGGGTCGCTGAGATGGTGGGCTACCCCGGGGTGCGCATCGAGCGGTGCTGGGTCGACCTCCCCGGTGAAGTGGCGCTCGAGCTGTTGCACTACCGCGACCGCGACGAGGCGCCCTACCCCGAGGGCACCGCGGCCCCGGGCAACGTGCACGTGTGCCTGCGGGTGCCCGACATGGACGCCGCCCATGCCCACGCCCTGGCCTGTGGTGCCCGGGCTGTCAGCGAGCGGCCGATCGAGGTGGCCGCCGGGCCCAACGCCGGCACCCGCCTGGCCTACCTCCGCGATCCCGACGGCGTGACCATCGAGCTCGTCCAACCCGCCCCCACGAACGACCAGGGGCGGGGGGAGCGGTGATCGTGCCCGACCTGCTACGCGACCGGGCCGCCGAGGACCCTGGCGGGGTGGCGTTGCGCGTGGGTGAGGACGACGAGCTCACCTTCGAGACCTGGGACCGACGCTCCAACGCCGCCGCCCGGGGCCTGGCCGAGCGCGGCGTCCGACCGGGCGACCGGGTGGCACTGGTCTTCGACAACCACGGCTGGGTCGACTACGCGGTCGGCTACCTGGCCGTGCTCCGCTCCGGAGGAGTCGCCGTACCCCTCGGGGCGCGCTTCAGCGGCCCCGAGCTGGACCGGGTGATCGAGCACTGCGGCGCCTCGGGCATCGTCCACCGAGGCTTGACCGCGCCGGGCCGTGCCGGGGCCGCTCTCGGCGCGAGCAGCGGCCATCCGTGGCGGGCCGAGCCCACGGCTCTCGAGGTGGGACAGGACCCGTCGCCGTTCCAGGCCCCGATCGGCCCCGACGACCTGGCCGAGATCCTCTACACGTCGGGTACGACGGGCCTGGCCAAGGGCGTGGCCTGCACGCACCTGAGCATCACGGCGCACGACCTGCCCCCCGACGCGGGCGCGGCCGGCGGCCTCGCGGCGAACGGACCGGTGTCGTTCCTGCACGCCTTTCCCATCGGCACCCAGGCCGGCCAGGAAACCCTGCGCGTGCCGCTGCGAATCGGCGGGCGCACGGCCATCGTCCTGCCCGCCTTCGACGCCGAGATCCTGGCCACGCTGGTGGCCCGCCACCGCGTGGCCCGGCTCCAGCTCGTGCCGGCCATGGCCCAGGTGCTGGTGTCGTCGGGTACGGCGCAACGCCACGACCTGTCGTCGGTACGGCGGGTCATCCTGTCCTCCGCGCCCGCCTCTCCGACCTTGTTCTCCCGGTTGGCCGAGGCGTTCCCGAACGCCTCGTTGTGGAACGCCTATGCCCTCACCGAGGCCGGGGCCGCCCGCACCATCACCGAGTACGACCCGCGGCGCCCCACGGCGGTCGGCCGGCCGATCGGCGCGACCGAGGTGCGCATCGTCGACGAGACCGGCGAGGTTGCGGGCCAGGGCGAAACGGGCGAGGTGTGGTTGCGGCGGCGGGGGACACCGCCCCGGACCTACTACCGCGACCCTGACGCCACCGCCGCCGCCTTTACCGACGGCTGGGCCCGTACCGGCGACCTCGGCTGGCTTGACGCGGGCGGGAACCTGTACCTGGCCGACCGCAAGAAGGACCTCGTCATCTCCGGGGGGTCCAACGTTTCGTCGGTCGAGGTCGAGCACCTCCTGGCCGCCCACCCCCGCGTGGCCGACGTCGCCGTGTTCGGCGTGGCCCATCCGGTGCTGGGCGAGGACGTGGCCGCCGCCGTCGTCCTGACGCCCGCCGACGAGCGGCCCGACGACGCGGCCGTGGCCGCCGTCGCCCGCGCCCTGCAGGACTTCGTCCGGAGCCGGCTGGCCGAGTACAAGGTGCCTCACCGGGTGGTGTTCGTCGACCACCTGCCCCGCAACGCCTCGGGCAAGGTGCTCAAGGGCGAGCTACGGGAACGGTTCGGCGGCCAAGCCGAGGACGTGGCCTACGTGGCACCGCGCACCGCCACCGAGACCGCGGTCGCCACCGCGTGGGCCGCGGTCTTGGCGGTGCCCCGCGTCGGGGCCAACGACGACTTCTTCGCCCTGGGAGGCCACTCGCTGGCCGCGGCCCAGGTCGCCGCTCGGCTCCGGGACGTCCTCGGGGTCGAGGTGGCGGTCACCGCGGTGTTCGAGGCGCCGACCGTGTCCGAGTTGGCCAGCATGCTCGATGCCATGGTCGCCACCAACACCGGGTGATCCCGCGACGAGACGTGGGGTCAGACCCTGATATTGCAGCCGGGTAGGCCAACTTCGCCGGATTGACGCGACAAGTGCTCCGCCACCTGGGACGATGCGGCTTGCGAGAGTCGTATCAACCAAGGCGAAGGAGCACCTGACGGGTG
>Ga0187893_10009320_pt1 | contig 15120 bp, 11 predicted proteins | sample MA1701074metaG_FD_139574 | JGI IMG/M metagenome (GOLD analysis project Ga0187893, IMG submission 139574) | White microbial mat communities from a basaltic lava cave in the Kipuka Kanohina Cave System on the Island of Hawaii, USA - MA170107-4 metaG ... | reverse complement strand
GCGACGGCGGCCTGCCTGCTCACTGGCATGGGCCGGGACGGCGCCGCCGGACTGCTCGAGATCCGCCGTGCGGGAGGGTTGACCATCGCCCAGGATGAAGCCACGTCGGTTGTCTACGGCATGCCGCGCGAGGCGGTGCTGCTGGGCGGCGCCACCAAGGTGCTGCCGCTCGAAGAGATCGGCCCTTGTCTCGGATCGCTCATCGAACAGAGGCGGCGCGCATGACCACGCGCAGCGTGCTCATTGTCGACGATAGTCTGACCGTCCGGATGGATCTGGCTGAGGCGTTTTCGGCGGCGGGATTTCAGGTCCAGCAATGCGGCGACGCGGCCACCGCGCGCGAGAAGGTCCGCGGCGGCACCCTGGACGCGGTGGTGCTCGACGTGGTGCTGCCCGACGCCGACGGCGTCGATTTGTTGAATGAGATCCGATCAACGGCAGAGGGCGCCGGGCTCGCCGTCGTGATGCTGTCGACCGAGGCCGACATCAGGGACCGGATCCGCGGGCTGAAGACAGGCGCCGACGAGTACGTCGGCAAGCCGTACGACGTCGGATATCTGGTGACCAAAGTTGAGGAACTGGTTCGCGCCCGGCGGAACGCCGATGAGACCACGCTGCTGGTGATCGACGACAGCGCGACGTTTCGTGATGCCCTGCGGCAGATGCTGCAGCCGGCGGGGTACACGGTGTTCGAAGCGCCAAGCGGCGAAGACGGCCTGCGCATGGCCGGCACGCTACGGCCCCACGCGATCATCGTCGACGGCATGCTCCCGGGCATTGACGGGCCGACGGTGATTCGACATTTGCGGCTCGACGCCGCCCTGCGCGACGTGCCGTGCCTGCTGCTCACCGGATCAGAGGGCAACTTTGCCGAACTCCGGGCGCTCGATGCCGGAGCGGACGCATTCGTCCGAAAGGAGGAGCGAGCCGACGTCATCCTCGCCCGGGTGGCGGCGATGCTGCGCCGGGCCCCGGTCGGGCACCGGCGCGCCGAGACGACGCCAAGTCTGGTCGGGCTCAAGCGAATCCTTGCGGTCGACGACAGTCTCACGTTTCTGAACAGCATCGCCGATGCGCTGAAAAGCGAGGGCTATGACGTCATCCTCGCGCAGTCCGGCGATGAGGCGCTCGCCTTGCTGGCGGTGCAGCCCGTCGACTGCATCCTGCTCGACTTGCGGATGCCGGGGCTGAGCGGCCAGGAGACGTGCGAACGCATCAAAGCGGCGCCGGCGGTGCGAGACATTCCGTTGATCATGCTGACCGCGCTCGAGGATCGCGATGCGATGATTCAAGGTCTCAGCGCCGGCGCCGACGATTACATCTCGAAATCGAGCGATTTGTCGGTGCTCAAGGCGCGCGTGATGGCGCAGATCCGCCGAAAACAAATCGAAGACGAGAATCGCCGCATTCGCGATGAGCTGTTGCGCACCGAGCTGGACGCGGCCGAGGCGCATGCTGCGCGACGACTGGCGGAGACGAAAGCGGCGCTGGTCGAGGAGCTCGAGCGGAAGAACCGGGAGCTCGAGGCCTTCAGCTATTCCGTCTCTCACGATCTGCGTGCGCCGCTGCGCGCCATCGACGGCTTCAGCCGCATCGTCTGCGAGAGCCATGGCGGGCCGCTCGACGCCAAGGGCCGCGAGTATCTCGAGCGCATCCGCGCCGCGGCGCAGCGCATGGGCGAGTTGATCGACGACTTGCTGGAGCTGTCGCGTGTCGGGCGCGCCGAGGTGCGGCGTGTTGCGGTCGACCTGTCCGAAATGGCGCGGCAGGTCCATGCCGGCCTCGAACGGCATTCGGGACGGTCGGTCGAGGTCGCAATTCAGCCCGGGGTTGGCGCCGATGCCGACGAGCGCCTGATTCGCATCGCGCTCGAGAACCTGCTCGGCAACAGCTGGAAGTTCACGGCGAAGATCGCCGACGCCCGTATCGAGTTCGGCGCCGAGCCGGGCGGCGGTGCGATGGTGTATTTCGTCCGCGACAACGGCGCCGGATTCGAGGCGGCATATGCCGAGAAGCTGTTCCGGCCGTTTCAGCGCCTGCACACCGAGGCTGATTTTCAAGGCACTGGCATCGGACTGGCCACGGTACACCGGATTGTCGATCGCCACGGCGGCCGGATCTGGGCCGACGGCGCGGTCGGCCGCGGTGCGGTGTTTCGTTTCACGCTGCCACCTGCACGCTACGGAGGTGACTGATGACTCGCGGCCGGTCGATTCTGCTCGTCGAGGACAACCAGGACGATGTGGAGCTGACGCTTCATGCCTTCAATGAAAGTCATGCCGCCAACGACATTGTCGTGGTCCGCGACGGCGTCGAGGCGCTCGAGTACCTGTTCGCAACGGGCGCGCACGCCGGCCGCGATCGGTCGCTGCCGGAGGTGGTGCTGCTGGATCTGAAGCTGCCTAAACTCGACGGCCTGGAAGTGCTGCGGCGCATCCGCGGCGACGAGCGAACTAGGCGGCTGCCGGTGGTGATCCTCACCTCGTCGCGCGAGGAAAAGGACGTGGTGCAGAGCTACGACCTCGGCGCCAACAGCTTCGTGCGCAAACCTGTCGACTTCGTCGAATTCCTCGAGGCCGCCCGGCAACTCGGATTGTACTGGCTCGTGTTGAACGAGCCGGCGCCGCGGATCACTGCCGGAGGCGCCGAATGAGCGCGCCGACCCCGGCGACTCCCCGCCGTCCGCTTCGTGCGCTGATTGTCGAGGATCGCGAGACGGATTCGCTTTTGCTCCTCGACGAGCTGCATCGCGGCGGCTACATTGTCGACCACGCGCGCGTCGAAACACCGGCAGCCCTGAAGGAAGCGCTGAAAGGTGAGGGATGGGACGTCGTCCTGAGCGACTTTTCGCTGCCGGCGATGACGGCCAACGATGTCGTGACCATCGTCATGGGCGAGCGTCCCGACGTGCCCTGCATCGTCATCTCGGGCACTGTTTCCGAGGAATCGGCGGTGGACGTGCTGCGGGCGGGCGCGCGCGATTTCGTGGTCAAGGATCGCATGGCGCGGCTGGTTCCAGCCATCGATCGGGAGCTTCGCGAATCCGCCGAGCGACGGCGGCTGCACGCCCGCGAACTGGCGCTGCGCGAGGCGCGTGAGCGAATGCAGTTCGCGCTCGAGGCCGTGGGCGTCGGCACCTGGGAATCGCACCTCGTCTCGGGCCGGACGATGTGGTCGAAGGTCTTGGAGCAGCTGCATGGGCTCCAGCCGGGAACGTTTGGCGGGACGTTCGACGCGTTCATCGCGACGATTCACCCTGACGATCGCAAGGAAGTGCTGCAGCGAATTGAACGTGCCCAGCGGGAAGGAACCGACTCCACTCTGGAATACCGCACGATTTGGCCCGACGGCTCCGAGCACTGGATTGCAGGCCTCGGCCGCACCGTGGCGGACGATAGCGGCCTGCCGGTACGCCTGGTCGGCGTTGGCATGGACATCACCGCGCGGAAGGTGCTCGAGGAGCAAGTCCGGCAGACACAGAAGATGGAATCGATCGGCAATCTCGCCGGCGGAATCGCACATGACTTCAACAATCTGCTCACCGTCATCCTCGGCGAGTGCGAGTTCATGTCGCCAGGGGTCAAGTCCGATCCCGACCTCGCGAATTCATTGGAGTCGATCCAGAGTGCCGCTCGCAGCGCCGCAGCGCTGACGCGCCAGCTGCTGATGTTCAGCCGCCGGCAGGTGGTCAGGCCGACCCTGCTCGACCTCGACGATACCATCCGCGGGTTCGTGAAGATTCTTCGCCGCCTGGTCGAGGAAAGCGTCCGTCTGCAGTTTCAATTCGGCGCGTCGAGCGCGGTGCGCGTGGATCCCGGACACATCGAGCAGGTATTGCTGAATCTCGTCGCGAACGCTCGCGACGCGATGCCGCAAGGCGGGAGAGTGACCATTGCTACTCGCGATGTGACGGTTAATGGACAGCGTCCGATCGATCTGCCATCAGGTTCGTACGTCGAGTTGTCGGTGATGGATACCGGTTCGGGGCTGCCTCCGGACGTACGCAAACACCTGTTTGAGCCGTTCTTCACGACCAAGCCGGCTGGACGCGGAACCGGCCTGGGCCTGGCCACGGTGGACGGCATCGTCAAACAGTGCGGCGGCCACATCGCGGTGCACAGTGAAGTCGGGACCGGCACCACTTTCTGCATCTACCTGCCCGTGGCGACAAGCGTCGCCGCAGCCTCGTCCGAGGCGCGCCCCGCTGCGCCACCCCTGCATGGCACCGAGACCATCCTCGTCGTGGAAGACAGCGCACCGCTGCGCCAGCTGACGGAGCGCATCCTCAGCCGGTACGGGTACCGCGTACTGGTGGCCGCCAACGGCGCCCAGGCGCGCCAGCAGGCCGAGCAAGTCGGCGCTATCGACCTGGTGCTGACCGATGTCGTCATGCCGGGCGACAGCGGCTTGAGCGTCGCCGAATGGATCTGGGAAAAGCGTCCGCAGACGAAGATTGTCTACATGTCCGGGTACACAGGCGAACATCGTATCGTCGACCGCGGCCACGGGTTCCTGCAGAAACCGTTCACGGCGCGCCAGCTGCTGGAAATCATCCGGGAGGCGCTCAAGCCCGAAGGCGAAGTCGCCGCCGGCTGAGTGTCAGGGCGCGAGGTCAAGCGGCTGGTCGATGTCGTAGCTTTTGGCGAGTCGGTCGAAACAGGGCGGACAGATACCGTGAGAAAGCGTCGCCTCGGTATGCTCCAAGAGATAGGTTTCCAGCTGCTGCCAGTAGTCCTTGTCGTCGCGGATCGACTTGCAGTACGAGCAAATCGGCAACAGGCCACTCAACTGCCGGACGCGCGCCATGGCCGCTTCCAGTTCGCGGACGCGATCGCCGAGCATGCCCTGTAACTTCAGCGTCCGCGCGCCGATGCGGACCCGTGCCTTCAGTTCGTCCCATTCGAACGGCTTGACAATGTAATCGTCGGCGCCGCTGTTGAGCCCGGCCACGACGTCGCGTTTGTCGCCGTTGGCGGTCAGCAGGATGATGTGCACGCTATTGTGCCCGGGCGTATTCCGGATCTCGCGGCACAGCGTCAGTCCGTCGACACCCGGCATGTTCCAATCAATCACCGCCAACCTTGGGCCGTCGCTCACCATCAACGCCGCGCGCAGCTCGAGCCCGGTGGTGAACGTCTCCGCTTCGAATCCCCATTTGGTCAGTTGACGCGACAGCCCATGACGAAGCACGGGGTCGTCGTCGGCGATCAGTGCGCGCATACGGACTCCGTCGACGTACCCGTTCGCAGCGAATGGCACAACGCGGTGAGTTCGAATTCGAGCCGGCTGACGTGATCGATGGCCGCACTGACGCCTCCGCTTCGCGCCAACTGCTCGACATCGGCGGCGGCGGCGGTCGCTGGAGTCGCCCCGAAATTGGCGGTGGCACCTTTGATGGCATGCGCCGCATCGCGCAGGTCGCTGGCGGATTCCCGGCGCACGGCGTCGCGAACGCGTTCCACCATGGCCGGACATTCGGCAACGAAGATAGTCGCCATCTCGGCGGCGAGCGCGGCGTCGCCGTCGAGCTGCCCAATCAATCGCTGCATGGTCACTGAGGGGGCCGCCGGCGTTGGTTGGACGAGCTGCCCTTCGCCGGTCCGCCTGATCAGGCTCAACAGGTCGGCTCGAACAATTGGTTTCGAGATGTACTCGTCCATCCCGGCATCGAGACACATCTCCCGATCGCCTTTCATGGCGTGCGCCGTCATGGCGATGATCGGCACATGGCCGCCGTGCCTGGCCTCGTGGTCGCGAATCCGGCGGGTGGCTTCGAGGCCGCCCATCTCCGGCATCTGCACGTCCATCAGAATCAGATCGAACGCACCCTGCTCGAGCTCATTCAGCGCTTCGCGGCCGTTGCGAGCCACCGTGACCGTGTGACCGGCTTGTTGCAGGATGGCCAGCGCGAGGAACAGGTTGACGGAATTGTCTTCGGCAAGCAGGATGCGCTGCGGCCGGCCGGCGTCGACAACGGCGCGCGCCGATTGGTGCGGTGTGTCCGGCTGTTTGCCCAGCACCGACACGATGCTTCTCAGCAGATCGGCCGCGCTGATCGGCTTCACCAGATAGGCGGCGATCCCGAGCTCGCGGCATCGCGCGGCATCTCCATACTGACCCGACGACGACAGCATCATGACCGTCGCCCGGCTCGCTTCGCTCAATTCGCCAATTCGCTCCGCTACCTCGAAGCCGTCCATCCCGGGCATGTTGGCGTCGAGGAGCACCAAGATGTACGGTTGGCCGGTGCGGCCGGCCGAGGTGAGCGCGGCGATGGCCGCCGGGCCATCGTTCACCACCGTCGGTTCCATCCGCCACCGCCGCAAGGTCTTCTCGAAATAGCGGCAGTTGACGGCGTTGTCGTCGACAATCAGCACTCGAAGTCCGGCGAGATTCATGGTTTCCGGTTCGGCCGCCGCGGCGGCGGCGATACCGAAGCGGGCGGTCGCATGGAACGTGCTGCCGACGCCGACGACACTCTCGGCCCACAACTTGCCGCCCATCAGCTCGATCAGCTTGGCGGAAATGGTGAGTCCCAGTCCGGTGCCGCCGAAGCGACGCGTTGTCGATCCGTCGGCCTGGCTGAACGGCTCGAAGATCAGGTCGAGCTTCTCGGCCGGGATGCCGATGCCGGTGTCGCTGACTTCGAGGTGGACGACCGCGCCGGCCGGCGAGTGATCGGCGACGTTCGCCGCGAGCACGACATGTCCGGACTCGGTGAATTTGATCGCGTTGCCGACGAGGTTGGCGATAATCTGGCGCAGACGGCCAGGGTCGCCGACCAGCACCTGCGGCACCTCCGGCGCAACATCGCAGATCAATTCCAGATTCTTTTGATGCGCCCGCACTGCTAGCGGCCGGATCGTCTCGTTGATCAGATCGCGAAATGCAAAGGGCAACGGTTCCAGTTCCAGCTTGCGGGACTCGATCTTCGAGAAGTCGAGGATGTCGTTGATGACGCCGAGGAGCGAGTCGGCCGACGTCTTCACCATCTGCAGGTATTCGCGCTGCTCGCCGGTCAGGTCGGTGTCGAGCGCCAGCTCCGTCATGCCAATGACGCCGTTCATCGGCGTCCGGATTTCGTGACTCATGTTGGCGAGGAATTCGCTCTTCGCGCGATTGGCATCCTCGGCGCGGTTCTTTGCCGTCAACAGATCCTCGGCGGTGCGGCGCAGTTCCGCGGTGCGTGCCTCGACCTCCTGCTCGAGGTGGTCGCGGTGGCTGTGCAGCATCGCGTCGCGACTCTCCACCTCGTGCAGCATGGCGTTGAAGTCGTCAATCAACGTGCCGACCTCGTCTTCGACGTCCTTTGTGGCGCGCACGCCGAAGTCTTTGTCTTGAGTGACGCGCCGCGTCAGCGCGGCGAGTGACTGGATGGGCCCGGAGATCACTCCCTGCAGCAATGATGACAGGCCGAAGGTCACGCCGATGCAGATGACCATCACGATCGCGATGACCAGGCCGTAGCGGGCCATCTGAGTCTGGAGCGGGGCCCGGCTGGATTCGACGTGCAGCGCGCCAACTTTCTCGCCCTTGACCATCACGTCGTGCGTGACCGAGACGCGGCCGCCGTCGAACATCGACGCCGAGGACAGCGGCGCGGCGCCGCAGGCCGCACCATGCGAAGGATACGCGGCAACCAGGAGCCCGGACCCGTTGTAGAGGCACGCCTTCGCCACGGCGCTCTTGAACCCGAGGGCGCCGAGGATCTCTCCCGCGGACTCGCGATCATCGAAGGCCAACGCCGCGGACGAGTTCGACGCCAGCAGCCGTGTGGTGGTGTCGAAGTCCTGGAGCAGCGCGTTCCGGAAGCCGACGTAGTCGATGCTGACCGCGAAGGCAAGCGAGAACAGCACCGCGGCGGTCGCGGTGATCATGCTGATCAGCGTCAACTTGCCGCGGATGGGCACCCGGCGGCACAAGGTCGCAAGCGAATCGATCATCACGGCTCCCCCATGATCCTGGCAAGATTCAACAGCTTCGAGCTGATTCTTAGGTCGCATTGCTGCGAACGGCCGACGTTGATCTCGAAGCGCGCCTTGGCGCCATCGACATAGAGGCGGACGATGCCGCCGAGCTTGGTGAATCGAGGATTGTCGCCGACCGTAAGGACCGGCGCCCGGGCCACGCGCGCCAGCGCCGCTGCCACCGCACGGTCGTCGTCGGCGCCGATATACAGAATGGCCAGGCGTTCGAGATCGTCGCTGCCATCAACCGCGCGCACCACCACCTTCCGGCCATTGACCTTGCGGCCGGCGATGGCGTGCAGCGCACCGGCGGCAAGAAAGTCGTCGCCCAGCACGCCGACCAGCAGCGTCTCGTCCGCCTTGGCCGTCGCCGGCCACTCGACGAACTGGGCGAAGTTGTAGAGAAGTCCCGCCCGCAGTTGTGCATCGGTCAGGTCGGCCGCCGCCAGAGTGCCGTTGAAGCCGAGCGCTTGGACCGCAAGCAGGATGGCCAGTACGTGTCTTAAAAGCGCCATGTCGTCGTCGCTGATAGTTGTCGGCGGGCCGGCGCGAAGTTGGCGCCGCCGGACGAGTTGTTGAATTCAAAGTGACGGCTGTCGAACAGGTTGCGGCCGAGCAGCGAAATGTCGAGCGAGGACAACAGCCGCCAGCCGATCCGGGCATCGAACCGGCTGTACGAGGGCACCTCGTCCGAGTCGATTCGACCAACCAGGTATACGGTAGCATCGAGGTCGATCCGGTTGGGGAGCGTGACGAGTGATCGGACGGTTCCCTGATGCCGCGGCGACGTTGCATCGAATGCGGCGGCGGCGAAGTTCGAGCTGCCAGCGTCGAGCCGTGAGCTCACGGTGAACAGCGAGTAAGTGCCGACCAGCCGCCACCGGGGCAGCGGTGACACGGTCAGGAGGACTTCGCCACCCGCTGTGGTCACTTGCTGCTTGTTGTCGAACACCACCGGGAGCAGCAGATGCGGCACGCCGCTGGTGGCCGACAGTTGCGGCGAGCGCATTTCGAGGTTGATCGCGTCGTCGTAGCGGTTCCGATACGCGGCCACATCAACGCTGACCGCGGGCGACGTCCAGCGGTATCCCATTTCGACAGCCACCAGCGACTCCGGTTGCAGTTGCGGATTGCCGAACAGCCGCGCGATCAGTGGCATGCGCCCAGGTACCTCGAAGAGATTGATGACCATGGCCCGTTCGGTGATCGATGGGGTGCGAACCGCCCGCGACACCGCCGCCCACATCGACTGGCGCGACGAAACGTGCCAGAGGGCGCGCGCCGTTGGTTGCCAGTGCCAGCCGCTGTGCGTAAACCGTTCGACTTTCGCGCCTACCGTCACCACCGCGCGATCGTTGACAAAACTGATGTCGTCCTGCGCAAACGCGCCGGTTTGCGACTGATCGACGACGTCAGCGGTCAGGTCGTAAGTGGCCGAGCCGGCCGTGTCGTTCGACGACAGCCGGGCCGCGGCGCCCCAGGTGAGCTCGTGGCGGCCGCGCCGCCCCGCGGCATGCTGAAACGACGCCTCCATGACCGTGCTCTCGAGGGCGAAGATGCTGTCGTCGCGGTCGGTTGACAGCCACGCGGCGGAGCCCTGCAGCATTCCGCCGTTGCGTAACGTGCGTGTCCACCTGGCGGCGGCCCGCCAGGAATCGGTCACAGCTTCAGCCGGATGAACGCCGCGCCGCAACGGCACGCTTGATACGACATGCGTGCCGGTAAACCACGAGGAGCCGCCCGAGCCGGCAACCTGCAAGTCGAGGTTGTCGCGCGTCGAAACGTCGACCGACAGGCCGGCGCCGCCGCGAACCCTATTCCAGTGGTCGATCGCAAACTCCGGAGCAATGTCACCCTGAACCGCGGCGCCGGCGTAGCCATGGAAGCGGACCCGTGGCCCGATCGATGCGCCATAACGCACGGCGCCGGTCGACAGACCGATGGTGCCGACCGTCGCGTTGACGGCGCCGCCCTTGATGGCCGGCACGCGCGTGATGATATTGATGATGCCGTTGACGGCGTTGGCGCCCCACAGACTTCCGCCGGGACCACGAATCACCTCGATGCGTTCGATCAGGTCGATCGGCACGTCGAGCGCATCCCAATAAACACCCGAGAAGACGTCGGAATAGACGCTCTGGCCATCGATCATGACCAACAGCTTGTTGGCCCAACGGCTGTTGAACCCACGCACGCTGATCGCCCATTTATTGCCGTCGATCTGCGCCACCTGCACGCCTGGAACGAGGCGAAGCAGGCTGGGCACATCGGTCAGGCCCGACCGCCGGATGTCGTCGCGCGTGAGCACGAACGCCGCGGCGGCGGTGTCGGCCACCCGTCGTTCACGCTTCGCGGCGGAACTCACTTCGATGTTCATCAGCTCGTCGATGCTGCTTAGCCACGCCGGATCCGGCGTCTGCGCGAAGGCAGTGCCGGCGCCCATCATGAGTGTTGCCGCCAGGGCGATACCGCCGCCCCAGACGATTTTTCGATTGATCGATGCTGGTGTCATGGCTCTTGCTACCTTGAAATGAAGAACGCTAAGCCGGATTCAACTCGCCGAACAGAACGAGCCGCGCCGCCTCGCGGAGACCTCGGCAGCTATACGGTTTCTCGAGAAACGCGACGCGATCCTCCAACTCGACGCGATCGGCAAACAGCCGGTCGCTGAAGCCCGTCTGGTAGAGCACCGCCAGGTCGTCCATCTCCTGCCTCAGCACCGCCGCCAGTTCTCGGCCGTGCATGCCCGACATCGCATAATCGGTAATCAGGAGATCGATTGGTCCGTTGTGGGCCCGCGCCCGTTGCAGCGCCTCGGCGCCGCTCTGGGCGCTGAGGATCTCGTAGTTCTCTATTTTCAAGGTGCGTTCGAGCAGGCCGAGGATCGGTCGCTCGTCATCGACGATCATGACCGTCGCGCGCGTTCGAAGCGGCCGGAGCTCCGGTGGCGCAGTCCGCGGCGCCGTTTCGGGTTGCTCGGCACGATCGATCAGCCGGATGTCGGCGAGTGCGAGCAAGTCGACTTGGTTGGCCATGACGTGCCTCAGCTCAACGACCGCAGCGCGCCGGCGACGCGGGTGAATTCGACTTCGATCTGTGATGCGAGCGCGCCGTCAATCGATGCCGCCGCGGCCTGTCGCTCCAGCCGGGAACACAGGCCGGCCATGTCGGTGGCACCAAGCGCCGCGCACATGCCTTTCAGGCTATGCGCCGCGCGCCGAACGGCATGGTCATCGCGCGCGGCGAGACCGGCCCGGAGATCGCCGAGGCGCATCGATCCGTCTTCGAGAAATGCGCTGGTAAGCTGCGCCAGAAAGTCGGGGCCGCCTTGCGCCTTCAGATCGCGCAGGCTGGCGACGATGCTCTCGTCAAGAACCGCCACGGTGGTATGCATGGCTCGCCCTTGAGCAAAGACGATGCCGTCCCGGTGGACCGATTCCTCGCCTTTTTCTGAGTCGCGCTGCGCGCCGAGTGTGTGCCACGACTGCGCGTAGCCGGCGTGCGCACAGGCGTGGCACACCGCCAGTCGCTTTGAAACAGGCGCCTGATCAAGCCTTTCGCCGCCGGCACGGTTCGTGCTCTGCCGGACCGCATGAGAACCACTCCCGAGACCCAGCGCTACGCGGTGCTGACGCCGGTCATGGAACGCCGACAGGCGGCGCCAGTCCGGCATCCGGGCGCCTTCGAGCGGCTCCTGCGCGAGCGCCGGCTGGCTGCCGAAGCCGATCTCGAGGCCGCCATCGCCGCCGCGGAACGACAGGGCATCACGCTGGCCGATGCACTCGTGACGTCCGGCCTGCTGTCGGAGACCGAGGCGTATCGCGCGCTTGCCGACGCTCACGGGTTGCAGTTCGTCGATCTCGACGGCGTGACGCCAGGCGCCCTGGCGCTGAAGCTGGTCCCGGATCGCGTGGCCAAGCGCCACGGCGTGCTGCCGCTCTTGGAAGACAATCGCACGCTGACCTATGCCGCCGCAGTGGCGTTCGATGATGAAGCCGAACGCGATCTTCGGTTCGCGTCGGGACGGCGGCCCGAGCGTGTCATCGCCTGCCGGTCACAGATTCTGGCGGCCCTGAAGGCTGCGTATTCAGAGGCCAACGATGTCGCCGGACTGATCGATCGTATCCGTCTTGCGGGCAAGCTCGAAACCGAGGACACCGTCGCCAAGCAGACAGCGGCGGATTCGCCGGTGATCGATCTGTGCAACCGCATCCTCGCCGCAGCGATCGCCGCCGGCGCCAGCGACATCCACGTTGAGCCCGGTGTGAACGGCGCGTGCGTCCGGCACAGGGTGTGCGGCATTCTCGAACCGTTGATGACGCTGCCTCCGGCAGCGGTCGGCACGGTGACGAACCGCTTCAAGATCCTGGCGCGCACCGACATCACGGTCAAGCGCAAGCCTCAGGATGGCGCCTTCCGCGTCTCGATCGAAGGCCGGCCGCTCGACGTCCGGTTGTCGGCGCTGCCGACCACGCATGGCGAGAAGCTCGTCATGCGCGTGATCGACAGCGCCACGTCGTTCGCGTCGTTCGATTCGCTCGGCTACGACGCCGGCGCCGCGCGGGCCATTCGCGGCGCGCTGAGCAAGCCGGACGGCCTGGTGCTGATCACCGGTCCGACGGGATCCGGGAAGACCACCGTGCTGTACGCGGCCCTCCAGCTGCTGCACACCGGAAGGGTCAATATCGTGACGGTCGAGGATCCGGTCGAGCGGTATCTGGACGGCGTCACGCAGATCCCCGTGAATGCGCGCTCGGGCAATAGCTTTGCCGGCGTGCTCCGCTCGGTCATGCGCCAGGATCCGAACGTGATCATGGTGGGGGAGATTCGCGACGCGGAAGTTGCGGATATCGTCGGCCAGGCCGCCTACACCGGCCACCTCGTGCTGAGTTCGTTGCATACAATCGATGCCGCGTCCGCGATTACCCGGCTCCTCAATCTCGGCCTGCAGCCGTTCAAAGTGGCCGAGAGTCTCAACGCGGTGGTCGCGCAGCGGCTGGTCCGAAAGCTGTGTCCAAGCTGCCGGATCGTCAACGACGAGATCAGCGCCCGCCGCCTCGGCGCGCAGGCGGGTGTGGCGGTCAAGGCCACGGCGGGTCCGGGCTGCGATCGCTGTAACTACAGCGGCTACCGTGGCCGCGTCGCGGTGCCCGAAGTGCTGGTGCCGGATGAGAACCTGCGGCGCGCCATCCGCGACGGCGCCGGCGCCGGCGAGATTCGCGCCGCGATGCGCGCCGCCGGATGTGCCTCGATGCGCGAGACCGCGCTCCAGCTCGTCACCCAGGGGCTGACGTCCCTCGACGAGGTCGATCGAGTGCTGACCGACCACACCGACAGGGATCACAGCGGTGTGCAGCCGGCCCCCTCGAAGTCGCGAGTGCTCGTCACCGACGACGACCGGATGATCAGGATGCTCGTACGCATGCTGCTCGAGAAAGAGGGGCACGAAGTACTCGAAGCGGAAAACGGCAAGATGGCCATCGCGATGGCGCGGCGCGAGCGTCCCGACCTGATCATGATGGATCTGATGATGGCCGAAATGGACGGCTTTCAGGCGCTCGCGCACATCCGTCGCGACGTGTCGTTGTCGTCGATGCCAGTGATGGTGCTGACGTCGGAAACGGGCGCCAGCGTCGAGAAGCGGGTACTCGAACTTGGCGCGGACGATTACCTGGTGAAGCCGTTCGAAGCGGAGGTGCTGCAGTCGCGCGTGCGGGCGATGTTCAGGCGGCTGTCGCGGTTCGCGGCCTAGTCGGTGACCTCGTGTCGTTCGAGCAACCGGTAGAGCGTCCGCCGGCTGACGCCCAGCCGCCGTGCGGCTTCAACCTTGTTGCCGGCGGTCGCCTCCAGCGCGGCGAGCACCGTTTCCTTCGAGGGCACGGCTGCGGGGCGCCTGACCGCCGGCTCGGCTGCCGGCGCCGACGTGCCCAGTGCGCGCTCCACATCAACCTCGGTCAGAAGCGCGCTCTCGCTCAACATACAGGCGCGCTCGATCACATTCTTGAGTTGACGCACGTTGCCGGGCCACGCGGCCTTCAGCAGCAGGTCCTCGGCGTTTGGGGTGATGCCGGAAATGGCCTTCTCGAACGCGGCCGAATAGTCACGCACAAACGCCGCCGTCAGATACGGGATGTCTTCGATGCGTTCCCGCAGCGGCGGCACCGTCACTTCGAGGACGCTCAGCCGGTAATAGAGATCGGCCCTGAAGCCGCTTTTGGCGATCTCCTCTTGCAGGTTGCGATTCGTGGCCGCGACGACTCGCACGTCGACTTGCTTCGGCTCGACGGCGCCGACGCGCTGCAGCTCGCCGGTCTCGAGCACGCGCAGCAGCTTGCTCTGCACCGCCATCGGCAACTCGCCGATCTCGTCGAGGAACAGCACGCCGCCGTGCGCCGCCTCGAAGACGCCCTGCCGGCTCTCCACCGCACCGGTGAAGGCGCCGCGGGCATGGCCGAACAACTCGCTTTCGATCAGCGTCTCGACGATCGCCGAGCAGTTGACCGTGACGAACCGGTTGGCCCGACGTGGCCCGAGCTGATGGAATGCCCGCGCGACCAGTTCCTTGCCGGTTCCGGTTTCGCCGGTGACGAGCACGCTGCGCGCGTGCGGCGCCAGCCGCCGGATCAGGTCGAACAACTTCGTGATCACGGGTGAGCGGCCGACCATGCCGCAGAACTCGAGCCGCGTGGCGAGGGCCGCGTCGCTGGCCTGAATCGTCGCGCGAGTCTCGAACTGTTTGTGAATCGCGCGCATGATCTCCGTGGCGCGCTCGAAATCGAGCGGTTTCGTTATGTAGTCTTCGGCGCCAAGCTTGACGGCCTCCACGGCCGATTCGATTGACGCACTGCCGGTCATCAGCACGATGTGCGTGGCGTCTGCGGTCCGCTGCGTCGCCTTCAGAACGTCGAGCCCGTTCACTTCCGGCATGTGCAGGTCGAGGAACATCAGATTGACGTGGCGCCGGCGAAGAACGTCAATGCCTTCCGAGCCGTTGCTGCAGGTGATGACCTGGAATCCTTCGCGGTGACCGAGCGACGACACAATGCGCGCGACGTTCGCGTCATCATCGACCACGAGGAGCAGCGGCTTGGCGGAGTGTGTCACTGCCCCTTAGTTATCGCGATTGAGCCCCTCGACGCAAGGCTCTCGAGGT
>Ga0187893_10009319_pt1 | contig 15120 bp, 11 predicted proteins | sample MA1701074metaG_FD_139574 | JGI IMG/M metagenome (GOLD analysis project Ga0187893, IMG submission 139574) | White microbial mat communities from a basaltic lava cave in the Kipuka Kanohina Cave System on the Island of Hawaii, USA - MA170107-4 metaG ... | reverse complement strand
TTGTGGAGTAGTTGCCATTTTTCAACATCGAATCAAAACAGTGACGTGATAAAAATCCCGCGCTCATTATTCGAGCGCCTGACTGACGCGGTTTGTTACGCCGCGTAATTGGATAAAGTCGAGCTTAGATACGGACTGGTTGCTCATTTAGTGACAGGCGAGGCAAAAAGGTTTCACTTCGTGTTCGATTCTGCTGCGCTCTGCGGGATCGCTGTTGAGTATCAAAATCCGACATCGCGTATGAAACAAAGACGAGTGTGAGTGTAATTATGCGAGGTGAGGGGCGAAAAAAATCAGGCATCAGGCTCCTGCAACGAGGCACGAATATTGCTCGACAAAAAACGAGGATGATTAACCGGGCAATCGCAGCCCGCATATATTCAATCAAGGAGGCAAACATGAACGCAGTTGAGTTTTTGAGGGCAGACCACAAAGAGGCTTTTGCATTGATGGATCAGATCGATGTCGTCGAGGACAAATCGGGCGCGGTGCTTGCGGGCATCGAGTCTTTCAACAAACTGAGGGAGGCTCTGAAGGTTCATATAGCCGTCGAAGAGCAGGTTTTCTATCCTGCGCTGGAAGGCTTCAACGAAATTCGCCCCGTGATCAGAGAGGCGTACAGCGAGCATCACACGATTGACCATTTGCTCGATCAATTGTCGACGCTTCCGTGGAAAGAGGGAGATGCTTATGGAAAGCTGGCCGAAATGAAGACAGCCATCCGTCGCCATATCGATAGAATAGAGACGCAGGTGTTTCCCATAGCAGAGAGGCTTCTGAGCAGAAGCGATCTGGAGGAACTCGGTCGCAGGATGGAACAGATGAGGAGCGGCCGCACCGTTACCGCTTCGGGAAAGAAAAAGTGAGAAGGCTGGTTGCTATAAGGAAATGATTCAGGGTCACCCGTAGCTCTGTGCTGCCCCCGCTCGAATGGGCGACTGTAGAGGTGTCGGATTACGCCGAATAAAATGGTGCGGGCACGTCCGTAAAAGGCGTATTCAACATCCTTCAGTCGCCCGCGTTTTCACTGCTGACGAATCCTCGACTCGCTATCCGTAAACATTTCTCGCAGCAAATCATTTCATTCATCTCGGCTCATCCGCTTCGACGCGATTGTATCGGGACAAGGCCCGAAATCATACGCGATGCAGCGAAACGAGACACGAAGATAGAGCAATTAGCGCGGCATCGGTGTTGCAGTATTGAGAGGGCAGATTATGAGCGGCTGGCATGCGGCTGTTTGAATCGATTTATTACAAAACAGGAGGCAAGAAGCATGATTTACAGTACAAGACAATTTGTTTCAGCCGTGCTATTCGTCGCGCTGATTATAACGACCGCAGGCGCGGTCTCAAGCGTTTCGGCGCAACAGCGCGCATATAGAGCAAACGAGCAACAGGTGAGGCAACTTCTGAGGCGCATCGATTCGCGTTCGACCGTGTTTCGCCAGAGCCTTGAAGTCGCGCTCAATCGTAGTCGCTTCGACACATTGCGACCGGAAAACAATATCAGAGAGTTCGTGAGAGATTTCGAAGCCGCCGCTGCGCGGTTGAGAGACCGTTTCAATCAACGGCGGGATGTCACGGATGACGCGCGCGAGGTGTTGAATCGCGCTGCTCACATCGATGGCTTCATGCGAAGGCAAAGCCTCGCTCCGGCAGCCGAACGCAACTGGATCGTGCTGCGGTCGGATCTCAACCTGCTGGCGCGTTACTACACTGTGGCGTGGCGATGGGATGACAGGCCACTTCCGCCTGCGCCCGCGGCGACCCGGTTGACAGGAACCTACCGCCTCGACACTGCGCGCAGCGACAACGCATCGACGGCGGCAACACAGGCAACACGCGGGCTTCCATTTCAGCAGGGCCAGCGACTGCGCGAAGTCATCCTGCGGCGGCTGGAATCCCCTGAGATGATCGCCATCGAGCGAAGTGGTCGCAGCATCACGATGGCTTCGACTCGCGCTCCGCGTATCGCATTCGAAGCGGACGGGAGCGACAGAATCGAGCAGATGAGATCGGGGCGCACAGTGAGAGTCAATGCGTCGCTCTACGGGGATCAACTCGTCATAAGCTCGACGGGCGACCGCGGCAATGATTATCGCGTGAGCTTCGATCCCATAGACGGCGGGCAGCGACTCCGCGTAATGCGTCGCGTAGATATCGAGGGGCTGAGTCAGCCGGTCACAGTCACGAGCATTTATGACAAGACATCTGAAGTCGCGCAGTTGAATTTTTACCGCGGAACGGCGGGCGCGTTCATGGTGCCTGACGGCGCCCAGATCGTCGCTACTCTCAACGAACGACTGACTACGAGCGAGTCGCGCGAGGGAGATCGCTTCAGCCTGACGGTGGTGTCGCCGTCGGCCTATCAGGGAGCCGTAATCGAAGGCTACGTCTCCAGAGTGGATCGCGCGGGTCGCGTGTCAGGACGTTCCGAGATAGCGATGAACTTCGAGAGGATTCGTCTGCTCAGAGGAGCGACATACGACTTCGACGGTTATGTTGAAAGCGTGTGGTCTCCCGACGGCAAGGATGTTCGGGTCGATAACGAGGGAGTCATCTCTGAGAGGAACGGACAGACCTCGCGCACTTTGACGCGAACAGGCATCGGCGCAGCCATCGGCGCGGTGATCGGCGCGATTACCGGAGGGGGTAAAGGCGCGGCCATCGGCGCGGCCATCGGCGCGGGGGCGGGAGCCGGTTCCGTCTTCATTCAGGGTCGCGATGATCTGGCGTTGATCAGCGGCTCACGATTCACGATTCGCGCAAGCGTTCCCCGTTATCGCGAGGAGCCGTAGTCTTGCGCCTCGGCACTGGGGCGGGGCGCTCTTGACTTAGAAAGGAGGGATGAAGATAAAAATGACGGCTATGAAAACCGACAGGCAATGCGCGCATCCGGGTTGTCATTGCGAAGCGCAAAGAGATAACACTTATTGCAGTTCATACTGCGAGGCCGCTTCCTTCGAAACCGTCTGCGGATGCGGGCATCCGGCGTGTCGAACGACTATCGGCAAACAGAGGGCTTCTTAGCCCTGATCGATTTTCACTTCCCCAATCGCTCGCCTCGAAAGGGACGCGCGGCAGATTCGAAAGTCTGCCGCGCGTCCCGCCAGCAGTTAATCGGTTTCACCGCTCTCGAAGCTGTCATCTTTCCGCTCTGATGAATTCATCAGGTTGTGCTTTTTGATCATGCTGTAGAGTCGCGGTCGATATAGACCGAGTAGATTAGCTGCCGCCTGTTTATTGCCTTTCGTGCGTTTGAGCGCGGCGCTGACTATTACGCGCTCGACCTCCGGGAAAACTTCGAACTCCGCCCCGCCGCTCTTCGGATCAGGCACCTTTTCGACGATGATCCGACCAATATCCTCGAATGAAAGATCGGTGTGGTTGAGAGAGTTCGACTTTGCCGCTTCGCCTGACGATGGGGCGATTCTCTCCGCTGCCGGGGTCGGCCTTGCGCCGGGTTGCCCAAGTGGAAGCGATTCGATTTCCAGAGTATCGCTCTTCGAAAGCAGCATGGCGCGCTCGATGACGTGTTGAAGTTCGCGCACATTGCCGGGCCACGCATACTCGAAGAGCCGCTGGTAAGACTCCTGCGAGAATCTGCAATCAGCGCGCTGATATTTTTTGGCGAACATCTCCAGAAAGTGATCCGCGAGATGTTGAATATCTTCGACCCTCTGGCGAAGGGGCGGCAGGTGAATTTCAATCGTGTTGATACGATAATAGAGGTCTTCTCTCAATCGTCCTTCGCGCATGGCTTCGAAGGGGTCGCGATTGGTCGAGCATATGAGCCTGAAAGTGGCTTCCTGAGCCTTTTCGCTGCCCAATCTGTAGTAGACGCGCTCCTGAAGCACGCGGAGCAGCTTGGGCTGCAACTCGACGGGCATCTCGCCTATCTCGTCCAGAAGCAGGCTCCCGCCATCGGCCTGACTGATGATCCCAGTCTTATCGATAGTCGCTCCCGTGAACGCGCCCTTCGTGTGACCGAACAATTCCGACTCGATCAATTCTTTCGGCAGAGCCGAGCAATTGATTTTGACGAACGGCTTTCTGGCTCTGAGGCTCTTGTAATGAATCGCGTTTGCTATGAGTTCCTTGCCTGTTCCCGATTCGCCTATGATGAGGATGTTGGCGTCAGACTCGGCGACGCTATCGATGATCTCATAGATATCCTGCATGGCTTTGCTGCTGCCTATGATGTTGTAGTATGCGGCGCGGCTCGTGAGTCGCCCGCGCAATTGTTTGATCTCTTCGGCCTGCGCGCGGCGTTCGATGGCCATCTCGATCAGTATCATCAACTCTTCGAACTCGACCGGCTTTTCGACAAAATAGAAAGCGCCCGCTTTGGTCGCCTCGACCGCTTTCGACACCGACCCGTAGCCTGAGACGATGATGATTTCGCTCGCGGGCGAAATCTCTTTCAACCTGCGGATGACCGCGATGCCGTCGAGATCAGGAAGCTGCAAATCAGCCAGCACGATATCAAAACGAGAGCCTTCGGCCAGCTTCAGCCCTTCCTCGCCCGTCTGCGCGAGAGTCGTCGAGTACCCTTGCGCCTGAAGTTGAAATTCCATCAGTTCCAACATCAAAGGATCATCATCAATGACGAGGGCTTTTGTTTTATTCATAATCAAACACTCTCAATTACCGGCGCGTCCCGTGAGACTTGCGATGACCATCGCAAGTTCAGCCGGTTCTACGGGCTTGGGCATGTGCATCTGAAAGCCCGCCGACAAAGCGCGTATGCGATCAATGGAACGACCGTAGGCTGTCAGCGCGATAGCGGGGATTCGCCCGCCGCGCTCAGGAGCGAGCGCCCTCACGCGTCGGATCAGGGCGTAGCCGTCTACGTCCGGCATGCCTATGTCGGAGACGAGTACATCAGGCGGGCGATCCCGCTCGTCTGCGGTCAGAACAGAGAGAGCTTCCGCAGCAGAGGCAGCCGAAGTCACTCGTGCGCCATACTGCTGAAGCAGCGTCGTCAAAAGCTCGCGCGCATCCGTCTCGTCATCTACGACGAGCGCCCATATCCCGTCAAGCGCCGAGGGAGCGCTCAGAGCTATGCCTCCGAGTCCTACGCTTTCAAGCTCGGTCGGCTGTGGGCGAACCGCGCGCAGAGGAAGGTTTACGATGAAGGTAGCGCCCCGCCCCTCGCCATCGCTTCCGGCGTAAACGGTGCCGCCGTGAAGTTCGACCAGATGGCGAACCAGAGAAAGTCCCAGCCCCAATCCGCCGTGGCGTCGCGCGCTCGAACTGTCGGCCTGATGAAAGCGATCAAAAACGTAGGGCAGATTTTCGGGGCTGATGCCTCTGCCCGTATCGGAGACCACCAGGCGCACGTGCGGATCGGCGCGCTGAAGCAGGACTTCGACTCGCCCTCCGTTCGGCGTGAACTTGATGGCATTCGACAAGAGATTCCAGACGATCTGCTGCAAGCGATCCGCATCTCCCGTGATGACCTCTCTCTCGACATCGAAGGCCAGCCGGATGTCGATGCCCTTCGCCTCCGCCGCAGGGTGGAGAACCTGCGCCGCGCTCTCGATGACGCTTCTCAACTCGACGGGTTGAATATCGAGGCGCAGGTTGCCGCTGACTATTCGAGCCGTGTCGAGCAAATCTTCTATGAGCTTGGATTGAGTTCTCGCGCTGCGTTCGATGATCTCTATGGCATGAGAGAGCGTTGCTTCATCCACGCGAGTCGTTCTCAGTATTCGCGCCCAGCCCAGCATTGCATTGAGAGGCGCGCGAAGTTCGTGCGAGACGACGGCGAGAAATTCGTCTTTGGCGCGGTTGGCCGACTGAGCTTCCTCACGCGCTCTTTTTTCCTTGCCCAGCAATTCTTCCCGCTCCGCTTCGACCCGCTTGCGCTCGGTGACATCCTTAGCCAGCAGAAGGAGACAGTGCCGCCCGCGGAATATCAACTCGTGCCAGACGATTTCGACTTCGATCACTCCGTCTTTTTTCCGATGCTTCCACTGAGCGGCGTTCGGTATGGCATTAAGCCCGGAGGAGACGAAATCCTCCATCGCTATAGTGTCGGGGGAAGGTCGCAGGTCGCTGATCGTCATAGCGAGAAATTCTTCGCGCGAAAAACCGTAGTGGCGCACGGCGGCCTGATTGATCGCCAGAAACCTGAGCGTCTCCAGATCGAATATGATGGTCGGGAGCGAGTTTCCCTCGAAGAGGAGTTGGTAACGCGCTTCGGTCTCACGGCGAGATTCTTCCGCTTCACGCATACGGAGCAAAGCCTTGATGGTAGCGATCAGTTCCGCTACCTCCACAGGCTTCATCAGATAAGCATCCGCTCCGCTCTCAAGTCCGCGCACTCTGTCCTGGCCCGTGACATAAGCCGAGACCTGAAGGACGGGGATCGAAGCCGTCGCATAATCCGATTTGATCCGGCGACAGACTTCATGCCCGCTTATATCGGGCAGCTTGACGTCGAGTATCACCAACTGCGGTTGGGCTGTCTTTACGAGATGCAAAGCCTCGGCGCCGGTCGCGGCTTCGATGACGGCAAACCCTTCAAGCCGGAGAAGCTCGCTCGTGGCTTCACGGCTGTCGTCATAATCCTCCACATTCAAAATCGTTATGTCAGACATGGGTACGATCAACTAATCTCGCAGCGGATTTTTCCTGCAAACACACTCACTCCTTAAAACCTGGTGCAATATGCGAGCCATTGATTGATCGCGGATACGGCTCGCTATTTCTCCTATCACAGCTCCTTTCCTCCCGAAATCAGGGTAACGAGAGAGAGACATAATGTACTGAGTCAGTACGGTCGAAGGCAAATAGTACACTTCAGATTTTACAACCTCGCGCCTGACGCGGCATCGCCATCGATGGCTCTTCGATGCGAAAGAGTTTGAAATGAAAGGGGCTGCCGGTTCTTCCGAAAACCATACACCGACAAGCGGCACACTCCTTGCCCCAAACACGAATGTATCAGGCTTGGGAAAGGAGGGAACCCGTATGCTATGGAAGATCATTTTATTGATTATGCTCCTCTGGCTGCTGGGCTTCATCGGTAACGTGGGTGGCAGCCTGATTCATCTGCTCCTCGTCGTAGCAGTTCTGATTCTGATCTTACGACTCTTCAACCGACGACGATTGATTATCTAAGAGGAAAAGTCGGTTCATGAGAAACCTTATCAAAATGCCTATCAGGTTGTCTGAAAAAAGATTCGGAGGAAAAGGATATGAAATTGACTAAAGCCATAATCACAAACTCTCTGTTGTTGCTGCTCGTTACTGCGCCGCTCGTGCAAACGCAAAGCGCGCGGGTAACTTCGCAGATCACCGCCGGACGCGCCACGCTGGCCATAAAGTATCCGGAAGGTGACGGAACTTCTATAGACATGGTTGGCACTGCTCTCAGTCCGAGAGTGAGAGGCAAAGCCCACGTCAAGCGCGCGGCTGCTCGAACGCGGGTCAAACTGGAGATCGCCGACCTCGATCACCCGCAGAGCCTCGGCAGCTACTACACGACATACCTGCTGTGGGCCATCGCTCCCGAAGGACAGGCTGACATACTCGGTGAGATTCCATCAGGAAGACGCGAACTGGAAGTGACCACTCCCTATCAAACCTTCGGCCTGATAATCACGGCGGAGCCGCACGCTATGGTGAAGTTGCCCAGCCCCGCGATAGTCGCGGAGAACGTGCTTGGCAAGAATACCAAAGGCGGACTCACAGCCAGCCAGATCGAATATCGAGCCGATAGCGGCTCGCTTTACGCCATGTCGGATGAGGGAGCCTCACCTGATTACAACACGCCTCTTTCGGTGCTTGGCGCGCGGCGCGCCGTCGATATAGCTCGACGGGCTGGCGCTCGTGAATATGCCGATACGGAATTGCGCGAGGCGGAAGTCAGGCTCGCGGCTCTTGAGCGAATCTGGCCGCGGAACGTAAACAAGGAAAAACGATTTCGCAGCGAGGCGCACGATGTGATGCGACTGGCCGAGCAGGCGCGCACACTCGCAGTGCAGCGACTTGAGCAGGCGCGCCTGGAAGCAGAGCGACGGGCCGCTGACCGCACGATCGCCCTAGCTCAGTCGGAAGCCGACCGCGCAAGGTCGGAAGCTGACCGCGCAAAGAATGAAGCAGAGCAGGCGAAGAACGAGGCGGCAAATTACCGCGAAGCTCTCGCGCGCTCCCAAAGCGAATTGCTTCAGGCGCGTCAGCGCGTCGAGCAGGCGCAAACGGAAGCGGAACGAGCCAAAGCCAGTGAGGAGTTATCAAGAGTCGAGGCCGAACACGCGCGGCTGGAAGCTGAACAAGCTCGTAGCGAACGAGACGAAGCGCAACAGCGCCTCTTCATCTCGCTTTCCGAGATATTGGAGACTCGCCGCGAAGCGAGAGGATTGATCGTAAGCCTATCCGATGTGCTGTTCGACTTCGACCGGGCTACGCTCAAACCCGGCGCGAGAGAGAAGTTGAGCAAGCTGGCTGGCATACTTCAGGCATACCCCGGCCAGTACCTCATGGAAATCGAAGGTCACACGGATGCCATCGGGTCGGATCAGTACAACCTGAGGCTATCGGAATCGCGCGCCTACGCTGTCCGGGATTATCTGGTGCAGGCCGGTATCGCGCAAAACCGCATAGTCGCGACGCGAGGATTCGGCAAGATCAGGCCCGTGGCGACTAACGACACGGCGGAAGGCAGACAGATGAACCGCCGTGTGGAAATTGTCATTGCGGATGACCAGGCGATAGGCCAGCGATGACACTGGCCTGTCGTGGTTGATCGAAATCATGATGGCACGATGATCAGCAGGGAGCATACGCAATGACACTTATATCGCTACTGGTTCTTTTGTTGATAGCAGGCATCTGTGGCGCTATCGGTCAGTCAATCGCAGGGTACGGGCGAGGCGGTTGTCTCGTATCGATAGCGCTCGGATTTATTGGCGCGCTGATCGGCCTGTGGATGGCCGACCTGCTGGGCTTGCGCGAGATGTTGGCCCTGCGCATCGGCGGTCAGTCTTTTCCCGTCGTCTGGTCGATCATCGGGTCGGCCCTGTTTGTGGCGCTGATCAGTTTGTTCAGGCGGCGTCCTGTCATCCGATGATCGAATATGGTGATTGAAAAGGAAATACCAACCATATTTTTTCGCATAGTTGTAGCGCAATCTGCCGGATTGCGCCGCGCCCTGGATTCGCGAATGTTCACGGCACGCAAGTCGTCGGCTTGCGCTACATCTTTTTCAGTGGAGGAGTGATTATGTTTAGCGTCATGGTGATGTCGGCAACAGCCATCCTTCTGGCTGGTTTCATTCTGTGGAGCCAGCGAAGAAGCGACACTATGCGACTCGTAACGCCGCGAAAGGAATCGCTCGTGATGAGGGTTCAGATAATCTGCGGCGACTGCGCGGGCTTCGACCCGATCCCCCGAAAGACTTATCTGACACGATCAGGCGAGTGCGAGCAGTGCGGCGGTCACAGTTTCGTCCTCGCTTCAACCATCGCGGTTCGCGCCGCTCGATTGCGCGGCCTTCAGGAAATGCCCTCTCACAGAAACGTGCCTGTGAAGATAGCCGTTTAGACATGAATTTTTCGATAAGCCCTGAGAGCCAGGCTCCCGGCACGCAAGGTTGCAGTAATGGCTCTATGACCGAATGCGCGAGACTGGTCGGCGGTCCTCGCTCTCAGGGCTTCGCTATCGCTTTGTTCAAATCGAGGATATGAAAATGGTTGAGGACGAGAAACTGGCGGCTGATGAATCCGAACGCGCAGCGCAGCATCAGGCGGTGAAGGGAGAAGCGCGCAAGGAAATGCAGGAGGAGATCGCGCGTCAGCAGCAAAGCGACGAACAGAAGGATCAGGTCGCCGCAATAGGCGCGCATCTGAAGGAAAAGGCGATTGAGGAACTCGTCGGCACGGAATCGGAGATTGAAAGGGCGCGCATCGCTGCGCGAGTCTCGCAGGTTTTCGATTACATCTTTTATATCATCTACTCGCTCATAGCCCTCGAGTTCCTCCTCGATCTGATCGGGGCCAGAGAGGGCAACGCTTTCAAGAACTTCATCGACGCTCTGACATCGCCGCTTCTCGCTCCGTTCAAAACTCTGGTTCCTGATATCGCAAGAGGCAGATTCGAATTGAAAATCTCCTACCTGTTCGCCCTCATCGCCTATATCCTGTTGCATCTGGGCATCAACGGGCTGCTCAGACTGCTGGCTCACAGGAAGACGGCCATCTGATTGCAAACGCCCGATACAGATTTCCTGTTTGATCGGGGAGATATAAAACCGGGAGGCTGGCTTGACTCACCTGCGGGCGGTTCCTACAATCGAACCGATGGAACCTTTCAAAAGCGAACAGCTACACAAAGACGGATCTCAAAACTGCATGGGCGTGGAGCGAATGGCGGAAGCCAGCCTCCCGACCGAGTTCGGCGAATTTCGGATCATAGGCTTCACGAGCAAAGTGATGGCTGAAGACTTCATCGCGCTCGTGAAAGGAGAACTCACCCCGCAGCGCGCGAGCCTCGTCCGCATTCATTCGCAGTGTCTCACGGGCGATGTCTTTCACTCGATCAAGTGCGACTGCGGTCGCCAGCTTCAGCACGCCATGAAGATGATCGAGCAGGAAGGCCACGGCGCGATCATCTATCAACAACAGGAAGGCCGCGGAATCGGCATCATAAACAAGATTCGCGCCTACGCGCTTCAGGACGCCGGTCTCGACACGGTTGAAGCCAACCTCTCGCTCGGTTTCGAAGCTGACCTTCGCCATTACGAATGCTGCGCCGAGATCATCAAGCAGATGGGAATGAGCCGCATTCGCCTGCTTTCAAACAATCCCGACAAGATCGCCGCAATCGAAGCCGCTGGCATTGAAATAGTCGAGCGCGTCCCCATCGAACTCATCCCGCACGAAAAGACGATCAGCTACCTCAAGACCAAAAAAGAAAAACTCGGTCACCTGCTCGAACACCTCGAAGAAGAAACGCTTCAATGAAAATGCGCGCGTTGAGATTCGATCCCAACCGACTCTACTGCCGCGGAGTCTGAGGCCGCTGAGTCGTCTGACCGGGCCGCTGCGGAAGGGCGGGCATCTCTTCCTTGCTGAAGCGAGGCAATAATTGATCGCGCATCGCAAGATGATAAATGGCAGAGGCGATTACGATTGCCGATTTCTTCGCGTCGTCTTCGATTATTCGCTCATAGGTATCGAGGTTCGTGTGCCAAGTGTATGTGCCGTACTCAATCGGGTCCTGCGCGATCCCTATTCCCGGCAATCCCGCCTGACTGAACGATGTGTTATCCGAACCTCCGAGCCCTCGGCTCTTCGATGAAATCGATCCCATCACGCCCAGGTCTTCGAAGGGCGCGAGAATCTGTCTGAGGATCGCCGAGGCTTCCGAAGGCCCGAAGACGCTCATGCCGCGAGCGCGGCCCGTGCCTGAATCGATGTTGAAGTAGCCGCCGAATTTGAAAAACTCAGGCTTGGGTTCTTCAGCCGTTCCGAAATGCTCTTTGACATAAGCCTGCGATCCGAGGAGTCCCTGCTCTTCTCCGCTCCACAACGCGACGCGAATCGTGCGGCGAGGCTTGAGACCGAGCGATTTCAATATGCGCGCAGCTTCCATCATCACCGCGCAGCCTATCGCGTTGTCAGTCGCGCCCGTAGCCGCGTGCCACGAATCGAGATGCCCGCCGAGCATGATCACTTCATCTTTTTTGTCTGTGCCTGTAATCTCGGCAATCGCGTTGTAAGAGGTGCGGCCTTCCGGGTAGAAGCGATTGACGATGTTGAATTCCAACTCGACCGAAGTGCCATTGGCAAGCAGTCGCGCGATGCGGCCATAGTCTTCGTTGCGCATCACAACGGTCGGGACGACTTTCGCAGGGTCGAAAGTGCGATTGTTGAAAGCGCGAATCTGTCCGTGATCGCGTCCGGCGTCGTTGACGCGGACGAGCGCGCCTTGATCGAGAAGGAATTTTTCAACCTGCTCGGCGACTTTCTGCGGCGTGAGTTTCGTCGGGTCCTGCTCTTGTTGCTGTCGATTCCCGCGCGGCCCGCCGAACTGTCCGGCGTTGGGGTTATTAGGATCGAATCGCGTTTTCGCCTGCTGATCGTCCATGCGGCGCGGGCCGGGATTGGTATTGACAGGCACGAACTGATGCTTGCCCACAAGAACCATCTTGCCTTTCACTTTGTCTTTGACCGATTCGAAGTAAGCCGTTAGTTGTTCCTGCGTGGGCTGATCGGGCGTGATGAGATTGAATGATTGAGCCGTGACCGTTCCGTTCGTTCCGGGAGTCCACGCCAAAGCTTCGCACACGAGCGGGTCTTTGACAGGCGACAGGATGTGAGCCGTGAGTTTTTCGTTGAGCCATCCGGGATGGCCGAAATCCCATGGTTCGAGGTGAGCATTTTCAAATCCCCATTCCTGCATTTGTTTGACGGCCCACTCGGCGGATTTCTTGTGATTGGGCGAGCCTGTAAGCCTTGGGCCATAGTGATCGGTGAAAAAGTGCATCGTTCGCATGATGCGGGAATTCTCCATTCCCTCTTTGCGAATCTTTGCGTTGATGTCCCCGTTTACGGGTTCCTGAGAAAAAGCAGCGAATGGTGAGAGGATGGAAAGCACTAAGAGCGATAGCGCCAGTTTTTTCAAGGCAGTAATCTCCAGCGAAGGATTGAGAGTCCACTGATCGTGGAGTTTTTACAGCATCGGTCAGTGAATGGCAAGGCGAGCCTGGGGGCGCACGCATCTTGCGTGCATGGCTTTAGGATTTGCTTGATCCCCGAATGCGTAATACCAGCAGGCAAGATGCCTGCGCCCCCAGAGTGATCGACTTTTTTTGTTATCAAGCGACTTTGCAACAGGGATGATGCTCAACCGATCATTTCTCGCCGCCTGACTTATTCTCTTCACCCTTATTGGCGAGCTTGCCGAGCATAGGCAATTGCCCTATGGTCAGCTTCATCAATTCAAGGAAAGATTTTTCCCCCAGCCTGTCATCCTGCCTCAATTGAAACGCGCCGATGATCGGGATGAACAAAACAGCCGCCATCAGAGCCAAAGGCAAAACGTAAAACGGCACCGACAGGGCCAACACGCTAACTCCGGCGATGACGATGATGAATACAAACAGAAAAAAAGAGCCGTTCGCCCACGCGCTCCTGACCTGAAGCTTTTCTTTCTTTTTCGCTGGCACGTGGATATCTCCTTTTTCAGTTTGAATGATGTCCCCTTTTCCGGTGCGCGGGAAATAAGCCTTTTCGATGTAGACCTGAGATCGATTTGAGAAAAGCAATCTTTCCAGCCACTCCCCCGATTCTGTGTCAATCAACCGCGTTGGCGAAATATCATCGAGCAGGCCATGCACATTGACCATTTCATAACTGTTTGCGCATTGAATTTCATCCTGCCGGTCGGCAATGAATTTTCTGAGCGTCTCGAATTTGTAAGAGTGCGGCTCGTCTCTCTCTTTGCAAGTCGCGCAATTGCACGGAATCCATATGCTGTACTTCAACCTCTTATATGCCGCATGAATTTCACCAAGCTCGTGAGCCACTACTGTCAGCAAATCCCTCTTGTGCTTTCCCGCAACTCGAATCTTTATTTCTTTCTTCCCGTAATGCTCGATGACCTCTGCCCGCGTATCGTCCTGTTCGAATACGACTCCGCTGCGCCACACCAGTTTTTGTCCGGCTATCGATTTGTGCATAGCAACGATGAGTTGCGTCAGTATGCCTTTAGGCATGAAATCATAAGTGTATCGAAGGAAGAGATTGTCCTTTTCGTCCCAGTCATAATTCACCTGATTGGGCGTCAGAAGTTGCGGCGCGATGTAGAAATCAGCATTCGGGACCTGATAACAGAGTTTGAATCTGATCATCAACTGCAAAAGCTCGCCGTGCATGTTTTCATACTGCGACTCGCTCCAAATATCGGCTAAATTCTCTCTGGTGAATCTGCCCTGCTCCCGAATCACGGTTTCATTATCGAGGACTTTGTATGCCGCGTCCGTTCCCCACCGGGGTTTCAGGATGACGGTTTTGTTCAGCAGCAGGTCATCCTGAAAGTGAAGGCAGACTCCGAGATCGTGCAGATAGCCGCTCAATTGCAGTTTGTCTTCGCGTCGTGTGAAACCGTTTCGCTCGCAAACGGTCAGATACTCTTCGAGGCTGATGTGATCGCGTTCGTCTTCATCCAAAGCCTCGCGCACTTTCACCCACGTCCGGGGCAAAGCCGCTCCGACGTGCGGGAGAATACCGATGTAATACTTCAACGCGGAGAGAATTTCGCGGAGTCCTCGCTTGGTGGCGAGATTGGTTTCCAGAATCTTTTCGAGGTTCGAGAATTCGCCGCGCAAATGTTGCTCATTGATTTCGCGCTTCCTGTCCTGTTTCTCATTTTTGATAATCAGAAGCGGGCTGTTATCCGTAAGCAATTCGACGACGTTGAGCCAGTAATAAAAGTCGGTGTCTTCTTTGCGATTGTCAGCAACTAGAAAATAGAGCGAGCGTTTGGTGAGGAAGAACTGATGCGTGGAGTGATAAATCTCCTGCCCACCGAAGTCCCAGATGTTGACTCTGAACTGCCTGCCATTATCGAGTGGAAAATACCACTGGGCGACTTCAATGCCTCTGGTAGATTCTTCCGGGTCTTCGCCTTCCTTTTTCAGTGCGTAGTTCGGGTCTTGAATTTTTTTCGCCAGCGAAGTCTTGCCCGCGCCCGATTCTCCGAGTATAAGCAATTTCGCTTCATAGATGTGATCGATGCCTTCGTCTTCGCGTTGCCGAAAGTAAGTTCTTATGGCTTCGATACCTTGATTGACGATTTCGAGCGGCGGCTCTTCCATGGGATTTTCAGAGAGATCGAGCTTTCGCAATCGAGTCAATCGCAGGATATCGGGAGATATTTCTTTGATTCGATTTTTATTCTCGTAATACGGCTTGTTGTTTAATTCCAGTTCTTCGAGAGATGTTATTTGATAAACGACAGAGGGAAATTCGGAAAATAAATTGCCGCCCACATAGAGCGAGGAGAGGTTGGTCAGCTTGCTCATCCAATCAGGCAGCGTCTCAAGCTTGTTGCCAGCCACAGACAGCGAGGAGAGGTTGGTCAGCTTGCTCATCCAATCAGGCAGCGT
>Ga0187893_10009318_pt1 | contig 15121 bp, 17 predicted proteins | sample MA1701074metaG_FD_139574 | JGI IMG/M metagenome (GOLD analysis project Ga0187893, IMG submission 139574) | White microbial mat communities from a basaltic lava cave in the Kipuka Kanohina Cave System on the Island of Hawaii, USA - MA170107-4 metaG ... | reverse complement strand
TGGTATCCTTCTCATGGCGTTGGGTTCCTTTCTGCCCCGAAGTCGGAGCGGCTGAGGGTTCTGGTATCCCCAGAGAGGAACCTTACGCCATTTTCGCTTTTACAGGAAGTCTAGGACATCACCTAAAGAGAACAAGCCGCTGAAGGTGTGCAGCTCCGGTTTCCTGGAGCCACACCCGGCCCGCCGTCGTGTGGAGAACCGGGCGGTTGACGGCCCACATGCGATGCGGATCACCGAGGAGTCAAGCATACCGGAGGCCGCACCGGAGAACGTCCCCGCGTAACAGGCTTCGCGGGTCGTAGCCCTTCCCGAGTTACAGGCGCCCGGCTGCGATAGACAGTAGGCATTGTCTATCGGGCCGGGTTTTTGTTTGCCGGCTCCAGGAGGGCCCGTGGAACCGCTGATCACCCCGAAAAGGTTATCCGAACTCACTGGGCTTCGCCTCAGTACGATTTACTCTCTGAGTTACCGCAAACGCCTTCCTACCATTAAGCTCGGGAACCGCCTTCGCTTCCGCCTCAGTGATGTGGAAAAATGGATCAAGCAAGGGGAGCGGCCGGCGCTCGAGCCGGCGCGGAACGGCAAGGAGGGCGAGTGATGATCGCGCCTGCTCGAGTCTCCGCTGAGACCGTTCGCGCTGCGCTTGACGTGCTCCATCCTGACGGCGTAGTGATCGAGGCGCGGATTCCGAAAACGAGACGCGGGACGGTCTCGGGATACTTTGACGATAAGGACCGTCTCGTCAAGGCCATCGCCCCGCATGATGGAACCGCGAATATCTATCTCACCCTGAACCCCGTCAATCCTGACCTCATGGCCCGAGCAAATAATCGGCTCAAAGAGTACGTGGAGACCACAACCAGCGACAAGGACATTCTCTCCCGACACTGGCTCCCGATCGACCTTGATCCCGTGCGCCCGAAGGACATTTCCTCGACGGACGCGGAGCTGGCCGCCGCGATTGCGAAGCGGGACGCGATTGTCTCCTATCTCTGCAACGAAGGCGGCTACCCGGAAATGGTGTTAGCGAACAGCGGCAACGGGGCACACGCGCTGATCCGGTGTACCTTCCCTAACACGCCCGACATCGCCTCACTCTTTGAGCGGACGCTAAAGGCCCTGGCCGCTCGCTTCGATGATGCACACGTCAAGCTCGACCCTGGAGTATTCAACGCGGCTCGAATTTGGAAACTGTACGGGACGCTGGCGTGCAAGGGAGATCCGATTGACACCCGCCCGCACCGGCGAGCGGAGATTACGTCCGCCCCCGAGACCCCGGCCCTGCTGACGCGGGAACAGCTTGAGTGGCTCGCGGACCAAGCCCCGGCGCCTGTCACGCGAACGTACAGCGCCCCCTCTGGCCAGCGCCACCCCGAGCGGGACATGCTCGCGGAGTTTCAGGGACGTGGCCTCTATCTCCGGGCGCTGGCTCCTCCGAAACACGCCGTCACCTGTCCCTGGCAGTCGGAGCACTCGATCGAGAGCGGCGTGTCGGAGACGTGCATCTTTGAACCGGACACGCCAGGCGAACCGTGGGGCTTCGACTGTAAGCACTCGCATTGTACGGAGCGGACTATCAAGGACGTGCTCGCGCTCTTTCGGGATGGGGACAAGCCGCAAGACCCGCTCGCGCCTCTCTCCTCTCTCAGCGAGAATCCCCCCCTTGACCTAGTAGAGGCCGCGCTTCGTGGTGTGGCCTCGAACCTGAACGGCACGGACAAACTCAAACGGGCCATTGTGCGGGAGTCTGCGATAAAGAGGCTCCAACAGCTCAAGGTGGCCGTGGCCGCCCCCGCGAAGCTCGTTGACACAGCCCTCGGGGGCGCGGAGTCTGAGCAGCGAGACCGGCAGGGAACGGAGATGACCTTTACCGATCCCGTACCCTGGCCCGATCCGGTTGACGGGGTGGCACTGGTGACGGAGCTCGTTCGCACGATCAAGCGGTTTGTTGCGATGAGCCCGGAAGCGGCGGATGCCGTGGCCCTCTGGATTCTCAACACGCATGCGCACGATGCCGGAGAAGTGTCACCGCTCCTCGGCATCACGTCACCTGAGCGTCGGTGTGGCAAGACGACGCTCCTCCGTGTCATCAAGGCCCTGGTGCCTCGTCCTCTCCTTACGTCTAACATCACTCCCTCGGCCCTCTTTCGCACGATCGAAACACATCGACCTAGCTTGCTAGTGGACGAGGTGGACACGTTCCTCACGTTGTCTGACGAACTCCGGGGGGCGTTGAACTCGGGACACACACGGGATGCCTATTTTGTTCGGAACGTCGGCGATGAACATGAGGCCCGATGCTTTTCGACCTGGGCGCCGAAGGCTGTCGCGCTGATTGGTCGGCTTCCCGTCACGGTACAGGACCGCTCGATTGTTCTTCAAATGGCACGGCGAGCAAAAGGGGAAACGATCGAACGGTTCCGCGTTCGCGTAGAGAAAGACCTGAGCCCCCTCTGCCGTCAAGCGGCGAGATGGGCGAAGGAGAACACGGGGGCGCTTGCTCTCGCGGACCCCGAAGTCCCTGACGAGCTGGACGACCGAGCGGCGGATAACTGGCGGCCCCTCCTGGCCATTGCGGACCTGGCGGGGGGCGACTGGCCCGCCCGTGCGAGAACGGCCGCGAAGACGCTTTCCTCGATCGAGACCCGGGGGGATTCGGAGATTGGGGTGTTGCTCCTGGCAGACCTCCGAGAGATGTTTGAGAAGCGGAACGTGGACCGACTCGCGTCGGCGGATATCGTGAAAGACCTCATCGCCCTCGATGAGCGACCGTGGGGGGACTGGCGACATGGGAAACCGCTCACCGCCAGACACCTGGCCCGACTCCTCGAGCCGTTTGGTATCAAGCCCGAGGGAATCAGGATCGGAGAGACGACCCCTCGGGGATATAGGTTGAGTAACGGATTACGTGATGCCTTCGCCCGTTATCTGCCATCAGAAGTGCAACATCCGCAACAATTCAATAACAACGAGGACTTAGACCATAATTCTATCCGCAACAAGACCCCCCATGTTGCACATGCAAAACCGGACCTAAGTATGCGAGAACAAAGAATTGTTGCGGATGTTGCGGATAGAAACCCCGAAAACGGGGGAGATGGGGATAAGGTGGGCTCCGCATATAGCGTGGAGGACCTGTCACTATGACCGCCGTGGACGTGCTCGACACGCTCATCAAGGCCAAAGTAGAAATTGTCCCTGGTCCTGGCCGCCCAATTGTCCGGGTGCCCCTCTCCCTGCGTGAACGGTTGAAGCCCCTGGTACAGGAACACCGGGAAGAACTCCGGCAACTCATCGGGCAACACTCCGCCGGCCTGGAGGCGGCCTATCGGAAGCGTTGGTCTCTCCCCGAGACGACCGCTCCTGATACCTTCCTGGCGGCCTATCGGGAGATTGCCGCGCTCGAAACGAGGACACACCCGGATATTGCCTGGTGGACCCTCCGAGAGACCGCGACCGCCTACCACCAGGAGACGGGCGTCTGTCCCTTCTGCCGCACCCGTGGCCCGCTCCACCTGCCAGCGGAGCAACGAGAGCTAGAGCTGACTGGAGGACACACATGAGCCCGTCGGGTCAGCGGGGTCAGGCTGCTCGGTGGCCCACCCCTCAGCCGCTCGCCTGGACCTGCCCACGGTGCGGAGGAAGCTACCGCACCCCCGACCTGCTGCCACGGTGTATCACCTGCGGCTTTCGTGAGAGTGGAACATGACGCGGCGCCCGCCCGTTCCTGGTTTTGACATTGACCGGTGCGACCGCTGCGGATGCCACTTGAAACCAAACGAGGGGATCAGCGGACTATGCGGGCGACACCATCACCGGAAACGGAGGCAGACGAGATGGGCGCACGGAGACGGGACGACCAGAAGACGGGTGGACCCCAGGCCCGCGTAGTGACCGACCCGAAGGTGGTGGGGTACATGCTGAAGGCGGCGTTTGCCGACAATCTGCTGAGGCAACTCAAGGCCCTCGTCGCGGAGGCCGAGGCGGCGATGCGACGTGTGGGCTTGGACAGGAGGCCACGGCGAGGAGCGAAGCGATGAACGGCACGCCCACTTTTCGGAGCCTCGCCGATCTGTTTGTCTTCCTACGCTCCCCAGAGATGCGCCTCGATATCCCCCTGTACTACAGCTCGCAGGCGAAAGAGTGGCTTGACATCCTCAACCGACTTCGCACACCGAGCCAGCGCCCGCCCGACAGCCTCCCCGAACTCGCTCGTTGGCAGGTCAACCCCCTCGCCGGGCCAGCCGAACTCTATCAGGCCGCCCTTCAAGACGAGCCAGACGAGGAGCTGCAACAGATCGCCATGAACGCCCCCGGCCCCCTTGAGGAGATCCTTCGTCTGCTTCAGGCCCCGCAGCCACCGGCGGCCCCGCGGTACGCCGCCCCCCAAGCGATCAATCTGGAACCGCTCCTCAGACAGCGTCGTGGCGATACCGTGTTCTACGGCAACACCGCCGCGCTCCCCTGGCCGTGGCGGCGCTAACTGGCGGTCGATGAGGATGCAGCCCGTCACCCCTCGGTGCTGTTCGCGGTGTCACACGAACCATCGTCGTACCGGAGGGCGACTCTGTAAGTCCTGCCACGCCAGCGACATGCGAGCCCGCCGAGAGAAGGCCAAGGCTCCCCCTCCGGCAGCGCCGACACCCACCCCCACGCCGGTCAACGGCCCTCTGATTCGCCCACCCGTGACGTGGCCCCCTGTCCCCGCGTCTGCGCGTCAGTCGATCTGCGAGTGGCCCGAGTGCCGTCAACCCTTCACCCCGCAGCGCAGGGGGCAACGCTACTGCGGGAACATCTGCGGCGGGAAGGTGGCGACGGAGGTGTTGAGGGCGGCGCGCGGGGGCTGACGGCCCTTAAAGAAAAACCTTGACAGGCACGTTGTCATGTACTAGTGTACTCACACTATGAGTCCTCGTGGGAAGAAGCGGCCACCAGGCGAGAAGGCCCGGTTGATTCGGACGACGTTGGAGCTTCCCCACGACTTGTGGCAGGCGATCAAGCGGAAGGCTGCCGAGGACGTTAGCGACCTACGGGCCATCACGATTGCGGCGCTGGAGGCATACCTTGGTTTCAAGCGGAAGCCCGAGCAAACTACCAGAGCACCCCGTCGTCAGAAAGGCGAGGGACCGGCCCGAGCCACCGGGCACGGCCCCTCTAAGCAAGGGCACCGTTCCCGTTTGCGCCCGAGAACGGAGGCCACTTGCCTTCACTGAGTCTACCAGGCGCAAGGAGGCAAGGACAATGGCGAAGATGAAGGCCAAGATGAAGCCGACGACACCGCGCATGAATGGGAAGGGTACGGACACCCCGCCACGAGTGGACCAGGAATTTGACAGGGAGATGGTCGGCCTCTGCGCGGAGCTGGCGAATATCCCGACGTGGAGAGAGCTTGAATTACTCCGCTATCTGGCGCGCCGCGCGCTGGAGGGCCACGTAAAGGGTGGTCAGCGGGTGCTGTTGAACTTTCTGCTCTTTCCCGAGACCCGCGTGACACTCCTCGATAAGCGGTACAACACCCCCGAGTACCGCCAGCTCTACGCGGAGGAAGCCCACAAGCAGAAGGAAAGGAATGCCCTGTATGCCAAGGTGCGGCGGCTCTGGCGCTCGCGGACAAGGGAGGATATCAAGGAGGCCGCGAAGCTGTCCCTAGATATCCAACAGCTCGATGCCCCGTACCTGACGGAGCGCGAGGCAGACCGATACATCCTGGCGATGATCGGACGGTGGGTGGAGGACCGGCCAGCGTTCAGGGGCGAGCGCAGCGCGAACAAGGGGGCGTGACGATGGCGAGCAGCGGCAAAGTCCGAGGGGTCTACTTTCGGCATCGCCTGGACGGGACCGTGACCGGCCCTCCGCACGTCTGCAAGGACGCGCAGTGTCACGGCGGCCCAAACGGGTGCAAGGTCTGTGCGCGGAAGGCGCGCCCCTGCCGGTTCCGTGCGTGTACCCTGAACGGGGAAACGCGGGGTGAATGGTGGGTACGGTACTTCGACCAGCACGGGAGTCCCCATCGGGAGAAGGTCGGCCCCAAGGGACTCGCCAAGAGCGTCTACGAGCGGCGCAAGACGGAGATTCGGCAGGGCAAGTTTTTCCCGGAGCAGGTCGGGCGGCAACGGGCGATCCTGTTTGACGAGCTTGCCAAGGACTTCCTGGCCTATGCAAAACTCCACAAGCGGTCACATGACCATGACGGCCAGCGCATGCGCCGACTGCGAGAGGCGTTCGGTGGCAAGCCCGTCACGGCCCTCACGTCGGAGGAGATTGAGCGGTTCAAGGCCGACCTCGCGGCACAGGTGGCGCCGGCCACGGTCAACCGTCACCTGGCCCTGCTCCGTTCGGTCTACTACTTGGGGATTCGCAACAAGAAGGTGGAGCATAACCCCATGCGGGGCGTGAAGCTCTTTCGGGAGAACAACGCGAGGGTCCGGTATCTCACCGAGGAGGAGGAATTTCGGCTGCTGCGGAGTCTGCCGGAGCGGTATCGCCCCATTGTGGAGGTTGGTTTGTTGACGGGGCTTCGGGCGTCGAACCTTCTGGGGCTCCGATGGCGGGACCTTGACTTAGAGGCCGAAGTCTACACCATCCCTGAGAGCAAATCGGGTGACACCCTCCGGTTGCCGATGCACCCTGGCGTCAAGGCGATCCTCGCGGGGCTCCCCCGGAATGGTGCCTACGTGTTCGCGGAGGCGGACGGGGAACCGCCCTGGGACTTCACCCATACCTTTGCGGCGGCTGTGAAGCGAGCCGGGATCTCCGACCTCCACCTACATGACCTCCGGCATAGTTGGGCGTCTCGGCTCGCCATGGCCGGGGTGGACCTCCTGACCATCAAAGAACTCGGGGGGTGGAAAACCCTGGCGATGGTGCAGCGGTACGCACATCTGTCACCGGACCACAAGCGGGCCGCCCTGGGGCGTTTGATTTCGGGTCGAACTGGCACCACTACTAGCACCGAGGGGTCTGGAGTGGGTGAGCCTGTGGGGGTGGGAGCCGCTAAGTAGTGAGAAAGAATGGTGCCGGGGGGGGGAGTCGAACCCCCATGGGCCGAGGCCCGCGGGATTTTGAGTCCCGTGCGTCTACCAGTTTCACCACCCCGGCGTGAGGCAGAGATTGGCGTCGGTCGAGTCTCTTCTACCACATCTCAGAGTGCGTGTCGAGATGCAGTTGGCTATCTGGCGTGGGTCCGAGGGGTTCAGACTGGTGCGGTCCCGGATGCCAGTCCGAGGCCGGTCGAACGACTTGGCATTGACCGGTCGGGACGGAACGGCTCGAGCGGGATGGTTGGCGTTGCACCGACGATCATTTCCTGAACCAGCCGCCCCGTGAGCGGCCCAAGAAGGATTCCGTTTCGGTGGTGGCCGGTCGCGACGATGAGGCCGTCCAGGGCAGGACAGCGGCCGATCAGCGGCAGCTCGTCCGGAGTGTGGGGGCGCAGTCCTGCCCACGCTCGAAGCAGGCTGGCGGAGCCGACCGAGGGGATCAGCTCCGACACGCCATTCACGATGGTGCGCACCCCGTCAAGGGTGGGTCGCTTGTCGTACCCCACGAACTCTGTCGTCGTCCCCAGGATCGCGTCTGCCGCTGACGTCGGGATCAGGTACGCTTGCTTCGAGTAGATGATTCGGCCGGGAAGGCGGCCCTCCAGAGCGGCGAGCACCAACTGGCCTTTGGCCGGCCTGACCGGAATCCTGAGGCCGGTCGCCTGGCCGAGCGGCCCGCTCCACGGTCCCGCGGCCAGGACTGCGGTTGGGGAGTTGACGATGCCATCGACGCATCTGACGCCCGTGACCTTCTCGCTCTCGCGCATGAGGCCGACGACAGGACACTCGGTGACAAACCTGGCCCCATGCCGTCGTGCCGCGGCCGCCAGGGCCATGACCAGCGCCCGGCTATCGACGTGGGCTTCCTCGGGAAAGCCGAACGCCCCCTCGACCTTTTCTGACAGCAGCGGTTCCTGTGATGTCGCCTCGCGCCGGTCGAGTACGTCCACGCGCAGCCCGGCCTCTCGCTGCCACCTCGCCCTGGCGAAGAGAATCTCCCGGTCCTTCTCCCCGAAGAACGGGACGAGGATTCCGAGCTGTCGGTATTGGATCTCGATCCCGGTGCTTGCCCGTAACTCCTCCGCCAGCGGCGGAAACACCCGTCTTCCGGCGAGGCAAAAGTCGAAGAACGCCCCGGCCTGCTCGGCCTCGGATTGCGGCGCAAGCATTCCCGCAGCTTCGCCCGACGCCTCGCAGCCGAGTTGATCACGCTCCAGGACGACCGGCGCGAGCCCTGCCTTCGCCAGCCAGAAGGCCGTCGCGCACCCGATCACGCCGCCACCGATGATCACGACGTCCGCGCTTTTCGGCAACCGCGCCCCGGCGTCTGGAATAGTCGTCATACCGACTCCATTGTCCGGTGCCTCGGTGTGCGCGGTGTCAACGCGGTCGGGGGAAGGCTGCTGCGGCGGCCGCGGGAGGTGGGGTTATTGAACGTACAGACGGCCCTGGATGGTGAGCGGATCGCCATTCCTGCCGCCAACACCGTGTACGAGGATGATGCTCCCGTAAGCAGGATACGACACGTAGCCGTAGAAGTCGTACCATCCTCGCGGGGCGGCGACGAACTCTACGCTATCCGGGGCGTCATGCGGAATCTGGCGAGTGATGTTGAATTGAGGAAATGAGAACTGAGCGAACTGGTAGTAGGAATGGATGACCAGGCGAACCCTATCCCCCTGGTTCACTACCAGGTTGCTGGGCCAGAAGTTTCCCTGATCCATCCTGAGCGCGAATTCCTTGGCGCCGTCCGGCGTGAGGCGGAAGGGTGTTGGTTGCTGGACCGCGGCGCAGCCCGCAAAGGTGACCATCATGATTCCCGCCAGCAGAAACCGCATCGATCTCCTAGTCATGCTCTTCCTCCCTCTTTCGCCGTGAACCCTCTGGTGATCACCGGTAGTATAGGGCGGTGCGCCTGACATCGTCAAGTCGGTTGGGACACGAATTTCCTTGACGCTCAAAATCCTCGTCTGATACAAACCACAAGCGGGCCATGTCAGCTCGCGGTGGTGGCCAGGTCCAGGCTCTGCTGCCTTCGCGTTCGACGGCCGGAACGGTCTCGCGATGCTGGAGAATCTGTCAAACACCTATCCCGTGAAGAGCAAGGACGTCACCTGGAAGGTGCTCGAGGGCGAGGGCATCATCCTCAACCTGGAGACGGGGGTGTACTTTACCCTCAACGTCACCGGTACGGCCTGCTGGGAGCGGCTCGACGGGAAGACCTCTCTGGCGATGATCGCCTCCGATCTCTTCGAGCAATTCGATGTCTCCTTGGAGCAGGCGCAGCGAGACCTCATGGAACTGACACGCACCCTTGCGGACGAGGGATTAGTCAGGATCACAGATGGCACTTCGACGACTGCGCGAGCTTAAGGAGCCCGGGGCGCCGTGGCTGCTGGCCTGGTCCCTGCTGGCAGCCCTGAAGGCTGAGTGCCTGCTGAGAACGACGAGCCTGACGGCCCTTCTCCAGCAGTTTGGCCGGGCCGCATCGTGCGGGGGAGGTGGCGGGGAGAGTTCAGCACGTCAAGACGGTGGGTCGTTGCACCGGGTACGGCGGTACGCCGACTTCATCGCGACGACGCTCCTTCGGTCTCGACGCCCTTGTCTGCTCCGCTGCCTCGTCCTGTATCGCTACGGCCGCGAGCGAGGCATTCCGGTGTCGATCCACTTCGGCGTCAGGACCGAGGGAAATGGACTGAAAGGTCATAGTTGGGTGAGCCTGCATGGGACTCCCCTATTCGAACCAGAGCAGGCGCTGCGGTCCTACGTCTGCGTGTATACGCATCCTGATGATCGGCATGGGGGTGGCCGAGAGTTGCTGCAGGCTTTCGCTGAGGGTCGGTCGTGATCGGGAAATGGGTTGAGAACCGCTGTCTGTCGGTCCCTGGACTGAGGCACGTGTACCTCGATCACTACGTCAGCATCAAGCGGTTCGAAAAGAAGGTCAAGCGCACGCTCGGAATCCCCAGCCCTCCCACCTCGGTGACTCTCCTCGTCACGTACGCCTGCAACTTTATCTGCGACCACTGTGAATCGACGTCCCATCCCCAGGCCGAGTGGGGACTCCCGTTCGAGACGGTCGCCCGGGTGATCGGCGAGATTGCGGAACTCGGAGCGGCACGCCTCTCTATTTCGGGTGGTGAGCCCCTCGTTCGCAAGGACATCTTCGATATCATCGATGTCGCCAATGGGTATGGCTTGAAGGTCAACCTGGCCACCAACGGGAGCCTGGTGGAGCGGAACCGGGAGCGGTTGGCCAACGCGAATCTGGACAGTGTGTTTACCAGCGTCGATGGCCTGGAGGAAACGAATGATCACTTCCGCCGGCATCGGGGGGCGTTCAAGAAAACGTTTCGGGCCCTCGAGCTATTCCGGGAGATGGGGATCGCGGATCGGATGATCAATACGATGGTCCATCCGGGCAATCTCCATGAGATGGAGGAGCTGGGCGACTGGGTCATGGCGTCCGCTGCGAGCGATTGGAGGATCGCCCTTGCCCTCCCCTCGGGGAGAGCGAAGGGCCAGAATCAGTTTTGTTTGACCGATGAGCAGACCCGCTGGGTCCTGGGGTTCATCCGTGAGCGACGGAAGCGGTTCCCGGTCATGCTCAGCGAGGAGGTCGGGTATGTCGGGCCGTGGGCCCTGGAGGTGAGATCTCGGCCCTTTGCTCCCTCGGAGGCGCAGAGTTACTTCGCCATCATGCCGACGGGCGATGTCGTCGGGTCGGTTGTGCTCCATGACGACGCGTATTCCGAGGGGAATATTCGGGACCACAGTCTAAGGGAAATTTGGCGCAACGGCTTCCAGCGGTATCGGGAGCCGGTGTTGCCGCAGGCCTGCCATGGGTGCCGCTACTTCCATGCCTGCCGTGGCGGGACGCTTGGGATGCGCGTGGGCGATCGTCACTGCATGAAACGACTCTGGGAAGGAGGCGTCCAGGGAAGTCAGTGAAGCCAGCCCCGAAGAAACCGTACACGAAGCCGATATTGACGAAATGGAAGGCCCTGCGGGACGTCACCGCCGGACCTTCGAGTAGTAAGCCATCTGGATGAGCTCGACCATCTTGAATCGAGTGCCGAACAGCTATTCGACCATCTCGGGGATGAGTCAGGTATCCGGGGCTGTGAAAAGCCTTTTTGTCATCGTCCAGAGCCGCGGGGGTGTTCTGGCAGATTTGCTCCCTACGATCCTTGAGAAGACTCGCATTCGGCTGGCGGGCGTCGGGTTTCTCACCCGGCGCCCCGGCCGTTCGAGACGGATTGGAAACAGTGTGCGCGACCGGATTCAGATCTACGGGTTTCGCGCCTGGGCCATTCGGCAAGTGCTCGCCCTCTGGGGTCGGATCAACTCGCATCGGCGGGCGCTCCATGTGATGGCTGCGTTGAAGTCGCACGGGATTCCCTGGTTCGAGATCAATGACGTGAACGATCCCCTTTTTCTCGATTGCCTCCGCGGTTCGATTCCTGATCTTGTGCTGTCCATTTTCACCGGCCAGCGCTTTGGGTCGGATCTCCTCAGCATTCCCAGAATTGGTTGCATCAATGTTCACTTTGGGCAGCTCCCGGAGTACCGTGGGCTGCACACGTCGTTCTGGAGCCTCTATAACGGGGAGCGAGAGTCGGGCGTGTCCATCCATTTCATGAACAGCCGTTTGGACGGGGGCCCGATCATCGCTCAGAGGCGTTTTCCTCTGTCCCCAGGAGAGACGGTACGCTCGTTGGATCGCAAGAAGTGGGCGGCGCTGCCCGGCCTCCTCTCTGAGGCGTTGGACGCACTCGTCGAGGGTCAGCCGGTCTTGAGTGCGAATGAGCGCGATCGAGGCGGTTACTATTCCGTTCCATCCCGGGAAACGGCTCTCGCCTTCCGGAGAGAGCGACGCGGTCGGTGGCTGTGAATCTCCGATGACGGTTGTCGAGTCTCGAACGCAGGAGAACACCGCGTGGACCATCGACACTGCATGAAACGATTGTGGGAAGGAGGAGGCAAGTGAAACCAGCGAGGCCAGCCCCCAAGAAGCCCTACACGAAGCCGACCCTGACGAAGCACAAGCCCCTGCGGGACATTACCGCCGACTCCGTTAGCCTGGACGTGGGATAGTTAGCGGATAGCGACAAAGCTGGGCGTTGTGTCGAAGGTCCTGCGGTACATCACCGCTGGCCAGGCGTCAACGACAGGTGGCGGTTTATCGCGGCCCGAGGCGGGAGCGTAATGAAGGCAACCAAGCCATCCCCGAAGAAACTGTACACGAAGCCGGCATTGACGAAGCACAAGGCGCTCCTGGACATCACTGTCGGCCCCGGTGTTAGTCCAGATGTGGGATGAGTTGTGAACAAGGATTGGTGAGACATCGCTGCCGGCCCTGTTGTTACAACCGACCAACCCATAAGCGAGCAAGAGCGGTCGTTTCTTGGCAGTCAGGGCAGACTGAAGGTCGAGCGATTGTCATCAGGTTGTGAGACGTAGCCACGATCGTGCGACGAGCGATCTTACCTGCCAGGATTTTCCTGAAATGCGATCGTTGGCTGAAGCGGGTCCTGACCGGACTGCGGGCCATCCATCAGGGGCTCTGGCTGGGCATCCTGGATCGAGAAGCCCTGCATGCTGTGGCCAAGAGCGAATACTCGGCCAGGGAGATGTATCGTTCGCCGTATCATAACCTGTCCGGACTGTTTCCATGGGAAGAGAAGATGATCTCCAGCTACTTTGGCGAGTGTCGCTCCGTGTTGTTGGGGGCCGCCGGGGGTGGCCGGGAGATTATCGCGCTCTCGCGCCGTGGCATCCAGGTTGATGCCTTTGAATCTTGTCCAGAATTGGTTGAGGCGAGCCGGAACTTACTGGCCGTCGAAGGCATCGGGATGAATGCGATCGTAGCTCCCCCGGATCGAGTTCCCGACGGCTTCGGCACGTATGATGGTCTGATTGTGGGGTGGGGAGGATACACTCACATCCCTGGCCGTGGGGCTCGGGTCCGGTTTCTGGCCGATTTCCGGCGCCATGTCCGGCCGGGAGGTCCGATCCTGCTTTCCTTTGTGACTCGTAAGCCGGAATCCTTGCAACACCGCTGGATCTTCGCTATTGCTCGATTCATTCGTTTTCTCCGCAGGAGCCGCGAAACGATCGAGCCCGGGGACGCCCTGCCTAGCGCATATTTCCACTTTTTTACTCAGGATGAGATTCGCAAGGAGTTGGAGGACTCGGGGTATCATCTGGAATACTACTCGGAGGACGGGTATGGACACGCCGTGGGCAGGGCGAAGAACTCCGAGGGGATGTCAGTAAGGTCGGTGCACGTGGGTGGGGATGACGGATGAACGGGCCGTCGATGCAATCGTTTATCATTCATGGCGTTCGAGTTCGGATGGAGACGGAGTGCGCCGTGCTCGCCGAGGGGGTGGCAGACCTGTTTCGGCGGTTTCCCGGGGCATCTCCAGGTGATGGTGAAGCCTTGCAAATCACCTATCGGAATGGTGCAACGGGCGTGGGGCGCTTGAATAGAGGACCCGGCCTCCTCGGCGAGCGTGTGTTCTCATCGTCGTGGGATAACGCCATCGATTTCGCGGACCGGTTGGGGATTCGCCTAGACGTCTATCGCCGGGGTGGACAGTTACTGTACGATTACCATCGGCACGGGTACATACTTCTGGACGCAGGCATGGGCATTCTGGATGGTCACCTGTTTGACGCGACAGATCTGCAACCGGCGGTGTTGACCAGCTTCTTCTTCCTGCTTCCCCTGTCGAAATTGCTGGCCCGCCGGGGGCTCCATATGATTCATGCCGCGGCGTTGGAGCGGAACGGCAAGGGCGTCATGATCCCCGGCATGAGCGGGAGCGGCAAGACAACGTGTTGTATCTCGTTAATGCGCGCAGGATACCGGTGTCTCTCGGACGACAAACCCTTTCTGCGGGATCGTGGCGGTCGAGTCGAACTCCTCGCGTTCCCCGAGACGATCGATGTCACGGAGCGGACCATTTCGTTCTTCCACGAACTGGCCGCTGCTTCACCGGTGACCGTGAGGGCCGGGTACCGGAAAAGGCAGTTTCACCCCGAGGCCCTCTACCCCGGTTCGACCGGCGACGTAGCGCAACCGGTGTTGATCCTATTCCCTCGCATCAGCGGGGAGCCGACGAGTCGGCTTGAGAAGCTCTCGAAACCCGCCGGATTCGAGGCCCTACTTCCTCTTGGCTTGGTGGCTCTCGATCGTGAAACATCCGCGCACAGATTCGATGTCCTCGCTCGCGTGGTCGAGGGAGCGGACTGCTACCGCCTATCCTTCGGGCGTGACGTCCTGGAACTCCCTCGTCTGATCGATTCCCTGCTGGGATGAAGATCCCCCGGGAAGGGAGGCAGCCACGACCCACCTTACGCTCGCATACGTAATGGAGGGATCCCATTGGTCTTGGAGGAGAGGACGAACGCGGGCCAGGCCTGCGCCCGGAGCATCCGTCCTACACAGAAGCCTGGATCGGCTTCGCGGGGCCGTGGTGTCAGGTATGAGGAGAATTCGCTAATGCTTCACAGGGGCGCTGCTGGGGCGGTTCTCCATCGGGATGTAATCGCGGCGCGGTGAGCCGAGATAGACCTGCCTGGGGCGGGCGATCTTCTGTTCCTTGTCGAGCAGCATCTCCTCCCACTGCGCGACCCAGCCGGACGTCCTGGGGATCGCGAACAGGACCGGGAACATATCGACCGGGAACTTCATCGCCTCGTAGATCAGGCCGGTGTAGAAGTCAACGTTCGGATAGAGCTTTCGCTTCATGAAGTAGTCGTCCTGAAGCGCGATCCGCTCGAGCTCGAGGGCCACATCCAGCAGCGGGTTCCTCCCGGTCACTTCGAACACCTCTTCGGCCAGCCGCCTGATCACCTTGGCCCTCGGATCGTAGTTCTTGTAGATCCGGTGGCCGAAGCCCATCAATCTCCCTTCGCCGGTCTTGACCTTCTTCACATGCTCGGCGACCTTGTCTTTCGACCCGATCTGCTTCAGCATCCGAAGCACGGCCTCGTTGGCGCCGCCGTGAAGGGGGCCGTAGAGCGCGGTGATGGCAGCGGCCACGGCGGAGAAGGGATCGACGTGTGAGCTT
>Ga0187893_10009316_pt1 | contig 15128 bp, 18 predicted proteins | sample MA1701074metaG_FD_139574 | JGI IMG/M metagenome (GOLD analysis project Ga0187893, IMG submission 139574) | White microbial mat communities from a basaltic lava cave in the Kipuka Kanohina Cave System on the Island of Hawaii, USA - MA170107-4 metaG ... | reverse complement strand
GCCGACTTTGAGCACGCGGCTGTAGGCCCGGGCGCTCAGCCCCAATTTATTGATGGCCGTTTCCAGGAGTTTGTCGGCCTCCTCTTTCACGATGCAGTAGCGTTTGATGTCTCGGGTGCCCATTTGCGCATTGGCGTGGCGGTTTCTTTTCTGAAAGCGCTCCAACTGAATGGCCCGGGCGCGGTTTACGCGCTGGCGAATGGCTGCAGAAGCTTCACCGGGATCTTTACTCGCTAGCTCTTGGTAGCGAAGCGTTGGCACTTCGACCTGGATATCGATACGGTCGAGCAGCGGGCCCGATATTTTGGAGCGATAACGTTGGATCTGCAGCGGCGTGCACGAGCACTCTTTTTGCGGATCAGTAAAATAGCCGCAGGAGCATCCCCGCGTTGCCTTTTTGTCATCTGGTTCTCGTCGGTAAAAAGCCTAAAGATTTAAAATACCCTAAAGAACTCAACACATTCGGTGATCATCTTAGGAAAAAGAGATTAGACCTTGGACTCCTTCAAAACGAGGTTGCGCGCCAATTAGGGGTCAACCCCACAAGCGTCTTCAGATGGGAAAGCAACGAAACATCCCCTCGGGTTCAATAAATTCCCCGGATCATCAAATTTCTTGGCTATAACCCGTTTCCCGAATCTTCAGCTTTCAGTAAAAGGCTTGTAAACACCCGAAGAACTCTGGGGCGAACACAAAAGGCTAGGGCTCGACAATTAGGAATTGATCCTACAACACTTGGCAAATGGGAACGTGGAAGGACCGCGCCATCAAAGAAGCTTTTGAGGATTATCGAGGTCCTTTTAAACATCCCCGACACTAATTGAAGCTTCATACAATCGCCGCTAGTGGGGTCTACTCATTGTTGGGTTCGACTGAAGGTTCAACGGCGGCCTGCTTTCTCGTACGAAGCTTAAACGGGTCTGGAACCAGGTCCCTTGTGGCCATCTCCAATTTTGCTGCGGAAGCTCGGTTTCCTCGTAATAGCCGTTATTAATTGGACTTTGCATGAATATTAACTCCCAACCGTTCATGTAAATTTCCTCCTTAGTTCTCTCAGGATTGCCGATGCTGTTAGTTAGACACTTGTCGAAATGTGATCGTTGCACGGATCAAGAGAGGTGAGGGTGATTTGCTCCTCTGGGAGCTGCGGATGCGCTAGGTATTGAGATAGTTAAAACAACTCACGCAGATTCGCGGATTAAGACAGATTTAGTTGCTACCGTGTAGATACCTGGAGGCAAAAACTGTGAAATTCCAGAATTCACAAAACTTAACTCTAGTCAACCGCGAAACTTCTACCGAGTTTGAATCATTAGGCCACTCCACTAAGAGATCCCTTTTACTGTTGTTTGTGATGAGCCAGATCTTGATCGCGCGGGTATCGTACTTCCGATATACCCCTCATACCTGGGTGAAATTCACAGAAATATTGTTGCAACCCGCTGTTCTCGACTATCATTTCCCAAGACTCGCCCTCCTGTAGTTCCATTGAATCCCAACTTCGGTCGTTCGCGGTCGCGGTATGAGGGACAACGTCCCGATTGATCCACATGACGGTATCCCCCGGCGCGGCGAGAGTGCGCTGTGGGTGGAAACCAAAGTCCCGTATTTCCACGATATGCCGCCGCGGGGGCGAGACCGCCTTTAGCACCTGGCTATAGGCGGTCTCGACACTTAGCAACAGGATCGTGAAGAGCCCTACTAGGACGCGGAGCATTGGAAATCCCTTACTGCTTAACGTTCTTGCCTCGCTGTTACATCACGTTCTTGGTCATCATTTCAGCGTGACTCTCATGAGCCTTGAACGTTTGCAGCGCGGCGATTAGCAAGGCCCTGAACTCCGCGTTTTTCACGCTAGGGATGAACTGCTTTTCGACCGCCTGATTGACCGCCTGGTGATACGCCAGCTCATTGGCTGCGTAGCGTTGGTCGAACGCCGCGCCGCGAAGCTGCGATAGTTCGTTGCGTATCTTCTCGGCTTGCTCGTTTAACTGGCGGCTCATGGCGTTGTCTTGCGGCGTGACGTTAAGTTTTTGAACCAGCGCCAGAGCCTTTTTGTTCACGGCGGAATGATCCCGGATCATAAGCTCTGCGAAATTCCGAATCTCGGGATTCTCCGACAGGGCCAGCGCCAAATGCGCGTAACGGATGTCGATGGCGCTGGCGGTGTAAGCGATGTGAGCGATTTCCGGATCGTTGAACTTGTTTTCCGCTTGCACTTTGGCAAATCCAAAGGCCAGCGCGCATGCGATAAAAACTCTACTCACCAACTTTCTGCGAGTGAGAGATCTAACCTTTGTATTCATTTCATGTCTCCTTCTTTGGTTTAGAAGTTGAGTGAAAAACGTAGTCCACCACACGGGTCGTGGCGGGCGGCCGCTTTTCAAAGATCCGACGGCGAGGTGTCCTTAATCCTGGGCCAATTGGTTTCCGCTGTGCGGATACGTCCCGGCACATCCTTTTCCCATTGGCTTTGAATCTCGGTGTCAAGTGTGAGATAAATTTTCCCGTCAACGATTTTCCACACTTCCGGATCGGCGACGAACTTTTTTCCGACCGAGACCCCAAAGGCGCAGTATCCTCCGTAGGCGGGAACATACTTCGCCGGGTTGGCCTCGAACTTTTTCTTATTGTCCTCGCTCGCGAACAGATAAGTTACGCCGTCAAAGACCGCGACGTGATGGCCACTTCCCCGGACTGGCTTGCCTTCGGTGAAGTAAGCCACGGCGTCGAAGCCGTTTATCCCTGTGGTGCTGTGCGCATCTGAGTTAGTTAGTTTTTCTGCTTTCACGGTACCCTCCTTGTTAAGATTTAATGATGAGATGAGAGAGCAAGCGTTGTGCCAGTTGCAATGGACCGTTCAAACGTTTCTCTATGTAACCGGTCGCGTTATGAAAATCGTATTATAGCGATGAACTACGGCTTATCGATAAATGCGGTTTGTTCACGATATTTCAGGAGAGTCACGAAATACAGGGAGCTCTTGTCGATTTCTTGAGACCTTCAGCTTTTTCATGCGCGATTCCAGTGTCGTCGGCTTCATAGCGAGAATCTTTGCGGCGCCACTGTCACCGCTTACGCGCCCGCCGGTCAGCTTCAAGACTTCGGCAATATGCTTTCGCTCCAATTCTTCGAGGGTAAGAAGCTGCTTACCCTGGGAGCGAATCGCGCGTCGGGCCAGCGCATCGCCTAATTCCAACTGTTGTCCTTTACTCAGGATAACGGCCCGTTCAATGACGTTTTCCAGCTCGCGAACGTTTCCGGGCCATGGATGACTTTTTAAGGCTTCCAAGACCTTGCGCGGCATTTGCTCTATTTTCTTACCCAGGCGTTTTCCATATTTGATTGCAAAATATTGGGCCAACATTGGTATATCTTCTCTGCGCTCCCTAATGGGGGGAAGAGAAACGGGAAACACACTGAGGCGGTAATACAGGTCTTCGCGAAACGTCTTACTATCCACTGCCCCTTCTAAATCACGGTTGGTCGCAGCGATGACTCTCACGTCTACTTTAATGGTTCGTGAGCCGCCGACTCGCTCGAACTCACCTTCTTGAAGCACACGGAGCAGTTTTGGCTGCAACTCAAGGGGCATCTCGCCGATTTCATCTAAGAAGATCGTGCCCTTATCAGCCAGTTCGAAGCGGCCGATTTTTTGTGCCATCGCGCCGGTAAAGGCGCCCTTTTCATGACCGAACAATTCACTTTCAACTAGGCCCGACGGGATCGCCGCGCAATTAACCTTTATTAGAGCCCTGCTCTTTCTGTCGCTCAAATTATGTACCGCACGGGCGATCAGCTCCTTCCCCGTTCCGGTCTCGCCGAGGATCAGCACGCTAGCGTCCGTCGGAGCAACGGTTTCAACCGCCTTTAGGACTTTCTTTATCGAGGCGCTTTGGCCGACGATTTCCTCAAAGTTATGTTGTGTCCTTATCTCCTCCTGGAGATAGATGTTTTCCACCTCCAGCTGGTTCTTCAGTCGCGCGACTTCAGTGACTAGCTGGGCGTTCTTGATGGCAATAGCAGCTTGATTGGCGAAAAGAGCCAGGCGTTCCAACTCATCGTCGCCCATCATTCGCCGGCGAAACATTGCCAAAACTCCTAGTAGTTCACCACGAAAAGTAAGAGGGTAGCCAGCGAATGATTTTAGTCCAGTTTCTCTCAGCCACTGTTTATTGGGCAACCGGTCATCGTTCATAACGTCATTCGTACAGGTAGGTCCCCAGCCCTTGGCGATCAGACCGATTTTCAGCGCGCCGAGAGGAACCCGCTGATACTCTCCGTTGATCCGCGTGTACACTCCCGCGCTCGCCTTAAGATGAAGACACTGCTCGCGGGTCGCGCACGCCTCAGCTTTAAAGCACTCGGCGCATAGATCGCCTGGACCAAGCAGCCAGATCCGCGCAAAGGCTGCGTTCATCTCGTCCACGAGGCCTTGCGTAATTGCCGTAAGAATCTCACCCAGGTCAAACGTGGACGTGATTTTCAGAGTAATGCGTTCAAGCGTTGAGGTGGTGCCGTTGTGTGGCCGCAGTGGGGCAAGGTTGGTCATGGCTGGCTCCGCCCTTTTCCGACATGAACCTTCTAGCACTCGGTTCATCTTTACCGCCTAAGGCTTAGGTTGACTAAGGAAGCCCTCATGCTCTGGCGAGCTAGCGCAAATAATCAGCCAGGTAGGGCATCTCCGACTTTAGCGATGGAAATGCCGGCATCAACCTGGTGTTCCGTTTGGGTGTATAACCGGGAGGGTACTCGGGGCTTAGAACCCGATATTCGAGCAGCTCGCGTGATGAACCTTTAAGCGCCGGGCCAATCGGACCATCCTTTGAGGGATTGCCACCGTGGCAGGCAACGCAGTTGGCAGCGTATACGGCCTTGCCTCTTTCCCATTCCGGCTTTTGGGTCATCTGCGGCGAATTTTTGGACCACGCTACAGTGACCATCGTTAGAAGAACTAAGATAAAAGCTATCGTAGGGACCTTCATTTCTTTCCCTGTAGCGTGAATCGCTGTTGGTGAAATTTTCTCATTTCGGCTTGGCCGCACGAAAGACAGGATAATACTGCACGAATACCCAGTCCTCGGCTGCGTTGGCTCCGTGACAGCCATTGCAGGTTGCAACGGGCTGTTTGGATGTTTCTTTGGCAAGGGGATACTTATGGCCAAAGCTGAAATAGCCCCAGTAGCCCGGCTCATCGGGGAAGCGCTTGGAATCCTTGACGGCTGCCTCTAGTCCTATGAACTCGCCCATGAAATACCCTTTGCCGCTGGTTGCTTGCTTGGATCCCACGCTTACCAGCTCCTTGATAAGGACAGTGCCGTTCGGAAACTTTCCCGTCTTCTTATACACAGCAAAGTCAGACGGATGGATATAGACGTTATGGAACTCCGGAAATGGAGCCTCAGGCGGATTTAAATCGTTGGGGGTAAGCGGAGTGCCGACATAGACCCACTCCCGGTAGCCCGTGGGCTGCACCAATTTCCCGTCCGCTGTAAAACCGGGCTTTGCCATTACCCCGGCGGGGGCGGCGGGCGCTGCCATCAAGATGGCGACTGCAATGGCCGCGAAAACAGTGAAGGTAGCCATGGTATAAATTGAAATGGCCATATATTTGGTCAGGGTTAACAGTTTCATTTTCCTCCTCCTTTGTAGGCCGGATCGTATTTATCGGGGTTCGGTTTCAGTTTCGTTGCTTCATTTCCCTTGCTCTGAACAGCGAGAATCGCTGACAGAACCGGACATGGCGCCGTGAAATACTGTTTTTCCGCCGCTATCGGAGATGGGGCAAGCCCTTCATTTGAAGCGGCTGCATCCTTTCCACTTGGGACAGCATCTAAAAATAAGCCTGGTTACTCTGGGCAAGGGTACCTTCGGTAGATCCTTGACCAGGTATCGAGGTCGATACAGAAATCTCGGTGTCGACAGGGTGAGGCGGTTCTCGTCTCGCTCTTTGAGCTTAATAGGCGAGAATGGAAGCGCGACCCGGACATTGTTTTAAGGATCTTCCCGCAGTTTTTATGTCAGAGAAGCCGCCCCAAGACGTAACTCAAATGCTCGAAGCGATTAACCAAGGCAATACTAATGCAGCCAATGAGCTCCTGCCTCTAGTCTATGACGGGTTACGCGCTCTGGCGCGCCGAGCATTCGCGAAAGAGCGCCCGGGCCACACTCTCCAACCTACCGCGCTCGTGCACGAAGCCTATATCCGCCTGGTGAGAGGGCGGGAGGTAAAGTGGGAGAACCGAGTCCATTTCTTTCGGACAGCTGCCAAGGTCATGAGGCGCATTCTGATCGATACGGCGCGTCGCAAGGCAACAGAAAAACATGCTGGCGCAAAGGCGGTGCCGATATCCGAGATCGAAGGATTGGCTGAAAACTCTCGCCCCGATGATTTGTTAGTCCTTGATGAGTGCCTGGAGCGTCTTGAGCGCATTGACCACCGCATGGCCGAAGTCGTGCAACTGCGTTACTTCGCTGGTCTATCGGTGGAAGACACGGCTTCAGCTCTCGGCGTCACGAGCCGCACGGTGAGGCGCGACTGGGTCGCGGCAAAAGCCTGGTTGTTCAGGGAAGTCACCGGCAAAGAACAGCCTGCCAATTAGTAAGGAGTGATCCCGTGGCTGATGAACACTGGGATCGCATGTGGGAAATTTTCCATGCCGCCCTCGATCGGCGACCGGAGGACCGGATGGCGTTTGTCCAGTCGTGCTGCAGTGGCGACCTAGCACTTCGACGCGAAATAGAGGAACTACTTAAATCCCACAGCCATACGGAACATTACCTAGAGCAGAACCCCGGACTCAACGCACTGATTTCAACGGCAGAACGCGAAGCGATGATTGGTCAAGTTATTGATAATCGCTATCGGATCCGTTCGATCATCGGTGTCGGGGGTATGGGGGTTGTCTATCAGTGCGAGCAAGAACGGCCAATTCGGCGCACGGTTGCCATCAAGCTGGTCAAAACCGGAATGGATACCGCAAGCGTAATTGCGCGCTTCGATGCGGAACGACAAGCCATGGCCGAACTGGATCATCCCAACATCGCGCGGCTTTACGACGCCGGCGCCATTGAAGATGGCCGGCCATATTTTGTCATGGAGTATGTTTCAGGCGTGCCGATCACCGAGTATTGCGACAATTATCGGTTAAGCCTGGGGAAGCGTCTCGAGTTGTTCATTCAAACATGCCAAGGAATCCGGCACGCGCACCAGCGGGGAATCCTCCATCGCGACATCAAACCATCAAATGTGCTCGTAAAGGAGCAAGACGGCGGCGCGATTGCGAAAGTGATTGATTTTGGCGTGGCAAAAGCTTTGAACCACAGCCTGGGGTCGAAGACGCTGCTTACCGCTCCAGGTCAGTTCATCGGCACCCCTGATTACATGAGCCCGGAGCAGGCCAATGCAGGATCGGTGACGATATCACCTACTGGTGCAAACAATGAGATCGTGGATGCCCGCTCGGACCTCTATTCCTTGGGAATCCTTCTCTACGAACTTCTCGTGGCTAAGCCGCCCTTCCAAACTCGCAAATTTTCAGCGCTTATGTCGGAAAGGGCGGTTTCGCTTGCACGTGCCGACCCTCTTATGCCGAGCGAGTATTTCAAGCAACTAGGCGACGCACGCCAAGTCCTTACTGTGCGCCGCGGCACGGACGCGAAAACAGTAGAGCGAGAGTTGCGTGGTGAACTTGATCGAATTGTGATGAAAGCGGTTCACAAAGATCGAAGTAAACGCTACAGTTCCGTCTCGGAACTTATCGCCGATCTTCGGCTCTATTGTGACCGGGACCTGATATCTGCCAATTTTGGGAAAGCAATACCCGCCATGCGGTTTCTGCCGGCCATTGCGATCACTTGCTTCGTGATTTTAGCGTCTGTGCTGCACTTTAGAAGTATGGCGTTGTTTTCGCCGTACCATCAATCGGCGATCTCGGGAAGAGAATCGAGCACCGGTGAAATAAGGCTGGCTGTATTGCCTTTCCGAAATCTCACCGACGACCAAGAAAGAGAGTATTTGAGCGACGGGCTTACCGAAGAACTCATCGCGCGTCTCGGGAAGTTGTCACCGGGCAAGCTCCGAGTAATAGCCCCGACCACCGCCAAGCGATACAAGCGTGCGGCCAAATCGATCGATATCATCGGAAAGGAGCTAGGTGTCGATTACGTGCTTGAAGGGAGCATGCGTCACAGTGGAGATCGCATCCGCATGACCACGCTACTTGTGCGAGCCAGTGATCAAATGCAGCTCTGGTCGGAAAATTATGAATTCAAACTCCAGGACGTGCTTGCGGCCCAAACGGAAATGTCGCTGCGCGTTGCGCGCAGTCTCGCCGTTGAGGTGCTCCCCGACATAAGAGAAAAATTGAGCAAATCGGCTGTCGTAGACGCCAAGGCCTATGACGCATATCTTAAAGGGCGACACTTTCGCGACATGGTCTCAGAGGAGGGCCTTGGTAAGAGCATCCAATATTTCAAACAGGCCATTGGACATGATCCTCAATTCGCTCCAGCGTATGCAGGCATGGCCGGTTGTTATTGTTTGCTCTCGGGTCATGGCCTAGAGGTCGATGCCCCAAAGTCGTTGATGACTACAGCCAGGGACATGGCAGAACGCGCTCTCATCCTGGATCCCAATCTTGCTGAGGCTCATGGCGTACTCGGAATGTTCTACCTTAAATACGCCTGGGACTGGCAAGCCGCCGAGAGATCACTCAGAAGAGCCATCGAGCTTGATCCCAGCGACTCCATGATCCGTGTTTGGTATTCGTTCTACCTGTCTTCACAGGCTCGCCATGACGAGGCCTTAGCTCATGCCAAGGTGGCTCGCCATCTTGACCGCTTCTCGCGCACGGCCAACGTCAACGTAGCCTTCCAGCACTACGACGCCCGTCAGTACGACCAAGCGATTGAGGAATTCACCGCCGCTTTAGAATTGTTCCCGGGCTTCTGGGGCGCATACTGGGGTCGGGGACTCGTCCATGCGCAAAAACGGGATAAGGAAAAATCGCTTTCCGACCTCAAGCAGGCTGTGGAGTTATCGAATGGCAATGTCTCTGCCGTCGGCGCCTTGGGCTATGGTTATGCGATATTTGGCGAAACCAAAAAAGCCGAGGAAATTTTGAATCAGTTGCGTGCTCGCAGTTCGCAGACTTATGTGCCGGCGGTTGCGATCATGGCGATCTACGCGACGCTTGGCAATCTCGACGAGGCGGTTGTGTGGATCAAAAAGGCGTACGAACAGCGCTCGCGGGCGATGGTATGGGTCAGGGTAGGCCACGAGTTCGATCCACTGCGCGAAACCCCCCAGTACAAAGACATCATCGTCCGCATGGGACTAGGCGGATAGAACTTAAACTCCCGAGCTTGCTATTATCTTTTCAAACGATTCACGCCAACCTGGAGAGAGCGCTTGGACAGATAGCGCTCGCCTGGCCTCGTCTATGTTTTTCGTGCCGAAATGAAGCAAATGACTGACTTCGTGTACGGTCATCCGGCTAGGGTCGATTTTCACTCGATGAATTCGATCGCCGGCTTTGACCTCGCCTTCTTTGAGAACACGGAGGTAAAATCCAATACGCCCACTGGCTAAAAACAGCTTGGGGAACTGGTCCAAATTCATCTTCATCCCGAGCTTGAAGCATGGAACGCGAGGCTGTGTTACCTCCATCAAGGTCCCGCCTATTCGAAAGACATCTCCGATATGAATTTGATCCTCCAGCATTCCTTCTACTGTGAAATTTTCGCCGAATTGGCCGTACGGAAAATAATCTCGTTCAAGCTCTTTTTTCCAGTACTCGTAATTTTCTATAGTGTACACATAAACCGCTCGGTTGACGCCGCCATGGTTTTTTAGATCCGCCTGGCCATCGCCATCAAGTCCTAGAGATCGAAGTTGTACTCGCCCAAACACCGGTTCTTTGAAAATGCCGGTCTTTAGTGTTTTCTGATTGTATGCAATCTCCCTAGGTTGAGAAACGTTTATGGAAACTAAATTCATTGTTTTTTTTGATAGTCCCATGTTTCGCCGTTCTCTAAACGAGGGTTGGGGTTATAAAGAGCTAATCCTTCATTCGGTACTCTTCGACATTTGACTCGGCATTACTCGCTCCATGGGAGCAACACAAGATTGCCGGAGACCTCATTAGCCGCGATCAACCGATGGGCATCTCCGGCATGAGTCAGAGGCAGAGCCTTATCGAGCAGCGGCTTGATCCGGCCCGCTCGAACCTGCTCGAGACCCCACGCCAGATCATCCAAATCGCTCGCCATGGTGCCGTGAATCTTCTTTTGCTGAAAAAACAAACTACGAATATCAAAACTGACTGTAGGCCCGGCGGCGAAACCGTAGGCTACCACAAGGCCTAATGGCTTCACGACTTCAATGCTTTTCCGGAGTACATCACCTCCAAGATTGTCTATTACCACGTCTGCGCCGACGCCGTCGGTCCATTCCTTAATTCGATCGACAAAGCTTTCCCTGCGCGTATTGATAACGAAGTCGGCTCCTGCCTTGCGGGCAAATTCTCCTTTGGCGTCATCCCGAACCGTGGTGGCTACATCTGCCTCAAGGATTTTGGCCACCTGAATTTGCATGCTGCCGGAACCCGACGCCCCCGCATGAACCAACACCTTGTCGCCCCGCTTTACTTGGCCGACATTCTTGACTGCGCGGGTGCTGCTACCCAGAACCACCGGTAACGTAGCGACCTCCTCGGGTCCAAGGCCGGTGCTGTCTTTAATAACCCATTTTGCCGGTATTTCCAGGTATTGAGCGTAGGTGCCTGGCCTTCCCAGACCCAGGAGTGTAAAGCTCGGCGCCAATGCGACTGGACTGATGTCATACTCCTCCTGCCTCAGCGGAAATCCTGGTGTGGGAATAACGCGCTCTCCAATTCGAAAGCCGTTCGTTCCGGGTCCCAGTTCAGCGACCTCCCCGGCCGCGTCGATGCCTAGAATATGAGGAAAAGGAAGATCAGGAACCACGGACCCTTCACGGAGGTAATAATCCAACCGGTTGATCCCCGCTGCCAGAACCTTGATTAAAATATGGCCTTCCCTTGGCTTCGGGGTCACTACTTCTTCGACCTTCAAAACATCGGCATTGCCGAACTCTCTAATTACTACTGCTTTCACGTTAGTCTCCTCGCTTCGTTTGAATCGAATCATTGCATATTTCGAGCAATCGTTATGCCAGCGACAGCATGGAACCTAGAGATTTGTCTAGATGGGTGATCACACAAGGAAAATAGCCGTTGTGCAAAGTGATTGATCATTTGCTATGTATGCCAAGCATTCACGATATTTCGGGATGGTTACGATATGCCGGGAAGCCAATTTAGGTTTTTTTACCCCGTCATTCGCTCCCTCCATCGAGAGAGGGAAATCCATTACAGGTTCAGCAGCTCTCTTACCCGGCGACGCAGCGGCGGAAGCAAATCCTCGTTGAACCAGGGGTTGCGCTGCAACCAACTGCGATTTCGCGGACTCGGGTGCGGCAGTGGAACCAGCCTCGGCCAGTGCTGGCGCCAAGATCGCACGACCTCGGTAACGGGCCGACCCCTCTTCCCAAGATAGTACGCCTGCGCGTACCTACCCATCACGAGCGTCAACTCAACATGGCGTAGCCGGCTTAACAAAAGGTGCCTCCAAGCTGGAGCGCACTCGGGGCGTGGCGGCAGATCGCCGGACTTGCCTGCCCCAGGGTAACAGAACCCCATGGGAAGAATTGCGACGCTTCTGGAATCGTAGAAAGCCTCCGCACTGATTCCCATCCACTCTCGAAGTCGATCGCCGCTGGGATCGTGATAAGGAATTCCGCTTTCGTGGACGCTCCGGCTAGGTGCCTGCCCTGCGATAAGGATGCGCGCAGAAGGGTGAGCCTGAAGGACCGGGCGAGGCCCTAAAGGTAGACTTTCGGTGCAGATTTGGCAGCTCACGACATCTTGCAAAAGAAGCTCGAACGATTTCAAGTTTACCTCTTAAGGATGCCTAGTCTTCAAACGGGCTGACAGATACTCTTTTAGCGCAACCGCCTGATTGAAGTTGCTGTCTTTAGCCGAGTATAAGAGAGTGATAGCTCCTTTTTCGACTGCGTCCGTTAATCTTGCTACTCCCTCTGGATTCCGCTCCAGCTCGGCGAAGTACCGTTCCTTGAATCGACTCCACTTCGACGGATCGTGCTGGAACCATTTTCTTAGCTCGTTGCTCGGAGCCACGTTCTTCAACCAAACATCCGCCCGCAACCGCATTTTCGATATCCCACGCGGCCACACTCGATCCACGAGAATCCGAAGGCCATCTTTCTTATCTGGTATCTCGTATACCCGCTTTATTCGAATTTCGTGCATAATTCTCAGGTCAGTGCATTTGCTCGTAGTGACTCTCCTAGAGACCAGGCGGCGGCGCCGAATAATACTAGGTCTTTTAGCAGGAACTGTCCTGGCACGACCGCCAAAGCCGGAAATCCTCCTAAACTTGGCTCCCAACCTGGGGTAGAAAACAAAAAGCTCATTGTCGTCAGAAACATGATCATGGCCAAGGCACTCCCTATGGCCGACACTTTGGGCGACAACCAACGCAGCCCAATCATCACCGCAATGGCGATTTCCACTATCCCAAGCATGTTTGAAAATGCCTGCACGCTTAAGATCGCATACACCCAGCCCATGAATGGGCTATTGGCCACAAGGGGTTGAATACCATTTGCCTCGTATGCGGTAAATTTCATCGCTCCGATCCATAAAATAACCAGCACGAGACCATAACGGAACAGGAAAATCCCCAGATCGATCACCTTTTCTCCGATCTCCACTAAGTCTATTTTCGATTCGGCAGCTGTTTCGCTCTTAACCGGAACGTTGGTTTGGCGTTTAACTGATAAATTCATTTCCATTTCCTCCAATTCCTTTGTTGCATAAGTTCTACGGGTTACCCCGATGATAATCACCATTCTTCGCCAGCATTACACTGGCGGCTTGGATTGATACACGAGGTAAACCGCTTAGTCAGTTACTGCTTTTAGCTTCACCGACACGGCTCAGTCGGCGGATTCATACAAAGGGATCAACATTGGCTCCTTCTTGCACGGGTATTCAATGATCATAAGCGGGTCGCGATCGTGCTGTTGCATATCCTTTCAGAAAATGCGCCAGCAATTTCCGTCCGCGTGAGAGCCTCGATCGAATCGTGCCAATGGGACAGGCAAGGGTCTCGGCTGCTTCTTGATAGGAAAAATCGCTATTATCAACCAGTACCACGGCCTCACGAAACTGATTGGGAATTTTATTGAGCGCGTCAGAGATTTTCCTCGCCAGCTCTAATTGCATTAAACGCTCTTCCAGTCCCGGAGAATCTTCCAGTAGGTCGTCCCAAAAACCGTCTGTCGGGTCCGTTACGTCTGTAACTTGCACGCGTCGATTGCGGGCGTAAGAATCAAAGTAAAAATTATACAAAATGCGCGTCAGCCATGCCTTTAAATTGGTCCCCTGTGTGAACTGATGCTTGGAAGCCAATGCCCGAGCGCACGTTTCCTGAACGTAGTCCTTGGCGTCGTGTTCATTTCTCGCGAGATAGGACGCAACCCGGTACAAGGTATCGATGTGGCTCAAAACCTCTAATCCGAATCGCTCTTGCTCGTTCTTCCTAAACTGACCCCATGATATGGGTGGGGCCTCCGCAGCTTCGAGAGTCTTACTCATAAAAAAAGCTCAAGTTTTCAGTAGTAAATTGAGAAACACCGAACGGCTTCCAACCATCACGCCACTAGCGACGAGCCTCTGCAACATTTCGACGCCTCTGTGATCGACATACGTGACATCCGATAAGTCGAGTAGGACCTGTTTTTCTTGCATTTGGCTCAGGCATTCCTTTTCTAAGAGGGACACCCAATCCGAAACTATTTTGCCTTCTACCTTCAAAGTCACTTGGATCGAATTCGCTTTCGGTTTTGTAATTTTAAGCACCTAGTATTCCTTGTTTCCGCCTGCGCGTTGTTAGGGTCTTAGGACAATAAGAACGAGAAGGATCATCAGCCCAATGGTTGAAAATGTTATTGTATCCATGGTCCACCCGAGTGCTACGCTCGAATTCCTTCCTCTAACAACACCAATACACCGGATGGTCCTGAAGAAGCCTCCTCGATAAGCCCATAATCAACTGCGGTTCGCAAAACACCAAATTCGTCGAACCATGCGAGGCCCAGTAAATCACCGTTACCTTGAAATATTTCGACATAGTCGACTTTTAGTCGTGTTTTAGGGTCGTCATAACGCGCAATGATGGCGAGCAATTGATCATCAAGCGTGATCTTAAAATAGGTACCCAGAAGAAACTGGCTTGTCTCTGGTACGGAGTGAGGTATGAGTACGGTCTCGCCGCGAAGGTTTTGTGTTACTTGTGGAGAAACCGGAGGCACCCAAGCTTCACCACGCTCCGGGCAACCAGTCAGAAGCAAAGTCATCAATAGAACCACGACAGCATTCATTGTTCTTTTCCTTCCCTCGTTTTTCCCATCTGGGTCGATATGATGGCAACGTCTGTGCCAGAAACTAAATCTCGATGAGCGTGAACCCTAAGTGAGTGTTTTCTCAGGAGTGATTACTCTTCGACGGATTAGGTTGGGGGTGCGGTGGCGAGTCAGGCATTCACGAAATCTCGTAAGCCGCATGATATTTCGGGACATGTCAAAGAAAGACTTTGGCTGGAAAGAGATGGGAAAATCCGCGGGGGCGAGCCACAGAATCAGGACTTCTGAGGCTTCTTATCACAGCAGTCGACGAAGGAAAGCTTACGCTGGACGCGCTGGTGCGCATCAATTCTTATAAACCGGCGCGGATTATCGGCGTCTATCCGCGCAGGGCGATCATTCGGCGGGGTGCGGATGCCGATCTGGTGATCGGCGATTTGAATAAAGCAAACGTAATCTCCAACGAAACCCTGTATACCAGAGTCAGTTGGACGCGATATCCCAGCCGCAAGGTTAAAGCCGCCGGTCCAAGCTCCGGTACTGGATCGCTTCGGCGATATGGGCGGGCCGGATTTCATCGCAGCCCTCGAGATCGGCGATGGTGCGGCCGACTTTGAGCACGCGGCTGTAGGCCCGGGCGCTCAGCCCCAATTTATTGATG
>Ga0187893_10009315_pt1 | contig 15129 bp, 10 predicted proteins | sample MA1701074metaG_FD_139574 | JGI IMG/M metagenome (GOLD analysis project Ga0187893, IMG submission 139574) | White microbial mat communities from a basaltic lava cave in the Kipuka Kanohina Cave System on the Island of Hawaii, USA - MA170107-4 metaG ... | reverse complement strand
GTGCTGCCCAGCAGCTGCGCGCCCATGCGATCGGCGTCGAGTTCCTGGTCCCGGCTGTATCCAGCGGTGCTCAGTTTCACGTACGCGTCGACGGCCTTGTCCAGCAGATTCGCCCGCGTGGCGATTTCGGCGGCGTCGGCCCCGCGCTCGTGCGCCGCGCCGAGCCCGATCGCCCCGATGAACCCGAGCACGCTCCCCCGACGCTGCGCCAGGATCTGATTGCGCAGCTCGAGCTCCGGGTGCTGGAGCACGACGTGCGAGAGCTCGTGGGCCAGGATCGCGGCCAGCTCGTCCTCGTCCTCGCATTCGCGGATCGCCTGCGTCGTGACGAAAACGAAACCGCCCGGCGCGGCGAAGGCGTTCACGTCGTTCGAGTCCAGCACGACGAAATGGTACCCCCGAAAGATCTCGGGCCGCTCGGACTTTTCCGCCAGGGCCAGCCCTATCAAATTGACGTATTCGACGAGCGTTTCATCTCCCTGATAAAGGGGGATGGAGTGCAGGACGCTGGCGGCGGCCGCTCGCCCGGCGTAGTACTCCTGGGATTCGGTCAATTCGGCCTTGGGGGCGGCGCAGGCGGCCGTGAGCGTCAGCAGGCAGGCGGCGGCCGTTCCCTTCATTCAGGGAGCCCTCCCGCCCTTCGAAACTCGGCCAACGCCCTGCCCTTTTCGATCGGGTCGCCCTTGAAGGCCGGGGTCTTGAGGATGACCTCGTCGAGGAGTTTGTACTCGGTGTCGAGCCCCTTTTGGGCGCGAAACTTTTTCTCGGTCTCCTGGTCGAAGCCTTTCACCGCCAGCGCGGCGGCGACGTGCTTCCCCTCGGTCTCGGGCTCGCCGATCTTTTCGTCGGGCTTGAGCGGGCGCGGCGGCCGGACCGCGCTGGCGTGGAGATAGCCCGGTTTGGTGCCGTCGCCGGAGGGAGGGATCGCTTTGTACCAGTCCCGCTGGCGCTCCAGGACCTGCAGCTTGTCCCCCTGCTGGACCCTGGCGACGGCATCGAGGCATGCCAGCCTCGGTTCGGCGCGCAGGATGGTCGACGTGACCTTGACCACGACGATCGTGACCTCCGGCGGCGGGGGGGGCTGCGGTGGGGGATCGGCTTGGACGAATAACAGCCCGGCCACGATCCACATCAGGTCCGCGGGATTCTACGCCCCTCTGCCGCCCCAAGTCAAGGCGCTTTCCGAGGGGGAAGGCTTAACAAGAAGGCTCTGCCAGGTTGTTAACCCCCCCTCACTTTGTCTCGAGCCGGATCACGTGGCCGGCTCCGTCGGGGGCCTGCGACGCCTTCATCTCCCGGCACCATTCCTTCGAAAGATCGGTGAGCGCGTCGTCGCCGGGAAGACGCGCCTCTTCGAACAGCTCCTCCGCTCGGGCCCAATCGCCTTTCAGGAATGCCTCCATCGCCTGGGCCCGGCGGCGCGCCGCCTCCACGACCTGAGGGGGGGCTCCGCCGGCGAGCCCCACCAGCTCGTACACGCGCAGCGTCCGCTGGCGGCCCAGCACCCGGACGTTCCCGATTTCGCGCGCAACGATCGCGTCGCCCGCCTCGCGGAAGGTGCGCTCGCTGAGAATGACGCTCGTTCCCAGCGTCTTGTTCGCCCCCTCCAGGCGTGAAGCGAGGTTGACCTCGTCCCCCATTACCGTGTAGTTGAATTGCGCCTCGGAGCCGACGTTGCCGACGACCACCTCGCCGGTGTTGATCCCGATCCTTGCGCGCAAAGGCTTGCGGCCGGCGCGCTCGTCTTCGACGGCGACGCGGGCGAGGGCCTCGTGGACGCGCCACGCCGCCACGCACGCGCGCGCGGCGTGGTCCTCCTGCGGCTCGGGCGCGCCCCAGAACGCGACCACCGAATCGGCGACGTACTTGTCCACCGTCCCGTCCGTCGTCCAGATTTCGTGCGTGGCGGCGTTGAGGTAACGGTTAACCGTCTCGACAACGCGCTCGGGAGGGAGCGTTTCGGAGGCCGCCGTGAAGCCCTCCAGGTCCATGAACAGGCAGGTCAAGGTCCGACGGTCGCCCCCCAGGCGCACCAGGTCGGGATTCGAAACGAGGCGCTCGACAATGCGCGGGGACACGTATCGCTGGAAAATGGATCGCACCAGGCGCCGGGCGCGGCCTTCCGTGAGGTAGTTGGCGCCCAAGCTGGAGCAGAGCGCGCCGATCAGGACGAAGATCGGAGCCGAAAAATGGATCCAGATCCCCGCGGCAAAGGCGAGCAGGGTCGCGCCGATGAGGACCGCGGCGGCCAGCGCCGCGTTCAGGACGATCCAGAAGGGGCGCCGCCGCAGGAAGAGGAACGGTCCCCCCACGGCGCAGGCGAGGGTTGCGAGGAGACTGGGGAGGCCGGCCAGCTCGACGCGTTGACCCTCGAGCATGTTGGCGAGGGCGGTCGCGTGAATTTCGACCCCCGGGAACGTCTCCGCCGTCGGCGCCGCCGTAAAATCGAAGAGGCCCGGCGCCGTGACGCCGACCAAAACCGTCTTGCCTCCGAACATGGCTTTGAGGTCGACCGGCGGAGTCGCGCCGCGCTCCACCGCATAGCCGGCCGCGACGACCTGATCCGCCGGGATGAATCGAAACGTCCGGGCGCCCCCGTAAAAGCGGAGGCGGTGCCGGCCCCGGGAGTCGATCTCGACTGTCTTCGACCCGATGACGCAGCGGCGCCCTCCCTCCACCTTGACCTCGCGGGTCCCTTCGAGGATCATGAGACCCGCGAGCGCGAGGGAAGGCAGATGCCCTCCGGGGATCCGGGTCAGCGTGGGGTAGGTTCTCAAGATGCCGTCGCCGTCGTGTTCAATAACGACATCTCCCGCGGCTGCAGCGAGCTCGGCGAGCCTCGGGTTGAACGGGGCGAAGCGGTTCGATTCGTGAAAGCCGGGTTCGGGCCCCTCGATCCGGGCCGTCGTTCGAAACCGCTCCAGCGCCTCCAGCCCCTCGGGCTCCTTCCCGGGGCTCTTTCGGATGCAGGCGAAGGCGACGCCGGGGGGATCCGCAAGCGCCTTCAGGAACAGCTCTTCATCCTCCTCGCCGCGCAGCGATCCCCCTTCGAAACTGATGTCGAAGAGGATCGCCCGTGCCCCCCCCGCCCGCGCCGCCTGGACGATGAGACCGTGGTACTCGTACGGCCAAGGCCAGCGCATCAACGCGTCCTGCCGGATGTAGTGGTCGAGGCTGTCCTGCGAAATGTCGACGACGACGATCGATTCGTCCGGAGCCGCCCCGGGCGCCGTCACGTTCATCCGCCAGTCGTAGAGGGCGAGCTCGACCCGATCGAACAAGTCGATGAAAAACAGCAGGGCGGGAAGCAGGCTGATCGCCGCCGCCGCCGCGAACGTGACCAGGCGCGGGTGCTGGACCACAGGGCGCCATTCTCGAGCCGCGATCGGCCGGAATCAACAGATGAACCCGCTCGCCTCACGGCTCCAGGAAGGTCCAGGCCCGCTCGCGTTTAAGCCGCTCCTTTTCGGGCTCAAACAGGGCCACCACGAACGCCGTGTCGTCGAACGGCTCGAACACCTCCAGGCGTAGACCGGAGGGGTCGATCCACCGATTCACGCTGCTCAGGATTTCCAGATCGAACTGCGACCCCTCCACGGCCGGTTTGAGCTCGAGCTTCTCGCCGTCCAGCGTTAACGCCACCGTGACCGGGCCGCTCTCCGTCACCCACTCCTCCCGAAGCTCCCTCGGCTGGAACGCCCCCCGCGAGATTCGCCCCCATTCCTTCAGGGCGGCCGCATAGGCGCTCGTCCCGGGCCTGGCGCGCGCGGCCACCGCCTTCCACCACACACGGTCCTCGTCCATCCGGAGCAGCTCCAGCTCCGCCTTGGGATCCGTCGGATCGAACTCGATCGAGGTCTCCTTCCGGCGCAGCACGTCGATCCGATCCGCGAGCTGCTCGTCGTCCAAGTCCGGATAGTGCCTGAAAAAACCGAATTCACGGAAGTAATGCAGCGTCTCGACAAGCCACCGCCGGGGAGCTGGCGACGGGTCGTAACGCCAAAGACGAAGAAGCGCCACGCCGGCCGCGGCCAGCAGCGCCGCTCCGGCGACGGCGATGCCCGGTCCGTCGAGAAAGAGCACGGTGCCGCCCGCCATCAGGAACGCCGCGGCCCACATCAGCGCCGCCGGTTTCGCCCCCATCCCTCCAGTGTACGCCCTCTCCCCCTTCCTCTTCCGTCTTCCGCTTTGTCTCAGAGCATCCGGAACATCTTCCGAACGACCCACTCGGTCGTGATCAGAAGGGCGAACAGGAGGTAGAAGAGCGGCGAGTCCCAGATGTCGTCCTGCTTGAGCTCCCCAAACCGCATGATCTTCGTCTTGATCTTGGCGGGAAGCGTGGCGGCGGCCTTGAGCGGGAGGAACTCGCCGTCCGCCGACTCTTTGGCGACGTCGGCGAGCCGGTCCGTGTCGATGATCGGATTCTCGTCCTCGCGATTCGGGATGATGACCTCGAACTGCTCCTTGACCATCTCACCGGGTTCGCGCGGATCGCCCACGCGCAGCTCGTAGCGACCCACGTCCTGCGGGGTGATCGCGTGCTTGTAGGTCCCCTTGCCGTCGCCGTCCATCAGGTGGCGTTCCGGCTTGCCGTTCGGCGGCACGATCTCCAGGTCCAGCTTGGGCTCGGTCAGCCGCTGGTAATTCGAGTCGAACGCTTCGACGCGGATCGGGATCTTTTCGCCGATGATGTACGAGTCGCGCTCCAGCGTGATCGTGTAGCGGTGCGCGCTGTGAAGCCGCGGCTCGCGCAGCCAGCGCATCGTCTGCTTCCAGAACGGGAAAAAGTAGGGGCCGTCCCCCGTGTTGAACCTCCAGCGCCAGGTCTCGTCCGTCAGCGACAGGAAGACGCGCCCGCGCCCGTAATGGGCGTAGACGAAGAGCGGATAGCGGCTCCCCCCGTTCTTGACCGCCTGCAGATGGACGAGCGTATGCGTCGCCGGCTTGGTCTCCTTGACCCGCTTGTGCCAGAACAACCGCGGAAGAAGCTCGTGCCAGATCTTCTCGTTGTCCTCGACCTTCGAAACGAATCCCGTCGTCGCGTGGCGCTTGCCCTCGTCGGACAGGACGTAATGCAGCTCCTTGTCGAAGAGGGCCGGCTCGCCCTGGCGGCCTTGGGCGATCACGGGCAGGAGCTTCTCCAGCGGCGTCCCCACGAACGACTCGGGGTTGAATCGCGTTCCCGCGACGAAAATCACCCCGCCGCCGAATTCCTCGACGAAGCGCACGATGTCCTTGAGCGTGTGCTCGCCCCCCATGTGCTCCGGCGGGACGTCGCCGATCACGATCACCTCGTACTTGAGCAGCGCCTTGATGTCCCTCGGGAATTCCTGCAGGGGCGAGAAGTACTCCTTGTACTCCTCCAGCTGCTCCCGCTTGCGCCCCTCGGGAAGTGACTTGTCCTGGGGGAAGTCGGGGTCCGCGCTCGTCAGCAGGCAGTGCACCAGGAACGTGTCGTCCCGCACGAGCGCGTTCTTGAGGTAGCGATACTCCCACCGCGGCAGGTGATCGATGTAGAGCACCTTGACGACGTCGTCCGTCACCCGCACGCGGAAGAGGAGGTAGTTGTTCTTGTGGGTGAGCTCCTCCTCCCGGGTCCGGGCGCGGATGATCCCCATGTACAAGCCCTTGTCGGCGGGCGTCCATTCAAAGCCGCGGGTCTCCTCGGCGGCCGACGAAAGCTTGAGCCGGTCGGTCTGGATCAGCCGCGAGCGCGGGTCCCCGATCAGCTTTTCGATCTCCTTGGGATCGGTGGGCAGCGCCGACGTCTCATCGTCCAGGCGGTAGAAGTAGAGGTCGACCTCCTGGTCCTGCCCTTCGAAACCCTCGCTGCGGATCGTATAACCGACGCGAAGGGTGTCGTTGATCGGGACGGTGTCGGCGACCGGCTTGGGGCGGATCGCCACGTCCCGCGGAGGCTGAGGATCGCCGGGAGCGACGGTGAAGATCGGGACGTACTGGCGCTGCAGCAGCTTGGAGATGTCGACCGGGTCGCGGCCCGTGTTGCTCCGCCCGTCGGAGAAGAGGACGATGGCGGCGATCTGCTCCCCCCGGTGCTGCGCCACCGCGAGCTGGATCGCATCCCCGAGGGCCGTTTCGTTGCCGCCGGGCTGCAGCGTCGCCAGATCCTCGGGCTTGAAGGTCTGCGGGCGCCGCGCGAAGGTGTAAAACGCCAGGCGCATCCGCGCGCTGAGCTGGTCGAGGATGCCGAGCTTCTGATTGCGCAGGACCGCCTTGACGAGGTCGAGCCGGCTCATTCGGGCGGCGTCCTCCGCCGGCACGCCGCACGCGGCCGCCAGCTCCTCCAGAACCGCCTCCGCTTGGGGGCGGGGATCGCGCTTGCCCATCGAATCGGACACGTCGATCAGGAACAGGACGACCGACCTCTTTTCGCGCGCGATCTCGACGGTGAGCATCGGCCCGAGCAGCATGATCACGATGATCAGGATCACGAGGGTCCGCACCACGGCGAGGACCGACTTGACGGTCGTGCTGACGTCCTGGCGCTCGCGGCGGTAGACGGAGAGCGCCCCCACGAGCAGCGCCGCGGCGATGAGCGCGAACAGCCACGCGGGGGTGGGGTTGAGCCAGTCGAGGTTGACGTCCCCGTCGCCGAGCCGGAGCTGGTCGAGGCCGAGCAGACGTCCCAGAAGGTCTTCCATCTTCCGGCTCACTCCTTCCGGCGGCCGAACACGCAGGCCAGCACCGATTCGCCCAGCAGCAGCGCTAGGATCGCGAAGAGGATGATGCGCCAGAGGCTGCTGGCGGGCGTGTCGATCTTCGCCTCGCGGTCGCTGTTGCCCTGGAACAGGATTTCGAACTTGAAGGTGGGGTAGCGTCGGCGCAGCTCTTCGGCCGCGATCCGCTCGAGGTTGCTCTCGCTGCGCGCCAGGGCTTCCGTCTCGGTGGACCGGGTGCCGAGGTTGACCGCGAAGTAGGCGAGGGGGGGCTTGTCCGGTTCAGGGTACTCGAGCCGGTAGTGACCGGCATAATTCAGCCCCTCATTCCGGAGTTCGGCCTCGGACTGCAGCCGCTCCGGCTGCGAGGGATCCTGCTCCTCCTCCTCCTCCTTCTTCTCCCCCTTTTTCCGGCCCTCGGGCGGCGGGGGGTAGTCGATCTCGACGCGCCGCTGGCCCGGCGCGGGCTGGCCCGAGGTCACCGTGCTCGGGCCGGCGAGCGTGGGATCCACGTGATCCAGGCGGAACTGGGGGGCCCACATGTGAACGGGGAATGAAAAGTGGATCGATTCGCCGATGAAAAGGTTCCGGTTCGACAGCGGCCGGCTTCCCAGCAGGCGGGCGGCGTCGATCATGATCGGCAGGTACGGGTTTCGGGTCGGGAAGAGCGTCCAGTCCTTGTTCAGGGTGGACCCGTACAGGACCACGCGTCCCTCGCCGAACTTCTTTTCGAGGAAGGCCGGGGTGTTCGACGGGTCCTGGAAGCGGGCGAGAACCGCGTTGTCGTCGAAATTGTCCATTCCCCAGTACTGTCCGAACTCGATTTCGCTCAGCATCTCGGCCAGCTTGGCCTCGCGGAACGTCCTCCACAGCGGATGGTCCGCGCGGACCTGGTGCATCCGAAGCCCCCGCTCGCGGCCGAACTCGATAAGCTCCCGCTCGACGCCGCGCACTTCGAGCAGCCGGGCCGGCATCAGGCCCTTGCCCTCCTCCCACATCTCCTTGTTGTAGAACTCCTTGTCCACGCGCGGGCCCAGGGCGATGAACAGTCCTCCGCCGACGCGGACGAAATCGCGGATTTTATCCAGCTTTTCGGGGGAGATGAACTGGGCGTCGGCGACGAAGATCGCCTCGTACCGGTCCAGGTCCTCGACGGGCAGCGTATCCGGGGTCTTGACGTCCAGCTGATACAGGAGTCCCTCGCCCGTGGGATCGAGCGCCAGCTGGAGGAACTTGGTCCCCGAGTCGAGCGTGTTGCCGGGGTTTCCGTCGACGAGCAGGATGCGGACGGCGTCCTTGACGTCCAGCGCCAGGTATCGCGCGTCGTCCTTGGCCAGAAAGTCGTGCTCCGTGCTGAAGCGGATGCGGTACGGACCGGCCTCGTGGAATTCATGGTCGAAGGCGACCGTCGCGAGCGAGCGCGGATCGATCGACACGTCCCGCTCCGCCGTGTTGGCGCCGTTCACCGCCATCGAAACCGTCAGCTTCTGCACCGGGGCGTCGCTGAAGTTGTAGAGCTGGACCGTGAACGTCGAGCGTGACTTGACGACCGGCGCCCGGTCGCTGGTCTCGACCCCGACCACGGCGAAATTCGCGGCGTTCTCCTCGCCGACGTCGATGAAGTAGAACCGGTTGCGGTCGTCTTTCGAAAGCTTTTCGAGCTGCTTCTGGAACCGCGCGAACTCCTGCTCGTTGGAAGTGTCCCACGCGCCGCGCTGCATGTCGGTGAAGAGGTAGATGCGCTTGTCGAGGTTCCCGGAAAGCCGGATGCGGTCCTCGATGAGCTGGAACGTGCGCGGCATGCTGGTCCCGTAGTCGGTCGTGTCGATTTTTTCGATCGCGTCGACGGCGGTTTCGCGTTTTTTGGCCGACTTGAGGGGGACTTCGGGGTACTCGGAGAGCAGGATCAGGGTGAAGGTGTCCTCGGAGGAGAACTGGATCTTCTGCAGCATTTCGACGGCCTTGCGCTTGGCGATTTTGAGCGCCGAGGAGGTCGCGCGCTGGTAGCCCATGCTGTAGGAGACGTCCATGACGAAGATGTAGTTCGTGTTCGAATCGAACGGCATGGCCCAGGCGTGGCTCTTGAGCAGCGGCCGCGCGATGGCGAACGCCAGGAAGATCATGATGAGGATCCGGATCAGCAGCAGCAGCAGGTTCTCCAGGCGGATGCGCCGCTGCGTCTTCTTGATGGCATTCAGCAGGAACTGCATGGCGCCCCACCGGACGCGGCGGAAGCGCTGGCGGTGCAGCAGGTGGATGATGATCGGGATGAGCCCGCCCATCGCGAACCAGGCGAAGCCGGGATGCAGCAGTTCCATACGCGCTCGCTAGGCCGTTCCCCCCCGTCGGACGAGCCGGGTGCCCATGCGCGCGGCGAGGAATTTGGTGAGCTCGACGTCCAGCCGCCGGTCACTGGAGATCAGGGTGTAGTCCACGAACTGCTGCTGGCAGCCGCGGCGGATCTTCTGGTTGAAGGCCTCGACCTCCTCCAGGTAGGCCTTGCGGACCGAGAGCGGGTCGCAGAGGACCTTGTCGTCGATCTCGAGCCCCTCGAATTTCGTCATTCGCTTGAAGGGGAAGGTGAGCTCGTCCTCGTCCCAGACGTGGAACACGACGACGTCGTGCGATTTCGATCGGAAGTACCGGAGCCCCTTCAGGACCTTTTCGGCGTCGTCGAAGAGGTCGCTGATGATGATGACCATGCCGCGCCGCCCGAATTTTTCGGCGAGCTCCCGGAAGACGTGCTCGACGTCGGTCTTCTCCTTCGGCGTGGTCGCCGCCAGCGCCGTCAGGAGCGTGGCCAGATGGCCGTGGCCGGTTTTCGCCGGCACGCGGGATGAGACCGCCTTGTCGAAGCAGGTGACGCCGACGGCGTCCTGCTGCTGGTTGAGCAGGTAGGCCATCGAGGCGGCGATATAGCAGGCCAGCTGCAGCTTGGAGATGTCCCCGGAGCCGTATTCCATCGATTCGGAGGTGTCAAGCACGATGTGCCCGCGCAGGTTGGTCTCCATCTCGTATTCCTTGATGAAGAGCCGGTCGCTGCGGCCGAACACCTTCCAGTCCAGGTGCTTGAGGTCGTCCCCCGCGACGTATTCGCGGTGGGTCTTGAATTCGACCGAAAAGCCGTGATGCGGGGACTTGTGCATGCCGGAGAGGAAGCCCTCGACGATGGCGCGCGCCTTGAGCTCGAGGTGCGTGATCTTGTTGAGGACGGCGGGATCGATGAATTTGCGCGGATTATCCGAACCAGACATCCTGCGGCACCCCGATCAGTGGTTGGACCCCGAGCCCCGGCCGGCGCCGGTGACTACTTTTTGACCTCGACGACCTTGGGCAGATGATGGATCTTCTCCAGCTCCGTTTCATTTTCCGGAGTCACTTCCAGGAGTTTATCGATAATCTTGTCCGAATTCACCCCCTCCGCTTCGGCGGAGAAGTTGACGATGATCCGGTGCCGCAGCACGGGGTGCGCCACGGCCTTGATGTCCTCGACGTTGACGAAGAACCGGCCGTTGAGCACGGCGTGGGCCTTGGCCGTCGTGACGAGGTACATCGAGGCGCGCGGGCCCGCCCCCCACTGAACCCAGTCCTTGACGAACTGGGGGATGCCCGGCTGGTTGACGCGGGTCTGGCGCGTCACCGCGGCGGCGTACTTGAGGATGTGATCGGAGACCGGAACGCGGCGGATGATCTCCTGCAGCTTGACGATGTCATGGCCCGACAGCACGCCTTCGAGCTTGATGTCGAACGACGAGCTCGTGAGCTTCATGATCTCGAACTCCTCGCTGGCCTGGGGGTACCCGATGTTGATCATGAACATGAAGCGGTCCAGCTGCGCCTCGGGGAGCGGATACGTGCCCTCCTGCTCGATCGGGTTCTGGGTGGACAGGACGAAGAAGGGGGTCTCCAGGGGGTACTTTTTCCCGCCGACCGTCACCTGCAGCTCCTGCATGGCTTCGAGGAGCGCGGCCTGCGTCTTGGGCGGCGTGCGGTTGATTTCGTCCGCGAGGATGATGTTCGAGAAAATCGGCCCCTTGATGAACCGGAGGAAGCGTTCCCCGCTGGCCTTGTCCTGGTCGATGACTTCCGTGCCGGTGATGTCCGAGGGCATCAGGTCCGGCGTGAACTGGATCCGGTTGAAGGAGAGTCCCAGGCACTGGGCGAGCGCGCGGACGAGCAGCGTCTTGGCGAGGCCGGGCACGCCGACGATCACCGCGTGGCCGCGGCTGAAGACGCAGGTGAGCAGCTCATCGAGCACCTTTTCCTGCCCGATGATGACCTTGTGCAGGCTCTCCTTGAGCTTCTTGTACGCGTCCTGCAGCTTCTTGACGGCCTCCATGTCGGAGACGTTGTCGCCCTTCGTGCTCGTCGCCATGTCTCTTCCCTTCCTCTAAATTTATTCAACGGCCTGCGTCTGGCGCCGGTTCCGTATTCTATAGACGGGAGTCCGCGCCGGGAAGTTTGAGTTGCGACCGGATCACGAAATGATTCCGCCCCGGATCAGTATCGTCGCGTAACGAGGGCGCCGGGAAAGTAGTGCTCCAGGATCTCATGGGCGCTCCTGCCCGTCCGCGCCATTCCGTAGGCGCCCCACTGGCACATCCCCGCCCCATGACCCCACCCGCGGCCGCGGATCTCGAAGGCGTCGGTCCCCGCGCCCTTGATCTCCGTGATCAAGGTGCTCCGGAGGACCCGCGTTCCAAGCTTGTGACGGAACCCGCGGTTCGCTTCGAGCCGCACCCCCTCCGCCGCCCCGCGCAGCCTCACCACCACCTCCAGTGCGTGCCCTCCTTTGGCTCGCCGCTCCACCCGGACCTCCTCCACGATCCCCGGCCGCCCGAACACAGCCTCCGCCATCGCCGCGCGCGACAGGCGGCTCGACCACTCATAGTGCGGGCTGGCCGAGCAGTGCCCGCACGTCGCGCCGCGCAGCGGCGGGAGTTTCTCGACGTTGTCCAGCATCTCCCAGGCCGGCTCAGTCTCCCCGCCGCACGTCGATGAATAAAACGTAGGGACCACGCGGTTGAGGTAGAGCACCACGAGCCCGCGGGTCGTGTCGACAACCTCCTTCGCGAGTTCCGTTTCGGCGGCGACGCCCCCGTACGCCTGCGACCGTTCGTCGTCGTAAAGATCGAACGGCCCCTCGCGCGGCAGGTCCCGCTCGTAGAGGGCGTACGTCCGGGCGGCGATCACCTGCGCCTTGAGGGCCTCGGTCAGGCCGGGCTGCAGGCTCATCTCTCGCCCCACGACGCCGAGAAGGTAGTCGTCGAGCATCACGACGTTCACGACGAGCAGCGACGCTCCCGCGCGGTGAAGCCCGAGGTGGCCCCGGTACGCCGTCGAGCGCGGCTTGCCCGAGGCGTCCTTCCCCTCCAGCGTGAATCGACCGGCGGTGAATTCGATCCGGATCGAGGCGGCCTCGAATCTCCGGGCGCCCAGCCGGATCGCGCTGCCGTCAAGAGAGGCCGCGTGAGCCCCCGGCGACAGATCGGCCGCGGCGGCGCCCGAGCCCTCGACGGTGACCCGGGCTTCGCCCTGGAACGAGACTCCCAGGGCGCCGACCGGCCAGCCGATCAGGACGCGAAGCTCGACGTTCTCGGCGCCGCTTCTCCGAAGGGGGTCAGGGTTCGGGCGCGGGGGATCCGGCACTAGGCAGGCGTGAGCCACGAAGAGGAACACGCAGACCGCCGCGGCGAACAGGAGCGTGGCGGCAAGCCGGAGCACGTCTCAGGCCCCCCCGGTCGCCCGCGTTCCCCCCATCCCCCGGCCTCACTTGACCATTCGGACCGTGGGCCTCATGTGGGAATACCAGTCGGCGTAACGCTTGAGGCCCTCCGCGAGGTTGACTTTCGCCTCAAAGCCGAGCGCCTTTTTGGCGCGCGCCGTGCCGGCCCAGACCGCCAGCGCCTCGCGCCGTGCGCCGTCTCCGAGCTTGGCCCGGGCCCCGAGGTGCTTTTCCAGCTCCGCGACCGCGTCTCCCAGCCGCGTCGCGACCCCCGTCCCGACGTTGTAGACTCCGAGTTCGTCCTCGCGCCGAAGCGCCTGGGCGACCGCGGCGGCGGCGTCTTCGATGAAGGTATAGTCAAGCCGGCTGTCGGGGTTTTCGGGGAGCGTGGTAGCCTCCTTCCGGAACGCGGAGCGCGCGACGCGGGCGAACGCCATGTCCGGGCGCTGGCGGGGGCCGTACAGCGGGAAAAACCGAAGGATGCAGACCTGGAGCCGGAACAGGTGGTTGTATACGCGCGCGTAATGCTCCGCGATCAGCTTCATCACCCCGAGCGGAGTCTGGGGCTGAAGCGGGGTCGTCAACTCGTCGAAGGGGGGCTTTTCGCGACCGTACACCTCCCAGGAGGACGCCAGCACCAGCCGCTTGACCGAGGCGCGCCGGCACGCCTCCATCACGTTGATCGCGCCGGTAACGTTTACGCGATTGAGCTCCGGCATGTCCGCCCCGCCCTCGACGGGATGCAGCGCCGCGAGATGGATGACCGAGTCCGGCTGGAGGCTCCGCACGAGCTCGAGAATCTGAGTCGGCTCGCTGACGTCGTTTTCGAAAAAATCGAAGCGGCCGCGCTGCCGGGTTTCGCGCACGTACCACTGCTTGACGTTCCGCGAGATCGCCCCCTCGAAATTGTCGACGGCGATCGCGGTGTGGCCGCCCTGCAGGAGCCTCTCCATGACGTGCGTGCCCAGGAATCCCGCGGCTCCCGTGACGAGGACCTTCATCCCGTTTCGATTATAGGGGGGTGGACTGGGGTGTCAAACCGGGGCCGGAAAAGGTCACCTCCCCTGGCACTCGTGCAGGCAGGCCAGCGCGTTCCGCAGGAACAGGCTCACGCTGACGGGGCCCACGCCCCCCGGGACGGGGGTCAGGTACCCCGCGACCTGCATCGCGTTCTCGAAATCGACGTCCCCCACGACCTTCCCGTCGACCTCGTTGATCCCGATGTCGACCACGCATGCCCCGGGCTTGATCATCCCGGCCCGGATGAGTCCGGCCTTGCCCACCGCGACGAACAAAAGGTCCGCGCGCCGCGTGTGCGCCGTCAGGTCGCGCGTCGAGATGTGGCATGACGTGACCGTCGGCGCCTCGGTCTTGGATTCGAGCAGCATATTGGCGAGCGGCTTGCCGACCATCGCGCTGTGACCGACGACGACCGCCTCCAGCCCTCGAAGGGTCGGGAGCGTGCGCCGGACGATCTCCACCGCGGCCCGCGCCGCGCTGGGCACCGGATGATGCTCGCGGAACGCGATCATGCCGATGTTGTGCGGGTGGATCCCCTCGACGTCCTTGCGCGGGTCGAGGGCGATCTGCGCCGCGAGCTGGTCGAGGCCCTCCGGCAGCGGAAGGTGCAGGCTGATCCCCGTCACGGTGCGGTCGGCGTTGTGGCGCGCGATGAGCGCGTGCAGGTCCTTCTGGGTGATCCGCGGGTCGACCCACTCGACCATGAACTCGATCCCGGCCCGCTCGCAGACGCGGCCCTGCATGCCGGAGTAGATCTTGGAGGCGGCGCGTCCCGCGTGGGCGAGCGCCATGACTCGGGCGCGCATCCCTTCTCGGCGGCACGCCTCGAATTTCGGGACGACGTCCCGCTGGATCTCCTCCGCGATCGGCTTGCCGTGGAGTATTCTGGCCGTCATCCCGCCGCTCCCCCGGCCCCCACGATGTCGCCGGCGTCGTCGATCTCGAAATCCGCCGCCTGCGGGTGGGACGGAAGCCCGGGCATCGTCATGATGCTTCCGCACAGGGGGTAGACGAAGCCGGCGCCCGCGGAGATTTCGATGGCGCGGATGGGGAGGACGAAGCCTGTCGGCACGCCCTTCAGGGCCGGGTCGTGCGAGAGCGACAGCTGCGTCTTGGCCATGCAGACGCTGAGGTTGTCGAAGCCGAATTTTCGGATGATCTCCAGGTCGCGCCGCGCCTTGTCTTCGAAGTGGACGTCGGCCGCGCCGTAGATTTTCGTGGCGAGCGTCCGGATCTTGCCTTCGACGCCTGACTTGAGCGGCACCAGCGGCACGGGCCGGGCGGGGCGCTGGGCTGCGGCGACGACGGCGCGAGCAAGGTCCAGGCCGCCCTTCGCCCCGCGCGCGTGACATTCGGAGACGGCCGCGTTCTCAGCGCCCGCCGCGCGCGCGATCGTGAGGACCGCCTCGATCTCCTGCTCGGTGTCGCCGGGGAACCGGTTCACGCAGACGACGCACGGGACGCCCGCCGATTTCACGATGCCGAGCATGTGCCTCAGGTTCGAGGCGCCTTCGCGGAGCGATTCGAGGTCCTCGCGCTCCAGCTCGGGGGGGAGGGGGCGGCCGGGCGACACCTTGAAGCGGCCCGAATGCACCTTGAGCGCGCGGACGGTCGCCACGAGCACCGCCGCGTCGGGCCAGAGGCCGCTCACGGGGCATTTGAGGTCGACGAATTTTTCGAACCCCAGGTCCGCGCCGAAGCCCGCCT
>Ga0187893_10009314_pt1 | contig 15129 bp, 13 predicted proteins | sample MA1701074metaG_FD_139574 | JGI IMG/M metagenome (GOLD analysis project Ga0187893, IMG submission 139574) | White microbial mat communities from a basaltic lava cave in the Kipuka Kanohina Cave System on the Island of Hawaii, USA - MA170107-4 metaG ... | reverse complement strand
GGAGGCCCTGTGGAACCGCATTGGGACATCGCTCGACGAGTTCACTCCCCGCGAGTGCGTCAACTACATCAAGTCCTGCGGCTACACTGCAAACCAACGCTGAAGATGCACTAGTGAAGCAGAGCACAATCGATGAACCAGATAAGGCATTTCAAAGACCTGATTGTTTGGCGCAAGGGGATGGACCTTGCGAAGAAGGTTTATGAAGTGACCGCCACTTTCCCGGCGGACGAGCGGTTTGGAATGGTGAGTCAAATGCGGAGATGCGCCGTCTCAATTCCGTCGAATATTGCTGAAGGGCAGGCGCGTTCCTCGACAGGGGAATTCAAGCACTTTCTCGGAATTGCTCGCGGTTCATTGGCTGAACTGGAGACACAATCGCAATTGGCCAAGGAACTGGGCTTTCTGAATTCTTCACCTCATGAAGAAGTCGACTCGAGCATCCAGGAAACCGGTCGCATTCTCAACGGCCTCATCAGTTCTCCAGCCACCAGCCACTAGCCCCTCGCCACTGATCTTCATGTACGAGATTCTCAAAAACCTCGACCGGCGCTGGATCTTCCTCGCGATGGGGCTCGCCGTGGCGATCCCGGTGTTGTTTCAGCTTCAGTTTCCCGAGACGTCGTCGGCGCTGTCGGAAGCGTGCTTCAACGAGATCGAGAATCTGCAGCCGGGAGACCGTGTATTGCTGGCGTTCGACTTTGATCCGGCGAGCAAGGGCGAACTGGAGCCGATGGCGACGTCGTTTGTCAGGCAGTGCAGCAAGAAGAAGCTGAAGCTGTACTTCATGACGCTGTGGCCCGTCGGTCCGCAGATGATCGACGAAGCCATCGACCGCGTGATCCGCACCGACTTCCCCGAAATGATCTACGGCGACGACTACGTCAACCTCGGCTACAAGCCCGGCTACGAAGGCGTCATCAAGGTCATCATTTCCGACCTGAAGACGCTCTACTCAACCGACGCGCGGGGGACGAACATCGACCAGATCCCGATGTGCCGCGGGATCGACAACATCCGCGACATGAACCTGATTATCAACGTCAGCGCCGGCTATCCCGGAGCGAAGGAGTGGATTCAGTATGCCGCAACGCCCTACAAGGAACTGCCGATGATCGCCGGCTGCACGGGGGTCCAGGCGGCCCTGCTCTATCCCTACGTGCCCGCGCAGTTGCCGGGGCTCCTGGGAGCGATCAAAGGAGCGGCGGAATATGAGCAGCTCGTCAACGACAAATATGACGTGCAGGCGGGGCTGGTCACGCCGCCGCGGTATCTCGAGGCCAAGCGGCGGATGGGTCCGCAGTTCGTCGCACACCTCTTGATGGTCGGCTTGATCATTCTCGGAAACATCACCTACTTCCTGCAGCGTTCGCACGAACGGAGGCACTCGTGAACGATCGCAGGAAACTGTGGGCGGCCGGCTGGCTGGTCTTCGCGATCTGGCTTCTCTATCGGGCGACGCTTGGGGCGGGGACGACCTACGTGATGCAGTCACCGGCCGGAAACTGGGTCGAGGCGGCCCCGATCGATTACGCAGCGGGCGTCGCACAATTCAGCCTGATTCGAACGCTCGGCGTCTGGATCGCAGCGTTCTTCACGCTGTGCATTCTGTCGACCATGTATCGCGACAATCCGTTTTATCGCTTCGCCGAGGCCGTGATTGTGGGCGTCTCGGCGGCCTATGCGATGGTCGTCGCGTTCTGGTCGGGGCTGATTCCGAACCTGTTTGGAAAGCTATGGCCTGCCTGGATCCAGTCGTGGGCGATGCCGGGGTTGTCCGCCGGGCGCGAAGATTACTGGTGGCTTTATTTCGCTCCGCTGGTGCTGGGGGCGATGCTGCTATGGCGGCTCGCTCCACGGGGGGCGTGGATCGCACGATGGCCCCTGGCCTTCATCGTCGGCACGACAGCCGGCGTGCGTTTGATCGGATACGTCGAAGCCGATTTCCTCAGCCAGATCAATGCGACGATCCTGCCGCTCGTGGCCCGGGAGACGGTGAATCAACCCGCCGCTCCCGGGGCGACTCCGCCGATTGATTGGGGGCAATCGCTGCAAAACTGCATCATCGTGTTCGGCGTCCTGAGCGCGCTTGTCTACTTCCTGTTTTCGGTCGAGCACAAAGGGCTCGTCGGCAAGGTGGCCCGGGTCGGGACGTGGGTGCTGATGATCTCGTTCGGGGCTGCGTTCGGCTACACGGTGATGGGGCGAATCGCGCTGCTCGCCATCCGGTTTGAATTCCTGTTCGACGAATGGCTGTGGCTGATTGATCCGCTTGGCCGGCGGACCGGGATCTTTTGAGGCGCCTGTACGACAGCCTCTCAGGCTGTCGGCATTTCTGGTGGGGACGCCCGTCGTCGGGGCCGTCAGGCTGAGAGCCTGACGTACGGCTGCAGGCGACCGTTCAAACAGTGATCCCGTGCGGCCTCAGATAACCGCGGAGGGAGTCGGCGTCCGTGAAGACTTCGGCGTGGAGACCAAATTCGCGGCCGCGGGCGACGTATTTGGGAACATCGTCCGTATAAAAGCATTCGTCCGGGCGGCAACGGATCGCCTGGAGGGCCGCTTCGTATGCGGGCGCTTCCGGCTTGATCGCGCCGACCTGGTATGACAGGACGAGCTCGTCGAATGGATCGAGAACAGGCCAGTTCCGGCGGACCCAATCGACGTGCCAGGGACTCGTGTTGGAGAGCAGAACGAGCCGCAGGCCCTGCTCTTTGAGCAACTGGAGGACCGGGAGCATCGGCTCGTTGAGCGTGAAGATGTCCGAAGACGCGGTCGCAACGGCTTGGGGATCGATCGCTGCGCTCAGTTCCCGTTCGAGCAAATGGATCAGGTCCCTTTCCGAGAGCCGGCCTCGTTCGAAGTCCCACATCCAGCCGGAATCGATCAGCATCCGGCGGACGTCTGCGCCAGAGCGGCCGAGGACCTCGCCGATCTGGTGACACATCCGGTCGTGCGAGAAGTACACGAGAACATTGCCGAGATCGAACAGGATGGTGCGGAGCATGGTCATCTACACCGCATCGAGCAGATCGATCCAGCGCCCAAGTTCGGAGACGGCTTCCTGCGGCGGGCCATCGGAGCTGTTGCCGGGCCATTTGCGGAAGATGACGGACTGCTTCTGGGCGCGCAGGGGCGCGACGGCTCTCTCAATCCGGCCCGCCTGCGGATCGGACTCGAACACCCCGGCGTAGAACCGGAGCGGCCGGTCGGACTCGGAATCCGGAAGCTTGGGCGGCAACTGCGCGCCGAACGCGGCGACGCCCGTAAACACGTCTCGCTGACGAAGTCCGAGGAAGACCGCCAGCCGTCCCCCTTCCGCCTCGCCGACAGCGACAATCCGCTGCGGATCGACGTGGTACTGCTCGCGAATCCTAGCGATGACACCGACCACGAACGGAATGTCCTCGCCGACCCAGCCTTCGTTGCCGGCCGGCGGCGCTACGATAATCAGTCCCCGTTCCTCGCAGATGCTGCGCCAGCGTTCGAGCGTCGAAGCTTCCCGGCGATCGGAGTTCGGATGCAGCCAAACGACAAGTCCATAAGGATGAAGCGGGTTGTAATGTTCCGGGACGTAGCCCCAATAGCGACGCTCATCGCCAACGATTTGATCGACGATGCGTCCGACCTTGGGGGCGTCCTTCGCATCTGTCGATCCAGCCGGTATTGGTTGTGCCGGAACTTCCGTTGGGACGTCGGTCGGGAACGAGGTTGCGACGAGTTCGACGGTGCGGGAATTCTCCGGCGGGCCGATCTGGACCGAGACCTTGTCCCCCGGAACGTGCTTGCGGAGCTTCGAGACGACGGCGTCGCGAGCGGTTGCCGGCTCTCCATCGACGCCCGAAATCACGTCGTCCGGTTTGATCCCCGATTTCGCAGCCGGCGAATCGGCAAGGACCTGGCGCGCCTTGAATGCGGCGGCGCCGTCCTTCGCAGGGCGTTCGGGCAGGACGCCCAGGAAGGCGTATTCGACGGGCGTGATTTCTTCGGCCAGTGTGACGGGAACATCGAGCGTCTGGTCGCCGCGGCGGACCTTGAGGGTCACCTTTTCGCCGCCATATCGAGGGCCGAGGACCTGGCGGAGAATCGCCGCCCGGTCAATCTCCTTGCCGTCAAGTCCGAGGATCACGTCGCCGACCTTGATCCCCGCTTCATCGGCAGGTGAGCGCGGGTGGACGCGATCGACTTTCACCTGTCCGCTGAGGACGCCTTCGCCGGCGAAGAAGATCCCGAGTTTGCCCGGCTTGAGGGTCTTCCCCGCCTTGAGCTGGTCGAGGACCGCGATCACGTCTGCGAGCGGAACGGCGAATCCGATTCCGGAATCGTAATACTCGACTCCTGCCGTGACTTCGTCCCCCTGCGGCGAGAGCGGGACGATGATGCCAAGGCCGCGGCCCTGGATATCGATCAGCGGACCGCCGTAGTTCACCGGAGAAGTGTTCGCATCGGTCTGGATTGCGCGGCCAGAAATGCGATTGAGCGCGCTGACGATCCCGACAGCGATGTTCGGAAACGCGAGGTCAAACGTGCGACCGAGTGCGATGGACCACATGCCGACGCGAAGTTCGTTCTTTGGCACCGCGGTGAGCGGTTTGAGACCGGCTGCATCGATCTTCAGGAGCGTGAGCTGTCGAGATTCGTCCCGTCCCGTGATCGTCGCCGGGAAGCGCTGATTCTCGGCGGTCGTCACAAAGACGGATGCGGGCTGGGCGGCGAAGTTGAAGGAACTCGTGATGATCCAGCCTTCGGGATCGACGATGACGCCGGTCGTGGGGCCGGCCGCGGCGACCATTTCGCCGATGACGTCAACGCCGCCGATGGTCTCGATGCGGACGATCGAGGGGTCCGCAATCGCAGCGGCCTGTTGAAAGGCACGTTCCTCGAGGGTGGACAGGGGCGTGTCCTGCGCGGACGCGCGCGGCCCGGCGAAAGCCGCGACCAGCAGCGTCAGCAGGGCGCTCCAACGTTGGGATTGGGACCTCCCGATGTCCATTATTCTGTCTCCGGTGCTTTCGCGACCCAGACCAGCCACTGGTCTGTCGAAATTCGACGAATCACGCCCCAGCAAGAGATTAGCGAGTTTCGGCCGCGGTTGGAGATGCCGATCGCCACATGCGGGGTGTCCGGCGACACACGAATGGTCCACTGGTCCGCGTCATCACGCGCGAGCACCGGCCAGTCGCGAAAGTCACTGCCGGATTCGAAATCGCTTGAAAGAGGCTGTGTGATCTGCGGCCCGGCGGGAACAACCTGTTCGCGAGCCGGCGCTGATCGCGAGGACGGGATGCGGTCGGCCTGCCGAAAAACGCCGCGGAGTTCGCCGATCATCGCGGAGCGGGCGGCCGCTTCATCGCCGCGAACCGTCCGCTGGCGGATCGGAAAACCGGGAGATCCTGCGAACGCCATCGCCGTGTCATCATCGGGCAGCGGGGCATTAATCGAGGGATCCTGCGCCGGCAGCCACAGGGCGAGCGTCACCGAAAGCAGCCCGCCGATGACAATGGCGATGCTGATGAGGTCGGTCGTTCGTCGTGCGATCGAGCGGCTCAGGACGTCGAGCGAAGGAGCGCTCTTGCGCGTCGCGTCTAGGGCGGATTCGGTGATCTGACCCACGCGATATGGTCCTCGAATCGTGATGGGAGCGGATTTGATCGCGGCTCAGGCGTCTGCGATCGGCAGTTGTCGCCGGTCTCCAGGCGTTCCCCAGGGTTCCGATCGATTGCAGCGGTGTATTCTCGATGTCATATTGCAGCCGGTCTTCACGCTCCGGAGGGGCTCTGATAGTTTAGGGAGTTGCGTGCAATTGGATCGACGAAGGATCGTTGATGTCAGCCGTACTCCCGGGTGCGGACCGTGCAAGGAGGCGACCGTGGGAAAGAGTTCCACAAAACAACGACTCGACGTGCAGATTCGCTGGCTGATTCGTCGCGATATGCCCGAGGTGCTGCAGATCGAACAGGCCAGCTTCCATACGGCCTGGACCGATGAGGATTTTCTCTCCTGCCTGCGTCAGCGGAACTGCATCGGGATGGTGGCCGAGCATAACCACCAGATCGTCGGTTTCATGATCTATGAGCTGCACAAGGCGAAGCTGCAGATCCTGAATTTCGCCGTGATGCCTGAGCACCGGCGGATGGGCGTCGGCACGCAGATGATCCTGCGATTGATTGACAAGCTGTCGCAGCAGCGGCGGAACGAAATCCTGCTGGATCTCCGGGAGAGCAATCTCGACGGCCAGCTGTTCTTCCGCGCCCAAGGCTTCCGGGCAGTGCGGATCGTTCGGGCGCACTACGACGACACCGACGAAGACGCCTACATCATGCAGTTCCGTCTCGACCGTCAGTCGGACGAACTCGCCCCCTACATGCCGACGAACCGGATTTCGGACATCGAGGCGGCCTGAACGCGCGACCGGATTCATCCACACCCCGAACGCCCCACGGTGGTCGGGGTGTTTCTCTTGGTAAGCGCAAAAGGAGAACACGGCGAAAAGTCGTGCAGCCTGCGGACTTTTCGCCGTGTTCACGGGGCTGACTTCGCCACTGCGGCGGGTTACAGACCCAGGCGCAGGCGGCAGTTCGGACAGTCGGCCTTCGGCTTGGGCATCCAGTCGAAGCTCACCATTTCCGTTTTGCCGTCCTTATAGGTGTCGAGCACTGTTTTGAGACGGTCGTTCGAAACTTTCGTGCTCGTCGCAAAAACCTGGTTCTTCTGCTGATTGTCGATGACGACGATCCGCGGGAGAGCCGGGGACTTGAAAACCTCGAGAACCTTTTTGCCCTGTTCGGTCGACGTGTCGATCTCGGCGACGACGTACTCGTTCAGGACTTCACTCAATGCCGCGTCCTTGCGAAGCTCCGCGACGTGTAGGGCCTGGGCCTTGGCGTCGCCTTCCGCGGGGTTCAGCACGACGAGCATGGGACGTTGTTCGTCCTTCGCCGCGTCCCACGCTTCCCTGTAGCTGGAGTAATTGGCGAGATTGGCAGCGTCCGCCGCCGCATCTCCTCCGAGAAACAAGCCAGCCGCGAGAAACAGACTTCCGAACATAGAATCTTCCCCTCCTGATCCAGGATGGCCTGCCGCACTCCGTTGACGTCCTCGGCAGGGCAATAATGACGGCGCAGCCACGGCAACCCCCGTGTCGCGCGGCAACGTCGTGGACGTCGCGCCGACCGCGAACAGTCCGATCGAGAGTTGTGAAAAACGATCGGCTGCCTCGCGAGCGGGAGCACTGTCGGGACCGACTCCGCGAGTGTCAACCGGCCCGACGTCAAACTTTCGTGAAATCCCACAATTGAAACTGCCGCGAATCGCATCACTGAATTCGTAAGATTAATCTCATCAATGGCTTTCGTAGTCGCGGGATGGCGCGCAGCGGATTGCAACATTACAGGTATGTCATGTCAGATCGCTTTCTGGAGCATGTCGAGAAGCAGCTTGCGGAGATCCGCGCAGCGGGCCTCGAAAAACCCGAACGAGTCATCACGTCGCCGCAGGGACGGCACGTTGCCGTGGCCGGGCGCGAGGTCCTGAATCTGTGCGCGAATAACTACCTCGGCCTTGCCCAGCATCCGGCGATTCGACAGGCCGCCGCGGAGGGGCTCCAGAAGTATGGATTCGGGCTGGCTTCGGTCCGATTCATCTGCGGCACGCAGAGCATTCACAAGGACCTTGAAGCGGCGCTCAGCCGATTCCTCGGAACCGACGACACAATCCTCTACTCGTCCTGTTTCGACGCGAATGGCGGACTGTTTGAGACATTGCTGGCGGCCGAGGATGCCATCATCTCGGACGAACTGAACCACGCGAGCATCATCGACGGCGTCCGGCTTTGTAAGGCACAGCGATTCCGCTATCGCAACAACGACATGGCGGAGCTCGAAGCCCGGCTCAAGGAGTCTCAATCGGCGAGATTCCGGATGATCGCGACCGACGGCGTGTTTTCGATGGACGGGTACATCGCCAATCTGCCGGCGATTTGCGATCTGGCGGACCGCTATGACGCGCTGCTCATGGTCGATGATTCGCATGCCGTCGGATTCATGGGGAAGACGGGCCGCGGGACGCACGAATTTCAGGGAGTGATAGACCGGATCGACATTCTGACGGGGACGCTCGGAAAGGCGCTGGGAGGCGCCAGCGGGGGTTACACGAGCGGCCGCAAGCCGATCATCGACTTGCTCCGGCAGCGGTCACGGCCTTATCTGTTTTCGAACACGGTCGCCCCACCGATCGCGGCGGCGACCCTGAAGGCGCTCGAGATGCTGGAGTCATCAACGGAGCTTCGGGACCGGCTGCATGAGAACACACGGCACTTTCGCGACCGCATCACGAAAGCGGGGATCAATGTCCTTCCCGGAGAACATCCGATCTGTCCGATCATGCTGGGAGATGCGGTCCTCGCGGCGCGGATGGCCCAGCAGATGCTGAACCGCGGCGTGTATGTGATCGGGTTTTCGTACCCGGTCGTCCCGCAGGGGAAGGCCCGGATTCGCACGCAGATCTCCGCAGCGCACACGCGCGAGGACCTCGATTTTGCGGTGGATCAATTCTCCGCGGTCGCGAAGGAGCTGGGTCTTCCTGCGGGTTAACGGCTCGTCAATACGACTCACCCTGCCTAACTTTTGGCCAGCCGTATCGGCATCGAGCGGATTCGCTGCCCGGTCGCCTGGAAGATGGCGTTCGCTATCGCCGGAGCGATCGCAATGATCGGCGTCTCGCCGGCCCCGACGGACGGCAGGTCGCGGCGGTCCAGGAGCTCGATGTCGAGTTCCGGAACGTCGCGCATCCGCGGAACCCGATAGTCGGAGAAACGACCGTTGGTGATTGTGCCGTTCTCAAACAGAATCTCTTCAAACAGTGCGCCGCCCAATCCCATGATCAGGCTCCCCTCGACCTGGCTTCGCAGGTTCCCCGGATTCTGAATCGCGCCGCACTCGAACGCGGCACAGACTGATCGCACCCGGATTTCCTGTCCGGCGACATCGACCTCGGCGGCCGTCGCGACGAACGATCCCTTCTCGGTCCCGCAGGCGATTCCAATGCCATGGCCCGGCTCCCGTCGAACTCGTTTGGCCGGCCAATCGAATCGTTTCGCGACGGCGGTGAGGACGTCCTTGAGACGACCGTCGGGAAGATGATCCAGCCGAAACTGGACCGCGTCGGTCCCCGCGAGCTCGGCGAGTTCGTCGATCACGGATTCACGGGCGAACGTATTGGCTGTCGATGCCAGAGCCCGATACGAACCCTGACGCAGAGGTGCATCAGAGCTGAGAAATCTCGCCCTTCCATTCGGACTGCGATAGGGGGACTCAAGCGCCGATCCGCCGGAGTTATAGTTGGCAAAATCCCACGACAGGAGTTTGCCGGCGTCATCGAGCGCCGCGCGGACTTCGATGACGCCCGCGGGCCGAAAGTAGGCCCAGGTGAATTCTTCCTCGCGTGTCCACCGGAGCGAAACGGGCAGTCCCGCAGCCTGGGCGAGACGCGCGGCTTCGACGGCTGCCTCCCCCGAGTGCTTGCCGCCAAATCCGCCGCCCGTATCCGGCACGATCACGCGGACGTTCTCCGGGCGAATTCGAAATGCCTCGGCCATTTGATCGCGAACGCGCGAGGGCTGTTGCGACCCGGTCCAGACCGTGAGCTTGCCGTCGACCCATTCCGCGACCGCGGCCCGCGGTTCCATCGGCGCGTGCTGGATGTACGCGACCGTGTACGAAGCATCGATCTTCTTCCTCGCGCCGGCGAATGCGGCCTCAGGATCGCCGATTGGGCTGCTCCGGGCGCCGCGTCCCCCGCCCGATTCGCGAGCGGTCTTCTTGAGCTGGTCGAACAGCGCGCTCGAGGACGACTGAGACGCCGAATCCCATAGCGCGGTGGCCGCGATTGCTTCGATGGCCTTCGCCGCCTGCCACGATGTCTTCGCGGTGCAGCCGACAAAACTGCCGTCGCGCACCGCGCGCACGTCAACCATCGCTTCGGCCGGACCGAGATCGATCGACTTCAGCGTCGCACCCAGGGACCGCGCACGAAGGACCTTGCCATAGACCATTTCGGGCCGCCGGACGTCCGAAGGAAATTGAGCAGCCCCGGTCACGACATCACGCCCCGTGACTTTGGCGACAGTCGTTCCAAGCACCTTCCACTGATCAACAGGCGTAACAATCGCCTCGCCGCGCGTCTGCGGCTCGCGCTGGAGCTGTTGTGCCAGCGATTCGTCGGCCGCAAGTTCTGCGAGCGCGAGTTCTTTCCCTTCCGCTACGACGAATCGGCCCTCCTCAAATCGCAGTTGCGAAGGCTCGACATTGAGACGGGAGGCTGCCAGCTCCGTAAGCAATTCTCTGGCGGAAGCGGCGGCGGACCGGATGCGTGGAACGGTTGCCGGCGTCGTCCGGCTGCCGGCCGTGCCGCCGTCGTCGGGACAAAGTGCCGTGTCGGCCATCACGAACTGAATCCGGTCGAGGGGCAGGCGAAGTTCTTCGGCGACAGCCTGCGTGAGCTGGGTCCGCGAGCCCTGCCCGACCTCGACCTTGCTGGTCATCACGGTCACGACGCCGTTGCGGCCGATGTGGAACCGGTCGGAAACGCGCTCCGGGCGTTCATTGCCGCGTCCGCCGCCGCGCCGAGGCTGCTGTGACGTCGCGACACGCGTGGAGACGGCGATCACGAGGCCCGCGCCCAGGATCTGAATGGCCTGACGGCGATTGGGCTCGAAGCGATACGGAGCGGCTTCGCGAAGCTCGTAGCGCTCAATTTCGTCAAATTCGAGATTCGAGAGTTCGGCGGACATGCACTGGCTCCGATCAGCGAGACCCGGCGTTCCCCTGTTCGCCCGCTGCCGCGACCGCGGCGAAAATCTTCGGATAATTGCAGCAGCGGCAGATGTTTCGGGTCATCGTTTCCACGATCTCGTCGCGAGAGGGGTGCGGTTGCCGATTCAAAAGGTCAACCGCCGCGAGAATCTGACCGGGGACGCAGTAGCCGCATTGCATCGCCTGGGCGTCGAGGAAGGCCTGCTGGACGGGATGCAGGCGGGCATCGGTGGCGAGACCTTCAATCGTGGTCACAGATTTGCCATTTGCCTCGCGAATTGCCGTGATGCACGACCGGGTCGCCCGTCCGTCGATGAGGACCGTGCAGGCGCCGCACTCCCCTTCCCCACAGCCGTATTTTGTGCCGATGAGACCGAGGTCTTCGCGAAGGACGTCAAGGAGCGGCCGATCCGTTTCCGTTTCGACGTTGACATCGCGGCCATTGACCTTGAGCGAATGCGGCGTCGGCATGCTCGTCCACTCCCGGAAAGCGAAGGGGACCCGCGATTGGTGCCCATCTCCGGCGGACTTCGCCAGACTTGGCACGGCGTTTCGTCACGCGATCATACCCGCACCGTTGCAGCCGGGACAGAACCCGGTTTCCTGAGCCAAATCCTCAGTATCCGAAAGGCCGGTCCGGTGTTCGAGGTCCGTCCATTCGAAGGTTCGGCGGTCGATCTGTCGGATTTCATCACCGGCGTGTGGAGAGGCGCCTATGCCGGCAAGATGGCGTTTCCGCTTTGGACGCCGGAGTATTTCGAATGGCAGTTCGATTTTTCTTCGGGAGTCTCGCGCGAGCAGATCCTGGCCGCCTATGACGGGGGCCGTGTCGTCGGCGCCCTCCTGGGCCTTCCGTTCCTGTTTCGGACCCCGACTGGAATCGAGATTGGACTGTTCAGTAGTTGGCTCAGTGTCGACGCCGGTTATCGCGGCCGCGGAATCGTTGGGGCTCTAAAGTCGGAACAGGCGCGGAGTTTTCATGACCGCGGCGGCACGCTGATCTTTGCGTATCGCTACGTGGGATCGCGGCACTCGCTGTCGAAACGGCCGACGGACCCGGAACTGGCGAGCGGCGAATGGTCGATTCGGCGGGTCGGGTTCTGGGTGCGGATCCTCGATCCGCGGCGGGCGGCGAAATGGAGTCCCGACCGGCTGACGCGGATCGCAACGACGCTCGGCGCGCCGTTCACGCTCACGCCTCGGACCCGGGCCAGCGATTCGTTCATCAGGCCCTATGAACCGCGCGACCTAGCGGCCTGCGTGGAAGTCGTCCGACGACATAATGCCTCAAAGACGTTCGCAATCGATTGGGACGAGCATCAGCTGGCGAAGCACTGCGAAGGGGGCGGCGTGGGACGGTGCCTCGTCGCGGAGCGCAATGGCGAAGTGCGAGGATTTGTGACATTTCACATTCTGCCGTTTCAGGGACTCACGGTCGCCCCGGTCGGCGTGTTCGATATTGTCAACGTCGGACGGATAAGCGGGCGAGAGCAGCGACGGTTGCTGACCGTGGTCCTAGCGACGATGCGTGAACAGGGCGCCATCGTGGCGCTCAAGCTGCGGACGGGTGATGCTCCGCTTGCATCGATGCTGGCAACGGGTTTCGTGCCATGGTCGCGAGACTCGTGGGAAGCCGTTCGCCGGCTGGATGAGGGACCAGTGATATCGCTGCGAGGGGCACAGAGCGTGCTCTGGCGGTAAAAGACGAACTGCGGGAATCGACGACCAATGTCATGACGCCCTCGCTGATGCATTCCGTCACACGCGCGTTCGCACGGACGGCGATCGGGGCGGTGTATCGGCATCGCTGGCCCAGGTTCCGTCGTCTCCTCGACTCCGCCTCGAGCCAGCAGCGCGAGTGGCTTCTGAACCGCGTCCGTCTCGGCCGGGACACACAATTTGGCCGCGACTACGGCTTCCAGGAGATTTCCCATCTCGAAGATTTCCGTCGGCGCGTCCCAGTACTGCGGTACGAGAATTTTGCTCCGTACATCGACGCCGTCGCGGCCGGTGACACGCAGGCCCTCGTCCCGCCGAACGAACGACTCCTGCGGTTCACGATCACGACGGGGAGTGGCGGCGCTCCCAAGCTCAATCCCGTCACCGACACATGGCTGCGCGAATACCGGCAAGCCTGGGACATCTGGGGGCTGAAGCTGTTTGCGGACCACCCCTGGCGTCTTGGCGACCAGATGCTCCAGCTTGCGGGGAAGTGGGACATGGGCCGCACACCCAGCGGCGCCCAGATCAGCATGGTCAGCGCGCTCCTCGCGCGGATTCAGAACCCGCTGCTGCGGCCGTTCTATGCCACGCCGAGCCCCGTCAACGATATCCCAGATCCAATCTCCCGCTATTACACGGCTCTGAGACTGTCGATTCCGCAGCGCATCGGTTGGTTTGTCCTGATGAACCCGGGGCTCCTCATTCGCATTGCGGAACTCGGAAACGAGCACAAGGAACGGCTGATTCGCGACCTGCGCGACGGGACGCTCTCAACGGAGTTCGATATTCCTGGTCCGATTCGCGATTCGCTCAAGTCTTGGACCCGCAAGACGTACGCGCGCCTGGCGGCTGAGCTTGAACAGATTGCTGTTCGCGAGGGAACGCTCTATCCGAAGGACTACTGGGATTCGCCGATCGTCGCTTGCTGGCTCGGCGGCACGGCGGGATTTCAGAAACGGTCGCTGCCGCAGTACTACGGCGACGTCCCGCTCCGCGACATGGGCCTTGTCTCCAGCGAGGGCCGCCACACGATTCCCATTGAGGACGGCAAGCCGGAAGGCGTTCCCTCGATCTCCAGCGGGTTCTACGAATACCTGCCGGTCAACGAGGTTGATTCACCGTCGCCAATCACGATCGAAGGACACGAGCTGAAGGCCGATCGGGACTATTACCTGTTAATGACGACGTCGGGCGGCTTCTACCGGTTCAATATCGGCGACGTCGTTCGCTGCCGCGGCCACGTCGGCGAAGCACCGCTGCTCGAGTTCCGGCAGAAAGGCGATCGCGTCGGCGACCTGGAAGGTGAAAAGCTGACGGAGCATCAGTTCCTGGAATCCGCCCATGCCGCGGCTACGGCACTTGGGGCTGCACTCACGGAAATCACGGCCGTGCCGCTGCGGGATGCGGCCGGACAGCCGCGATATGACATTCTCGTCGAAGAGGGAGACCTGCCCGATCGCACGCTGGCCAGGCGGTTCCTCGAAGACGTTGACCGGCGGCTGATGGCAGTCAACTTCCTGTATTCCGCGCGGCGGCGCGAGGGCGTGCTCCTGCCTGCCAAGCTGCGGCTCATCCCGACGGGACGATGGCGCGAGTACATCCACCAGGAAACGCAGCGCCGAGGAACCGGCGACTATCAATACAAGCACCCGGGTCTTGTCCAAGACGCCGCATGGCTCGATCAGTTTCAAACCGTCGCGCTGGTCGGGATCACCGGCGACTTAAATCGCTATTAATTTGCTGCGATTTCAATCTCTGATAACGGATTTGACGGCCGGAAATACCGCGGTAACATCAGGCGCCGGAAGAATTCCGAGGAGCTGCAGCGGCCGGCAGGCTCGACACGATCATCTCCCTGCGGCGGAGTCGGAGGGGCCTGCGGCGATGAGTTGTAATGGCCAAACGGAATTGGACTCTCCCTCAGGGATGTTCGCACGCCGCCAGCCGCGATGCGCTGGGGCCTGAGCGTCTCGCGTTGGCGGAGCGGCTCGCATTTCAATACGGCGAGGGCTACGACTCTTATCTCCTGCTGGAAGCCGACCGACAGCTGTTCTTCGGGCATGAGGATCGCGGAGTTCTTGGTTTCACGACGTGGCGAAACCACACCTACGTCGTTGGCGGATTGCTCGCCGCTCCGCAGGACAAGATCCGGCTGCTCGGAGACTTCCTCGACTTCGCAAAGCTCAACCGGCTCGAGATCAGTTTTCTCAACGTGCTGACGTCGGACCTCGCGCTCTATCGCGAGTTCGGATTTCAGGTCTCGAAAGTGGGCGAGGAACCGATCCTCGACCTCGAAGCAACGACGTTCCAGGGAAGCGAATTTGCCTGGGTCCGCCGGCAGGAGAATTTCTGCGTGCGAAACGGGGTGACGTCCGAGGAAATCACGCACGACGTCTTGTGTTCGGAGTCTGTCTCAAAAATCGCCCCCGAGCTTCACGAGGTCTCGCGGGAACACCTCAACGACACCGTCTACGGCCGCGAGCTGTCGATGATGGTCGGCCGGCTGGACCTCGATCATCGGTTTCAGAAGCGATTGTTTGTGGCCCGGAAGGACGGCCGGATTGAAGCCTTCGTGCCGGCGACGCCCGCCTGGAAG
>Ga0187893_10009313_pt1 | contig 15130 bp, 9 predicted proteins | sample MA1701074metaG_FD_139574 | JGI IMG/M metagenome (GOLD analysis project Ga0187893, IMG submission 139574) | White microbial mat communities from a basaltic lava cave in the Kipuka Kanohina Cave System on the Island of Hawaii, USA - MA170107-4 metaG ... | reverse complement strand
CCAGCCGCGCCAATCCATACGTCGTAGGAGCCGTCGCGGTTCAGGTCGGTCACGTCGTTGTCCGCGCCGGTGCCAGTCGCCGTGCTGCCCCCGAAGATGCGTGAGTCGCTCGCGCTGTAGGTGAACCGGCCTATACCATCGTTCAGGTAAACCTGGAAATGCCGCGTGTCCCCTTTGAAGGCGAAGAAGTCCAGGTCGCCGTCGTAATCCACGTCCATCAACTTGCCGTTGGCGCCGGAGTAGAAGCTCGTGCCGGCGACGGTGAAGCGCGTGGCCGTTTCCTCGACGAAGTTGCCCGCGCCGTCGTTGATGAAGACCGCGTGCGCCACGCGCGGATGCGGCGAGCCGGCCGTGTCGCGGTCGAGCGCGCACACGAGGTCCAGGTCGCCGTCGCCGTCGATGTCGCCCAAGCTCATCCCCTGGCTGAAGCCGGAACCGATGGGCCGGATGGGTGCCATCGCCAGAGCGAAGGGAATGCGGTTGGTCGTGAAGAAGCCGCTGCCGTTGTTCCGCGCCAGCGTGATGCCGCGCTGAATGCCGTTGATCATCATCAAATCGAAATCGCCGTCATTGTCCACGTCGCCCGCGACCATGCCGACGATGAGGTTCGTGCCGAAGTTGTTTGGGAAACCTCGCGCGACGGTCACGTTGCTGAAGTTCCCGCTGCCGTCGTTGAGGAACAGGTTGAACTGCTTGGGCCACGTGCCTGCGCAGTTGGTTTCGGCGCAACCGTGGCCGCAGGCCACGTCCGAACAGAAGGAATGTGCGATGGCCAGGTCCACGTCTCCATCCTTGTCGATGTCGATGTTCACGATGTCGAGGGCACTGACGGATGGAATCGGTTTGGTGGTGAAGCGTCCGAGGCCGGCGTTGATTTGCAGCGTGAGCGTTTCGCCGTTACCGCCTTGGAGGATGTCGAGGTCGCCGTCATTATCCACATCGGCCCATTGCGCCGCGTCGTTGCCGACACCGTCCTTGTCGCCGAAACGGTAGGTGCCGCCGACGATGGTGTTGCCCGCGGGGGTCATCAGACCTCCGCCGGTATTGAGCAACAGTCCATAGCGGGCGATGAGCGCGCGATCCATCCAGCCGTCGCCATCGGAATCCCCCATGTCGCCGTCGTAATAATTTTCGTTGCTGTCGCCCGCGACCGGGTTTGCCCCGCTAAAGCTGAAGGTGGAGGTCAAGAGGTTGGTGCTGCGGTCCAGGAAGCCGCCCCAAGACGCGGCGTGCGCAGAGGTTGCCGCCAGCCAGAGGACCAATGTAGCGGTAGTGAAGTTGATTGTTTTCATGATCGTGATGCTCGTTGGTTACTGCATGACGCGGATGCGGAAAAATCGCTGGTTCGGCGGCTGGTTGGTTTCAGTGATGACTTGCTCCGAGCCATCGCCGGACACACTGCCCAACGATTGCCAGTTCGTTCCTGGAAGAGAATCCGTGTATTCGGCTGCGTAGCTCCTGCCCTTTTGCGTCGGGAAGAAAATGGACAGGCGATTGGCCTCGCGGCGAAGGGCGTGGATGGTGAGCCGCGACCAAGGGTTTGTCGGGTCTGTGCCGGCAAGGAATTCATCCCGATTGCTTGCATCGTCGTTATCTGCGTCGGCCTTGGCATCGCCGTGAGAAGCGGGATTCAATCCATGTAACGCCTCCCATTGATCGGACATGCCGTCGGCGTCGTTGTCCGTCGCCGCGTCCACGGGCGAGCCGTCGAGCGAAAGCAGGTAGGCGACGAGGTCGGTCAGTTGATTCGTTGAAAGCATCGAAGTTACGCCGTGAAGGTCGCCTGGGTTTTTCGTCGTCAATACGTCGAGCACGGTTGGCGCGCTTCCGTCGTGTAGATAGGGCGCGGAATCCCAAAGCCCCAGCAGGCTCGGTGTATCGAGGCCGTCGAGCGGTCCGCCCAGCCGATTGCCACTGCCCGGAGTTAACGTTCCTACGTCGTGCCGCACGAAGCTCGCCGGGTCGGGCGTGACGACGCTATCCGTGAAGCGCGGCGGGACGTGGCACGACGCGCACTGCAACGCCGGATTGAGAAACAGCCCCTTCCCGCGCAACGCGGCTTCAGAGAGCGTTCGGTCCTCCTTACGAAAAGGACTTCTGGCTGGATCAGTTAGCGACGCGACGTAAGCCGCAAGGTCGTCGAGCTCCGCGCTGCGGCCGGCATTGGACGCACCAAGCGGTGAGTTCGGCGGCTGGCCGTCTTGTGCCAGACCCGTGCCACCGAAGAAGCGGACGATGTCGTTCTCGAAATCCTGAATCTCATCGAAGTTTCCGCTCCAATGCACCAGGCCGTTTGCTATGCCGCTGCTCCCCCGCAGGTCTGTTGTGTTGCGAATGCCCTCGCCGCGATTTGTGAAGTCCCAGGTGCGCCCATCATGGCCGCCGCCGTCAGCGTGGCACGAGGCGCACGCGATATAGTTACCGCGCGAATGTCGCGGCTCGCGGCTACGGTAGAAGAGACGCTTCCCGTTGGCGACATTGGCGAGAAGCGGTTCGCCCGTCACGGCGACGGTGGAAATCACCGCGGGCATTTGGGGGTTGGTCAAGTCGAGCACCTGCACGTCGCGCGAAAGATAGTTCGCTACGTAGCCGCGGCGTCCATCCGCAGAAACGACGATACCTAGCGGCGCGTGGCCCAAGTCGATGCGGGCGGCGAATGATACGGTATTCCCATCGCCCGGTCGGACGAGTGTGGCTGCGGATAGATCGTAAACCGACAACCTGCCCGCGCCTTGGTGGGTGACGTAGGCCCAACGGCCGTTCGGCGAGAAGGCGATGGCCGAAACGCTATCCGAGTCGTTCGCATCGATGCGCCGTTCCAATTCCTCCGTTGCGCTAGCCAGACCCACTTTGCCGAAGAAGGCGCGCACGGTGTTCTCCGGTACTGGCATCTCGTCGTTCAGGAACAGCCCACGGGCTGTGTTCGCCTTCAATCCGCCAAACCACGCTGTGCGCCCCGCCGGGTCAATCGCGAGTGCGGAGAGCATGTTCGGAAAACCGCCGCCGCTGGATGCCGTGTCAGGACTCGTGTCCACCACGAGCGGAATGGCGCGGAAGACCGTCAGCGTGGTCAAATCGATCTCGGTTATCGTGCCCGCCCCGCCACGCGTCAGAAAGTGTGTCACGTAGGCGAAACGTCCCTCTGCCGTGATGGCGATGGCGCGGGGGTTTTCAGCCATGCGGAGGATTCTTTTCACGACCAGCGCAGGTGAAATCACCGAAACCGTTCCTTCAGCTTGGTTGGATACGAGAATCTTCCCGTCACCCGGTGACACGGCGACGCCGAAAGGTTGGTGACCGACAGGAATTCTCCCGGCCACAGTGCGACGCGCTGCATTCAGCACCCACAACTCGTTTGTGCCCTGACACGCGAGATACACTCGCGCGCCGTCCGGACTGAAAGCAAGCGAGCGCGGCTGCCGACCCACGGGGATTTCCCCGAGCTTTACGAGGGCATTCGAATTCACCGCCAGCACTGACACGGAGTCCGCATCGGGATTCGCGACCCACAACTCTGTCTCCAAAGGATTAAACGCGAGGAGAGTGCTTTTCGATGGAGGGATGGCAGTTGGCGGCGCAAGCACATGTGCGACCACCGTGTCGATGGCGGCATCCGCGCCATCGCTCACCGTTAGCGAAACACGGTAGGCGCCGGCGTTCGTGTAAGTGTGGCGTGGGTTCGCGGCGGTCGAGGTCGCGCCGTCACCGAAATCCCACAGGAAACTCAGCGCCTGCGGCCTTTCATCGGGATCGAGAGACTCAGCGCTGGAAAAAACAATCGCCTCGCCGAGAAAAGCTTCCTCCGGCATCGGCGTGGCTCGGGCCATGGGCGGGAAATTCTGCCCGCTGGCGAGACCACCGGCAGCCGCCATGCAGAGCAAAAGCTCCACGGCCGCAGACACTCGCCAATACTTCAGAGCACAACGCATCGCGGATTATTCGGGTAACGCTCAATAGATTATCACGAAACTGCCATCCTGTTTTGCAAAAGCCGACACAAGCCCCCACACCGGCACGCCGTCGGATCTCCCCTTTTCAGTGGAGTTGCCCGCTTTGTCGTAGAGTTGCCAAGCCACAGCTCCCCCCTTTTTCCAGCCCGTCCCTTCCGCCCACGCCAAGAGCACTTCTCCTTGCTGGTTACCGACAGCCACAGAGTGCTTGCGCCGGCTTGTGCCCGGCGGCGACACCGGCTCCGAGAGCTTCAGGGTGTTTGGGTCCAAGCGCGCGAAATAGACCTTCCCTTCCGTTTCCCACGAAGCCAACACTCCGGCTTTGTCGGCCGAGAAAAACGCGCTGCTCATAGGGCAACTCGCGACCTTCCACGGATGGGAGAACGCAATTTCAAAATTCTCGCCACGATTGCGCGAGACCATCAACACTTCGTCGCGGTTCACCTTCTCGGATGCGGCGCGATAGAGCGCGAAGACGTTGCCGCGGTCATCGGCAAACGCCTTCATGCCGCAGCAACCGCAGGCGCCGGTTGGTTTGTCCGTGCCGAGCTTCTCAGGCGCGAAAGTTTTTCCCTCATCGGTCGAGCGGGCGAAGAAGACCGCGCGTCCAGCCTCCCCGTTGGTGTCGCCCGGTTTTGGCGCGTGCCAGACGCCCTCGCCGTTGCCTTGCGTGTCCGCCGCGACGGCGCCGCCTCCATCCAAACCGCGCGCCACGGTGATCACGTCACGCTCTGGCTCGAAAGCAGTGCCCGCGTCGTTCAGCCGGGTGTAGAGCATCGGCGCCTTCATCCAGGCAGGCTGGTCCGCCGCGTGACCGCCAGTTGAATGGCCACTTCCCGCGTGACCGTCCGGCAAATGGCCCGCGGCTCCATGCCCAGCAGCCGCGTGGCTGCTTTTCGCATGACCGCTGGGCGCGTGTCCGTTCCATGCCACATGCACGCGTCCGTTTTTGCCGACGGCAAGCTGAGCTCCCCGAATCGTGCCGGCGGCCATCGCGCTCTTGGGCCGGCTGTTCACCTGGATGGGTTTGGAGAAGCTCTCTTTTTCCGGCTCCTGGCGGACGTAGAAAAGATCGCCTCCTCCGCCTTCGCCTTTGTAGTAAATCAGGTGAACCACACCTTTGCTGTCCACTGCTGCTTGTGGCTGAATGCCGTAGTCGGGAGTGCGGATCAGTTTGATGCGCTCAGATTCTGCAGCGGTCAACTCAACGCCGAGAAAGAAAATTAGGGCAGAAATGAGCGCGACGGCGGTTCGTGTTGCGCGTGGAAGATTCAAGCTGAGTGTCTTCATGGAGCAATAGTGGGTGTTTGGTTTGAGGTGCAGTTGTGATTTTCACGGATGATGCGGGTTGGTGTGGTTCGGTCTGGCGGCGAACGGAACGTTCGGAGCGACGACTGCGAAGTTCCCCGCCTTGACTGCGACCTCCGCACCGTCATGCCGACGACGGAAGCGCACTTCTCCTTCGGTTACTTCCAGTCGCGTGTGGTGAGCGCCCACGAGGAAGCGCAGCGCTGTGCCGACGACAATCGCTTCCGCCTCGGCGGTCGCAAACGTAAACGGGCGATGAGCTAGCTGTTTTTTGATCGTCCCCTGCAAAGAGCCATGCTCCAACTCCACGCGACGCGCTTCCTTGGTGGATTGATTAATGGCGACGGTGTTTCCTCCGAAGTCGAGCCGCGTTCCGTCGTGGCAAGTAACCGTAACGGCGCTGTTTGGCCCGACCGTCTTAATCGTTTCGCCGCGTCGCCACGACTCGCCTGCCGTAAGTGCGCGCTCGCCCGACGCCCCAATCAAGCGCGCCTCGCCTTGAATGGAAGTGACGGCTGGCGCCGTCAGGCGTTGCGCCCCATTGAACAGGAAGACAGCGGCCAGGCCTGCGAACACAAGGAACACGGCGGCCCACGCCAGCGCCCGGACAGCGAACTTTTGGCGCACGGGCTGCGCACGCGGTGCTGAAACGCAAATTGAACCCGGCCGTGGTTGGGTTCGATCTGCAATGCGCAATCGGACGCCGGTGGAAGGTTGTGCGGCGGCCAACGCTTTCTTGATGTCCATACTTACGAGTTCCACCATCGCTGCATCGGGCACGGGCGCTGAAAGCAATCCGGCGATTTCCGAATTCAGCCGTGTCATTTCCAGAAACCGAGTCGCCAATGCCGGTTCCGCCAGCAACGCCGCCAACTCCGCGGCCTCCGTGTCGTTCAACCTCTCGTCGAGATAGCGCGACACGAGTTCCTCGAAGCGGGAGAGGTTGGTCGCGCTCATGGGACTTTTAGGGAAAGGCGTTTTTTCACGCAATCGGCCAGTCGCTGCCGAGTTCGATACAAAAGCAACCGTGCGGCTTCGGCTCCGCGTCCGAGTTGCTCCCCGATGGCTGCTAGCGGCAGCTCCTGCACGAAGCGCCATTCGATGACCGTTTGCTCATGGGGGCTGAGTTGCTCCATGCACTGGCGCAGCGCCGCGAGGCGGCGGTCGTCGTCATCGGGGCGGGCATCAAAGGAAGCGAGTTCCAGTTCCGCGCGCTTCTCCTCCAACAGACGCCCCGCCAGACGCGCCTGGCTTTGATAGCGCCGCCATTCGTTCCGGCAGTGGTTCAGCGCAATCCCCTTCAGCCAAGCGAAGAAGCTTTCGTCGAGTCGAAAGCCGTCGAGGCTTTGGAAGGCTGCAACGAATGATTTATGCACGATATCCTTCGCCTCAGTGTCATCCGCGACCTTGCCGACAACGAAGTAATAAAGTCTGCGCTGATAACGCTCCAACAGCGCCGCAAACGCGTCGTTGTCCCCCGCCCACACGGCGGCGATGATTTCTGAATCGTCCATTTGAGTGACTACAGACGATTGTAGCGAAGGTGCGAAACCGTACGCAGAAATTTTCAACGTGCGGCCCCTCGAAGGCGCCTGCCCGGCATTCCAGCGAACCACTGAACCGCAGGCGCTTACAGGATTGGCTCCTGACGAGGGGCTCGGGCATCCATACAAAACATTTCACCCAATTGCTTGAGCTGTTTGAAGGGGCGCCTCCGCCGGCAGTATCGAGACCTGTGGCTTTTCATACTGTTCAAGGGAAGGCACGATAACCTTCGCCTTGCTAGCATAAGAACGATGGACTGCCTTGCTGTTATGACCAAGGGTTTCCTGCGCAAACCGCTCTGGCATCCCCGCAATACGCGCTCGTTCCGCCCAGGCATACCGGTAGGAATGGAGACTGATGCCTCTGATCCCGAGCCCATTGCAACGCTGCTTAAACTCCGTGGAGCGGTCTCCAGCTCGAACGGTTCGCAAGTAGGGGAAAAGCGGCCCCCTTTCCGGCAATGTCTTTAAGATCGCCTCCACTTCCGGACCAAACCGCACAAATGCAATCGCCTTCGTCTTCTTCCGCGCAAAGCTGACGATGCTGTTCTTCCAATCGATGTTCTCGGCCTCAAGGAACGCGATGTCAGATTGAGAGGCGCCAAGGTGCCATGCCAATTCGTAAAACGCCCGGCGTTCCTGATTTTTCTCGCGCATCACAATTGCCCGGTGCCCATCCATCGTGATTGCCCGCTTCTCTTTGAACCGGAAGTCAGGCCACTGCTTCTTCGGAATGACGGGCACCGGCAACCAGTTCATGCCAAGCGCAAAATTGTGGATTCGCCGGAGGTAGATGTTGGTTGACACTTTTCCCTTCTCCATAGCGCGCAAGAAGTGCTCTGCTCGCGTTTGACGATCTCCTCCATGACAAACTGCCAGGTACGCGTTACCGCCTGCGGGTCGCTCACCATGAGGTAAGCGCGGGCGATCTGGAGATTGATGACGGGTTGAACGTGCGCCTCGTTCTTGGCGTTGAACAAACGTTCCGCAGTCGTGTGATCTTTTGTGCGAAGTGTCTCCTGTTTGCCAGTCTCGTTGTCCTGGCACCAATACACAGAGCCTCGAAGAAACATACGGTATCTCTTTCTCATACCAAGCTCAACAACCCCACCGCATCGCTCATCAGCGTGCCGTTTCAGAGCAACTGTGGACCGAATGACGACGATTTCCAATACCGGCTCAATCTTCAACCCGTCATTCCGTTCAAGTTGACTGACGATTGGAAAATCCTGTCGCGCACCATTGTCACATATATCTACCAGGAGGACCGCATTGGCACCAGCAGTCAGAGCGGTCTGGGCGATTCCACGGTGACGCTCTGGTTTTCACCGGATAAGAATAAGCCGGGTGCCCCCATTTGGGGGTCGGACCCATCCTGCAACTGCCCACGGCCACGGACGATTTACTGGGCTCGGAGAAATGGGGTATTGGCCCGTCGGCAATCCTGCTTCGACAATCACATGGGTGGACCGTCGGCGCCTTGGGGCAACACATGGTCGTTTGCAGGAGAGAGCAGCAGGCAGGATGTCAGCGTCACGTTCGTGCAACCGTTCATCAATTACACCACGAAGAAACACACGACGTTCGGCTTCAACACCGAGTCCACGTACGATTGGGAAAACAAGGAGTGGACGGTGCCGCTTAACCTGTTCGTTACCCAACTGGTGAAGATCGGCAAAATGCCGGTCAGTTTCCAATTCGGCGGACGTTATTACGGGGAGAAACCCAGCGGCGGGCCGGACTGGGGATTGCGATTCACTGTCACCCTGGTGTTTCCGGAGTGAACCTTACTCTTGTGAAACAGAAAGCAACCATGAAAACCAGACCGATCACTATCGCCACCGGTATTGCGTTGGCCCTCTTGTCCACTGCTTCCGCGTTCGGCGTGGAAGTTGGTTTAGGCCGTCCCATTTCCGGCGCGCAAATCGCACCCTGTACCGCCCGCGCCGGGGCTGGCTGTGTCCGTGGCCGAGATTTATTATGACGACACCTTCGGCCTCTTCGATTTGGCCTTCGTGCCGATTCGATCTGGATCGCAAGGCAAGTAGGCCAACATCGAGAAGTGGATGGCAGGAAGGGTGGTTGGGCCTTTCGGAAGTTTCCAGGCTGAATTTGGCAGTTGAATCGTTCGACGCTGGGAAACTTCAGCAATAGGATTAGGAAACGCCTTGAGTCTTTTCCCGTGCTTTCGCAAAGTTGACGTGGCGTCGTTGGAGCGCGCCAATAACAACGGATCTAACGCATGAGCACAGTAACGTTTGCACAGTGGCCCAGATGGGTTGCTCGGATGGGAAGTGTTCTGGTCTTCTTTGTCGGCGGTGTCGTGCTATTGGGCTGGACGCTTGATACGACCGGGCTTAAGAGTGTTCTGCCGGGATGGCCAAAGATGTCGCCCCTTGCCGCCCTGACATTTGTCCTCTCAGGAGTCGGACTGGGTGCGACAGTTGTCGGAATTCAAACTTCACTCCCGCTCACCTCGAGTTTGAAAGGCCATGGGAGTTCTCCGCGTCGTCTGCTTTTCCAGAGTTGTGCCGGCTTGGTGATATTGGTCGGGTTGTTCAGGCTTTTTAGTTATCTGGCCGGCTGGAATCTTGATATTGATCGGTTGGGTTTTCACGAATCGGCGCGTTCAGTGAACTTTGAAGAACCGGCTCGCATGGCACCGACGACTGCTTTCAATTTTCTTTTGCTCGGTTGCGCCATGTTGTTGGCACAGCGACGCCGCTTCACTGGCGCATTCCAGGCTCTGGCCCTATTGGCTGGGTTGATTGGCTGGTTGGGGTTCAGCCGCTATCTCTACGGAGGACCGGCGCTCTTGCCGTACGCGAACATGGCCGCCCATACCGCCGCGACCTTTCTCATACTCGGCGCCAGCATTCTTTGCACTCGGACGGATGGCGGTTTGATGGCTTTGCTGATCAGCGACACTGCAGGCGGAGTCGTTGCACGACGGTTGGTTCCTTTTGCACTGGTAATCCCCATTGTGCTGGGCTGGCTGCGTCTGGAAGGGCAGCGGATGGGATGGTATGGGACCGAGGAAGGAGTTGCGCTTCTTGCCCTATCCAACATTGTAGTCTTTGGGGCGCTTATCTGGGCCAATGCGGCCGGGTTGCACCGTAGCGAGTCTGAGCGTAAGCAAGCCGGGTACGCTTTGCGTGAAAGTCAGGAACTCCTTCAGTCGATCATCAGCAACTCGACCACCGTCGTTTATGTCAAGGATTTGGCAGGGCGCTACCTTCTAATCAACCGCCGGTTTGAAGAACTCTTTCACGTCACTCAAGCGGGTATCCTGGGCAAGACCGACTATGACTTATTTCCGAAAGCGCAGGCGGATGCTTTCTGCGCGGTGGACCAGAAAGTGAGTTTGTCGGACAAAGTCGTCGAAGCGGAAGAGGTTGCGCCGTTGAGCGACGGGCCGCACACGTACCTTTCCGTCAAATTCCCGCTCCGCGACGCGGCTGGAAAGATCTACGCAACGGGCGGCATTTCCACCGACATCACCGAGCGCAAGCGAACGGAGGAGGCGCTTCGCGAGTCTGAAACGCGATATCGCACCCTGTTCGATACGTTGATCGAGGGGTTCTGCACGATTGAAGTCATTTTTGATGCTGAGGACAACCCGGTGGATTACCGCTTTTTGGAAATCAATCCGGCGTTCGAAAAGCAGACGGGGTTGAAAGACGCGCAGGGAAAACTGATGCGGGACCTTGCTCCGAATCACGAGGAGCACTGGTTTCAGATTTACGGAAGAATTGCACGGACGGGCGAGCCGGAACACTTTGAAAATGAGGCCAAGGCGTTGGGCCGCCATTACGATGTGTGTGCCTACCGGGTCGGCGGATCGGAGAGTCGAAAGGTCGCCATTCTGTTTAATGACATCACCGAACGCAAACGAGCGGAGGCGACGTTGCGTGAGAGCGCAATGCGTTTCCGGCAGATTGCCGAATCGCTTCCGCAACTGGTCTGGACCTGTCGCCCCGATGGTTATTGTGATTTCCTGAGTCAGAAGTGGGTTGAGTTCACCGGCGTGCCTGCCGCCGAGCAACTCGGTTCGGGTTGGCTAGACCAGATACACACTGAAGATCGCGTCCGCTTGATGGAAGCCTGGAATGCTACGGTAAAGACCGGTTCGCGATTTCAAGTTGAGTTCCGTATCCGCGGCGAAAATGGATCTTATCGCTGGTTCGACACGCGTGCGGAAGCACTGCGCGGTTCTTCCGGCGAGATCGTCAAATGGTTCGGCTCGAACACGGATATCACCGAACGCAGGGAATCTGAGCAGAAGGTTCGGGCGCAATTGACTCGGCTTAGCCTGCTTCACCACATCACCCGCGCCATTGGTGAACGTCAGGACCTGGAGAGCATTTTTCAAGTGGTCATCCGCAGCCTGGAGGAGGAGTTGCCGGTCGATTTCTGTTGCATATGCCTCTACGACCAGACCAGTCACGTGCTAACGGTGAACAGCGTCGGCGTAAGGAGCGGTGCGCTGGCGTTGGAACTGGCCATGCCGGAAAAGGCCAATATTCCCATTGATGAAAACGGCCTCTCGCGTTGCGTGCGGGGCCAATTGGTTCACGAACCGGATATCTCTCAAGCGCAATTTCCTTTCCCGGAAAGATTGTCACGTGGAGGATTACGCTCGCTAGTGATTGCCCCCTTGCAGGTAGAAAGCAAAGTGTTCGGCGTGCTTGTGGCCGCCAGACTGGAAGCCAGCAGCTTTACCAGCGCGGATTGCGAATTTCTGCGGCAACTGAGCGAACATGTCGCTTTGGCCGCACATCAGGCCCAGCTATCCAAGGCATTGCAACTGGCCTATGACGATTTGCGCCAAACCCAGCAGGCCGTGTTGCAACAGGAACGCCTGCGCGCCTTGGGCCAGATGGCCAGCGGGATCGCGCATGACATTAACAATGCCATCTCGCCAGTGGCGCTCTACACCGAATCCTTGCTGGAAACAGAGCAGCACTTGAGCACACGCGGACGAGGTTACCTGGAAACCATTGGGCACGCGATTGACGATGTCACCGCGACGGTCGCGCGCATGAGAGAATTTTACCGCCAGCGCGAGCCGCAGCTATCGCTCGCTCCAGTTCATTTGAACCGCTTGCTGCAACAGGTGATCGACCTGACTCGCGCGCGGTGGAGCGACATCCCGCAACAGCGGGGCATTGTCATCAAACTGGCGCCCCAATTTCTCCCCGATTTGCCAGCGATCATGGGAGTCGAGAGCGAAATCCGCGAAGCGCTTATCAATCTTGTCTTCAATGCAGTCGACGCCATGCCGGACGGTGGAACATTGACCCTGCAAACAACGACAACGGGAACCAATCCACAGCGCGTTCAAGTGGCGGTGATTGACACTGGGGTTGGGATGAATGAGGACACGCGACGCCGCTGTTTGGAACCCTTCTTCACTACCAAAGGCGAACGTGGCACCGGGCTCGGTCTGGCCATGGTCTATGGCATTGTGCAACGGCACAGCGCGGACATTGAGATAGAAAGTGAAGTCGGCAAAGGCACGACGATACGCCTGAGCTTCGATGTGCCCGCGGTGATCACCGTCGAGCGTTGCGAACCAACCCAGAGGCAAGTCGTGCCAACGCGCTTGCGCATTCTGGTGGTGGATGACGACCCGGTCCTGCTCAAGTCGCTCCGCGACATTTTGGAAACCGACGGTCACGTGGTTGTTGCGACCAACAGTGGCCAGGAGGGGTTGGAGGCGTTCCTCGCCTCGCAAAAACGCAACGAACCTTTCGCGGTCGTCATCACAGACCTGGGTATGCCGTATGTGGACGGTCGCAAGGTTGCCAACGTTGTGAAGAATACTTCGCCGGCGACATCGGTGATTCTGCTCACCGGCTGGGGGCAACGGTTGGTCGCCGAGGGTGACATTCCGCCGCATGTGGATCACGTGCTCAACAAGCCGCCCAAATTACGCGATCTGCGCGAAGTCTTGAGCCGCTGCCAGCCTCAGCCAGTGAAACAACCGTAATGGCAACGACGATGCCAGACGCCCCTTCCGCTCGAATCCTCATCGTGGACGATGAGGTGGCTCAGATGCGAGCGCTGTGCGATACACTTGGAGACCACGGTTATGAGACCGTCGGTTTCTCCAGTGGAAAGGTTGCCCTGGCCGAGCTGGAGAAAAGGAAATTCGATTTGCTCCTGGCTGATTTAATGATGCCAGAATTGGACGGCATCACCCTGTTAAAAGTGGCACTGCAACTGGATCCCGACCTGGTTGGCATCATCATGACCGGTCAGGGTACTATTGATACGGCCGTGCAAGCGATGAAGACCGGTGCCTTGGATTACATTCTTAAACCGTTCAAGTTAAGTGTCATTTTGCCGGTGATTTCGCGCACGCTCACCCTGCAGCAATTGCGCAAGGACAAAGCCACACTGGAACGGCGCGTGAAAGAACGCACGGTGGAACTGGAAACTGCCAACAAGGAACTCGAAGCCTTCTCATACTCAGTCTCGCACGATCTGCGCGCCCCCTTGCGCCATATTGAGGGCTACGCCGATCTGCTGGCTCAGAATCTGTCTTCTACCGTGTCGCCTGAAGCCCGGCGGCTTTTGCGCATCGTCATCGACAGTGCCCAAAGGATGGATGAGCTCATCGAAGGCTTGCTGCGCTTCTCGCGCTTGGGCCGACAAGCGTTGACCAGACAACCGATCGACATTTCGTCTCTTGTGCGCGAAGTGTTGGCAGAACTGAACAAGGACCAGGGCGATCATAAGGTTGAGATCAAAGTCGGAAACCTGCCCGCCTGTGTTGGTGATGCACCACTGGTCAAGCAAGTGTTTGTCAACCTGCTCTCCAACGCCTTCAAATTCACGCGCCAGAAAGAGCCGGCGATCATAGAAATCGGATCTGAGCAACGAGAGGGCGAACGCGCCTATCTCATTCGCGACAACGGTGCGGGCTTTGATATGACCTACGCCGATAAGCTCTTCGGTGTTTTCCAACGACTGCACCGGGACTCCGAGTTTGAAGGCACTGGAGTTGGCCTGTCCATCGTGCAGCGAATCATTGAGCGCCACGGTGGGCGCATTTGGGCTGAAGCCGAAGTGGATAAAGGCGCAACATTCTGTTTCACGCTTCCGCAGCAACCAATGGAACGGCTTTCGTTCTGATATGACACCATTCTACCCCCGCCTTCTGCTCCTCTCCGTTTCCAATGTTGTCGGGTGTGCCGAAGATGCGGCCGCGTTGACTCTCAGATTTTGGATTTGACTGCGCGAGGGGCGTTTCAGTAGAAGCTGCGGCCTCGAACAGATCTCGGGTTTACATTGATGAACGAACAATCACGGCGACGGCGTATCTGGCCAGCGGTTATTGGCATCATTGTCTTTGTGATCCTCATCGTAGCGCGGCGAGAAGTAACTTCGCTTTTGGCGAAAAGCATACTTGGGATTTGCGCCAGCGCCGCGTTCGCCTGGGGGTGTTGGATTACATTGAGACGACGATGACCGTGCCTAAGATTCGCTCAACAACGAAACTTGAGAGGGGTGATTAATTCGGCGCGCCGGGCTGTTGGGCGCCTTGTTCGAGGAAACTGGTTTCACTTGTCCAGCAGCCCGGCGTATCACTTTCCCCTGTCAAGGCGTCTACGGGCTCTTGACTAGACTCTCATTCAGCGTGAACGCAGCTAGTTTCTCACATTCCACCGCACAATGTTCGCAGACATCGGCACAGTGCTGGCAATGTTCCATGTCGTGCTTGCGACATTCCTCAGCACACGCACGACAAGCTTCGGCGCAGAGGCGGCAGATCTCGGCCACGAACTGAGAGCCGGCACTCATGAGCAATGACGCGGTACGACAAATCACCGAACAGTCGCGATCCAGTTCAATGCAGCGCACCAGCACCTTCACGTCGTCCTCTCGCAAGCAAGCGGTGGCGCAGTGCGTGCATTCGTTGGCACAATGGTTACAGGCTTCAATGCATTCGATGTGCTTTTCGTGTGGCATAGTTTTCCTCAGGGTTGTGTTTTGCTCTAGCTTTTTGGCACAGAGCTATCGTGGCTGGCTTATATAGATTTCATATGGGGCAAGTACCCCATCCACTGCTCTCCAAGCGCGTGCTCCTTGTCCAACGGCGCGGGTTTTACTTTCAAGCGGCACTGGGCTTGCGGCTTTCGAGTTTGGTCGTGCGCACGATGCTTTGACGAGCTGTCCGGCAAATAGGGCAGATGCCGTAGAGTTCGTGAAGCGGTGGACCCCAAATTTCGGACCAGTAGTTAAGCTTGTCTTTTCGAGGTCTGCTCGATGTGAGAGAGAGCAGATCGATGAAACGAAAACGCAAACAATACAGTGGGGCTT
>Ga0187893_10009312_pt1 | contig 15130 bp, 13 predicted proteins | sample MA1701074metaG_FD_139574 | JGI IMG/M metagenome (GOLD analysis project Ga0187893, IMG submission 139574) | White microbial mat communities from a basaltic lava cave in the Kipuka Kanohina Cave System on the Island of Hawaii, USA - MA170107-4 metaG ... | reverse complement strand
GGAACCGGCGGGTGTCCGGGGGGAGCCGGGTTAGCGCATCGACGATCGCGTGCTGCAGGGTTGCCGAACCGGAGCCGGACCAGCCCTGCTGGAGCGCGTGCGCGAGGAACAGCGGGTTCCCACCGGTGACCTGGAGCAGCGCCGCAGTGACCCGCAGCTCTGGATCCACCCACTCGAATGCGGCGAGCATCGCCGCGGCTTCGTGCATGGTGAAACGCCGCAGCGGCACCGTGGTCGCGTCCTGCGCCAGCTCATCGAGCAACGCATTCCCTGCCGAGGCGCCATCGCGGCGGGCCAGCAGCAGCACCAGGGGAAGCCGGTCCAGCACGGCGGCAAAGAATCGCGTCAGCAACAACGCACCCTCGTCGGCATTGTGCGCATCATCGATGACGACCATCGTGGGAACGCCAGGCCGGGCGTCGCCCAGCCGTTCGGCAACAGCGGCGAACCGGGCGAACCGTTCCGGATCGATATGGTCGGCTCCCTGGTCGCCGGCCAGCAGCCGGGCTCCGTCCGGTCCGATCAGCTCGGCGAGCACAGCCGGCCACGGCCATAAGGCCGGCGCACCGCCGTGCGGCCAGCACCGGCCCCACACGACTTCGAAGCCCTCCCGCTCAGCGATCTCGGTAGCTCGCTCGCAGAACCAGGTCTTGCCGATGCCGGCCTCTCCCGACACCACGACCACCTGACGGCGCCCGTCCCTGGCCTTGGCCCGCAGCCGGGCCAACACCGAGAACTCGTACTCGCGCCCGATGAACTCCTCGACCATGAGAGCGAGTGTGCTCCCACGCAAGGCCACGGTGACTGTCGTGACCCCAGTTGGGCCGAGCCCAGCTGTTACGGTCTGTTGGCCTACGGCGTGATCTCTTCGACCAGGAGATCGTCGAAGTAGGAGATGTCACGTGCCCCAGCCTCCAGGCGGAGGCGCACGGTGAGCTTCGTCGCCTGGTCCGGGGCGCTCGCCTGTCGGGAGACGTGGGTGTAGACGCCGGGAGGGGTTGATGCCAACGGGATGCGGTTCTGGCCAGCGCCGTCGAACTGGAACCGGAACTCGGGGACATCGGCGCCGCGCTTGACCCAGCCCGAGATCCGGTAGGTGCGCCCAGCCTGGATCGGGACGGTCTGGCTGACCTGCCGGAACTCGGCCACCCCGATCAGGGCGAGGGCGCGGCTGCGCCCGCGGACGTGCACCGGATCGTCGATGACCAGGCCACCGCGCTCGAACCGCCATCCCGGCGCGACGTCGTCCTGGCCACTCGGGGCGCGGGTCTCGAAGCCTGGGTTGACGAGCAGGTTGCGGTCCAGTACGCGGACGTCGTCGAACAGGACCCTGCCTTGCAGGGCGTGACCGAGCCGGAGCTCCATGGTGGCGGCGCCCAACGGCGCCAGCACCGTCGCCTGGCGGTAGACGTAGGTCGCGGCGGGGGTCGTGTGGGTCATGTCAGCGGTCGCCAGCGGCGCGCCGGCCACGTCAAGGAATACCGCTCGGATTGTCGTGGTGGGGTGGTTCGTCACCCGCCGGATCCACGCCGACACCGTGTAGGTCACGCCCGGGCTGACCGGCACGCGTTGCGTGACGACGGGCTGCTGAGTGGACGCGTCCAGGCGGATCGCCTGCAGGCCGGAGTGCGCGTCGCCGGGTTGCGTGAGCGACGCCTGCTCGATGTGCCAACCAGAGGCGCCACCCTCGAACCCCGGGGAGAGCAGGAGGTTCTCGCCGTGATGCGTGGGCGGCCGGATCCGGACGCGGACGGCGTCGGTGTCAACGTTGCCCTTGGTGTCCGTGACCTGCAGCCGAAGGTAGTGATCACCTTCCGGTAGGTACAGCGTGCCGGTCGCCGCCTCCGCGACGGTCGTGCCGTCGAGCGTCCAGCGGTACCGCAGCGGCGAGCCGTCCGGGTCGCTGCTGCGCGAGCCGTCGAGGGCCACCGACTCGAAACCGTCCTGGTCGGCGTCGCTCACCTGCTGGTCGGGGCCGGCGTGCGCCCGTGGCACACCGGGTGAGGGCAGGACGGTGGCGGCGTCGACTCCCACCGCCAGCGGGGCGGCACCCAGGGCACCGGCGTCCGGATGTGCGCCGCCCTCGGGCCGCATCGGGTCGGGGAGGTCTGCGGGCAACACGACGCCGGCCTTGACGCCCGGGCTGCCGGGCGCCAGCCGGAAGTCGTTGTTCGGGTAGGCCACCTGGTGATCGAAGTACTCGTCGGTGAAGTTCACGAAGGAGGGGTCGGCGATCGTGCTGTGGCTCTCCCAGTGGGGATCGACCTGCCCGAGCTCGGCCAGGCTGCCGACGCCGGTGCCGTCCGGCAGCAGGAACAGCGGCGCCTCGCTGCGGTGAGGCTCGTACCACAGGTTGCCGTCAGACATGCGGGTCGCATCGTTCGGCACCACCCAGGAGAAGGACAGATCCAGGTTCAGCCCGACGTGGATGTTGTTGCGGTACGTGCGAGCCGGGGCCGGCGCGGCGGGCGCGGCGGCGAAGGCGAGGGTGAGCGCTGAGGCCTTGTCGTCCCGGTGCGAGGACAGGATCGTGTTCTGGTAGTAGTGGAACGCCGGGACGGGGTTGCCCATCTTGAAGCTCGCGCCGTAGCGCCAGATGAACGGTGCCGGCGCGTCCGGAGGCAGCCTCCGGTAGCCGCGGGTCGGGACGCGCTGATCGATGACGTTGCGGTAGAGGAAGAACGGTCCGCCGGACTGGTCCAGCGCGAAGCTGAACGGGTGCAGGGCCTGCCGGAAGAGGTTCTCGTGGATCCGGATGTCCGGATCGGCCCGATCCTCGTGGAACTGCACCGCCTCGTCGTTGACATCCTCGAACAGGCAGTGGTGAACGTCGACCCGCAGCCCCCTGACCTTGATGCCGTCGTGGGTGCGCCGGAACGTGCAGTAGGCGTACTCGGCGTCGCTGGCGCCGTTGATGACGAGGATGTCGATCGTCTTGTTGGCCAGGTGGTTCGTCCGCACCTCGTTGCGCGGGTCAGCCGGGCCGAAGTACGCGGAGTAGTAGTCGTAGGAGCTCTTGACCTCGGTCCGGGTCGTCCATGGCGCGAGGCCCCCGTCGAACGTGCAGTGCCGGAAACTCAGGCGAGCGGCCTGGCCGCTCACCCGCATGCCGAAGCGCGCGCCGTAGACCCGGCAATGGTCGAAGGTGAGGTGCTGGCCGGACACCGTCACGGTGGTCTCGCCACCGTTCTGGAACGTGAGATCCTTGAAGATCACATGCTCGGCGCCGATCCGCGCGACTATGAGATTCTCGTGGGCGACGGAGAGCGGCACCTGGTTGGGATCCGTCGGCCCGGCGTAGTCCTCGATGCCCGGCGCGTTGAGATGGGTGTGCGAGAGCCGGATATGGATGCGTCCCCGCGGGTCGGTGGAGGCGGGGTCGGGATCGTCGAAGATCCAGTGCACCCCGGGGCCGTAGTACGCCCAAGGGGTCTTGCGGGTCGGGTCGTCGACCAGTGGCCCGCCGGCGGGGCGTGGATCGGAGAGTGTGACGCGGTGGAACGACTCGTTGGTCGCGCGCAGATCGTCGATGCCGCTGTAGGTCAGCAACCGGTAGGCCGAGGACAGGATCTGCCCGAACCGGAACGGCTCGCGGTCACCTGACGGGGCCTGGTGGCTCTTCTTGGTTCGCCACTCTTCGGGATGCCCACCGGGCACCGGCTCCCACGCGTCGTTGGGTACCCGCAGCTCGGCGATGCCGCCGTCGAACACGGCCGGCAAGCCGTCCGGGTAGGACCTGATCGTGATGGGGGACTCCGCGGTGCCCTGCAGGGTCACCGGGAAGGCTGTGGGCGGGTAGGTCGCGTTGGTGTTCAGGTGGAGCGTGTCGCCGGGCACCAGCACGGTCAGCGCATGCGTGACGGTCTGGAACGGCGCCTCGCGCGTGCCGGGGTTGGTATCGCTGCCGGTGAGTTGATCCACGTAGAAGCTGCGCCCGAGCGCGCTCACCGCTCGTGCGGCCGAGCCGCCGGTCTCGTCGAACACCATGGCGTTCCCCACCTGATCCGGTAGTGGTCCGGAGCGTTCCGGACATCTTATGACGAGTGTTCGACGACCGGTTGGCCTGCGCAGCCCTGGGATCAGGTATTTACCGGCTCGGTCCGGCCAGCGGCTTGGTCGGGTGCGCAGCGCACGTCACGGCGGTGGCACACCCGTGTCACGCCTTCAGCAACGAGGGCCGTTCCTGAGCGGGGCAGCAGTGGAGTTATGAGGGAGGGTGACGATGCCCGTTTGTTCCGACGTCCAGAGTCGTGCCGATGCTCGGTGCTGGGAGAGCCTGACACCGGCCGAGCTCAGGGTCGTACGGCAGGTCAGCGAGGGTCTCACCAACAAGGACATCGCCCGCGCGCTGCACCTCTCCCGCTTCACCGTGGAGACTCACCTCAAGCACGTCTTCGCCAAGCTCGGCCTGTCCTCCCGGGCAGCGCTGGCCGCACACGCGGTACGGCGCGACATGACATGACGACTCGTGAGTGCGTTCCGGTGCGCTGGCACCGGGACGCACTCACGGGTGGGGATGGCGGGGGCGGGGTTGGCAGCGCGGGCAGGTGTAGGCGGAGCGGTTCATGAAGGACTCACGCCGGATCGCGGTCCCGCAGCGCGGGCAGGCCCGCCCACCCTGCCCGTAGGCGGCCAGCGAGCGGTCGAAGTAGCCGGAGGCGCCGTTGACGTTGACGTAGAGCGCGTCGAAGGAGGTGCCGCCTGCGGCCAGGGCCTCGGTCATCACCTCGGTGGCGGCGGCCAGCACGCTGCGGCCCTGCGCGCGGGTCAGCGTGGCGGTGGGCTTCGCCCAGTGCAGCCGAGCGCGCCAGAGCGCCTCGTCGGCGTAGATGTTCCCGATCCCGGACACCAGAGTCTGGTCCAGCAGCGCGCGTTTGAGTCCAGTGCGCCGCCTTCGTATCCCGGCGACCACAGCATCGAGATCGAAAGACGGGTCCATCGGATCCCGCGCGATATGAGCCACCGGAGCGGGCACGCCCGCCACCGCATCCTCCACTGACAGACCACCGAAGGTGCGCTGGTCGATGAAGCGGAGTTCAGGTCCGCCGTCGGCGAATCCGAGCCGTACCCGCAGGTGGGTCTCGGCGGGAGCATCCGGGGGCTGGATCCGCATCTGCCCGCTCATGCCCAGATGGGCCAGCAGGACCTCGCCGCAGGTACAGTCCGCATCGAGGTCGAGCCACACGTACTTCCCGCGGCGCCGGGCGGCCCAGATCGTCCGGCCGGCCAGCCGGGCGACGAAATCCAGTTCCCCGGCCACATGGCGACGCACCGAGCGGGGATGGCGCACCTCGGCAGCGGCCAGGGTCCGACCCACCACGTACTCGGCGAGGCCGAGCCGGACAACCTCCACCTCGGGTAATTCAGGCACAGCGCACTACCCGGGCGGGGCGGCGCTACCGCCGGCGAGTTCGGACAACGATCGCCACGCTGCCTCGGCGGCCCGTTGCTCGGCTTCCTTCTTGGTCCGGCCCTGCCCGCAGCCTCGATCCATCCCGGCGATCACCGCAGTCGCGGTGAACTCCTTGAGGTGGTCGGGCCCGTCCTCAGCTACCCGGTACTCGGGCACCCCGAGATCAGCGGCGGCGGTGAGTTCCTGCAGGCTGGTCTTCCAGTCCAGCCCCGCCCCGAGCAACGGCGCCTGCTGCAACAACGGTCCGAACAACCGGTGCACCAGGCCCCGAGCCACCTCGATGCCGTGCTGCAGGTACACCGCGCCGATCAGTGCCTCGGTGGTGTCGGCGAGGATGCTGGCCTTGTCCCGGCCTCCGGTGAGCTCCTCGCCCCGGCCCAGCCGCACGTACCGGCCCAGACCCAGCACCCGGGCCACCCCGGCCAACGCATGCATGTTCACCACACTGGCGCGCAGCTTGGCGAGCTGCCCCTCGGGCAGCTCGGGGTGGGTGCGGAACAGGTGGTCGGTGACGACCAGACCCAATACGGCGTCACCAAGAAACTCCAGACGCTCGTTGGGTTCGAGCCCACCGCTCTCGTAAGCGTAGGAGCGGTGGGTGAGCGCAAGCAGCAGCAGCTCGGCGTTGATCTCAACTCCGAGCGCAGTGAGCAGCGGGGTCGGATCTGATCCGTGACCCCGCGACGGCCGACCCCCCACGCCTACGTCGCGTCGTCCGGTCAGGCCGGCCGGACGACCGGACGACCGTCGTAGGTGCCGCAGTGCGGGCAGGCCACATGGGGTGGCTTGGGCTGCCGGCAGGCCCGGTTCGAGCACGCCGCGAGGGTGGGGGCGGTGGTCTTCCACTGGGCCCGCCGCGAGCGGGTGTTCGATCGCGACATCCTGCGCTTCGGGACGGCCACGTTACTCGTTCTCCTCTTGCTACTGCCGACGTTCGCCACCGCTGAATCGCTTCAGCGCGGCCCAGCGAGAATCCATCTTCTCATGGTGGTGCTGCGCACCGAGTTCGGCCCGCTTACCGCCGCACTCCGGGCACAGACCGGGGCAGTTGTCCCGGCACAGCGGTACCAGTGGCAGGGCCAGCAGCACCGCATCGCGCACCAGCGCCTCCAGGTCGACCCGATCATCGATCACCCGGCTGACCTCGTCGGGGTCCGTGCTGGCTTCGGTGGCCGTGTCGGGATAGGCGAACAGTTCGGTCAGCTTGACCTCCAGCCGGTCCGCCAGCGGGTCAAGGCACCGGGCGCACTCACCGACGACTGGCGCGGCTGCCGTGCCGGACACCAGCACCCCCTCCATGACCGACTCCAGACGCACATCCAGGACCAGCTGCTCGCCCTCGGGAATCCGGATCACGTCCAACCCGAGGTCGGCGGGTGCCGGGATCGTCCGCTGGTAGCAGCGCATCGCTCCAGGACGTCTGCCCAGTTCCCGAGTGTCGATCACCCAGGGAGAGGAGGGGTCGGGACGAGGGGGAACAGGATTGCGCGGCATGGCAGTACCCAGTGTAGGTGACGAGGTCAGTGACAGTGCGTAGACGGTCACCAGCCCAGCTCAGCTCCGGTACTCCCCAGCCCCGGCGGGCACCGGCCCGTTGCGGTGGGCGCGGCCACGTCCGACGGTGCGCAGGGTGCGGGTGAGCAGGTCCTCGAACTCGGCGAGTTTGCTGTCGACGTAGGTGTCGCATTCCGAACGTAACCGGCGCACGTCCATCGCTGCTTCCTCCTCGATCCGGGCGGCCTGGGCACGGGCGGCCTGCACCACCTCGATCTGCTCCACCAGCCGGGCCTGCTCGGCACGACCCTCGGCGACGGAACGTTCGTAGGCCGCTCTCCCAGCCGCGGTCATCCGCTCCGCCTCGGTTTCGGCGCGCCCGGTGAGTTGCTGGTACTCGTGGCGTCCGGCCGCCACCACATGCTCGGCTTCGGCTTGCGCGTCAGCCACCATCGACTCGGCGCGGGCCCTGGCCTCGGCGACCAGGCGCTGGGCTTCGGCGCGGGCCTCGGTCACGGTGCGCTCGGCTTCGGCGCGGGCCTGCTCGAGCTGGCAGTGCGCCTGCTGTTGCGCGGTGTCCACCAGCTCATCGCGCTGATCCAGCACGTCCTGAGCATCATCCAGCTCGGGCGGGATCGCCTCACGGATGTCGTCGAGCAAATCGAGCAGGTCCCCGCGGGGTACCACGCAGCTTGAGGTCATCGGCACCCCCCGCGCCTCCTCGACGGTGGTCACGAGCTCGTCGAGCGCCGCAAAGACTCGATACACCTGCCCCTCCTCATCGCCACTGGTCACGGTGCCCAGTTTGCTCCCTCCCACTGCCGAAATGCGGGAGCAGCAGGGTCCGGCGTGTCCTGAGCAGGAGTGGACGTCAGCGTTGCTCGGCCAGCCGGTTGATCAGGCGCTGATGCACCGTGGGCGGCAGCAGGTGACTGACGTCACCGCCGTAGGTGCCGACCTCCTTGACCAGCGAACTGGACAGGAAACTGTAGGTCGGGTTGCTCGGCATGAACATCGTGTCCACGCCGGAGAGCTGGTAGTTCATCTGGGCCATCTGCAACTCGTAGTCGAAGTCGCTGACCGCGCGCAACCCCTTGACGATCGTCCGGATCGCTTTGGAGCGGCAATAGTCCACGAGTAGTCCGTGCCAGGAGTCGATATGGACGTTGCGCAGGTGCTCGGTGATCTCTCCGAGCATCGCCATCCGTTCCTCGACCTCGAACATGCCGCGCTTGCTCTTGTTGATCAGGACGGCGACCACGACCTCGTCGAACTGGACCGCCGCCCGCTCAATGATGTCCAGGTGGCCGTTGGTCGCCGGGTCATAGGAGCCGGGACACACCGCACGCCTCATATCACCGAACCGTAATGCACCGCAGTGTCCCCGTACCGCCGCGTAGTGAGCGCCACCACACCATCAGGCCAGTTCGGCGGTACCCCCCTGGCGGCGCGTTCCACTACCAGCAGCGCGCCGGGCGCCAGCCAGGCGCCGCTGACCAGGGCATCGAGCACCCCGGTCAGCGCGGCGTCGTCCAGCGCGTAGGGCGGGTCGGCGAGCACCACGTCATAGGGCCGGCCGGGATCACCACGCAACACCACCGCAACGGGTACGACGCTCACCTGCACCGCGGTACCACCCGGCCCACCCAACCCGAGCGCCTCGACGTTGCGGCGCAACACAGCAGCCGCGCGCCGGTCAGATTCCACGAACCGGACATGCGCCGCCCCCCGGGACAGCGCCTCCAGCCCCAGCGCCCCGGACCCGGCATAGAGGTCAAGCACCCGGGCACCGTGCAGGTCACGACGCGCCTGTAGCGCACTGAACACCGCCTCCCGGACCCGCTCCGACGTCGGCCGGGTGCTGTGCGGCGGCACGGCAAGATGCCGCCCGCCGGCCACCCCCGCCACGATCCGCGTCACAGCTCCATGATGCCGTTTCAGTGGTCGCGCTCCCCGGCACCGCCAGCTGGATGCTCCCTGAGCCAGTGCCTGGTCACCTCGCGGCCGACGGCGCCCGGGAGGTGATCGCCTACGTCGACGCAGATGCCCCGTCTGACCGGCCGTCGTCGCCAACCCAACATCTTCCGTGTGGGCAACGTCGTGGCCATCGACCTGGAGCAACGACGCAAGCCGTCGCGAGAGGTTCTGGTCGATCAACAGCCTCAAGCTGGTTCCTGCAGCGGAACATAGATCTCCCGGTGCGCCAGCGCCGAGCGCCTGCTGGAGATCCCAGCTACACCGGCTCGACCGTGATGTGGCGGTAAGGGGCGCTGAGCCTGCCCAGGTCGTCCTCGTCGCCGGTGACGACGACACCACCGCCCGACTCCACTGCGAGAGCGATCACGTGCGCATCGACGATCATGGCCGAGCTCGCACCAGCGGCGGCCAGCACCCCACCCACAATCCGCGCGAGACGGCGGTCGGTATCTCGACTGTCGAGAGAACCGCGCTCGCGCGCCAGGCATGCGTCGACCAGCTGATTATGCCCGTGCCCGCGATAGAGCTCGGCGAGCACGAGCGACGGGACGAACGCGTCGCGCCCGAGCAGTCGCGCCCTGCGCAAAATCCGCCGGACCTTCTGCTTGCGGATCGAGTCCGGGCCCGCCAACGCGTTGAACGCCTCCGAGTCGAGGACCACGATCACGCGACGCCACCGAGAAGCCGATCCAAACGCGCGTCCGCGGCGGGATCGTCGGGCAACGGCCCATCCTGCTCGTCGAGCGCATCGAGCAGGGCGTCCAACCTCTCACCTCGCTGACGCCTTTCGAGTAGTTCCCAGCCAGCGTCGTTCAGCTGCGAGGAAACGTTCCCTGCCCGATCCAGGGCGATCACGAGCTCCTCGTCGATCGTGATCGTGATCTTCCGCTTGCTGGCCATAGATTCATCCTACCGAAGTACATCCTCTGGCTGGACTCCGGTCTCACCCGGGTTGGACCGGAGCAACGGATGCCGCTCACGGGGAGCGCAGCTCCAGGATGAGATCGCCGCCCTCGACCTGCTGGACGGTGTTGATCGCGAGGCGGGCCACGGTGCCGTCACGGGGGGCGGTGACAGCGGCCTCCATTTTCATCGCCTCGATGGTGGCCACCGGTTGCCCGGCGGACACGGTGTCGCCTTCGGCCACCTTCAGGGTGACCACCCCGGCGAACGGCGCGGGGATGTGCCCGCCGTCGGATCGATCGGCCTTCTCCGCGGCGGGGACCTCGGAGGCGACGGAGCGGTCCCGGATCTGCAGCGGTCGCAGCCGGCCGTTGAGCGTGCACATCACGGTCCGCATACCGCGCTCGTCGACGTCGCCGATCGCCTGGAGCTGGATGAGCAGCTGCACTCCCGGTTCGAGGTCCACGACGTGCTCCACACCGTGGCGCAGGCCGTAGAAGAAATCCTTGCTGAGCAGCACCGAGGTGTCGCCGTAGGAGGCGCGATGGGCCTCGAACTCCGCCGTGGGTCCGGCGAACAGCAGCCGGTTGAGGGTGCGCGCCCGGTCCTCCTGCAGGGCCTTGCGATCCTCTGCGGACAGTTCCGCGATCCCGCGCGGGGCGCTGCGGCCCTCCAGGGCCTTGCTGCGCAGCGGTTCGGGCCACCCGCCGGGGGGCTCACCCAGTTCGCCGTGCAGGAAGCCGATCACGGAGTCGGGGATGTCGAAGCGGGCCGGGTCGGCCTCGAAGTCCTTCGGCTCCACATTGGCGCCGACCAGGTGCAGGGCCAGATCACCGACCACCTTGGAGGACGGGGTCACCTTCACCAGCCGCCCGAGCATCCGGTCCGCGGCCGCGTAGGCGTCCTCGATCTGCTCGAACCTGTCCGCCAGCCCCAGGGCGACGGCCTGCTGGCGCAGGTTGGACAGCTGGCCGCCGGGAATCTCATGGTGATACACCCGCCCGGTGGGCGAGGCCAAGCCGGACTCGAAGGGCGCGTAGACCTTGCGCACCAGCTCCCAGTAGGGCTCCAGGTCACAGACCGCATGCAGGTCCAGCCCGGTGCTGCGGGGGGTGTGGTCGGTGGCCGCGACCAGCGCGGACAGTGCCGGCTGCGAGGTGGTTCCGGCCATGGAGGCGGCAGCGGCGTCCACCGCGTCCACCCCGGCGTCGATAGCGGCGAGCAAGGTGGCGAGCTGGCCGCCCGGGGTGTCGTGGGTGTGCAGGTGCACCGGTAGATCAAAACGACTCCGCAGCGTTCGCACCAAGGTCCGGGCGGCAGGCGGTCGCAGCAGGCCGGCCATGTCCTTGATGGCCAGCACATGTGCGCCGGCCTCGACGATCTGCTCGGCGAGGCGCAGGTAGTAGTCGAGGGTGTACAGCGTCTCCGCCGGGTCGCACAGGTCGGCCGTGTAGCACAGCGCCACCTCGGCGACGGCCTGGCCGGTCTCGCGCACCGCATCGATGGCCGGGCGCATCTGGGAGACGTCGTTGAGCGCGTCGAAGATCCGGAAGATGTCCAACCCGGTCTCGACGGCCTGCTCGACGAACGCGGCGGCCACCTCGGTGGGGTAGGGCGTGTAGCCGACGGTGTTGCGCCCGCGCAGCAACATCTGCAGGCACAGATTGGGCACCGCGGCACGCAGTGCGGCCAGCCGCTCCCACGGGTCCTCGGCGAGGAAGCGCAGGGCCACGTCGTAGGTCGCCCCGCCCCAGCACTCCAGCGACAGCAGCTGCGGGGTCATCCGCGCTACCTGCGGCGCCACGGCCACCAGGTCCTTGCTGCGCACGCGGGTCGCGAGCAGCGACTGGTGGGCGTCGCGAAACGTGGTGTCGGTGACGCCGATCTGGGCGCTGGATCGAAGCCAGCGGGCGAAACCCTCCGGGCCGAGCGCGCGCAGCTGCTGGCGGGAGCCGGCGGGGGGCTCGGCGTCCAGGTCGATCACCGGCAGCTTGGTGGCCGGGTCGGCCACCGCGGGGGGCTCACCGTACGGCCGGTTCACCGTCACGTCCGCCAGGTAGGTCAGCAGCCGGGTGCCGCGGTCCGCGGACTGCCGGGCGGTGAGCAGCTGCGGTCGCTGCTCGATGAAGGAGGTGGTGACCTTCCCGGCCTGGAAGTCCGGATCGTCGAGCAGGGCGAGCAGGAACCCGATGTTGGTGGCCACCCCGCGGATCCGGAACTCGGCGATCGCCCGCCGCGCCCGGCGCACCACGGTGGCGACGTCGCGGCCCCGGCACGTCACTTTGACCAGCAAGGAGTCGAAATGCGCGCTGATCTGCGCACCCGGGTAGATGGTGCCGCCGTCCAGCCGGACTCCCGCGCCGCTCGCCGAGCGGTACGCGGTCACCGTTCCAGTGTCCGGACGGAACTCGTTCGCCGGGTCCTCGGTGGTGATCCGGCACTGCAACGCGACGCCGCGGGGCACCACCGCCTCCTGGGACAACCCCAGGTCGGCCAGCGTCTCCCCGGCCGCGATCCGCAGCTGCGCGCTGACCAGATCGACATCGGTGATCTCCTCGGTCACCGTGTGCTCGACCTGGATCCGCGGGTTCATCTCGATGAAGACGTGGCGGCCCGCGCGGTCGACGAGGAACTCCACGGTGCCCGCGTTCACGTAACCGATGTGCCGCGCGAAGGCCACCGCGTCAGCGCAGATCCGCTCCCGCAGCTGCGGGTCCAGGTTCGGGGCGGGGGCGATCTCCACAACCTTCTGGTGCCGCCGCTGCACCGAGCAGTCCCGTTCGAACAGGTGGACCGTGGCGCCGGTGTGGTCGGAAAGGATCTGCACCTCGATGTGCCGGGGGTCGGTGACGGCCTGCTCCAGGAACACCGTCGGGTCCCCGAAGGCCGACTCAGCCTCCCGGGTGGCCGATTCAAGCTCCTCCCGCAGGCGGCCGGCTTCGGCGACCCGGCGCATCCCTCGCCCACCGCCACCGGCAACCGCCTTGACGAAGACCGGAAACCCGATCTCCGCAGCGGCGGCCACCAGCTCGTCGATGTCACAGGACGGCGCGCAGGACGCCAGCACCGGCACCCCGGCCGCGCGCGCCGCAGCCACCGCCCGCGACTTGTTCCCGGCCAGTGCCAGCACCGCGGGAGGGGGGCCGATGAAGGTGAGACCGGCCTGCGCGCAGGCCGAGGCCAGTTTCGGGTTCTCCGACAGAAATCCGTACCCGGGGTATACGGCATCGGCACCGGCACGCATCGCCGCTTGGACGATCTCCACCACCGAAAGGTAGGCCCGGACCGGGTGACCCCGTTCACCGATCTGGTAGGCCTCGTCGGCCTTGAGCCGGTGTTCGGAATTACGGTCCTCGTAGGGAAAGACCGCAACGGTCTGAGCGCCCAATTCGTAGGCGGCCCGAAAGGCGCGGATCGCGATCTCCCCGCGGTTGGCGACCAGGACCTTGCCGAACATGTGCCAGCTCCCTTCACCCGACCGGTTGGCCCGGGGACGCTCCGGTGCTTCCGCTGTGTGGGCGCGCCGTCTCAGGTGCCGGACTTGATGCCGGCGACGGCGAGGATCGGCGGACACTCGCTGGGCAAACGCCTGCTGCCCGCCGAACGTTCCGGAGCAGGGCAAGCCCCAGCGGCGGCGGCGGAACTGGGGTATCAAGGGAACTGGCACCCTGGAGAGGATCGAGGCCATGCGCGGCTCGCTGCACCACTACCGGCGCTACCACCGCCCGGTTCGGGGACCCTTCGGCCCGGCGCTCCTGGTGATCGGTGCAGTGCTGATCGGCGTCACCGTACTGGCCGGGATCGCGCTGGTGGTGCTCGTGATGGCCACCGTGGCCACGGTGGCCATCGTGTCGACCCGGCGCCGGAGCCGGCGGCTGGTGGCCGCGCAGCACGACCCGATGGTGGCCGGTGCACACCCACCCGGACCCGTTCCGTTGCAGCGGCTGTGGCACCAGCCACCGCCAACCCAGCCGCAGCCGGCTCAGGACTGGGCTGCCACCCGGGCCCGGTTCGCCCAGCTGCGCAGCGAGTACGGGCAGTTCGAGTGCGATCCGCTGGCAGTCCTGCGGCTGCCGGCGCTCACCGATGTCACCGTGGCGTCCACGGGCCGTTTCGTGGACGCCTTCGCCGAGGCTCAGGCGCTGGACACCGACGCGGAACCGCCGGCCGCCCACTGCGCCCGCTTCGCCACCGCAGTGGAGCAGGCGTGGCGTGCCTGGCACGCCGCCCGCGACGCGGCGGAACGTATCCGGCTGAGCAACATCCCGGCGCAGGAACGCGCCATCGTGCAGCGGGCGATCAAGCTGCTGACCATGGCGCGAGATTCTGGCCACGACGCGGAACGCACCGCGGCATATTCCCGGGCCCGCGCAGAACTGGCGAAGCTGGACCGCAGCGGCACCGTGCGGTTGCCACCCGCCGCCGCCGCTGCGCTGGCCACCGCAGCCCGCGGCCAGCTGCCTCCCGCCCCTGCCGTGAGCTGACCTTGGAAAAACGCCGGCTTCGAAAAACGCTGAAGAATTCGCTAGAAAATATGGTACGGCATGCGCCCACTGCGGACGCGGACAACGGAGCCTAATCGCGTTATGTCATACAGCGCGAAATCGGCCACAAGTCCGGCGGCAGTAGCCGGCGGCACAGCACTGGATGATCCGCCGGTGGCGATGTAGGCGACCGCCTGGTCCACCAGGCCGGCGGCGAGAAAGGGGCTGGCCAGCGAGAGGCTGCCGTCCAGCAGCAGTGAGCGCACCCCACCGGCGAGGAGCGAAACGAGCAGCCCCTCGGGCTCCTGCCGGGGATTGACCCTGGCAAAGCTGAATACTTCCGGCCGGTGGCCGCCCGGGCAGCCCTCGGTAAGCTCCCCGTCATCGGAAAGGACGGCATCGTGGACCAGCCGCAGACTGTGCGCGTCGACCGATGCCTCGCGGAACGGTGACCGCCCTGTGGTCGGCATCCCGTCCGGCAGACCGTCCGCGGGTACGGCATAGGACCAGGTGACAAAGGGGCGTGCCTGATGGAGCGCGGTCAGCCACGGATCGAGAACCAGCCTGGCCTCCCGGGAGAACACCTCGGTGACGACGTTCACCCCTGCATTCAGCAACCGGGCGATGCCGCCCTCGCCTCGGGGAGTGGCGTGCAGCAACGCCACCAGCACCCGGCGAATACCGGCGTCAATAATGGCCTGGTGGCACGGAGGGGTGCGGCCGTGATGGCTGCACGGTTCGAGAGTCACCACCACGGTGCCGCCGTCGGCCCGGTCGCCGGCCGCCCGCAGGGCCTGTACCTCGGCGTGCGCTTCGCCCTTGCGGACGTGGTAGCCCTCGCCGACCGCGCGGCCGTCGT
>Ga0187893_10009311_pt1 | contig 15131 bp, 14 predicted proteins | sample MA1701074metaG_FD_139574 | JGI IMG/M metagenome (GOLD analysis project Ga0187893, IMG submission 139574) | White microbial mat communities from a basaltic lava cave in the Kipuka Kanohina Cave System on the Island of Hawaii, USA - MA170107-4 metaG ... | reverse complement strand
CTTGCCAGACGGCCCTCCCCGGCGCTGCCTTGATCGACTCTCCAACCGATTGACCAAAATCCTCTCCGAGGCTCGCAAAATCAACCCCGCTGGATAACGGGCAGAGATTGGCCGGATAAACGCGCGTTGCTGAGATCTGGCCGAAGCGCCCTTTGACCAACATAGTTCCTGCCTGACGGCGTAGTGTTTGCCGATGTGGCCGAGACGGGCGGGTGTCCGGATTACCCGCCAGATGGCGACTACACGCGGATAATCTCTCGAACGCTGTTTCCAGCCAATGTTCGAGCGCCGATCCGCCCGGAGTTGGCAAGAACTGGGCGACTCATCCCGATACGACATTCGCCTCGCGCCCGATGGCTTGTCTGACGATGAATCCTGACCGCAGCAAAACACGAGCTCGCGGTTGCCAGCGCCGAACGACGGGTACACTGGTGGCGTCCCGTTAAGAAGGTTCTTACCACAGGCGACCTTTATTCTCTTCTCGTGGCAGTCCAGGCGGCATCGTCTTGACGCTGGCCGCTAAGTGTCAGGCGTCCCTTCGCGGAGTTGCGGTCAACCCAGCCGGCAAGGCTGGCGGTAACCCCGCCGGGATCAGTGCCCGGCAAGGCGCCGTGAAAGGCGATTTCCAAATACCCATTCCGCCAGGTTCCGGCAACCGGTACGTCCGTTCCAAGCAGACCTGACGCTGTTCCAGAGACGGTTGCGCCATCGCGATGGAGCTTGAGCGAACCGGAGAAGGGTCGTGGGATCCCATATTGGATATCCCACGTGCCGGTGGCGTCGCTGCCGTTCTGGACAGCTTCCGGTTTCGCGTGGGTGATGCGCACATTCGAGAAGTAGTTTTCCTGTTGCCCGGATGGCCACAACCCGACTCCGCCTGTGAGGTCCTCGCCTTTGAGCCCGTCCACCACCAGCACGGGCCTGGGGGCGCTGTTGACGTACAGTTTCGCCTGACGGCCCGCCACCTCGATCTTCATTCTGATCCAGGCCTCGGGCTCCAGGTCCGCGTAGGCCTCGTAGACCGACGGCCAGCGCCACCGCAGCTTGGACCAGTCAAAATCGGGCATCGACATATATTGAACCGAGTGGTTCCGTCGCACCTGATCGGATGAGAGGGAGTTGCCTGGACGAAGGTAAAAGAGCTCATAGTGATTGGCATCGGACCGGGTGCGGAACGCGACTCCGATGAAGCCTGGGGGCGTCGGGGACCCCGGAGGGGCAGTCCCTATGATTTTGGCCGCGACGTCCACCTCGATGGTTCCGTCCGCGAAGTCAACGCCGCGAAGGAAGGTGAAATGAGGAACTGGCGCCGGCGCAGGCCCCGCGGCCGGTATGGGGGGCGGAGCCGGCAACGTAATGCAACGGCCTTACGCCCTTTGTACTCGGCCGGTTCCACCTTTACATTGCGGGCATCCAGATCCTGTACGCCGGAGAGCGAGAACGTCTGTATCTTTGAGGCTTGCGCATGCATGCAAGAGCATGCGAGGGTCAGCGCCACGATTATTTCAGTGGCCTGGAAACACTTCTTTCGTAGTTTGCCACCGCTTGGTGTCATGATCTTGCCTTTCCCGCCGTCGATAGGTTCGCGGTCCGCCGTGGGTTCCTCCATCGAGATCTTTTCCAATGCTTGCTAGGGTCAATTCAAAAGTCCGGTACCAGTGCCCTTCCCTGCACACCTGTCGCCATCTCTACTCGATTGATAATCAGACGAAAATGAGCCGGCAGCCGTCCTTTTATGACACCACGGCGTCCGGTGGCGAACACCCACCGACGGCCTGCATAGGCAGAATCTGTCGCACTTGCCCGTATCTCGCCCGGCCATGAGAAGTGGCGACGCCGCTTGAATCCACTGTCACGGCGTAGTATTTGCCGATGTGGCCGAGACGGGCGTGTGTCCGATTACCCGCCAGATGCCGACCGCTCTTGTGGTTGCAAAATCCTGCGCAATGCCTTCCAGCGCGACATATCTCTCGTCATTCAGGTACGCGAATGACTTCGTCTGCCTTCACTCCTGAAGCTGCGCTTTGGCGTGGTCCCTCGCAAAGTGGCGACGCAATCCGTAAATGACAATCGTCCCGGTGACAAGGTATAAAGCACTGGTAAGCGCCATGAGCCGATCCACGCCAATCGTGCGCCGGGCCAGCCCGCCGAGAAATGGCGCGAATCCGCTCACGGGCGCGCCGATCAGATTCAGAACGCCCACTGCGGAGGCTCGGAGCGCCGGAGGCACGACATCGAATGCGGAGGGAGCCTGGTTCGCCGAAACGAAACCTTGGAAGAACCCACATGACATCGCGGCGACGCGCGTGGCCCCCAGCGTCGCGCTGCTCCCGAGCAGGTAGAGACAGGGCGCGGCGCCAAAGAACGCTACCGTCACAACCCAAAAGCGCGAAGCCTTGGTGCGATGGTAGAGCCGATCGGCGATGCCGCCCCCAACCAAGAGACCGGCGGCGGTTCCAATCTGTGGATAGATGCTTGCCTCGAAACCTGCTTGCGCCATTCCCAGGGAGAACTTGTCATACAGAAACGCCGGCAGCCAGGTGTAGATGAGATACAGCCCGAACGTCGCGATGGCTACGAATATGGTGACGATGCGTAACGTGGGAATCGCGAATAGCTTAAGAAAGCTACGAGGTTTGACGGGCTCCGCGCTGTGGGCGGCAGCAAAGCCCGGCGGAATGCGGCGAAAGAAGCGCGCGAGCGGCAACGCGAACAGCAGCCCGGCCGCACCAAGCAGCCAAAAGGATGCCCGCCAGTGCAGGTGCTCCCCGATCCAACCGCTTGCAGCTCCTCCGGCTGCGACTCCCACCATCTGACTCGTCGCGAAGATCGCGACCGCTTTGGATCGCGTCGCCGGCCCGTGCGCGTTGGCCATCAGTGCGAACGCCGCCGGCATGAACATAGATTCGGAAACGCCCAGCAAGGCGCGGCACACGAGCAGGAACGCTCCGGTGGGCGAGAGTCCGGACAGAATCGTAACTGTGCTCCAGACAGCGAGACTGCCAACAATCAATCGCGTTTTCGACCAACGGTCGCCGAGAATTCCGGCGACGGGCGAGCATAGTCCATACACCCAAAGGAACAGCCCGCCGGTGAGCCCAACAACCGCATCACTGTATCCGAACTCCTTCTGCAACGCGGGAAACAGCGTGTAGACGACCTGCCGATCCGCGTGGTTGAGGACGTAACAGACCCAAAGATAGGCGATCAGCGCCCACTCGGACTTCATATTCTGCGAGTTCGTGACAACGTTGTCCATCTTACCCGATGGAAATCCTCGAGCCGGTCAGTTCTCTCACGGGCTGTAGCGCGCCGAGCATGAGCCCGAGCTGGACTTGTATACTGATACGTTGGAACCTGCGGCTCATCGGCTGCATCTCACACTCAACCCGTTCCATCTCAGGGTTCTTCTTTCACCATGAATTCGATTCCTTTCTCCTATTTGCTCCTCGCTTCCATTGCCGTCGCCGCCACACCTGTGGACACCCAGGCGAACCGATTGATCGGGTCGATCCCCCTCCGGTTTGAGGCAAACACCGGGCAGTTCGACTCGAGTGTTCGTTTCTTCACGAGGTTTTCCGAACAACCAGTGTTTCTAACTCAAAGGGAAGCCGTGCTCCCGGTCGACGGCAGGTCACTACGGCTCAGGCCGCGCGGCGCGAACCGGAACCCGCGGGTTGAAGGTGTGGATCAACTGCGGGCCAAGAGCGCTTACATGATCGGCAACCAGCCATCGGAATGGAAAGGGAACGCGCCGCACTTTGGCGCCGTTTCCTATTCGCGGGTCTATCCTGGAATCGATCTCATCTTCCGGGGCTCAGGCCAGCGGCTCGAATATGACTTCGTAGTACATCCTGGCTCCAATCCCCGGACGATTCAGATCGAGCTTTCAGGCGCCGACCGCATCCGGATCGATGAATCCGGAACCTTGATCATTCAAATGGGCAAGACCGAGCTTCGCCAGCCCAAACCTTTTGTTTACCAAAAGGACTCGTTCAGCCGCCCGGTGCAGGTCGCGGGTGGCTATCGAATGCTGGGAAGGAACATCGTCGGGTTCAGGCTTGGAGATTACGATCTCAGCCGAACCTTGATCATCGATCCCGTGATCATCCAGGGAACCTATTTGGGTGGTGGTAGCACCGATGTCGCCAAAGCCGTCACCGTGGATGCAAACGGGCTCGTATGGGTCACCGGCTACACGACCTCTCCCAACTTCCCATTGGCGGGCGGGCCGTTTCGCGAGGAACGCCGAGGAGGAAGGGACGTATTTGTCGCCGTGTTCGATCCGTCGAAGACAGGAGACGAATCGCTCATTTATACAACCTATCTGGGTGGATCGGACGATGACGAGCCAAACGCAATTCACGTGGATAGTAACGGAACCGCCTATGTCGCCGGCTACACGGCGTCGGCCGACTACCCGATCCGCAACGCCTATCAGGATACGAATGCCGGCGAGCGCGACATGTTTGTGTCGCAAATCAATTTGATCGAACGCGGCGATCCGTCGCTTTGGTATTCAACCTACATTGGCGGTCCCCAAAGTGATTTTGCCAGGGCCGTCACGGTCCAGTCGGGCCGTATTTACGTGGCCGGATACACCGAATCGGACAATTTCCCGATCATCGGCAGCACATTGCAGGGGTCGCGACGCGGGGGATATGACGCCGTTTTCGTGCAACTGGATCCCGGGCGTGCCGGAACCCAAACCGGAATCTATTCCACCTACCTAGGCGCAGCAAGCACCGACGTCGCCACCGGCATCGCCGTGGATTCCCTTGGACGCGTTTACTTGAGCGGCTACAGCATGTCCGATGAATTCCCACTGGGCGACGCTCCCTATCAACCCGTCCATCGCGGCCGCGGTGATCTCTTCCTAACCCGGCTTGACCTGTCCCGGCCCGGTCTTGATGCTTTGGACTATTCGACTTTCCTGGGCGGCACGGACCTCGATCAAACCACCGCGATGACGATGGATTCCGCGGGTCGCCTGTATCTGATCGGCACGACTTTTTCGCAGGACTTCCCACTCACTCCTAACAACTTTCAGGTTCGGCAAGGCGGCGCGTCGGATGTGTTCGTGGTTCGATTCGATTTCTCGCAGCCTCGCGGACAGGAGCTGACCTACTCAACCTATCTGGGCGGAAGCGCCACGGACGTGGGCTATGGCGTGTCAGTCGATCGAACCGGCCGGATTCAGGTGGCGGGTTACACGTTCTCCGCGGATTTCCCCGTGAAAGGGAACGGTTTTCAGAACACCCCGGCGGGAGGATTTGATGCTTTTGTGGCTTGGCTCGATCCGGCGGCACAGGGACTTGAATCGCTCGCTTGTTCTACCTATTTGGGTGGGGAAGGAAACGAAGTCGTTTATGGAGTTGCGGCGGATGCCGCCGGGAACGTGTTCGTTGCTGGGTCGACTACTTCAACCGGCCTTGGAATCCCTGAAAACGCCGTCCAAGCTTCGCAGCAGGGTTATCTGGACGGCTTCCTGGCACGGGTCACGGCATGCCCGGCGAGGTCGCAATAAGGGAGATTAAAATTCTTTAAGTCCTGTAACCCCAGTAGTACTCTCCTCGCCTACCTATCATCCCCGTTACGACAGCGGGCGCCCTCACCCCTCATCACCCAAACAGGCGCCCGCTCTTCCTTCTCTTCAGCGACGAGCTGTTGTGCCCTTTTGGCGCTCGTATCTCCCCCATGCATGATACCCTGATAGAAAAATGAGTCTTCCGGACATTTTTCTTGGCCTGGGCCAAGACAGCCTGGGACAATTGTTGCGATCCGTCTCGCTCGGGAAGCTGCGCACGTTTCAATTGTTTGACCGTATCAAGACACGCCTGCATCTGGGGAAATTGAACCAGGAAAATCTGCGAAAAGCCGCCCCGCGTCTCTGGACACGCCTCGAAGCCCAGGAAGAGGATCTGGCGACGGATCTGTCTCAGGCTTTGCTGGTTTCCCATCTGGACATGATCGTCGCGGTACTGAATTATCTGGGCGTTCCCCACAACGACGGGTTTTTCGAGAAAGATGCCAATGTCTCCTCGCACCTCACCGACGGCTGGCAACTAAGAGCTTTCGAGCAGTTTCGCGAGGCATACCCGGCGCCTGTTCTAATTTTCTACCTGAATCATCTGGCTCATGAAGTGAACGCGGAATCTCCCCTGTTTCAGCCGGCGAGCGCGGAATGATGGCGGATCAACTGGAGTCGCTCCGGTCCTTGGCGCTCGAGCGAATCCGGAATGCGGGATCACTTGAGGATCTCGAGCCTGTGCGGATCGAAGTACTGGGACGGAAGGGCGCTCTGGCCGAAATCAGCAAGGGAATGACGAAGCTTGCACCGGAAGACAAGGCCCGGGTGGGTAAGCTGCTCAACGCCACCAAGACAGCCGTGGAATCCGCGATCGAGGAGCGAAAGTCGGAGTTTGAAAGGACGGCACTCGACGCAAGGCTCGAGTCTGAGTGGGTGGATCTTACTTTGCCCACACCCGGGGTACGTCCCGGGAGCCTGCACCCAGTCACGATACTCCAGAAAGAAATCGAGGACCTATTCGTCTCCCTGGGGTTCACGGTGCTGAGTGGGCCGGAGGTGGAGACGGAGCACAACAACTTCGACGCCCTCAACATTCCCAGTGACCATCCCGCGCGCGACATGCAGGACACATTCTGGCTCGAGGGCGGAAATCTGTTGCGGACACACACGTCCCCAGTGCAGGTGCGGGGAATGTTGCGTCTGGGTCCACCGTTGAGGATGATCGCTCCTGGCAGAGTCTTTCGCAATGAAGAAGTGGATGCCAGCCACGAGCATACGTTCTATCAGCTCGAGGGGATGATGGTGGATCGCGAAGTGTCCGTAGCACACCTCATCTATTTCATGAAGACTCTGCTACAACATATTTTTCAAAAGGATGTTACTGTCCGGCTGAGACCTGGATATTTCCCTTTCGTCGAGCCTGGATTCGAGCTGGATATTCGCTGTCTGCTGTGCGAAGGCGCCGGTTGCTCTGTTTGCAAGCAGAGCGGCTGGGTGGAGTTGATGCCCTGTGGCTTGGTCCACCCGAACGTCCTGCGGATGGCTCGGATCGATCCAGAGGAATGGAACGGCTTCGCGTTCGGGCTGGGGCTAACGCGCCTGGCGATGATGCGGTATGGGATCGACGACATTCGACTGCTACAGAGTGGGGATCTCCGTTTTTTACAACAGTTTTAAAGTGGCGAAATGAAGTTTTCCATCAACTGGATTTCGGAACTGACGGGTCCTCTCGGCATCGCTGGGAAAGAACTCGGCAACCTGATTACGGTGCGTACCGCCGAGGTGGAAGGACTGCAATGGGTCGAGAAGCCAGTTGGGGATTGGATTCTCGAGATCGACAACAAGTCGTTGACGCACCGGCCGGATCTATGGGGGCATCACGGGATGGCGCGGGAGGTGGCGGCCATCCTCGGCAATCAGTTGAAAGATCTCGTGGATCTCTCACTGCTTCCAGAGCTGGGCAATCTGGTTTCGGTAGAGATCGAGGATTACGCTCTATGCCCGCGGTATTCCGCCCTGGTGTTTGAAAACGTAACCGTGGGGCCGAGTCCGTTGTGGTTACAGCATCGGCTCGAGGCCGTTGGGCTGAATCCGATCAATAACATCGTGGATGTGACGAATTATGTGATGGCGGAGATCGCCCAGCCGATGCATGCGTTCGATCAGGAAACACTCAACGGAAATGTCATCTATGTGCGACGCGGGAGGCCGGGAGAACAGACTACAGCCTTGAATCAGGAAGCGTACGAGGTGGATCAAAATACCTTGCTGATCGCGGACGCGAGCGGTCCGATTGCAATTGCCGGTGTGATCGGCGGGTTGAATACCAGTGTCACGGCAAAGACCACGCGGCTTGTTCTCGAGAGCGCGAACTTCCACCCGGGACAAGTGCGGAGGACGGCTGCGCGGCTGAAGTGCCGAACCGACGCGTCCATGCGGTTTGAGAAGTCGCAGGATCCACACAATACCCTGCGGGGACTCGCTCGAGCTCTGAAGCTATTGTGTGAGGTTTCACCTGGTATCCAATTGAAAGAAGGATTAATAGATAACTGGGGGCCATTCAAGAATCCCCCGGAAATCGATCTTCCACTGGACTGGCTTCAGCGGAAGCTGGGGCGGTCCGTGGAGGCGGACAAAGTTCGGCGCATTCTCGAGTCGTTGCAATTTCAGGTTGACGCGATCCCCGGAGGGTTCCACGTGAAAGTGCCGTCCTGGCGTGCGACGAGGGATATCGCGATCAAAGATGACCTGGTCGAAGAAGTGGGACGGATGATGGGGTATGACGCGATCACGCCCACGAGTCCACTGGCGCCTGCGACACCGAGTCCCGAAAGGGACAAGCTCCACCAACTCCGGGTGCAGTGCGCGGCGCAGGGGTTCACGGAGGTTTACAACTATTCGTTTGTGAACGAGGACCAGGTGCTCGAGTTGGGACTCAATCCCGGTGAAAACATTCGCGTGCTAAATCCGATTGCGTCGGATCAGCGACTTCTGCGAACGACTTTGTTATGCGGAATCTTGAAAAATGTTCGCGAGAACTGCCGCCATCTGGATTCGTTCAAGTTGTTCGAGATCGGGAGCGAGATCCGGCGGCATACAGAGGGGAAGACGCCGGCGCAAGAGGATCCCCATCTGATTGCTTGTGTATTTTCGAGGGACGGCGAGGGGCAAGACGATAGCGCTACCCAATTGCAGGAGGCCAAGCGGCTGGCTGAGTGCCTGTTGACTGGAGCGCGAGTTCGAGCCGTGGCAGCCCTGCCCTTCGAGCATCCCTTCCGGTCGTATGAATTGGTATGGAAGGGTAAGGTGGCCGGGCGCGTCAGTGAGCTCCATCCGCGGCTGGTGGAGGGGCGAGCCGCCATCCTCGATTTGAATCTTGCGCGGATTCAGGAGGCGGGAACACCGGAGAAGAAGTACTCGCCCTTGCGGCGGTTTCCGACTTCCGCGTTCGACTTATCCATCGTAGTTCCGATGCGAACCTATGGGGGGGACATAGAGCAGATGCTTCAGGGGCCAGGGCGTCAGGTGGAATTCGTGCGGCAGTTTGTGGGGACACCGCTGCCGACGGACCGCAAGAGCGTAACGTTTCGAGTGACCGTTGGGGCCGAAGATCATACGCTATCGGCGGAGGAGATCCAGACGACACGGGAAGGTCTCATCGAGCGGGTAAGGGGAGCAGGGTTCGAGTTACGAGGTAATACGCCATACGGCGAAGTTTCGCCAACGTCAGAAAATTGACTATCTCCTCGCGTTTAAACAATTGAAAATGAAGGGCCTATGATTGGAGCTGAGGTTGCAGATTGAGACGGCGAATGCTAGACCGGAATGCACAGGAGACCAGGGTTGTTCCACCAGTCACCTCTCGCCTCTCACCCGCTCAACTTGACGTTCCACCATTTGGTCCATTCCTTCAATCCCCTCCCAACCAGTTTCCTGTGCCTTCCTGTCCTGTATTCAATCCCGCGAAGGTCCTGCTCTAAAGATTCGCCTCCACCTATCCGATCTAACACCTAATCGTCCAGAGCCATGAACCAAGAATACCTTCCCATCGAACAGGAGTTTGAATTCCGTTTAAGCTTGTTGCGGCTGATGGCGGTTCCGCACGATGTGCCCGCACAGGAGATAGATCGGGAGTCCCGTCAAATGGAAGAGTTCGCCGTAATGGTCCGCAAGGCGCGAGAGTAGGCCCCAAACGGTGGGAGTCCAGCCAAGCTCCGCTTCAACAAGGGCAAAGTGGTTTCCGAATTAGGGCAGTCACAAGCGTTATAATCCCCTCAGATGGATCGCTTCCGGCTCTCTTGCGGTCGCGGCTCTATAACTCACGCCGTTGGCGTCCTGTTGCTGCTTTCCGGCTCGTCCCTGCTCCTGTTCGCGAACGATCTCACCTGGCTCGATGTCCCCTTCGTCCGCCAGATTCGCGCCGGCTGCGGCTCCGCCGCGATCGCCATGGTGATGCAATATTGGGCCCGGAACGATCCGAATCTGGACGCCGCAGCCGCAGCCGCCGAACGCATCGATCGAGCCCTGCCCGCTTCGTCCAAAGGAATCGCCGGGAAGGAACTCCGGCGCTATCTCGAAGCGAATGGCTTCTCTGTTTTCATCTTCAACGGAGAGCTCAGCGATTTGCGCCACCATGCAGCCAAGGGCCGGCCCACTGTTGTCTGCCTGGGCCTCAAGGGACCGCGAGCGCCACTGCACTATGCCGTCGTGGCGGGAGCCGGCGAAGATGCGGTTCTCCTGAATGATCCAGCGCGCGGTAAGCTCGTTCGCGAGGACAAGGAATCCTTCCTGCGTTCCTGGAAAGTGACGGGGAACTGGGCATTACTCGCGGTCCCCCGCCAGACTCCGTGACGGCGCCGGGGGCGTACGTCCTCCTTTTATGTTTTGTCTGCTTTGGCCCCGAGCCTGTTTCAGCCTTGGAGGAAATTGCAGCTCAGGTGCGCTCTCTCTATGAACGCGGCGACTATGCCGAGTCCATCCGCCTGGCCGAAACCGCGACCGAACCAACGCCCGACCTCATTTTCTATCATGGCCTTGCTCTCTCGCGCCTCGAGCGCTTTGAGGAGGCGCACGCCACGTTCCAGATCGGTCGTCTCCGCTACCCTCAGGACAAGCGATTTCCGATCGATCTGGCCGGAGTCGCCTATCGGCGGAAGCACATCCCGGCGGCGAAATCCTACCTGCGGCAAGCGTTGCGGCTGGATCCCTTGGATAGCTACGTCAACGACTTCCTCGGCTCGCTCTATCTGCTTGAGGGCAACACCGCGGCCGCGCTCAAATTTTGGAACCGGATCGATAAGCCGCTCATTCAGGATGTGGTTCTAGCTCCACCACCCGAGATCCACCCGGTCTTGCGGGAACGCGCGATCACAATTTCGGGTGGGCAGGTATTCACTCTCTCGCGCCTGCGCACCACAGAGACAAATCTGGATCGCCTCGCCATCTTTCCCTGGCGGCGCTTCGAGTTGGCGCCCCGGCAGGATCAGCGATTCGATCTCACGCTCCGATTAGGCTCGAGGTCACCGCTTCTACACGGATGGTACTGGCAGCTACTCTCAATCGCACGTGGTCTTCCCTATCGTGCCATTCACTTCGACCTCTCCAACCTGGCGCATCGATCCATCAACTTTACGTCCCTTTGGCGTTGGGATCCTAGCAAGCGCCGGATAGGCGTGGAGCTTGCCGGCGCGATCCGGCTCAACCCGCAATATCGTTATCGGCTTGTCTTAGACGCCAGAGATGAGATCTGGGACGTGAGCCGGACTTATCGGGGACCGGGCGAGGAGCTGGATGGGCTGAAAGCGCGCAAGGTGGAGTCCGGCGGGGACCTCGTCATTGCCATCCACGAGAAGGCCGAATGGACCACGGGCCTGCGGATCGCACGGCGGCGATTCCAGAACAACAATGACGATTCGGTCTTCACCGGGGGGTGGTCATTCGAACAGCGAAACCAATTCACATACCGCTGGCTTGATTTTCCCGAGCGCAGGATCCACGGCGATTCCATGGTGACGTTGCGCACCGGCCGTTTCTCTACCGCGGAGTCATCTCGCTTCGCGATTCTCGAAGGCGATCTATCCTGCGCGTGGGCTCCCGGAGCGAAGGGAGACACGTGGCAGGTAAAGGCACGTGCGCGGACCGGAACCACCTTCGGAGCCGCTCCATTCGACGAATACTTCCAGCTCGGCATGGAACGGGACAACGAACTGTGGCTTCGCGGGCACGCGGGCACGCGGAATGGTCGAAAAGGAAATGCGCCGCTAGGCGCCAGCTACATGCTGCTCCAAGCTGAGTTTGACCGTACCATTCTGCAATTCCCGTTTGTTCGCTGGAAAGCCGGTCCATTCTTCGATGCGGGATGGATCGCGGGACCTTCCAACCGTTTTGGCTCACACGGATGGCTGCCGGATACAGGGGTTCAGACCAAGGTAATCGTAGCCGGGGGTGTTACCTGGTCCGTCGTCTACGGTCGCGATCTCCGCGGCGGACGAGGCGTTTTCTATACAGCAGTATCCCGGTAAACCGCTCAGTCCCTGGTGGCTGCGACGACGATGAGAATGACCACGACGAGTCCGATCAGCGCCAGCAACCCGACGATAAACCCTCCCTCGACATCCCGCTCCGCTATCCGCGCCCGATCGGCAAGACGAGACAGTTCTTGATCGTTCAACCCCGCGATTACAGTCTGGACGCGCGCCTTAGTCACGTGAGCCTTCGCCAGTGCTGATTCCGCTGCGGGCAGGGAGAGGACACGCCCGATGTCTTCCAGATTCTTTGCACGCGTGTTGTGTGCCGAAGTCATTTCCTGCCGCAGCTCGGACAGACTGACAACGTGGGGCTCAGCCGCCACGGCTTGTTGAGGGGTCGTGGCGTACGAGAACACCGCGAGCACCGTGATCAATGCTAACGACTGCTGTGGACAAAGCTTCATATCGCCTCCGATTTCTTTTTTCTTTATTCCAACCTCTGCATCCCTATCACCGGTTGATCACATGCTACCAGCCTGGGTGATCGACAGCAAGTCTCTAGAGCTATATGTGTCTCCCCATGGTGGATGCGTTTCGAACTCTCGCCTTGTATAATCAGCAACTTCGGTGAGTCGAACGGCGGGTCATCGGCCTTGGTCGCTCTTCCAAGAAGAGTCGGACGACGTCAGTTAGAGCGCCCAGCACAGGGAGGTAGACCAGTCTATCGAACAAGGCGTCTGTCGGATTGCCGCGAGGCGTTCAGCAACGACCGAGGCTGAGCCCGCATTGACACCTCGCGGAGGCGGACCGTACCATCAAGGTCATGGACCCTACGTCGGAAACGTATCGCTACATCGTCCGCTCAGCCGGCGTGCGGAGTGGCAACGCGATCATTGAGGGCACTCGAATCGGTGTTCACGACGTCATTGGCTTGCTTCAGAATGGCGAGACCATAGAAACGGTGACGGCGAACTGTTTTCCCCAACTCACGCGCTCGCAGGTTTATGAGTGTCTTGCCTATTATGAGGATCACCGCGGCGAGATCGATTTGCTGGTCGCCCGGCAAATGGCCTCGGAGTGAAAGTTCCTGCTCGACCATGATGTGCCCGAGGACCTGAGCTATCTGCTGGAACAACTTGGTCACGATGTGACACTGTTGCGCAAAGTCTTCGCGACTGATGCGTCCGATGAGGCGGTCCTTCGATTCGCGCACGAAAGCGGGTGTGTACTCTTGACCTGCAACCGAAACGATTTTCTCGAACTCGCAACCGGGCTCTCTCATAGCGGGATCATAATCGTGATCAGGCGCCGGACGCGAGCGGCCGAGAGGGCGGCGCTGTTTCGACTGTTCGAGCGTGCTGGCGAGATCGGTATTCAAAACAACATCAACTTCGCGTAGTGGGCGACCGCACCGGATCGGCATGTGTTTCCCGCCGAGTCAGTTTTACGGTCACACTGCCGGACACTTGGCGAACCCAGAAGGGTGTGCGAGAGACGGTCCATCCAATTGACCACCACTGGTCCAATTCGTGTCGATGAATGGGAGCGCGGAGCCGAGCGAGGGAGGGCGGTTTAGTGTAGCTCCGGAGATCCCGTCGTCATTGAACTGACCCACTACCGATTCTTCAAACCCAGCGAGGAGTCTTTACGGCAAGGCAAAGGCGACCAAAGAAGAGGAGCAAGCATATGCCGATCCAGTCTAGACCAGCAGCACCCAGCGCTGACCAGATCGCTGACATGGCGTCTCGCGGCGAGGATATTTCCAGGTTTTCACGAATCGATTCACGCTGGTGAGTCCCGTCCGAAGGCAGAGTGTGACGACCCAGGTTGGATCCGTGCAGTCTCCACTCCGGGAAATCGGAGACTTGGAAGCGATCCACTTGGACGTGTAAGTCGCCGACGCGCGGATTGAGAGGGAATGATGGTCCCCGGAAGCAAAGGAATCGTCGGGCGTTAAACGATCAAGTGAACTGCGGATTCGCTGAATGTCTGTTTCCGGTATGGAGGATTTCCACCATGCGCAATGCGACGGTGTGCCGGCGAGGGGTATCATCGGTGCATGTTTCGCTTGCTCTTCTACACCATGCTGGTCGCCGTAGCCCAGTTTGGCCAAGAGCCGGCGCTTGTGTTCACGCGGCCATCCAAATACACTCTTCCGGCGGAATCCACCTATCCAGGTGTCGAGTGGAAGAGAGTGGCGAGCCCGGAGTCCGTGGGCTATTCGAGTGCGCGGCTCGACGTTCTCCGTGCCTGGCTGAAGACGCATGACACAACCGGCATGATGGTGGTTGTTGGCGGGCGTGTCCTCTTCGAATACGGCAACGTCGTGGAAACCAGCAAAATCGCCTCGGTGCGCAAGAGTGTGCTGGGCATGCTGTTCGGCAAGTATATCGCAAAAGACCCGAGGGTGCTGCACGCCACCGTGAAAGATCTGGGGCTCCAAGACCTAGAACCTTTCGAGAAGATAGAGGAGCGAGCCACGCTACAGGATTTGCTCATGGCACGCTCCGGCATCTACTTCCGAGACGCCGACGGCGAGAGTCCGCGTAAAGGGAGCCTCGCGCCAGGCACACAGTTTGCCTACAACAACTGGGACTTCAATGCGGCGGGCACGGCGTTCGAAAAATTAGCAGGTAAGGGAATTTATGAAGCGCTGGAGACGGACCTGGCTCGCCCGATAGGCATGCAGGACTACGACGTTGCCAAGCAAAAGAAGATCCAGGTGATGCCCCAAAAGAAGCTCTCCGTGCACCCCGAGTATGCAATGTATCTCTCTACGCGCGACATGGCGCGCCTGGGATATCTGATGGCGCGATTGGGGCAATGGAAGGGAGCTACGGTGCTGCCCCAGAATTGGGTGGAGTATCTGACCACGCTGTACACACCCGCATCCGAAGTGTGGCCCCAGCCGCTCCAACGCGAACTTGGCGGCACAGTCTCAAGGTGGGGCTACGGCGCGATGTGGTGGGTGTGGGATGCGCCGATCGGGACCACCTCTGCAAACTGGACCGCGTTCACCGGCTCCTACGCAGCGCTTGGAGCGGATGGGCAATATATTACGGTCATTCCGAGCTATGACCTCGTGGTGGCGCACAAGAACGCCAACATCGATCAGGAGCCGAATCGGAACGTGG
>Ga0187893_10009309_pt1 | contig 15132 bp, 12 predicted proteins | sample MA1701074metaG_FD_139574 | JGI IMG/M metagenome (GOLD analysis project Ga0187893, IMG submission 139574) | White microbial mat communities from a basaltic lava cave in the Kipuka Kanohina Cave System on the Island of Hawaii, USA - MA170107-4 metaG ... | reverse complement strand
TGATGAGCGCCGCCTTGGCGGCGGCGTAGGCCGGCGGCGCGCCCGCCTCGAGGCCCGAAATCGACGAAACGTGGACGATGCTGCCGCCGCCACCCTCTTTCATCCACGGCACCACCGTCCAGCTCGCACGGACGGCCGCCATCACGTCCACGTCGAAGCTCACGTGAATCCCCTCCGTTCCGCGGCTCGCGATCTCGATCGCCTCCCGGGAGACTTCGTAGATCCCGCGGCGATCGATCTCCTCCATGGTGAAGACCCGGAGACCGATCTCGGCGATGACTTTCTTCTCCGTCGCGTCGATGCTGCGGGCGCCGAGGAGCGAGCAACAGGCCGGATCGAGCTTGGACTCTCGCGGAGCGAAGCCTCCGATGCGGACCAGCTCGTCCGCTCCGCGGCCGAAGACAACCGCCTGCGGCATGCCGTGGATGTTGCCCGAGGGAGAGGTCTCGGGAGTGTTGGCGTCGCCGTGGGCGTCGAGCCAGATCATCCCGAGCTTTTTCTTCTCGCGGCGGAAGTGGGAGGCAAGTCCCGAGACGGTCCCGATGGCGACCGAGTGATCGCCTCCGAGAACGAGTGGCGTCTCCCCCGCCCCGATGCTCTTCGAGACCCGGCGGGCGAGATCTTCCATGACCGCCGCGATCTCCGGGAGGTAGCGGAGCCTCGGGTCGGCAACGTCGAGGGCCTCGGGGTCGTCGGAATCGAGGTTGCCCTCGTCGATGACCTCGTACTCCAGGTCCCGAAGGCGTTGGCGGATTCCGGCTTTTCGCATCGCGGAAGGCCCCATATCGACGCCGCGGCGGCCCGCGCCGAGGTCCATCCGAACACCGATCATCCGTACGATATCCACGGAGGAAGTCTACCACGCCACCTGTGCTATTCTGGCGTCTCCGACGCGATGGTGAGCTTCAAGCTTTTTCCCGCGCTCCTGATCCCCCTCGCGCTCTCGCGACTCGCCCCGTCCTGCGTCGATCTCTCCCATCCGGGCCCCACGAGCCTGACCGATCGGGAGTTCTCCGAGCTCATCCATCACATCTCCGAAAAGGGCGGCTACTTCTGGAGCAACAACTACATCTCGAACGAGACGTCCTACCTCCACGTCCTCGACGATCTCGCGAAGCTCGAAGTCAAGGGCGGGGTCTACATCGGTGTCGGGCCGAATCAGAACTTCACCTACATCGCCGCCATCCGACCCGACCTCGCGTTCATCGTGGACATCCGCCGGCAGAACCTCATCGAGCACCTCCTGTTCAAAGCGCTGATGGAGAAATCGGAGAGTCGAGAGGACTACCTCTCCCGGCTGCTCGGTCGTCCCCTCGCAACTCCTCTTCCCCGATCGGCGTCCCTTCCCGACGTCGTTGCCGCCCTCGAAGCCGCGCCTCCGGACGAAAGTTACTTCCGGGAGCAGCTATCGCTGGCCGAGAAAGACCTTCGAGAAACCGCCGACCTCGCGCTGACCGAGGTGGACTTTCAGGAGCTCCGGCAGATTCATGACGAGTTCTTCAAGCAGGGCTTCGAGATCAAGTACGACAGCTGGCGCTCGTTCTTCTTCCCCTCGTTCAAGGAGTTCCTCCTCGAGACAGACCTCAACGGCCGCCATCGGAACTGGCTCGCTTCCGCCTCCGACTTCGAGTACGTGCGCGAGATGGAGCGCGCAAACCGCATCGTCCCCCTGGTCGGCGACTTCGCGGGAGAGCAGGCGTTGAGACGGCTCGGCCGCGCCCTCGACGCGAGAGGCGCTACGGTCTCCGCGTTCTACCTGTCGAACGTGGAGTTCTACCTCTTCCGGCAGCGCAAATGGCCCGAGTTCGTGGAGAACGTGCGCGAGCTTCCGACCGACGAGCGCAGCGTGTTCATCCGGGCCTACGCCAACCTCCACCGGCCGCATCCCCGGATGGTCGACGACCACATTACGGTGACCCTGGTGCAGAATATCCACGCGTTCCTCCGAAACGCGCGCGCGGGGCGCTACCACAGCCTCTGGGACGTCGTCACCGTCGAGGACGATTTTTGAGATTGTTCTCGACGAAGGCCGGCGCCAACTCGGTGAGGAACGGCGACGTTTCCACCGGGACCACGAGCTCGAGCTGAAGGAGCCCCTCCCCACTCGCGGTGAAGGCACCGGAGACCGCGTAGCCCACCCCCAGGTAGTTCACGACGTAGGCGTAGGAGGAGTTCCCCTGCCTTCCCCCGCACGCCCGAGCGGCGGCAGACGGATCGAGATCTCCGCCCCACCACCCCGCCCGAAGCGATATCCGGAAGTCCCCGGGGGGCGACGCCGCGATCCCGGAATCGACGATGGGAAGCGCGCGACACGGGAAGGGCGCCGACGCCTCCAGGCTCCAGCCACGGGGGAGAAAGACCGCTGGAGCGGAAGGCGCCGTGAGAGCGACTCCCTCCCACTCGAGACTCCCGGCGTCGATGGGCTTTTCGATGGGAGCGCCCAGAAGCGATTCGGCCCTCGCGCTCCGAAGCGACTCCTGGAGCACGGAGCGATTGAAGGCGACGGCCTCCGCGGGCCCCACGTACCGCAGGACCACTTTCTCCGCGCCGTTCTCGAAGAGCGCGTACTCGATCTTCGCCTCTCCGTCCTCTTCCCCGTTCTGACCGGTGGCGCTTCCGACGACGACTCGCCCTCCCGAAAGGGCCTGGGACTTCCTCGTTCCCGTGGCGCGGAACGCTCCGAACGTTTCCCCCGCGAGAAGGGTTTCCTCGAGCTTCGACAGATCCCAGGGTGTCGCCACGCGATCGGAGGCGAGCGTGACCGAGGAAGGCGACGGGCCTCCGGATACTCTCAGCCTCGAAGGGGAGCGGTCCTCGATCGAGTCCGGAAGGCGGAGGACGATGCCCTTGCCCTCGAGAGCCTCCTCGCCCCGTAGACGCATCCGCTCGGCGGAAACGAGGTTCCCGTAGCCGTTCGCGTCGAGAAAATCCTTGACGGCGTTCACGGGGATGGCGAAGCCGATGCCATCGCCCTTCTTGAGCTTCAGGCGGACGACCCCGAGGACGAACCCTTCCGCATCGACCATCGGTCCGCCGCTGTTGCCGGGGTTCACGGTCGCGCTCGTCTGGAGGAACGCGGCGTTTCCCGCCTCGTCCCCGCGAACGGCGGCGACCGTGCCGCGGCTCACGCTCACCGCGGGCACCACGTTCGACGCCCCCTCCATGCCGACCTCCACCTGACGGCCGAAGGGAAACCCGTAGACCCTCACGTCCTCCCCCGGCGCGGCGGCGTCCGAATCGCCGAGAGCGAGATAAGGAAGAGAGGCACCGCTCACCGAGAGAATGGCAAGGTCGAGATCAGGGTCCGAAACCTCGACGTTCGCTGCAAGGGAAATGGGCGGGCTGTCCGTGTCCTCGCTGCGGAGCAGGATCTCGATCCGTTCCACCGTCTTCGTCGTCGTGACCTCGCGATCTCCGATTCGCTCGACCCCGGAGCCGCCCGCAATCACATGATGGTTCGTGAGGACGTGGCCGTAGGGAGTGAACACGAATCCGCTCCCCGTGCCGAGCTCCGCTTCTCTCTCTTCTTCAGACCGATCCCACGCGGAGTCGACCTCGATCGCAACCTTCCCGAACACGCGGATGAATACCGATGCGGCCGTCGGGTCCGTCGCACGCTGCGTCGAAAGTCCTTCCGCTGCGACGCCGAGCGCGAGGAGGGCGAGGCCGTACCGCATGCGGCTAGTCTACCCCCTCCTGGTCCTTCTATCATGCGCGGGACATGACAGACCCCTCCGTTCTCGTAACCGGGGCGTCCACCGGAATCGGGCGCGCGACAGCTCTCTTTCTCACCCGGCGCGGATTTCGCGTCTTCGCCGCCGTGCGCAAGGCGACCGACGGCGAGAGGCGCCCGGGAACGACGCCGGTGATTCTGGACGTAACCGAGAGCGACTCGATTCGCGGGGCGGTCGAGACGGTGAGCGGCGCTCTGGGAGACGCGGCGCTCGAAGGCCTCGTCAATAACGCGGGAATCGCGGTCAGTGGGCCCCTCGAGTTTCTGGAGATGTCCGAGATGCGGCGTCAGTTCGAGGTCAACGTGTTCGGCCAGGTAGCGGTGACCCAGGCGTTTCTTCCCCTGCTGCGGAGGGCGAAGCGCGGACGCATCGTCAACATGAGCTCCATCAGCGGGCGCGTCGCCGGTCCCCTCCTGGGACCCTACGCGATGTCGAAGTTCGCCCTCGAGGCGTTCAGCGACTGTCTCCGGCGCGAGCTCGAGCCCTTTGGGCTTTCCGTCTCCGTGGTCGAGCCCGGAGCCATCAAGACGCCGATCTGGGAGAAGGGAGTCGAGTCTTCGAAGGAGCGGGTGGCGCGCATGCCCGAAAGAGCGCGCGAGCTCTACGGGGACCGCATCGATTCCCTCCGGAAGCTCGCGCTCGAGATGGGCGAGAACGGGGCCCCGGCCGAGAAAGTCGCGGAGGCCGTCCATCACGCCCTGGTGTCCGAGACGCCGAGAACCCGCTACCTCGTCGGCGCCGACGCATGGCTCACGGCGAAGCTCGCCTGGCTCCTTCCCGATCGAGCGCTCGACCGCCTCGTGCGCCGGCGGTTTCGGCCCTGAAATTCATCATTTCGTCCTCAGAATCGAAAGGAGAAAGTCCTTGGCCTCGGGCGAGCCGGTGAGCGAGATCTTCTCGATCGCGGCCCTCTTCAGCTCGGGGTCCGACTCCGCCCGCGCGATCTCGATGAGCTCCTTCACGGCGCCGTTGATAAAGAGGGCTTCGAGCACCTTCCCCTTGACCTCGCGATCCGTCTCGCCGCGGTAGAGGCCGAGGAGAGCGGGAGTCGCTTCGTCCCCGGAGACCCCGAGAAACTCGATCGCCGCCATGCGGTTCTCGGGTGGCTGCGCTTTATCGGACGCGACGAGTTGAAGGTGCTCCTGGTCGCCGGCGATCATGAAGGCCTCGAGCAGCTTCCTCTTCACGTCCGCGTTCGTCTCGCGCTGGTAGAGCTCCCAGAGCTCGTCGGTCGCGTTCATGGCGCCGAGAAGCTGGATGGCCCGGCCCCGGAGCTCCGGGTTCGGCTCGTTCGTGGCGACGTCGAGGATCTTCTTCTTCTCGTCCGCGATCATGAAGCTTTCGAGCACGGCCGCCCGCGCCTCCGTCGAGGACAGGCTCTCGTACAGCTCGGCGAGAAGAGCGAGCCCGCGGTCGCTCCCGTGGACTCCGAGGTAGCGAACCGCCTGGCGCTGCAGCTCGGGGTCCCCCTCCCCTTTCGCGACGCGCGCGAGGATCTCACGGGCCTTCTCCGACTCGGATTGCGCCAGAACGAAGAGGGCACGCTCTTTCAGGCGCCCCGACTTCTCGCTCGTGAGGAGCTCCTCGAGGATGGGAATCGCCTCCGCCTCGTCCGCCCGCAGGAGCCCGTTGAGCGCCATGAGCTTCAGGTCCTCGTCGTCGGAGGAGGCATCCCGGGCCGAGCCGCCGCGCATCTCGGCCGCGAGAGCCCGTGCGTCGTCGAGCCACGCGCTCTTCGGATACCTGCTCTCGAGAGAAGCCACGAGCTCGAGCGCCCGCCGGGCGTCGGGGATCTTCGAGTACGCGTAGGCCTGCCAGTAGAGCCCGGCGTCCGCGAGGGCCTGGTCCTCGGACGCGGCACCGAAAGCCTCGATTGCTTCGTGCCAGCTCCCGCGGTCGAGGGCCTGGCGTCCCCGCTCGTACGCCTGATTCGCCGCCGGAGTCTGGAGTGCCGCGAGAGCGACGACGAGCCCCAGAGGCGCGAGTGTCGAGAAATACGTCATGGATGTTCGTCTCCTGTTCAGAATTTCCGCACCGTCGAGCCGAGGACCCGGAGCTTGAAGAGCAGGTCCCGCTCTTCGATTCGGGTCTTCAGCGCCTCGCGCGCTTCGAGCGACTCCGGCCCTTGACTCACGTCGAGGAGGATCCGCTCCAGCTCTTCCAGAACGTCAGCGGCCGCGACCTCGCCGACCTGGTAAGCGGTCTGGCGATAGAGCCGGCTCGCCTGGAGAAGCTCCCCCGCGCGCTCGCGATCGAGGGGAACGAGAGTGGGAGCCGCGCCGTCGCTGCCATTCACCACGTCGAGAAGCAGCATCTGCGACCGTTCGAAGTGTTCCGAAAGTGCGACGAGAAGGATGCGTTCCCTGACGTCGGAGGAGCGCGCCCCTTTGTCGTCTGCGGGCGGACGGGCGGTGAATCGCCCCGCGAGAAACGTCGCGAGAAGTAGGGACGCAGCGGCCGCGAGCCAGACGTACGCGCGATAGCGCTTTTTCCCGGGAAGCTCCTTCGACACCCTCTCCCAGACCCGGGCGCCATAGTCCGCGGCCCGCTCCGGAGGGGTCACCTCGTCGACCTCCGCGAGCACCTGACGAAGGAGGTCGAGCTCCTCCTGGCAGCGCGCGCAGCTCTCGATGTGCCCGCGGAGGAAATCGGACTCCTCCATCTCACCATAGAGGTAGAGCACCAGATCCTCTTCGCTCGGATGGCTCATGACGTGGACCCCTCGACGGGCGCCAACGACTTCCGCAGCTTTCTCACCGCCCGGAAGAGCGCCTGCTTCGTCGCGCTCACCGTCGTGTCGAGGCTCTCGCTCACCTCGGCGAGCGACATTTCCTCGAAATGCCTGAGGACGAAAGCGCTCCGCTCCAGGTCGCTCAGGCAGGAGAGCGCCGCCTCGACCCGCTCCCGCACCTGACGCCGGTAGACGCTCTTTTCCTGAGAGGGAGCGACGCGCGCCGCGGGGGCGTCGTCCTCGAGGAGATCGGTCTGCTCCGAGGTCCGTTTCCGGCGCCTCAGAACGTCGATCGCGGTGTTCGCCGTCACCCGGTAGAGCCAGGTGCCGAAGCTCGCCCGGGCCTCGAACGCGTCGAGCTTGCGATAGGCGCGAAGAAAAGTCTCCTGCACGGCGTCCTCTGCGTCCTCCTCGTTCCCCGTGATGCGGAAGGCGAGTCGGAAGACGTCCCGGCTGCAGCCCTCGACAATGAGTCGAAACGCGGCCTGGTCCCCGGACCGGGCCCTCGCCAGGACCTCTTCGGTCACGACGGCCTTCATTCGCTTATTTGGACGCCGCGAGTCGCGCTCGAGTTAGCAGCGGAGAGGAAGAATCCCTTCCTTAAGGTCTGGCGCGGTACTTCTCGTACAGGCTCCGGTGCTTGTTCTCGAGGCTTACGCGCTTCCCGTTGATGAAGACGTATCGGACCTCGGTCCGGATCTCCAGGGGATTCCCGTCGGTCACCATGAGATTCGCCATCTTCCCCTCCTCGATGGTCCCGAGGGAGTCCGCGACCCCGAAGAGCGGCGCCGGGCACAGGGTGATCCCCTTCAGCCCCTCCTCCCAGGGAAGCCCATAGGCGACGGCGTTTCCCACCTCGTGGGGGAGGAGCCGAGAGTTTGCGGAGCTGAAGCTCGCGAAAATGACTCGGACTCCAGCGGCCTGGAGCTCCGAGGCGACGGTGAACGGCTTGTCGTAGGGCGTGTCCTCGGTCGCGGGAAGGGCGAGCGTCGGCCCCAAAACGACGGGAATTCCCTTCTCGCGCAGAAGGTCTTTCACCTTCCAGCTATCCCGCCCGCTCAGGAGCACCATCCGGAGATCGCGCGCCGCGGCGAACTCCACCGGCCGCGCGGATGTGCCGCTCCTCGTCGGCGAGGACCAGGAGCGGAAGCTCCTTCTTCACGACCCGCGCGAGCGCCTCGAGCCTCTCGCCGACTCCCACGACGAGACCGTCGTCGACGACGAGAGTTCCCTTCTCGATCACGGCACCCGTGCCGGTGAGGATTCGAGCGCCCGTGACCGCGTAGGAGTCGGGAGCGTCGGCCGACGCGGCGAGCGTCGCGAGTAGTGCCCAGGAAATCATGTCACTCCCCTTTCACAGAACGGCCACAGTAGTTTCGGCCGCTCGGCGGTGTCAAACTTCAACTCTGCTAAGATGGCTCGAAGTCCATGAAAAAGTTCTATCTCACCACCGCGATCGACTACGTCAACAGCCGGCCTCACCTCGGGACCGCGTACGAGAAGGTGATGGCGGACGTCATCGTCCGCTTCAAGAGGCTCGCGGGCTACGACACCCACTTCGTGATGGGAAACGACGAGCACTCCCTGAACGTCATCAAGAAAGCGGAGGAGATGGGGCTCACGCCGCTCGCCTACTGCGACCGCATGGAGGAGGAGTTTCGCTCCGTCTGGAAGAGGCTCGACGTTTCGTTCGACGACTTCATCCGCACGACGGAGGATCGCCACCGAATTTCCGTGCAGGAGCTCCTCCTTCGAATCCACGCCGCCGGCGACGTCTACGAAGGAACGTACAAGGGCTGGTACTGCGACTCCTGCGAGGGCTTCAAGCAGGAAAAGGACCTCGAGGAGGGGAACTGTCCCCTTCATCGCACCAAGCCGCGGTGGCTCGAGGAGAAGAACCACTTCTTCCGGCTCTCGCGGTTCCAGGAACCGCTGAAAACTCTATACCGCGACCGTCCGAGCCTTCTCGAGCCCGAGATCCGGCGGAACGAGATCCTGAGCCTTCTGGAATCCGGGCTCGACGACATCTCCATCAGCCGCGAGAGCCAGAAGTGGGGCATTCCCGTGCCCTTCGATCCGGAAAGCGTCGTGTACGTGTGGGTCGACGCACTCATCAACTACGCCTCCGCCGTCGGATTCGGGCACGACGAGGCGCTCTACCAGAAGTGGTGGCCCTGCGATCTCCACGTCATCGGAAAGGACATCACGCGGTTTCACTGCGTCATCTGGCCGGCGATGCTGATGAGCGCCGGCGTTCCGCTCCCGCGCCAGGTGTTCGGACACGGCTTCGTCTACTTCCGCGGCGAGAGGATGAGCAAGACGCTCGGAACGGTGGTGGACCCCCTCGACGCGGCGGACAAGTTCGGCCCCGATCCGCTGCGGCTCTATCTCGCGCGGGAGATCGCCTTCGGCCAGGACGGGGATTTCTCCTGGGAGAGGTTCGAGGCTCGATACAACGCCGACCTCGCGAACAACCTCGGAAACCTCGTGAGCCGGATCGCGAGCATGGCGGCGAAGTACCGCGAGGGACTCCTCCGCCGTCCGAGCTCGCCTTCGGACGTCCTCAGGAGAAAGGCCGAGGAGGCCCTCGACCGCTACCCGAAAGCGATGGAGGTCTACGCGATCCAGGACGGAACGAACGCCGCGTTCGACCTGGTGAACGCGGTGAACGAGTTCATCACCGCCTCCGAGCCCTGGGCCCTCGCCAAGGACGAATCGAACTCCGAGCGGCTGAGCCAGGTGCTCTACGATTCGGCCGAAGCCACGCGGATTGCGGCCGTGCTGCTCCTACCGGTGATACCCAGCTCGGCGCGCGAGATCCTGAGGCGCCTCGGGGATGGAGCGGAACCCTTTCGTCTGGATTCGGACGCTGTCTGGGGCGCCCGCGGCGACCTCAGAGTGGACAAAGGCGCAGCGCTATGGCCCCGGCTGGAACTGAAGAGCTAGCCTTCGCAGCCTGCAATGGGCCCCGAGGGCCCGTCCTCCCCGAGCGGGAGCGAGGGGAGCGAGCGCGCGAGGAGCGCGCGAGCATTAAAGAAGTGTGGTGAGAGCAGAGCTGGGGGGATGCGGTGTCTCCACTAGCCCCTGGTTGGGGTCGGGGGTAGAGCATGGTTCCGCATACCTTGGTTTTGGGTTGGGGACTCCACCCTCACCACGATGCATCATTTATGTTAACCGCCACAAGAAAACGGTGATATAGCGCACATTCCGGCGTTTGCAGCAGGCAAACCCATGTTTTCAAAGGCTATATAATTTCGCGTCCGCGCTTCATTGCACCTCGAAAAGCTTGAGGAAATCTTCCACGGGAGCCGGGGCGATACGGGCGGTCCCGAGGTTCTCCGCCACGTGGCTTTCGGTCTTCATTCCGACGAGGGCCACGGCCACGCCCGGCGTCGATCGGACGAACTGGATCGCGCGCTGGACGTCGCTCGAGGATCCCCGGAACAGCGTGCCCAGCCAGTCGGGAAGCCCCGTTATCAACCTTCCCTGAGCGATGCTCGCGGAAGACACGAGCTGTATCCCCAGGGCATCGGCGGCGACGCAGAGGGAGACCATTTTCGACTCGAGCGGCTGGTTGAGCTCCGTGAAGATCTCGGTCATCGCGAGGTTATAGGGCGCCTGGACGAAACGAAAACGGTGCCCCTCTCCTCCGGCGTCGCGGGCCGCGGAGACGACCTCTTCGAGTGATAGCCAATCCTTCCCCTCGGCCCGGCTTCGATAACCGCTCCAGCTCGCCGTTCCGTAGAAGCGAATCCGCCCCCGTTCGGCGAGAGCTTCGAGACACTCGAACGCCTTCCGCAGCCTCTCGAGAAACGCCTTCCGCCCGAGCACCGGGAGCTGGGTTTCTGGATTGTGGAGATAGTAGACGTCGATGGTCTCACACCCCAGGTTCGCGAGGCTCGTCGCAACCTGATCTTCGAGAAAGCTCGGCGTGAGCGCGTGGCTTCCCCCGACGAGATCGGAGGGCGACAGGATCCCCGGATCGATGAACCTCTCGCGAAAGTACGCTTGCCCGCCCGCGGGAGGAGCACCGTCGAAAGGAAGATATCCGCCCTTGGTGCAGAGGAACAGTTGCTCGCGAGAGATTCCCTTCCCGGCGAGCGAGAGGAGCGCGCGACCGATACTCCTCTCGCTCCTCTGACACCGATAGTTGATCGCGGTATCGATGACGTTCGCCCCCCCGAGCGCGGCCGCGACCACCGCCCTGCGGTAGAGCTCGTCGGTGGCCTCATCCGATTCTCCCAGGTACGTTCCGATGCCGATGCTCGAAACCTGGAGGCCGTCGATCTCCCGGAAGTGCCCGGGCGCGACACCACTCTTGAGCGCCCCGGCCCGGAATGCTTCCGTGCCCTTCGCCGTCGCTCCCGTCAATCATGCCCTCCCGCGGGAGACGTCGTCCACCACCAGAGCGGCCGGAGCTTCTTCTCGGAAGGCCAGATTCGATCGAGGGTGCTGCCTTCGAAGATCTCCCCGTTCTTCACGACGTAACGAACGGTGTTCGTGTTGTGGATGTCCACGAGCGGATTCTCGTCGAGGACGACGAAATCCGCCAGCTTTCCGGGCTCGATGCTCCCGATGTCCTGCGCGAGGCCGATGATCTCAGCGCCGTTGCGAGTCGCCGCCCGCAGCGTTTCCATCGGAGTAAGCCCTCCGGCGGCGAGAGACCACATCTCCCAATGATACCCGAGGCCCTGGAGCTGGCCGTGGCTTCCGATCCCGACCCGGCCCCCGGCGCGAATGATCTTCGCCGCCTGGGCCGCGGTCTTCTGGAAGACGTGCTCCTCCTTCCGAAACCACGGACGGCGCTGTGAGTTCGCGTCGATGAGATTGTGCGGAACGAAGCGGTTCAGCTTCTCGTCATCATGGACTTCCGTCGAGGTGTAATAGAAGTTCTCCGCAAACGGACCCCCGTATGCAACGAGGAGGGTCGGGGTGTAGCTCGTGCCCGACTGCGCCACGAGCTCGACGACGTCCTTATATAGAGGAACGATGGGAATGCTGTGCTCGTTGCCGCTGAAGCCGTCGAGGACGTGCGTGAGGTCGAGCTTGAGGTCGAGAGCGCCCTCCGTCGTCGGCATCATCTCGAGCTCCTTTGCCGCCTGGACCACGAACTGGCGCTGCCTTCGATTGCCGACGATATAGGACTTGAGGTTCCGCGTCCGGTAGTGTTCCTTGTAGCGCGACAAGACACTCTTCGCGTGGTCGAGCGACTGGAACTGGTTGTCGGAGAAGATGCCGGGTCCGGTCGAGTACGCCCTCGGTCCCAGGATATCGCCCGCGTCCACGAGATCTTGATAGGCGAACATGTCGTTGGTGCTCGTCTGGACGTCGAGCCCCGCGGTGACCCCGTACGCGAGGTTCGCGAGAAACGCCCAGTTGTCGACGTCGAGGATTCCCCGGCGGATCTCGAACCAGTGCGCGTGCGTATCGACGAAACCGGGAACGATGGTCTTCCCTCGAACGTCGATGACGCGGGCGCCGGCGGGGGTTCCTTTTCTCGGACCGACGGAGTCGATTCGGTTCCCCCGCACGACCACGTCCGCTCCGTTCAGGACCTCGTCCCCGCGCATGCTCACGACGCGAGCGCCGCGCAGAACGACGACGCCGTCCGGGGAGGAGCGTGGAACTTCGACTACGACTTCGATTCGCTCGGCATCGGCCTCCGCAGGAGTGAACGGCGGAGGCTCGATACCCTCGGGAGTCTCCTTCTTCGCGAAGTCGATGCCCGCGAGCGGCCGCCGGAAGAGCGTCGTGCCGATCGCCCATTGGATCGTCCGGCCTCCGTCGCTCCAGCCGAAATAGTCCGCGCCGACGTCGGTGAGCTTCTTGACGGGGACGGAGGGCTTTCCGACGTCCACGGTGGGTGCCTGGCCGATGGGAGGAACGGCGATGAGATAGAGCTGCGTTCCCACTTGCGCGAGCGCCCACCTTCCATCCGGGCTCACCCGCGCGTCCTGGGCTCCCACAGGCTCCTCGTTGAAGTAGATCCCGGGTCCCACCACTTTCAGATGCTGCCGCCGGTCGGTTCCATCGAACCGCAGCGACACGAGGCCGTGCTCAGCCCCATCGCCGAATCCCGGCGGGGAGAGGTACAAGAATATGCGCTCCGGGTCCGATCCGAAGTGCGGCTTTCCCAGGCCCCGCGCGGGAAGGATCAAGCTCGCATCCCCGCCCTCGGCGGGAATCCAGACGAGATCCATTCCCGGCGCGCTCCCGAAGTCGACGGGCTGCGAGAACCGATCGTAGGCGCTCGCGCGCAGCGCGACGACCCGCGCTCCATCGGGAGACCACGCGGGGTCGCTGTAGAACGCCGGGACTCTGGTGATCCGCTCGGGGGCTCCCCCGGATGCACTCACCTTCTCGATGTGGCCTTCCCCGCCCGACCACGTCGCGTACGCGAGCCAGTTTCCGTCCGGGGACCAGGACGGCTGGAACGCGCGTGTGCCTTCGGGCAGAAGCACGCGGGGAGCTCCTTCCGGAAGATCGACGACGTAGAGCCGTGTGAGAGACGAGAACGCGAGGCGCTTTCCGTCCGGCGAGATGGCGGGGTCGTGGATGAGCCGCGCGCGCACCGGACCTTCCTCGACGCGACGTGGGAACTTCAGAGCGGGGCCGAGGTCCTGGGCCACTCTTGCTTTGAACGGAATCGGTAATCCCTCGCCCGTCGCGACATCCACCTTGACGATCTTACCTCCCTCGGTCGTCACCACGTTCTTTCCGTCAGGGGTGAAGCCGTAGCCCGGAAGCAGGTCGCGCGTGAACGCGGACTCCTGATCGTCCCTCTGAATTGGATAGCGGAGCCAGCGATCGGCGCCCGACGAGAGGTCCCGGATTCGGAGACCGGTCTCGGTGTCGAACCTCGTTCCGTAGACGAGCTTCGTTCCGTCGGGAGAGAGAGCCGGGCGGATGGCGCTCCCTTGCTCCTGCGTCAGGATGTCCTCGTCGCCCGTCCTCAAGTCCATGCGCGCGATCTGCCAGAGCGGGAAGGTGGCGTTGTACTGGAAGCCTCCTCGCTTGCGCGCGTAATAGAGGTAGCGGCCGTCGGGTGAGGCGACGGCGCCGATGGCGTTCGCGCGCTGGTTTCGCGGAGTCTTCGGATCCGGCTTTGCCTTGGTGAGCTGCACTCCCGCCCCGCCATCGACGTGGTACATCCAGAGCTCGTACGTGGCCTGTCCCCAATTGGTCCGCGAGACGATGACGTAGCGGCCATCTGCGGACCAGGCGGGAGAAGCGAACTCGGCGTCCTTCTCGTCCGAGAGCTTCTTCGTATCGGAGCCGTCGGGCTTCGCGATCCACACGTTCTCCGCGCCCGTGCGGTCGCTGAGATACGCGACCCAATTTCCGTCCGGGGAGAACCGGGGCTGGCTTTCGAACGCGGGGCCCGTGAAGACGGCGCGCGCTTCGCCGCCCTCGATGGGAAGGAGGTAGAGGTCGCCCGAGATCTCGAGAATCAGCCGGTCCCCCTCGGGCGCGACGTCGAGAGACAGCCACGTCGCTTCGTCCGTCTCGAACTCGATGCGGCGCGTGGTCTCGAGGGGGAGGACTTCGTCCTTCTTCTTTTCGCCTGCTTGAAGCGCCATCGCGGCAACGAGGGACAGGACTTCGATCATCATTTCTCCTTACGGGCCAATGACGACACCGACCCCGTGACGATACACGAGCTCTCCGCCTCTTGCCGCCGTCATGAGAAGACAGCCCTCGGCGGCGAGCGCGAGAGGAAGGGCGAGAAGCCGCGCGCGAGTGAGGCGGGGCGACGGGCGCTCGCGGTCGCGCCAGAGCGCCTCGAGGCGCACGAGCGCGACTCCGAAGAAGAGCACAACGGTTGCGAACGCCCAGTCGCCATGGGAGGCGACGGCTGCGGCCACCGACTCGCCGAGAGAGGGAGTCAGCGCGTCGGCGGCGAGTTTTCCGGTCCACGCGGTCGCGAGAGACAACAAGGCCGAGACGAAGTAGGCGGCGAGGCACGCCCGATCGAGCCAGGGGTTTCGGAACCGGGCAACGAGGAGGGTGTCCCCGACGAAGGCCGCGGTAAAGAGCGCTATCGGAAAGTGGACCAGGAACGGGTGGACGTTCGGAAGGGAGGAGAACATCGAGAACCGCGCCCGAAGCCTACTTCGTTCGCAGACCCCGGGACAAGCGAATCCACAGCTTCCCACGGATATTTGGAGTGCAATCCAATAAATTGAACTCCGCCCGAGGTTTTCCGAGGGTCTCCCTCCTGAGACATGGAGGTTCTATCGCTATCGCACTGATCAGACGCTATTTATGCGGAGAGCATCGATTCGGAAACTTGAACGCGAACGCCTGGCGATGGCATCTCTTTTGCTCTTAAAACATCTCGTTGGCTCAGCAGTCGTCCGTGCCTGCAATCTCTGTTAACCATTCCTGGAGGGTTTCTGTGCGAAGAAATGTCCTACTTCTCGTAGGTCCGTCCCTCCTCCTTGCGGTCAGCGCCTTGGCCCAGACGGGTCGTGTGGGCGGAAAGGTGACCGACCAGCAAGGTGGAGTCCTTCCCGGCGCTACGATCGTCATTACCAACGTGGCGACGGGTCTCTCGTCCGAGGTCGTGACGAACGCCGCCGGCTCGTACCTCTTCCCGTCTCTCGACCCTGGTGAATACCGGCTCAACGTCACGATGCAGGGTTTCGCGGGCTACGTCCGCGAGGG
>Ga0187893_10009308_pt1 | contig 15134 bp, 13 predicted proteins | sample MA1701074metaG_FD_139574 | JGI IMG/M metagenome (GOLD analysis project Ga0187893, IMG submission 139574) | White microbial mat communities from a basaltic lava cave in the Kipuka Kanohina Cave System on the Island of Hawaii, USA - MA170107-4 metaG ... | reverse complement strand
GCGCGTCTCGACAGCCGTGACGACGATCTTGCGCGCGGGCTTCGTGCCGACCGGTCTCTTCATGGCGGGCCTCCGCCATGTTCATCGGCCCGAAGACGGGTTGAGCTTTACGCCGGACCACGCTCCCCATTAAGGCGGACCTGGCGCAGGAAGGCGATGGCCGGCGTCTCTTCATCTTCAACCAGACGTCATCAGCGTCGTCCCGCGCCCACCCGGCGGAAGAAGTGCTCGTGCCGCTTCGCGAGCTCATCCTGCTGAGGAAGAAGAGCGTTTGGCTCTGCACATCCGTGCCGGAGCGGAAGCGGTGGTCAAAATGGCTCAAGGAACAGCTCGAGGCCGCCGGCGATCCTTCCCCCATGTGGGAGCTCAGCTCGACGGGGGACGAGTTCGAGACGTTCTGCGCCGCCCAGACCGGCCACCTCATGATCGCAGGCCGGTTCGAGGGCATGGACTTCCCGGGCGATACGTGCCGGCTTGCAGTCTTCCCATCCCTTCCCGCGGCGACCGGGCCCCTCGAGCGCTTCACCACGGAGCAGATGAAGGACGCGCGCTTCCAGAAGCTCCGCATGTTCGAGAGGATCAAGCAGGGAATCGGGCGCTGCACACGCGGCGCGAATGACTACGCCGTCTATTACTTCCTCGACCCGCGCTTCTACGTGGAGATGGAGTCGAGACCGTTCGCGGCCCTCCAGAGCGAACGGACCCAAAAGCAAGTCGAGCTTGGTTTGGAGCTGACGCAGGACGGCATGGGCGCCGTCGTTCCGTTCGCGCAGCAGTTCCTCTCGGGCGACTTCTCCGAGTTCGACAAGCGGGAGGCGAAGGCCACCCCAGTCGCGGCCGGCACGGTCCCCGCAGCAGCCACTCCCTTGACCGTCTCCGACGAGATCGACGGCTGGCGCGCGCTCTTCGAAGCGCGCGACTTCGCGCGCGCGGCCCAGCGGTTTGAGCTCGTGAGCGGCCGCCTCGCGGATGCGGAGCGCGAGCACCGCGCGTTCTGGAAGTACATGGAAGCCCTCGCCGAGTACATGCGCTATCGCCTCGATGACGAGGCAGGCGCCTTACCGATCTGCCAGGGCCACCTCGAGCGCGCGATCGCCGAGGGGGCGTCCTCGTCCTGGTTCAATCGGCTAAGACGGGTGAAGAACAAGCTCGCCGGCGCCGGTGCGGGCGCGGCGCCGCCCCCCGACCAGTCCGCGATCTTCGAGCGCTGGGACGAGCTCGTAGAGAAGTTTCCGCATTTCAAAGGGCGGTTCCTGAAGTGGCAGGCGCACGTCCGGGCCGGTCTCGATGGGACGCACAAGCAGGTCTGTGAGGCACTGCAGACCCTCGGTCACCTGCTCGGGTACGCCGCGACCCGTCCCTCCGGCGACGGCGCAGCCGACGGAATCTGGGCTGCCCGCGATCACGCAATCACACTCGAGGCGAAGATCGAGGAGAAGCGAGAGAAGGTCTCGCTCGGCGACGTGAACCAGGCGGATGGCCAGCGTCGGGCCGCGAAGGCGGCGCTGAACCTCGCGGACGAGGCGGTGTGCGCCGTGATCGTCACGGCCATGGCCGAAGCCGATGAGGCCGCTCTCAAGGCGCTCGGGGATATCCGCGTCCTTCCCCTTGAGCTCATCGGGGAGCTTCAGGCGCGCCTCGAGCGGATCATGCGCGACTACTGGAAAGGCTGGTCCCGCGAGGACGCTGCCAAGCGCGTGCTCCTCCAGCGCGAAGCCGCCGCGCGCCTTCCTCCGCAGGGCTGGCTCCTCCGTGCCGTCCGATCCGCGAAAGGGCCATTCCTGGCCGAGCAGGACCTCTTCAGGGAGGTGCCGAAGTAGGGCCGTTCGCGTCGTCCCTCAACTCCTCATGCATCCGCTTGACGGCGGCACGAACATCGGCTGCAGCCCGCCGCCTTTCCTGCCGATCCAGGTACTCCGCCTTGGCGGCATCCATGTCGGCCGGTTCCACGTCGACCGCTCCGTGGATCGTCCGCAGCTTCGCGTTTCGCCTGCGCGCGACTTCTCGAAATGCACCTGGAGTAAATCTCGGACATGAGTAAGGAGGGGCGTCGGGGAGCTTGAGCCCGTAGCGCGACAGGAGTTCGTATAGGGAACCCGCGCGCCAGGTTGCAGAGAAGAAGCGCTCCGCCGGTTGACCGTCCTTTCGTGGAAGCGGTTCAGTCTGCGCATGCGACGCGCCGGAAGCGAAGCGAAGCGGATCCTCGGGCGGGAACGCGGCAACGAAGTCGCGTATTCGCTCCTCCACCGGCCGCACGCCGTGGTCCCAGGTCTCCCATGTCAAGATGCCCATCGCTCGACTCAGGTCGTGGAACTCCGGCGCGTCGATGATCCGACTAGGATCGTATGAGAGGGAGCGTCTTGAGCGTTTTCCTCTCTGCCCCATTTTCCCCCCAACTCTTCATCGAATTGCCCGCCTCGAGTTCATCCGGCACTGGAGACGGACATGCCACACCATCGTGCTCCGCGAGCACCTTGCGCAGTGCACCATAAACACGATTGGCAGTGTTCAGCTGGAACGTCTCTCCCTTCGTCTTCGCGTTCAGGCGAAACGCGAGTGACTCGAGCGCCACATAGTCGGCAAGTCGGATGCCTCGGCGCTCGTGATTGTACTTGAGAAAAGGGTAGAGCTTTCCGTTCAAGTGATGGAGATCGAACCCCATTTCATCGAACAGGTAATCCGCAAATTGCTCGAACATGATAGAGCCCGGCACGGGAGTGTACAGCATCGGTACAAGGCCACCGACCATTTCCGAGGCATAGAAGATCGTATTCACGACATCCTGGAGATTCTCATCGGGCATGCCAAACAAGATGAACGCGTTGACCTCCATGTCATGGAGCTTGAAATTCGCCTCGTGGCAGATCTTGACCGCGTTCTCAAAGAGACCTGCGTGCGAGTGTCTGCGGTTCCAGGCGCGAGTGACGTCGCGGGACATCGTTTCCAGCGGAAGGTAAACGCTTTCGAATCCGCTCTCGCGCATCAGTTTGGCGAAGTTGAGATCCTGATGAAGCAGGCGCACTTCGATCCCCTCCGGCGCATAGAGCCGCAAGTGGGGCATCTCGTGCTTATGCTCAATTAGCAACCTGAGCAATCGTTCAATGTTCGGCTTCTCGAGAAGGAAGTTGTCCTCGTAGAACGCGACCTGGTGCACGCCGTACGTGTGGTACTTATGTCGAATCTCATCGAACGTGTCGCGCGCCGATCTGATTCGGACCTTGAGGCTGCCTTCGTTGTACGCTTTCTGAGCGCAATATGAGCAATCGAAGGGACAACCCCGGCTCGTCGTCAGAATCGCATAGTCAGGCAATCTCTCCTCTCCATCGAGTGCACGCGTCATCTGTCGGTAGCATTCAAAGTCCAAATCGGCGTTCGAGGCAGCGGGGATCTCGCCCGTTACAATGCAATCGGCGTTTCGAACCGATGTTCCCGTTGCTGCCGTCTGCAGCGTGAGGTCGCGACCGCGAACAATCTCGAACTCATGACCGAGCGCCACGAGCGCCTCTTGCAGGTGGCGAGGGGCTAGAGTTGGGTAAATGCCTCCGATTCGAACACGTGCGGATGGGTAGAGGCGCTTGACGAGAAGCACAGTGTCCCGCGTGCTCTCCCACCAGTACGTCATAATGGACGTAATCCACACCTCGTCAGGTATCCAGCCTTCGTCATCGCCGAACTGCCTCTCCTTCGGCGCGAGAAACTCTTCGACAGCCCGGAGGGACTTCCCGAATTCAAACTTGTAGCGGTGATGGTCCGGGAGCTCGACGATGGCCCTCGCATAACGGTCCTTGGTCATCTGTCGATAATCCGCAAGGCTCCATTCGAGAGTCGAGCACACCTGAACGACCTTGCGGATTTCCTGTTTGACCTCGCCGTCCCGATCCGGGTAGAGGCAATCGATCAGCCGGAGATCATATCCAAGCGAGCGCAGCCACGTCGCAACCTTCAGGAGTCCGCTTGGCATGCTCCATTCCGCGTAGTACTGCGTGTCATAGACCGGCGGCTGAATCAGCAAGGCCCTCATGTGGCCTCCGCATGGCGCTTCCACGACTCTGCCACAAGCGTCTCGCGCACAAGCTTGGCGATGGCGCCGTTATCGAGGAAATCGAACGTCGTACCCTTGACGCGCTTGTTGAGGACATTTTGAAAACGCATCAGATTTTCGTAGTCCTCGTATGAAAGCGCGGAACCGTGTCCCACGTATGGGAACCACTGCGGACTCGACAGATATGGGGCTGCCCACCGCTTCCGCCGCTCACCGACGGTAGTCAGTTCAAGCGTGGGTGAGTAGCCGTGCGGCTTTAGGATGATTGACTGGAAGAAGCTATTCAGTCTCAGCGCGCTGCGTACGACTGCTTCCAGGTCATCGTCGGGAAACCCAATGCCCACGAATCCAGTGATGTTCCCGCGTTCCAGCCAGGCCCGCCCGCTCTTCCCTGTTCGCTTGGCGTGCTCTTCCGCACGCAGCACATCGAGGAACGGTTCATACGCCTGGACGTCGAGGCTGCCACCTGCCAGGCGCGCGTGCTCGACGAACAACGACCGAAAGCCTGCTGCCTTCAATTGCACTAAGCGATCGCGGGTGAGAGAGCGCGGGTGAATCCCAACGATACCGTCAATCACGACTCGGCCGGGATTCGACTGACCGTACTCGACCACCCGCTCGATCTGAGATGTAGGACCACAGACATCCTCATTGAAGAACGTAACCGTGATCGTCGCAGGCCGAGTAATTCCTTGAGATCTTTGCCGATGGGCCTGCAACTCGAGGCAATATGAAAGATGATCTCCGACAGACGGATCGTCGATATCGAGGGCGAAGAAGCAAGGTAATCTCCGCTCTGCGCGCAGATACAGATCAAAGTCCGGTACTCGCCCTCGCGTGTCCACCGACGTCACAAAGGCGACGTCCGCATCGGGCTGCATGGCCGCGTGCTCTGGCTCGAACCGCGGGTAGTTCCCGTAAAGGCAGATCGTAACCTCGCGGCGGCGTGCGCGGCCGAGGCGGCTACAGATCTTGATCAACAACTTCTCAATGCTCACATGCCAATACGAAGTAAGGCTTGAAACTATGATTAGGTCAGGCGACCACGCCTCACGAACCGACATTGCCGAGAACGCCTTTTCGAATGCCTCGAATGGCTGACCGAAATGCCAGAGTTGTGTATCGGTTGGGGCGCCTGTCCAAGTCTCCTTCACTTTGTGTTTGGGCACATTGCCGGCTGCATCGGGCAGCATGAAGTCGAAGAGCCGTATGTCTATGCCGGGATGGGTTGCGCGCAGCCACGCGCTCAATTTGAGCAAGTCGGTAGGCTGATTCCATCGCAGCCAATGGTAACGCCGTTCCTGCACCGGCGGGTTGATCAGAAGAACTCGACTTGTCGTACTCAGCCTCTCGCGAAGGAATGCGGCTGGGTCGTGTAGCGGTCGCGCCATGCCTACTCCGCACGAAAAGCGAGCATGTTCAAGGCGAGTTCCATCATAGCGTTTGCATCGGCGGGCGCAGCGTGATATGCCAGGCGAAGGAGAATTGCCGATCTAAGGAACGCGACGTCATCCATGTGCAGCTTGACCGGGTGACCCCAATTCACGTAGACCCGCCGCTCGACGTTGTCGATCTCACAGATAGGTTGCTCTGGCCTTCCCTGTTTGAAGAGCACCTCGTAGTAGTGGCCGTTGAGGTACGTCGACGTGCTCCATGTATCCTGCTGGAAGTCGACACGAATCCTGCGGTTGTCGAAGTCGATTTCGTATTCGCTACCGAGGCCGCCATGGTCCTCAAGTTCAAATCCCGCGAGTTTGTGGACGGGGCGGAGACACACGTCACGCGCTGCAGCCAGACCGTTTGCCCGAACGGGATCCTCGAAGAACTTCGTCAGCCCGGTCGCGCTCGGCGTCTCCCCACGAGCGTAGAAGTTCACGGCGCTCGAGATGTCAGCGAGGGTCTTTCGACGCTGGCGGGCGTCGCCGACCCGCTCCGTTACCTGCGACCTCACGTGAATGCGATCAAGGATCGACCTGATCGCCAGACCGACGAGGCCGCCGATGGTCTCATCAGAACCAACAAGAACGCGCCTTAGCACGCGGTAGTGAGGACTTTCTTCATAGAAGCTCTCGCGACCCGGATTGATCGCATCCGCAGCCTCGAGGCCTTCCAATACCAGAAGCTCACCGGTAATCTGGCTCAGGGCTGCCTTCCGTGGTCCCGAGAGAATGTGCTCCCAGCCAAAGAAGGTCGCGTCGCCAATCGCGACGTTGCGCACGCGGACGGAGACCCCGCGCAACTCTGCCGGGTAGATGACCTCGCTTCGCGCGAGGATGTAGCCGACGACGCGTAGTCCCGCCTCGTTGATTTCAACCGGAATGACGGTTTCTTCGAGGGGCGTCGAGCTACTTCGCGGGAGATAGACGCGACGAGTCAGGGGCGCGTCGTCTTCCTTCCGCCACTTCACGATAACCTCGGGCAGATTTGCTTCTCGCTGGATTGTCGCGAGCTTCTGCATCGGGGCAGATGTGACTTCAGCAGGTATGTCGTCGCGAATCGGAGAGCTGCGCGCCAGCCGCCAGAGAAACTGGTCTCTCCCACTTTTGAATAGAATGTTCCGCGCCTTTCCCTTAGCGGGGGCAGCGCCGAGGTCCTTGACCACGAAGTCCTTGAGCCGATGCAAACGAACGCGAGTATAGGGAAGTCGATCGGACGAAGCTCGTCTCAATTTGACAGTGCAGAAGTCTTCCAGCACCCTCAGGTCTGCTCGGTGTTCGAGGCTCAGGAGATAGTCGAAGTCGAGGCAGGCCTCAAGAATGATGCGTCGGCAATCGATATCGAACTTGACCTCATGCTGCGGAGCCACGAGAGCACGCTTACTCCGCAGCCGGATCCCATGGCCAAGGATTTCATAGTCTTTGCCTTCGCGAAGCTGTGTCCGGTCGTCGACGAGAACCATGCCCGTGACCTTGATCGCGTCGTCGAGTAGGTCGAAGGGAACGAGGTCATCGACAAGTTCTCCTATGGGCAGCGTCTTCCGATTCCGGCGCGTGAGGATTCGTGAGCCTCGATAGGGCCGGTGGCTCAGAGTCTCGACGTGGAGCGCACTACAATATCGGGCAACCGCGAGGAAGCCGATCCCCTTGTAACCGATGCGTGGCCGTCCGGAGGGACTCTTGCCGCCGCGAAGCCAAGCTGTGCTGCCGCCCAAGCGAGCGAAGTCGTGGTGAAACTCATACGGCGTCATGCCGATTCCGTCGTCGACCACGTCGAGCGACCGAAAGTCATCGGAAAGGCTGACGGCGATGGTCTTTGCGTCGGCATCGTAGGAGTTGGAAATGAGCTCCTTGAACGCCTTGATGAAGGGCTTATAGATTCCAGAGAGTTCGCGGATGATCCCTGGATCGACGCCGCTGAGCCGCATTTCAGTTCTCCATGCTGCTCATGTTCCGGTTCGAACCAACGCCAGGCCTGGTGCAAAGACGCGCGAAGCTAACATCTGATACGCCTCGCGGGCGCCTTGCCGACCACCGTACGCTCGGAACATTCCAGCGTTCGACCAATCGAGAGCCGCAAGCGGGGCGAGGTACTCCACGAAGGTCTGAACGGCCGGTTGCTGCTTACGAGACAGCATCGCCGTGATGATGTCGCCGGCGAGCAGGCTCAGTGCCTCAACACCTACGCCTTTCGTGAGGAGGTGCCGGCGCGGTTCATCCCACGCATCGCGCCAGACCTGAGCGACAGCGCTCCAGAAGGCTCGCACGACCTGGTACTTCTCGACGGGGGTTAGGACGGGAGCCGAGCCGAGCAGGCACTGCTTCAGGAGGTACTTTGTGGCCGTCTGCAGGCCACGAAGCGAGACTCGTCGCTGGCTTCCCTGCGTTCCCGCGCCACCAAGTTTCACCTTGCCGTGCCAAACAGAGGCCGGATCGTCGTTGAGCGTCTTCGCGATGTAGAGGTCCAAATGGACGGTTTCCAGGCCGGGCACGAGCTTTGTCTCGTGGTAATCGAGAAGGGATGAACTCAGCCCCTTCGCCTTTCCGTTGATTACGTTGAAGATCGCCATTTCCTCAAGCGGCGTGAGGCCCAGGTAGCACTGGAACGTCAGCGATACGGGGCTGTCGGTCATCGTGCCGAGGCGATGCTGGCAGTCGACCTGCGCCATGACGGCGGGGAGGTCTGCCGTCGGCACGCGAACGGACAATGTGGCTGGTCGATCGGGCGCTCCGCCTGCCAGGGTCCAGCCGTCTCCGGGCGATCCGCGCAGATTGAACGTCAGGGGGATGGTGGTCGCCCCGGGTTTCTCGACGTATTCGCGGAACTCGCGCGAGTGGCGGGCATCGAAGGGCCGTTGGTAGCCCGATTCCCTAACATCGTCCAATATATCGGCGAAGCTAACGGCGAAGAGATCGCAGGCGCGGCCAGCTCCGAGCACGACCGGGAGCTGTCCGCAGGTCGCACGCAACACCCGGAACTGGATAGACTTCTCCCGCGTCACCGGCTCCGCCCCCCCAATGCTATTTACCAGCGGGAGCGCCACCGTGACAAGAGAAAAATTGCACTTCTTTGATGCAACTTAGGTGCGGATCTATCCGGATGGCACCTCCGGCATGATCAAAGCGCGCAATATGTCGGGCTTGGATAAGGATAGATCGGCGCGCGAGATCGACCTCGTATCTCGTTGGGTGTAGCGCGCGAGCCTGTGCTTCTGTGCCAGACTGAAGTCAATAAACTCGTCGATGGTGTGCTGCGCGATCAAAAGGACGATCTCGCAGTCTCGTTTCTGCGACAGGCGATGGATGCGATCTTGGGACTGGAGGAAGTCGACGAGATTGAATGTCCGGTCGAGATAGATCGCGACGCTTGACGTCGTGAGCGTGAGGCCCTCTCGAGCGGCAGCGGGATTCGCGACGAGAAGCCGAACGCCAGGGTCCCTCTTGAATGCGACAACGGCGGCGTCGCGCGATGCGCCGTCCATCTCTCCGTGGAGCGCGACGGGCCTGAAGTGCTGGAATCTCGAGGTAAGCTGCGGAATGTTGTCGACGAACGAAGTCCAGACGATCACCTTCTGCAAGCGGTCCTGCAGGTACGCGGGGACGAGATCGTCGAGCGCACGGAACTTCGTTGGCGCCTCGGTGTAGTTGGCATCGAGGAGGCCTGGGTTGGAGGCGAGTTGGGCCAACCTCACGAGCCGCGATAGGATGTTGTCTCCTTGTGCGAGAACCTGCTCGCCCGTCAGAGATCGAACCCACAGCTCCAGCTCGTTCCGCATCTTCTGATACAGTCGCCTTTGTGAGCCGGTAAGGGCGACGGATACGCGTCGTATCGTCTTCTGCGGGAGGCGGACCGTGCCTCGTTTCTCCCTACGCAGCGCGAGCCGGCCGACGAGGTCGCGGAGTTCGTCTACGCCAACGTAACCTGCAGCTGTGCAGTACCGGGCTCGGAACGACTCAAATGTCGGTCCCAGGGACGCACCGTCGTCGAGGAAGAAGATCTGGCTCCAAAGGTCCTCCGGTTTGTTGGCCACTGGGGTCCCAGACATGATGTAGCGCTTGGCGGCCTCGTTTCGCAGCTGATGAATGGCGCGGGTGACCCGCGCGCCCGGCGTCTTGATTCGATGGCTCTCATCCAAGACAATCGCCATTCGCTTGAACCGCAATAGCGCCCGGAGCGACGTGAGCTCCGCTGCGACCGCCTCGTAGTTGATCACATAGAATACGGCCTTAAGACTCCTGAACGCGTCTCGCCGCGCCTTCCGCCCGGCGCCGAAGACCGCGTAGCGTACCGCCGAGTGCTGCTCGATCTCCTCCGCCCAAGTTGTCTTCAGGGAGTTCGGGCAAACAATGAGGGCGCCCGCGAGGACGTTATCCGCCACATCTTGCGTAACCGCGTCGATGAGTTGCTTTGTCTTCCCCAGCCCCTGCTCATCGAACAATGCGGCCGCGGATCGGTCACGCAGGAACTGACTCCCCCGCTTCTGGTGAGGTAGAGGCTTCGGTGGATCAGGCCTATTCGAACCCATGGGGTACCTCCTTCACCAAGCAGTCGGGGATATGAAGACGAACGACATGGCGAGCACCCAGGAGTCCGACCGCCTTCAGGGCGCAGTCGAGTGCCGTCGCGGCTGATCGTGGAACAGCGATGTAGAGGCGACACGCGTCCCCACCGATACGCCGTCGCAGGCGGCCAAGAACGCATAACTGCCGGCGTGTATGTTCCGTCCTCAAGTCGGCCGCGGTCTTTGCTTCACCAGCGGCAATGCAACAGGTCTCTACATGAACGCCCCACGCGTCGGGCCTCACATGCGCGAGTTCAAACGGCCTCGGTAGCGCGTTCCATACTCCACCCTGCGGAGTGGGACCGTCAAAGCCGGCCAAGATGTATGCGTCGGCTGTCATTTTCCGGGCGGCCCACAGGAGAAGCCATTGGTGCGCGACCGATGTCATCGCGAACGACTCTTGCCAACTCGCGCGCTCGCCTTCATTACCCTGTCGAGTTCTTCCTGAAGCGCGCCAATTATCCCTTGCCGTTCCTCGCTTTCGCCGAGCTCAAACAACTCGGTCACAGTCATCTCCGCGACGCGCCGTCTTGCTCTTTCGACCAGTGCGTACAGTTCGTGCTCCTCCGGACGGTGCTTCGCCAAGTACTCGTCGGCCGCATCGAATCCCACCACATCAAGGAGTCGTGTCGCTTCCTTGGAGTCCAGGATTTTGGGCAGGCGCCGAACCCGCGCGCCCGTATCAATGCGCTCGTCTCGGACCCATACGGAGAACCGCTCCGCGAGATCGGGAAGCGAGTCGCAGTGCGCTTGAATGCGCCCGTTCTTGCAGAACTCCAAGAAATACGAGAACTTGCTACGATGCTGGGGGTCTGTTGGGTCGTCTGTGATGGGGAAGTACAGGCGATCCATGAGCTCAATCGCCGCGAGCTGGTGGCGCACTTCTCGCGACGTCATGCGATAGCGTTCCGCGATCTCATCCTCAATGAGACCGCTCTCGATGAGCCCCCGCATTTGAAGAGCCTTCTCGTAGGGCGCCCAACCCCTCACGGAGCCGAGGTGGATCTCGTTAAGGAGATTCTGGATGACGGGCTCTGGCGTTTCTGCGGGAATGAGCCAGGCGGGCATCGTTGCGAATCGTGAGTCGCCCGGCATCTCCTCCTTAGCGGCGCGGAGCGCAACCACACGTCGATTGCCCTCCGCCACTCGGTTATCGGAGCGCAAATAGATTGGTTCCTGCACGCCATTGGAGAGGACGATCGAACGCTTCAGGGCCTCCGTTTCCTCCTGGCTCGCCAGCAGTAGAGTACACGCGGCTTCGTTTCGTTCCGCCTCGTCTAGCTGGCGCATCGAGAATCCGACCCGCGGATTTGTTGGGTCGAGCTTCACCTTGTCCGGGTCCACCTCGACAAGAGTGAGTCGGACGGAGTGCCCCTGGATGTTCCGCGTATACGTCGCCACGGCCGCCTCCTATGTGTCGCCACCGCACAGTTCCATGAACCGGGCAAGGGCGCCGTTCAGGTCTGCTACGACACGGCGACTGCTTCCGCCTTTCGCGCTTCTGATTCTCTGAATCTCGTCGAGGCGTGCATCCTCGATCGCCCTGGTCATGGCGATCATCTGTTTCAGGAGAGGCGAACTCAGTTCCGGCCTATCTTCCTCGAGTACCTTTCGAGCAGCCTCACACCCCTGGTCGGAAAACGCGCGCAGGGCTTGTGGGTTCTTGAGAATGTCCGGTAGGTCGCGAACGTCCTCACCGCGAGAGAACTTCCCCGTACCTACCCAATCGGCAAAGCGATCGACGGCCCCATCAGATCGCGCCCATTCTCTGAGTTCCGGGTTCTTGAATAGCTCGAGGAAATAGCTGAACTTGCGAATCGCGCCGGGTTGTTGATATTCAGCGAGATACTTGTTCTTCATCACATCAAAGGCGCGAATGGACTGGCTCACCTTTGACTTGGAAGTCTTGAATCTCTGCGCAATCTCGTCCTGTGTGAGCGCGAACTCCTTGTGGAGTTTGTAGAGATGGCCGGCCTTTTCAAAGGGCGTCCAGGTGTTCTTGCCGGCAACGTGCATCTCTCCGAGCAATATCGCTATTGCACGCTCGCTGATATCGCCGGGTAGTATTCGCGCGGGTATCGTCCGCCACGTGGGATCGTCTCTATAGTTCGCGTGCAGCTTTCTGTAAGCGACCGTTCGACAGTTGCCCTCCGCGACTACGAGATTCTCCCGTACGATTATTCGCTCGATTAGCCCCTTGTTGATCAGGATCTGCCGATAGAGGTCGTGAACGTCAGGGTCGGCCCAAAGTAGACTCTCAAGCTCCTGCTGAAGTCCGACATTGTCGGGCCGCACGTTCAAAGCAACGGTGTTCGCAACCCGCGGGTTCGTTGGATCGAGCTTGACCTCCGCGAGTGGCAGATTGGCATTCCTGACGCGCACGGCCTGCCCGTCGAGTGTGATCTCATCGACGACGAGAGGCTCCTCTCGAGATTCACTCTTGGCTACACGAGGTGCGCGACGGGCCATCACGCGACACCTGCGCCCAAGTCGACATTCGCGAGCCGCGCGACCAGCGCGATGGCGTCGACGAGGTCTCGGACGATTCTCTGCGCTTCGTCCTGGGTTTGAAGGCGGCGCACGTCTTGTTGGCGCATCTTCTTGAGCGACTTGGTAAGCCGCACCATGGCGCCGAAGATCTGAGAATCGACAGTAGGGTCGGTCTCTCCACGGAGCTTCTTCGCGGCCTCAAATCCCTCCTTCTTGATGACTTTTGAAGCCTCCTTATCGTTCAGGATCTTGTGTAGTTCCCGAACCTGAGCGCCCTTCTTCAGCTTTCCTTTGACGATGAGCTTCGCTACCGTGCTTCGGTGCTTTGGATCCTTGCGAATGTCACGAAGCTTTCGGCTCCTTATGAACTCCAGCGCGTAGCTAAACTTGTCGGAAAGCTCGTCAACGCCCTGCCCCTTGGGCAGCTTCGGGAGCAGCTCCTCGATGAAGTAGTCATACGCGTCGAGGAGTTGCTGAACTTCGGCCGGGGTGAGCCGCGTGCAGTCCGTGATCTGCTCGACGGACAAGTTGTGAGTTTCCTTGAGATACTTGACGTGTTCGGCTTTGGCGAGGGCCTTCCACTTCTCCTTGCCCCCAATGTGGTAGGACGCCATCATCATTGCGATAAGGTGCTCTGGAACGTCCTCAGGAAGCCGAAGTACCGCAATTCTCTGCCACTGCGGATCATTTCGCCGAGCAGGCGCGGCCAGAAGCGTCTTGTAAACGGTGAGGCGCGTGTTGCCCTCCACAACGCGGCCGTCCGCGCGAATGAGGATGGGCTCCTCGAGTCCGCCGTTCTTTCGGATCGCACGCTGGAGACTGTCGTAGCCCGGCTGCTCCCGAATGAGCTTCATCAGCGCCTCTTCGTTCAGAGGCGCCGAGCCATTGCCGTGCTGGGTCAGAAAGCGAATGCGCGGATTGTCACCGTCAAGTTGTACCTTGCCCACGGGTACAAGCTCGTGTGTGACTGGGATGGAAACTCCGGCTATGATTCGCACATCGGGCGCGTCGGGCGGTTGGGCTGGCTTTGGCTTCGGCATGGCGGTACCCCTCAGTATCAAATCCATGACCCAGTACCGATGAGAACCTGCCTTCCTCTTACCTTCGCCGAGCAGAGCTGTCAATGAGCTTTCTCGCCCTGCGAGCAGGGGCGAGCCGTATTCTTCGTAGGCGCAATTAATTGTGGCCGGCTGAGGATCGGATCGATTTCGCGCTATGGGCGACTGTGTGGTGGCTTCTGGCAAGTTCTATGCAGCAGGCTCACCCACAGGGGCTTCTGATCAGCCCAGTCGCTGACCAGAGCAACGGACCGCACCTGCCGCTCACGGACCGGGTCGTCGCCCTTGACCGTTCGTGGCAGGAAGAGGATCTCCTCTTGGATCTCGGGCGCCAGGAAGAGCAGATTCATGACCTGCGTGACCCGGGCGCGGGTCACGCAGGCGAGCCTCGCGAGCGTGGCGTAGTCCTTGACGGCGCCGCGCTCGAGGAGGTCGCGGTAGTGGTGCGCGAGCGCGAGGAGGCGGGCGACGCGCGACACGGACCCGTCCGGCGGCGGGGCCGGACGTGGCCCGGACCGCAGACGGATCTGCCTCGACGGCTTTGCGACGTGAAACGGAAGCCGGATCGTGACGCCGTTCGTGCTGCCGTTCATGTCCTCGCCTCCGCGGCGACGCAGTCGCCGTCGGTGCTCGCGGTTCGATCGGCCGCGGCGACCTCCTCCGCGAGGGTCTTCACGCCGAGCGGGTAGAGCGTGATTCCGATCTCGCCCTTCACGCCGTCGAACTCGACCCGTTCGATGAGGAGCCCGAGGATGCGCGCCTGTTCTTTCGGCTCGAGGACGTCCCAGACGGGGTCGAAGAGAGAGAGTGCGGCGCGCGCCTCATCCTCGTCGATGACGGTGCGTGCGACGCGCACACGCTCCTCGCGGACCTCGCCCAGACGGCGCTCGACCCGCTTGGCCTGGTCGTCGAGTTCACCGAGTCGTTCCGAGGCGAAGCCGCCGTCCCCGAGGGTCTGGTTCGCGAGCACCGAGAGGAGCTTCCGCGCCTGGTCGCGGACCCGCTCGTGCTCGATCGTGAGGGTTCGTTCCTCCTCGCGGAGCGCGGGGGCCGTGTCCCTGACGCTCGCCTTCGCCTGCGCGATCGCGTCGATGACGAGGGCGGGCTCGCGGGAGAGCTCGCGCACGTGGTCGATGACGAAGCGCTCGAGCTCGCCCGCTGGAGCGGACCGCACGGGGCACGCCTCGGCCCCGCTCTTCTTCGTCTTCACGCACGCGTGGTACCTGTAGTCGGCGCCGCGCTTGCACGTCGTCGCCGGCGTCATCGACGACCCGCAAGCCATGCAGCGGACGAGTCCCTTGAGGAGATATCCGAAGGAGTTCCGCCCGCTCGCGGGGCCGCGCCCGCGGCCCTCCCCGAGGAGTTCCTGGGCGCGGGTGAATCGAAGTCGGCGATCGGCTTGAAGCGCCCGATCCGGGCGTTACGGATGCGCCGCTCGAGGCTGCGCCGCTGTCGCTCGGCCTCCTCGTGCTCGACCACGGTCGAGAGCCACGACGCCTGGCCGTACTCCTCCCAGTGGGCGAGGAGACCGTAGAGCTGGAGGCGG
>Ga0187893_10009307_pt1 | contig 15134 bp, 15 predicted proteins | sample MA1701074metaG_FD_139574 | JGI IMG/M metagenome (GOLD analysis project Ga0187893, IMG submission 139574) | White microbial mat communities from a basaltic lava cave in the Kipuka Kanohina Cave System on the Island of Hawaii, USA - MA170107-4 metaG ... | reverse complement strand
GCATCCAGATCGGGACGTCGCCGGTCGCGGGCGGCTTCGGAGCGTCGGTGGGCGTCTTCGGCTTGTCGTCGGGCACGGGCGGGACCTTTCCGGGCTCGACCGGCGGGGGCTTGGCCCCGGTGCCGTCGTCGTCGGCCGGTTTCATGCCCGGGGGCCAGTCGAGGAGCACGTCGACGACGCCCGGGCTGCACTTCGTCTTGATCACGCGCTCGCGGCGCTGGAGCTCGTTGACGAACCCGCCGCTCAGCGTCGCGGCCGTCGACCAGCCGTGGTACCACGCGATGTGCTCGGCCAGCTCCTTCTTCCACGGGTCGACCGTCAGCGCCTCCATCATCTGCAGCGACTCGACGATCTGCTTCAGCGTCTTGCGCGCGCCGAAGTCGTGGCTGCTGACGCCGCTCGTGTCGCCCCTCAGGAACTCCTCGACCTTCTGGTGGTAGCTGCGCAGGCGCGCGTAGGCGAGCTCGTATGCCTGCCGGGGCGTCTTCGCGTCCTGCATGAGCGACACGCCGCCGCCTCCGATGGAGATCGGAGGAAGGTCCGGGATCTCGGGCACGCCCGAACTGCCGCAGCCGGCGGCCGTCGCGAGTATAATGACACCTGACAAAGCGCGCAGCATTCCGCCAGTATAGGCGGCCCCGGAAGAGGAGGCAAGCCGCATGTTCCTGCCGCTGGGCGACGACATCCAGACGCGCAAATTCCCGTTCATCAACATCCTCCTCATCGTGGCCAACGTCGGGATCTTCCTTTACTACTACGGAACCCGGCCCGATTATCCTCAGATCGTCGAGGTTCACGGGTTCACGCCCGCGCACTGGACGTGGCAGTCGATCTTCACGTCCATGTTCCTCCACGCGGACCCCCTCCACCTGGCGGGGAACATGCTCTTTCTGGCCATCGTGGGCGACAACGTCGAGGAGAAGTACGGCCACCTGACCTACGCGTTCTTCTACGCGTTCTGCGGCGTCGCGGCCGTCTTCGCGCACGCGCTCATGGCGTCGTCCGACATGGCGGGCAAGCCGACGATCGGCGCGTCCGGCGCGGTGAGCGGGATCATGGGCGCGTACCTCGTGCTCTACCCGTTCCACACGATGCGGGTGCTCGCGCTCGTGATCCCGATCAAGGTTCCGGCGTTCGTCTTCATCAGCTTCTGGGTCTTCACGCAGTGGCTCATCGTGAAGGCGATCGAGCGCGGCGACGCGACGCCCGTCGCGGTGTGGGCGCACATCGGCGGGTTCGCGTTCGGATTCGTCGTGACGGTCCTCCTGCGGGTCGCCGGGAAGCGCGCGCCGACCCGGTAAATCGTGTAGTATTGCGCGCATGCACGGACGGCTGGCCTCCGCCGTGGCGCGCCTCGGCGCGCCGAAGCTCTTCGTCGCGGGCGACCTGATCCTCGACCGCTACGTCTGGGGCGCGGTCCACCGGATATCGCCCGAGGCGCCGGTGCAGATCCTCGACGCGGGGCGCGAGGAGTTCCGGGCGGGCGGCGCGGCGAACGTCGCGCACAACCTCGCCGTCCTCGGCGCGCGCGTGTCGTGCGGCGGAGTGGTCGGGGCGGACGACGAGGGGCGCACGCTGGCGCGCCTCCTGCGCGAGCACGGCGTCGACCCGCGGCCGATCGTCGCCGACGGGTCGAAGCCGACGTCGATGAAGACGCGCCTCATCGCGCACAACCAGCAGATGCTCCGCATCGACCGCGAGAAGAAGGACGCGGTGTCCGCGGCGGTCGAGCGGCGGCTGGTCGCGGCGATCGGGCGCGCGGCCGCGTCGAGCGACGGGGCCCTCGTCTCCGACTACAACAAGGGCACGCTGACGCCGGCCGTCTGCCGCGCGATCATCGCGGCGTTCGCGCGCCGCGGCAAGCCGGTCGTCGTCGGCCTCAAGAGCCGCGACTTCCGCAAGTACCGCGGCGCGACGGCGGCCTCGCTCAACCGCAACGAGCTGGCGCTCGTGAGCGGGGAGGACGACGTCGAGCGCGGCGCGCGGAAAATCATCGCGGCGCTCTCGCTCAAGTTCATCGTCGTGACGCTCGGCGAGCGCGGGCTGCTCGTCATGCCGCGGACGGGCGAGCCCGTGCGGCTGCCGGCCGTCGCGCGCCAGGTGTACGACGTGACGGGCGCGGGCGACACCGTGCTCGGCGCGTTCGCGCTCGGATACGTGTCGGGGCTGTCGCTCGAGGACTGCGCGGCGCTCGCCAACGGCGCGGCGGGCGTGGTCGTCGGCAAGATCGGCACGGCGACGGTGACGCGCGAGGAGCTGCTCGAGTACGCCGCGGCGGCGGGCACGGCGCACCGCAAGGTGCTCGAGGCGCCCGCGCTCGCCGTGGCGCTCGCGGACGAGCGCAAGCGGGGACGACGCGTCGTCTTCACGAACGGGTGCTTCGACCTCCTGCACGTGGGCCACGTGCGGACCCTCGAGTTCGCGCGCGCGAAGGGCGACGTGCTCGTGGTCGGGCTCAACACCGACCGCTCGGTGCGGCGGCTGAAGGGCGCGTCGCGGCCGATCCTGAAGGAGGACGAGCGCGCGGCCGTGCTGGCGGCGCTCGAGTGCGTCGACTACGTGACGTTCTTCGACGGGGACACGCCGGACCGCCTCGTGCGCAAGCTCAAGCCGGACGTGCTCGTGAAGGGGATGGACTACGCGGGGCGTCGCGTGGTCGGCCGGGACTTCGTCGAGTCGTACGGCGGGCGCGTGGAGCTCGCGCCGATGGTGGACGGGGTGTCGACGAGCGACATCGTGGAGCGGATCCGGAGGAACGGCCGGTGAAGCCCAAGTCGGACGGCGTGGCGAACCCGCGCGCGCACATCGCGCAGCGGCTGCAGGAGGCCGCGTGGGCGAAGGTGCGCATGATCGAGGAGTCGGCGCCCGCGATCGAGGCGATCGCGAGGACGCTCGTCGATGCGCTGGTGGCGGGGCGGCGCGTCTACGTGTTTGGGAACGGCGGGAGCGCGGCGGACGCGCAGCACATCGCGTGCGAGCTCGAAGGCCGCTTCTACAAGGACCGGCGCGCGCTGCCGGTGCTGGCGCTGACGACGAACACGTCCACGCTGACGGCCGTCGGCAACGACTACGACTACGCGGCGACCTTCCGCCGCCAGGTCGAGGCGCACGTACGGAAGGGCGACGTGGCGATCGCGATCTCGACGAGCGGGAACTCGAGGAACGTGATCGAGGCGGCCGCGGCGGCGAAGAAGCTGGGCGCGACGGTCGTCGGATTCACGGGGCGCAGGGGGGGCAGGCTCGCGCCGATGGCGGACGTCTGCTTCCGCGCGCCGTCCGACGAGACGCCGCGGATCCAGGAGTGCCACATCACGGCGGGACACATCGTGTGCGAGCTCGTCGAGTCCGCGCTGTCGTGACGTCGTGAAGGACCTGACCGCCGACTACGTCGACGTCGAGACGCCCGAGCACGTCGTCGTCCGCTTCGAGCTCGCCGGCGGCATCTCGCGCATCCTCGCCGCGCTCATCGACGCGGTGATCCAGGTCCTCATCCTGGCCGGGATCGGAACGCTCCTCCTGTTCGTGGCGCTGGGCGCGGGGCTGGCGGGAGGGGAGGGCATGATGCGGGAGGCCTCGCTGGCCACGTGCGGGATCGCCCTCGTGCTCATGTTCCTGGACATCTTCGGCTACTCGGTGCTGTTCGAGCTGTTCCTGCGCGGGCAGACGCCGGGGAAGTGGTGCCTCGGGCTGCGGGTGATCCGGGAGGGAGGGTACGCGCTGACGCCGGCGGTCGTGCTCGCGCGCAACATGATGCGGATCGTCGACTTCTTCCCCTTCGGCTACGCGCTCGGCGCCGGGGTCGCCTGCCTGAATCGGCAGAACCGGCGCGTCGGGGACTTCGTGGCCGGCACGCTCGTGGTGCGCGACGCGAGACCGCCCGCGCTCGCGGTGCGACCGCACGAGGCGCGGCGCGCGGATCCGACGGCGCTCGCGTGGCTGCGCCTGGCGGGCGTGCACCGGCTGTCGATCGAGCACGTGCAGGTGGTCGAGGGCTTCCTCGCGCGGCGCGATCTCCTGGAGCCGCGCATGCGGCAGAGGATCGCCGGCGCGCTGGCCGCGAGGATCGCCGGCGTGCTGGGCGTGGAGGCGACGATCCCCGAGGTGTTCCTGACGGATGTGCTCGTCGCGTACCACGAGGCGGAGAGCCGGTCGAAGGGCGACGGGTTCGTGCGGCAGCGGGTGGGGGAGTGGGCGCGGCTCGCGGAGTACTCGGACCGCATCGGCGCGGGCAGCGCGGCGTCGCTGACGCCGAAGGAGCAGCTCGAGTTCATCGCGCTCTACCGGCGCGTGACGGCGGACCTGGCGCGCGCGCGCATGCTGAAGGCGCGGCCGGACGTGATCGAGCACCTGAACGGGCTCGTCGGCCGCATCCACGTGCAGATCTACGTGCGGCCCGGGTTCCGCGCGGCGGGGATCGTCGAGTACTTCACCGGCGGCTTCCCGCGCGCGGTGCGGCGCCAGGCCGGCTGGGTGTTCGCGTCGATCCTGATGCTGGTCGTGCCCGCGATCGCGGCGGGCGTGGCCGTGCAGGCGGACCCGTCGCTGGGCCGCGTGTTCGTGCCTCCGCAGTTCTACGACAACGTCGGGCACTACGACGAGACGGGCCGGTCGGGCGGACAGGTCGCCATGATGACGGGCTTCTACATCTTCAACAACGTGCGGGTGTCGATCGCCGCGTTCGCGCTGGGGATGTTCTTCGGCCTCGGCAGCGCGTACATCCTGGTGATGAACGGCGCGATCCTGGGGGCGATGACCGCGATCATCGCGCAGCACAGGCACTCGTGGCCGTTCTGGAGCTTCGTGGCGTCGCACGGGGCGATCGAGATGACGGCGATCGTGATGGCGGGCGCGGCCGGGATGATGGTCGGCTCGAAGCTGATCAACCCGGGGCCGCACACGCGCGTGCGCGCGCTCATCGAGGCGGGGCGCGAGGCGGGCCTCATGCTCTACGGCATCGCGGCGATGCTCTGCGTCGCGGCGGTGCTCGAGGCCGCGGTGTCGCCGTCGACGCTGCCGGGCGGGGTGAAGATCGCGCTGGGGAGCGCGAACCTGGTCCTGGTGGTCCTCTACTTCACGGTGGTGGGGCGGCCGAGAATCGCGAGCTCGCGAGATTCGTGATTCGCGTCCGGGGAGATTCGCCCGGGTGCGGTGTCACCCCATCGAATGGAACAGGCGGGTCTGATGGACGCGGCGCTGTGCGAACGCCTGTGGCGTGAGCATGCGGACCGCCTGCTGCTCTACGCGGCGGCGCTCCTGTCGGACCGCTCCGCGGCGGAGGACGTGCTGCAGAACGTCTTCGCGCGGATGCTGGCGGCGGAGCCGTCGATCGCGGAGTCGGAGGCGGCGTACCTCTTCCGCGCGGTGCGCAACGAGGCCATGAACGCGTCGCGCGGGGCGCGACGGGCGAGGGCGGTGCGCGAGCGGCTGTTCGAGACGGAGCCGGCGGCGCGCGACGAGTCGGAGCGCCTGGCGGTGGAGGAGGCGCTCGCGGACCTGCCGGAGGATCAGCGCGAGGCCGTGGTGCTCAAGATCTGGGGCGGGCTGTCGTTTCCCGAGGCGGCCCGCGTGCTGGGGACGACCGACAAGACCGTGGAACACCGGTACTACCGGGGACTGGCGGCGCTGGAGGAGAAGCTGCGATGAGCGACATCGAGGAGCGGCTCGCCCGGCTGCGGCCCCGGCCGGCGCCGGAGGAGATCCTCAGGCGCGCCCAGGGAGGCGCGACGGCGCGACGCACTCTTGGATGGAAGGAGATTCCGATGACGATCGCCGCAAGCGCGTTGATGGCGTTGCTCGTGACCGTGATGTGGCCGCAGGATCCGGCGAAGGACAAGCCCGCGCCGGCGGCGACCCAGGACGACTGGATGGACGGCGACATGACGAAGGCGGAGGTCGACAGGATCGTCGGCCGCGAGGCGGGGCATCCGCCGACGCTCCAGAAGTGGCTTCACGAGCTCGGCTCCGACGACCCGACGACGCGCGACGCCGCGCAGCGGGAGCTGGAGAAGGTGCTGGACCTGGCGATCCACGACCTGCGGGAGATGAAGGACGCGCCGGACGCCGAGGTGCGGGCCCGGGTGGAGAAGCTGATCGAGGCTTACGGCCGGCGCCCGAAGCTCGCGCCCGCCGTCGCCCGCGCGCGCAAGGAGGGGAAGCCGCCGGCGGAGTGGACGTCGCTCTTCAAGCGGCCGTTCTCCGGCGAGATCGACTGGCCGAAGCACCTCGCGGCGGCGCTCGACGGCGACGCGACGGCGATGGGCGACGTGCGGGCGGTCGGCTGGCACTGCGCGGGCGCCCTCGCCGACGCGGCGCAGGCGGGATCGGCGGAGCGCCGGCTGGCCGGACGGCTGCTCCTGCGCGAAATCTGCGCGCCGCTCTTCGAGAAGCGGACGCGCGTGACGATCGACGCGCGCCCGGACAACGACGCGTACGGGACGTCGGCGTACAGTTTCCTCTTCGCGTCGCAGGACGCGGACGTCCACAACAACATGGTGGACCTCGTGTACAACGGATGCGGGACGCTGCACTTCAATCCGTACGGCGGGGCGAAGAACCGGATCGCGTCGCTCGGCGAGGTGGACTACGCGGGCGTGCGCGAGGCGCCGGAGAAGGGGTGGCTCAAGGACTGCGTGCGGCCGAAGCAGGGGCACGTGTACGTGTTCGAGGGGGCGCTCGCGACGTCGGTGGCGATGAAGAAGTTCGCTGTCAAGTTCGTGGTGGTGGAGGTCGCGGCCGAGCGCGTGACGATCGAGTGGACGCCGCTCGGGGAGATGCCGAAGGCGCCGCGGATGGCCGGCGGGGGCCGCGCGGGGACGATGGGCCAGTGCGGGGGCGCGCACGGGGAGCGGTAGCGCCGTGAGGAAGTCCACGATCGCTCTGGCCGAGTGTCTGAAGGGCGATCTGGAACCAGCCTGCCCGGGTTCCCTTAGGCTGGCTCCCATGGTTGGACAGTCTGCCGGCCATGATGTGGAAAAGCGTTCGCGCAGGGTCGTCCATGACCTTCGCTGCGCTGGATGCTCCGGGCGCCAGCGGGCGATAACGCCGCTCACGGTCCTCGAGAAGAAGACCTCGGTCACGCTCGGCGACGAGCACGCTCAGGGCGTACTGCGGGTCCACCAGTCCCTCGCGCAACCGCAGCTTCTTCGCCAGCGCCGGGTCGCTCCAGTACGAGCAGCCGTTCCTGTCGGCGGCCAGGTGGAGGAAGAACGCAGCAGGTTCTCCTCCAGCGTCAGCGTCCCGATCACGTCGCGCAGCGGGTGGTCGGCCGAAGCGAAGTGCCGCGGGAGCTGGCGCACACGCGCGGGGTCGATGGCGGCATGTTTCGCTGCAGAAGACGACCAGCTGCCGCGCCGGGCGCAGGACCTTCGGGTGGCAGCAGTCGGGCCACGCGGACCTCAAGAACCTCGAGCGCTACACCGGCTTCGGGATCACGGAGCTGCGCGCCGTCATGGAGCGCTGCCACCCGCGATAGAGGGTCCGGGGAAACTGACGCGTCTGCCTACGCCGGGATGTCCGGCCCGCCACCTCGTCGCGATGCGACCGCCTGGCCCGTTCGGCCGCGGCTTTGAGCGCATCCGCGACCTTGCGCGCGAGGGCATCGATCGCTTCTTGGCTGAAGTGCAGGCGGCCGACCTCCGAGGGAACGCGGAGCGTCAGCGTGGGCGTGTCGAGGTCGAGAAGGACCTCGCCCTTCGCGGGGCGGCCGGCGCCCACGACGGTCAGCTCAAAGCCCGACGCTCGAACGCGTCGACCACCTCGATCCATCGCTTCGGGATCTTGACTTCCATGAGGCACTTCACCGCGTCGCCGCTTCGAGGAGTCGACGCGCCTCGTCCGGGTCGGCCGCCTCTCTCAAGGCGGCTTCGGTCTGTACGACAAGGGACGCGTGGAGGAGGCGCAGGACCTTCGCGAGCGACTCGAGCGAAAAGTCCGCGCGGCCCGCCAGGATGCGGCTGAGCTGGCCTTGGTCGACGCCGGTCTCCTTGCAGAACTGGTAGCGCGAACCGTAGCGCTCCTCGATCAATGCAAGGAGGTAATGCCTGTAATCCGGCGGCGAGGCTTTTCCCTGGGCGATGCCGAGCCGGGCTTCCAGATCATCGCAGATCCGGAACAGGGCCGACGTGCGCTCGACACCATGCTTGGCGAGTTCCTTCATCCACCACGCCGCGAAACGCGTCCACTCCGGGTGGGTGCGGTACTTTTCAACGACGGAGGCCAGGCAGGTCCGCTCATCGGCCGACAGTTTCGCAAGGTCCACCGATCGGCCGGTCAGAGTGCGATACGCCGCGTTCTTCGTCACCATTCTGCACGCACCTTCCAATCATCCACCGCTGGGATCGTCCTTGAGAAAGCCCTTGCTAGGATCACGCTTGACGCTCTGGTCCACCCCCTGGACGACGAACAGGACTTCGTCCTGGTCGAACGAGTTGGCCGCGCGCTCCATGATGGCGCGGAGTTCGTCCAGTTTCTCGCGCGCGACGATGACGGTGTACTTGCGTGACTCGTCCTCCACGGGCTTGCCCGTCGCCAGATCCCTCCAGCTCCCGGGCAGCGGCTCGACGTCCTCGATCAGGGCGATGACGCGCCTCGGGCCCGATACGCCACCGGCCACTTCATAGACCTCCTCGCGCAGGAGCCCCCAGAGGGCCACGTCATGCGGGCGGCGGTCCGAGTTGCGCACCAGGGGGATCACGAACCACGTCTCGACTCGGGCTTCAGGGATCGCCGCGACCATGCTTCCTCTGCTTGTCGTTGCGACAAGTATAGCGGCTGCTTGACGTCATGTCAAGCAGAGGTCGAACGAAGGAATACGAATTTCCCAGAAGCGACGCCGAGCGCTCTATCACCTTCGGTCCTTGTCGTTCAGGGCGTAGGTGAAACCGCTCTTGCGCGCTGCTTCTCTTCGCCACCGCAAGCGGTGATCGCATTCGTCGGTCCCGTGTTCGGCGCCTGCTGCTCGGGCGCGGCGTTCAAGGGAGAATGGTCTCCCGCAGAGCGCACGTGGAAGATCACGCAATGGCCGGCAACATCGGCAGATGATCGCATTGCCGAGGCTACGGGCCATCATAGTTTGAGTGCAGAACATACCCTGCAATGGCACATTGTCGCGTCATTCTGTCTGACTGACCGACTGACGCCGGTCTACAGCAGCTGGCGCGCCTTGAGGTCGAGGTACCGGTTCACGAGCGCGACCGGCACCTGGCCGCTGGTCGCGTCGATCACGTGCACGCCGCGGCGCTGGAGGTCGGAGAGCGTCCGCGTGCGCGCCGACAGCAGCCGGCACGCCGCCGCCTTCACGTACGCGTCGTCCTCCGTGGCCGGCATCGCGTGGGCCAGCCCCGCCGTCTCCCGGTCGCCGATCGCGACGCACACCGGCACGTGCCGGCGCGCGACGGCCGCGAGGTATCCGGACAGGAGCCCGCCCGTCTCCTGGTCCACGAGGTTCGTGAAGAGGATCACGAGCGCGCGCTTGCGGCACGCCAGCTGGAGGTGCTCGAAGGCGCCGTCGTAGTCCGACTCGCAGAGCCTCGGCTCGACGTCGAAGAGCGCCTCCGAGAGCGCCGCGACCGCCGCGCGCCCCTTGCGCGGGGCGACCGAGCGCTCGACGCGGTCCGAGAAGACGATCGCGCCCACGCGGTCGTCGTACTCCGCGGCCACGCGCGTGAGAAGGAGCGCCGCGTGCAGCGCGTACTCGAACTTCACGAGCCCGTCCACCTCCTCCGTGAGCATGCGGCCCGCGTCGACCATCATCATGATCGTCTGGCAGCGCTCGACCTGGTACTCGCGCGAGATCGGGTGGCCGCGGCGGGCCGTCGCCTTCCAGTCGACCAGCCGCGGGTCGTCGTCCGGCTGGTATTCGCGCAGCCGCGCGAACTCCATGCCGTGGCCGCGGATGCGCTGCGGGCGGAAGCCCATTTCGCGGAGGCGCAGCCGCCGCACGAGCATCTGGTACTTCTTGATGCTCGACACCGCCGGGTACACCTTCACCTCCGCGCGCGCGTCGCAGAGCGCGTCGCGCTGGAAGAGCCGCAGGAGCGACGGGTAGCGGACGTGCACCGGGCCGAGCGCGTAGCGTCCGCGACGCACGGGCGTGGCGGTGAAGTCGACGTCGACGACGCGGCGGGGCTCCAGGTCGAACGGCGCCGGCGCCTCCGCGCCCTGCCAGTGATCGGGGACGACGAGCCGCGCGGACGCCCGTCCGTGGGCGCCGCCCGCGTTGGCGATCTCGACGCGCACGCGCTCGGGCGAGCCGAGCGAGACGATGGAATCGACGACCACGCGCGCTTCGATGGCGCGCGGGCGGGGCGTGAGCGCGACGTCCGCCGCGACGGCGAGCACGATCAGCGCGTCGATCGCCAGACCGACGCGCACGAACGCGGGGTCGAAGAGCGCGACGACGAACGGCGCGGCGGCGACCGCGATGAGGAACCAGAGGCGCCTCGTCGGGGTCACTTCGGGACCTTGACGGCGTTGATCAGGTCGCGCACGACATCGTCGGCGCGCGTGCCCTCGATCTCCGCTTCCGCGCGGAGGATCACGCGGTGGCGGAGGACGGCCGGGGCGCACCCCTTCACGTCGTCGGGAATCACGAAGTCGCGGCCGCCGAGCGCCGCGACCGCCTTCGCGAGCAGCAGCAGGCTGATGGCCGCGCGCGGGCTGGCGCCGACGGTGATCGCCGGCCACTGCCGCGTCTGGCGCACCAGGTCCACGCAGTAGGCCACGATCGCGTCCTCCGCGCGGATCGCGTGCACCTCCTGGCGCAGCGCGAGCACGTCCTCGACGGACACGCGCGGGGAGATCTTCGACGGCAGCTCGTGGATCATCACCCCGTCGCGGTAGCGCGAGAGCATCACGCGCTCATGGTCGGCCTCCGGATAGGCGATGACGATCTTCACCATGAAGCGGTCGAGCTGCGCCTCGGGGAGCGGGTACGTTCCCTCGTATTCGATCGGGTTCTGCGTGGCGAAGACGGTGAACGCGGGCGGGAGATCGTGCGGCTTGCCGTCGGCCGTGACGCGGCGCTCCTGCATCGCCTCGAGCAGCGACGACTGCGTCTTGGACGGCGCGCGGTTGATCTCGTCGGCGAGCAGCAGGTCGGCGAAGACCGGCCCGGGCCGGAATTCGAACGTGCGGTCCGCCGGGTTGAAGACGCTCGTGCCCGTGATGTCGGCGGGCATCAGGTCCGGCGTGAACTGGATGCGCGAGTACCGGCCGCCGATCGCCGCGGCGAGCGCGCGCACGGCAAGCGTCTTGGCCGTGCCGGGGTAGCCCTCGAGCAGCGCGTGGCCGCCCGCGATCACCGTGGCGAAGAGCGTCTGGAGCGCGGCGTCCTGGCCGACGACGGCGCGGCCGACCTCCCCGGCGACGGCCTTGTAGACGTCCGCGATGCGTCCCATGGGCGGGGAGATGGTATCAGGAAGCGCTGGAACCGAGAAGGCCGCGCCGCACGCGCTCGAGGTCGCGCAGGAGGCGCACGAGCTCGCCGGGCGACGGGCGGCCCCTCGCCGCCCCCCGCGCGCGCTCCAGCGTGTGTCTCGCGAGCCGGGGGTCGAACCCGCGCCGCGCCGCCTCCCGCTCGATCGTCGCCGGGTCCGCCGCGCCGAAGCGCCGCTGCAGCGCGTCCGTCACGTTCGTGAGCGCGAGCTCGACCGCCATGCCGCTGGCGCGCGACGCGCGACAGAGCCGCGCGAACGCCTCCAGGAACTCGGTCGGCCGGCGGCGCCGCTCGTCGTGGACGACGCGCGCCGGGCCGAGGCGGCGGCCGCCCGCCAGCACGGCGGCGATGCCCGCGAGGATCACGTGGAGCAGCGCGACGCCGGCGGGCGTGCCCATGATGAACGCGAGCGCGTCCTGCCCGCCGTGGTACCCGTGGTGGTACTCGTCGAACGCGACCGCGCGACCGTCGGCGCGGGCGACGGCCAAGTGCGTGAGCATCGCCGCGTGATCCGCTTCGAGCAGCGCGTCGTTGCGGAAGCACGCGGCGTCCGCGAAGACGACGACGGCGCCGCGTCCGACGTTCGCGTGCGCGACCGCCTCGCCGTTCGGCAGCCGCCAGCGTCCGGGCACGCGCATCCGGTACGAGCCGAGTCGCGCCCCGAGCGCACGAAGATCGACCGTCGTTTCGTGCGGCGGCGCGTCGACCTTCGTGCGCGTGAAGTCGAAGCGCCGCAGCGCATCGTCGGGCGTGAGCGCCTTCTTTTCGCGGCCCTCGTCCGGCATCCACGCGTCGGCCGGAGCGAAGACGAACGTGCCGCCGCGGCGCACCCACTGTTCCAGGCCGTCGAGCTCGACGTCGTCGAACGGCTCACGCGTGCCGACGCAGAAGAGCACGCCCTGGCCCGGGCGGAGCAGCTCGAAGCGGCGGTCGTGGGTCTCGACGCGCACGTCGTAGTCCCGGAGGAGCCGCGCCAGCGCGAGCGTGCCGGACGCGGTGCGCGCGGTCGACTGGCCCGCCAGCGCCTCCTCGACTCTCTCGTCCGGACGCGGCGAGCGGCGGCCGAAGAGAAGGCCGCCGGCGACGAGCAGCGCCGCGGCCGCGACGACGATCAGGTGTTCGAAGCGGAGGCGTTCAAGCAGCTTCACCGGTCAACCTCCGGGCCAGGGCGTCCACGTCCTTCATGGGCTCGGGGCCGAGCGCGCGGCGTCCGAACACGGCCGGTTCGTAGTGCGCGAGGAGCCGCTCGAACAGCGTGCGCTCGTCGGGTCGCTTGCGCAGGAGCGACAGGTACTCGCGGGCCGTGGCCGTTTCGACGAGGCGCTGGATGCCGCGCTGGTCGAGGCCGAGGATCGACGCGCGCAGGTAGAGCGTGAGCGCGCCCGGAATGTCGCCGGTCGCGGCGGCCTCCCGCGCGCGCTCGAGGATCTGGGCCGCGACCTCGCGTCGGGCCGCCGCCGCCGCGGGCGCCCCGCCGGGGGCGCGTGACGCGGCGATCGCGCGCCGGATCACGACCACCATGTGGAGCGCGATGAGACCCAGGACGACGACGCAGGCGCCGATGATGAGCCACGCGAGCGCAGGGGACGTCTCCGCGAGCGAGCCCAGCGCGTCGAAGAACTGCCGCAGCTTCTCCAAGAGCCCGTCGAAGAGCCCGCGGTCGCTCCTCGGCCCGAACTGGAACTCCTCCGACGAGAGGATGCGCCGCGCCGAATCCCGCACGGCGCCGGCGTCCGGCAGGTCCTGGAGCATCACGCGGGCGTCCCCGCGCCGTCGCGCGCCAGCAGAAGGTCGATGTCGAACGCCTCCTTGCGGATGCGCACGTCGTAGTACATGAGCACCCACGCGATGCTCCACAGGGGCTGGAGGAGCATCTGGAGGACCTGGCCCATGCCCTGTTCGAGGAGGATGCGCGTCCATTCGGACGGCACGACGGGCATGAGCGCGAAGCGGCACGTGAACGAGCTGGTCCAGCCGCAGACGATGATCACGAGGAGCATCGCGCAGGCGAGGCCGAAGATGCGCAGGCGATGGCCGTCGCTGAGGCGCAGGCTGCGCCCCATCGCGTCGGTGCCGACGGTGCGCTCGAGGATCGCGATCTGGCAGACGAAGCCGAAGAGCGCCAGCAGGCCCGGGTAGCCGACGCAGCACGCGAGGAGGCCGAAACCCACGACGAAGTTGGCGAGGAGCATCGTGAGCACGAACCAGAAGAAGTTGGCCCACACGGCGCGATACGAGGAACGCACGGTCGCGGGGCGGGAGAGATAGCGGTCCGAGACGGCGCGCGTCACGGCCCCCGTGGCGATGGGGACCGCCAGGCCGTGGATGAGCACGAGGACGGCCAGGAGGCCGAAGACGGAGCCGAGAGCCTCGCTCGAGGGCTGTCCGCCGACCTCGGGCTGCGAGAGCACGACCCACGAGAAGAACATCCCCGCGAGCGCCGGGGGCGCGTACGCCGCGGACATGATCGCCAGGAAGAGCAGGAAGTTGTCGCGGTACATCTTGAACGCGCCGTCGAGCACCTGGAGCACGGACATGGGGCTCAGGCGGTACGCGTCGGCGAGGTTCCATCCGACGGGCGCGCGCCCGGCGGGGACGCCGGAGGGCCCGTGCGCGAGGGCGACGCTGAGGTCGAGCCCGCACCAGCGGCAGACGGGGGCGTCGGCGGAGTTGGGCTGGAGGCAGGACGGGCACGGCGGGAAGGAGAGCTTCTCGGGCGCGTCCATGTCGTCGTTGTTATAGCAAGGATCGGAGGAGGCTGATACGGTGGCGGGCGTGCCGGTGCTGGTGATGGTCCTGGCGGTGGCGGGCGCGCTCCCGCAGGACGCGAAGCCGGGGCCGATGTGCGACACGTGCGCCCGGGCCCCCGCGACGGTGCACGTGACGATGGAGTCCTCGGGGGTGCGCCACGAGCTGCATCTTTGCGACGCGTGCGCGCGGGGCGACGCGCCGCGGGACGCGGGCCCTCGGAGCCCCGGCGTGCTTGGCGTGCTCTTCAGCTTCCTGTTCGGCACGATCTTCGGCTGGTGGATCCTCCTGATCCTCGCGTTCACGATGGTGGCGCCGTTCCTGGGGCGCTATCGTGCGTGGCTGGCGAAGCGGCGCTTCATGGCGGCGCAGGGCCAGAAGTTCTCGAACCCGCAGAACGCGGACGCGCGCTACCAGCTCGCGGAGATCTACCTCGAGGCCGGGCGCTGGAAGCAGGCGCACCGGTACGCGTACGACGCGGTCGCGATCGCGCAGACGAACCCGCTCTTCGAAGGGGCGACTCCGTACCTCTATCTGCGCGCGCTGGGGCAGGCGCTCTACGGTCAGCGCCGCTACGCGGAGGCGGTGGACGCGTTCGGGCGCGCGCTCAAGGCCAGGTCGGATCGCGGGTACGTGGACGCGCTGCTCGGGATGGCGAAGGCGCGCTACCGGATGGGGAAAACGGCGGAGGCGTTCGAGTTCGCGAAGCACGCGGTGGCGGAGGAGGAATCGAACCTCGAAGCGTACTTCCGCTGGGCGCAGGCGGCGGCGAAGATGGGCCGGGCGGCGGACGTGGCGGAGGCGCGCGGCCGGTTCTGGCGGATCGCGCTCAAGCTGCCGCGGTACGCGCGCCAGCGGCGCGTGTGGTGGCGGCTGGCGTTCGCGACGTTCCCGCTGTCGAGGCTGGTGGGGTGAGAGTGGATCGCGGACGGAAGTACCGTGGACGGCGGTT
>Ga0187893_10009306_pt1 | contig 15137 bp, 12 predicted proteins | sample MA1701074metaG_FD_139574 | JGI IMG/M metagenome (GOLD analysis project Ga0187893, IMG submission 139574) | White microbial mat communities from a basaltic lava cave in the Kipuka Kanohina Cave System on the Island of Hawaii, USA - MA170107-4 metaG ... | reverse complement strand
CGACCAGATGGCCTCGGTCCGACTGGAGCGCAGCGACTTCCACGGCGATTGGAACTACACGATCTGGCCGCGAAAGACGCGAAGGACTGGCAAATGCGACTAGGTTGTTCTGTTACGAGCCCTTAGCTCGCCGACGGGGCTGTTGATGCCGGCCCTAGCCCATTCTTCGACGTGTTCGGCAAGCCAACCCCACTGTGAGCTGGGGATCGATCTGGGCCACGGGCCGTGCTGCTTCACGGCACTCTCGACAGCGGCAAAGACCGAGGTCCGCGGGTCGACAGGGAAGTCCTCGGGGTGAGGAGGGGTGGCCTTCGAGACTGCAGAGTGAACCGGGTGGTCAAGTACGAAGCGCCCCCATCCAAATGCGACGCCCTCACCGACCCCACGTTGTCCGATGCGGGCAAGGCTGGCCGGTCCGCCGCAGGACGAGAGGGTGAGGCAGGTGCCGGCCCCGATGGCACCGCGGGCGAACGCCGGCAAGCCGCCGTAGTGGAAGCCACGTGCGACGGTGAATGGTGCCTGCTTGACCTCGCGCCAGCGAAGAGCGTTCGCCTCGCTCTCGGGCAGCCCCGCGTGCCTCAGCGCTTCGTGTAGCGGCGCGGGGCCGGCCAGTGTTGTGAGATACCCCCCGTAGCCGTCGCGAAGCGAGAGGGGAGATGTGAAGGTGAGCGTTTGCGGGTTCTGGCTGGCGCCAGCCGGGTCTTGCGACGACATCCCCTCGATGCGCAGGGCGCGGCGTCCGCGTCCAATCCTCAGCAGGCCTCCCTGTTCTTTCAGGCAGCCCCCGGCCCATGCCAGAAACTCGCGGGCACGGCCTTCGGCGCCTTTCCCGAAGAACACAAGCTCCCCCGCGAAACAGGTGCCCGCGGCGATGCACTCCATCGCGAAGAGACCGCCTTCGCTCTTGACGCTCCGGCGCGACGCGTCGATCGCGTTCCGGCTCCGGCGCTCCAGGGACGGTTCGTACAGCAGGATTCCGCGTAGCGGATCAGGCCACACGAAATGCCCCGGCGGCACGCCCTTGGGACTCGCTACGTCCGTTGCCCCGAGTAGCCCGTCCGCGCCGCCCAGCTCGTGGAGGGATCTGCTCCCACCCGGTGTCTGAAACGCCCAACCAAGTGTCGCGAGTTCACCTGTCCCCGGTGCCCCCGCGCGCTTCGGTATCTGAAGCGAAGTCGGAGCGGGGATCGGCATGGGATCCTTGGCCGCCAACACTTCAACTCCGGGCGGAAGGGGGAGAAGATCCCCGAAGGAGGCGCCCTCACCGGCCAGCGTCTCCTCGACAGACTCGCTCGATCCTGCCGCGCGAGTCCTCCATTGGTGCCTGAGTGCCCCGAGCAACGTCGCGCCGGGCACGTAGGGAAGCGTGCGCATCGTGAAGGTGGTCTGATCGCCCGGCACGATCGTGATCGGTTCCTCCGCCACGGCGAGAATCCGGATCACCATGAACTCCGGATCCGGGGACGAGATGGGGTTGGCGGCCTCGCCCGCAGGTTTCGGTGCCTCCGGCGTGAGCGTGATCGTCACGAGTCCGGTGCCACGACGTCTCCCGCCACCAATCGACTTCGTCAGCCGCACGGCGTCGGTGAGCAGCTTCTCCGCTCCGTCGACGGGATGAGACACCTCGAGGAAGCCGACGAATCCTGTCCCACGGGGAACGCACTCGCGGGTGCGCAGGGTGTGGTCGAGCGCCGTGCCTGTCCCGTGCTCGATCGCCGTCTGCGAGTGAAGGACGAGAGGATGCGACGAACCCTCGAGGCGGAGGTCCGTGAAGGAACATCCCTCACCGCCGCCCCGCTCCCCGTGAAACATGGCTTTCATGGCGTGCTGCTTGTAGGTGCCGGGAGCAATACGGCAGAGCCTCTCCGAAGCCTCGGCGACGAGGCCCCGGACCGTCGTCCAGGGAATGTACGGCCGCCCATTGCGTTCGCGAACCTGGCCACTGTCATAGACGCCGGACACGCCTAGGCCCGACCCGACATGTAGATCCTCGAGGAGCACCATGCAGAGGCGAAACCGGAGCTGACCTGCACCGCTCACGTGGACCGCCCTCCGATGAACTCCTCGATCTCGGCGCAATCGAGGAACTCGGTCCAGTAGACGTTCCGTCCGCCTTCCACGGGGGAGAACAGGTCGCTTCCGCCGAGGCTCTGCCTTTCGCCCTCGTCGAAGAGCGCCTCGTACATCCATGCGGCGATCTGCGGGTGGTCCCGAAGGTAGATCCGCATCCGCTTGCGCCGGTTACGACCGTGCTTGCGCCGGTCGAGGTGTGCCTTCTCGTCGTCGAGCATCCGCCGGAGCTCTTGGAGCATGGTCTGAAGCGACCGACGCGGTCCTCCTGCGCCGACAGAGCCAAGGACGGGGTGCGGACGCCGCGTGAGAATGTACCGCCGTTCCCCGTCGCCAAGCACGTACTCCCGCCGACGTTGCTCGGCCAAGCTCGATACATCCGAAGTCTTCACGACATGCCAGTCCACCGCGGCCCCCTCCGCCTCTCTCCGCGTGGCACGGAGCAGCTTCGCGCTGTTGAGGAGTTCCGCCGCGAGCAGACGCACGCGGCTGAACGGTAGCGTCGGAGGCACAAGGGCGACGCCCACAGATAGGGTGAGGCGGCCGACTCCTCCCTGGATCGATTCGGTCAGCCTCTCGTACTCGGCACAGAGGTGGTGCACGAAGTCGAACGCGAACCTCGCGTCGATGGCGACAAACAGATCGTCTCCTCCGAGCCAGAGGACCTGGAAGGGCAGGTGACGACCGGGCTGTGCCGGGGCTGCCAGCGCAAGCCTCAGCGCGCCCCCCAGCGCGGTTCGCATTGCGCCCCGCAGGCTCCACCAGAACCACTCGTTACGAACCTCTTGGTCGAGGACGGATCTCGGTCCGTCGCTCCGGAAGCGGTCAAACGCCTTGCCGATTCCATTCCCGTCCACGTCGATCGCCGCGAGGTAGGCGCGTTCCTTGTCCCCGACCACGTCGTGGAAGTCCACAGGCGGAGCCAGTTTGTTCCAAGGCGGGGGTAGACCGTCACGAAGCGAGTCCAGGAAACGCAGAAGCGGATTCGTCTTGCTCGTTGCCTCTGCATGGAGCCAATTGCCCGAATAGCCGAGGTCCTCTCCCGGGCGGACCTCGATTGTCAGCGCTGGATCGCGGCCGTCATTGCTATCTCGCTTGAAATAGGGGCTGTCGAACGGCAACACAGGTGCGGTGGCGCTCTCGGTGGAGGACGCCTCCCCGATCGCATCCATCAGCGTGCCGTTGGCGGGTACCGGGCCGATCTTGACACTCATCGCAAGGCGCGGCATCAGGCGGGCAGCGCATGTGAGAACTTTCTTGCGCACGTCCTCGGCGTTGCTCTTCTCCGAAACGACGGCGATGAGGCGGCCGCCAGCCGCCGCGAGCACTCCGCCGCGAAGAAGTGGCCTCGGATCGTCGTGTTGGAAGCGCTCCTCGCTGATTCCGTCGAATGCCGTTCGTCCTGCCAGGAGATCAACAGGTCGATTCCTTGCCACGATGGCGGGAAACTCGCACAGGAGGAGCCGCGCCAGCATCGCGTTTGAACCGACCATGATGCGCAGGCGATCCACCGCAAAGAGCGTCGCCTGCGTGCGTCGGAAGTCCACGAAGACGAAGTGCATGCCACCTCCCCCCATCGAATGCTACCGGAGCGGCTGATCCACCTCAAGTGCGAATTAGACGAGGGTCCCGTGCGGGTTTCTGCCAGTGGGATACCCGGGAAAGACCGACCGCCCCTACAAGGGGCTCGGCACCCTGCTCGTCGAACAGAAGCACCTGAAGAAGGACGGCCTCTCGCTGATGGCGATCCGGCGCTTCTACAAGGAGAAGCCCGAGGTCGTGAAGGACCTGATCCTCGAGAACGAGAGCTACGTCTTCTTCACCGAGTACGAGGGCGCCGAGTGGCCCGCGGGCTCGATCGGCGTGCCGGTGACCGACCTCGCGAGCGTCGCGACCGACAAGAAGATCTTCCCGCGCGGCGGCCTCGTGCTCTTCGACACGAAGTACACGAGCAAGGGCCAGAAGGGCGACCTGATCCGCTTCGCCCTCGACCAGGACACTGGCGGCGCGATCCGCGCCCCGGGCCGGGCCGACATCTAGTTCGGCATCGGCCCGAGCCCCGAACTGCTCGCGGGGGGGCAGTACAGCGAGGGGAGGCTCTTCTACTGCTTTGCGAAGCGCTAGCGCGACTCTCCTGGAGTTGCGGTAGAGAGACAGGGCCGGGGGCGCGAGATGCCGGGGGGAGGCCGGCCCGGCGGCGGCGGCAGAGCCCACACATCAAAGCATCAGTGACATGATGTTGTGATGCGCACCACCCTGACTCTGGAAGCCGATGTCGCTGCGCAATTGGAGCGGCTGCGGAAGTCCCGGAAGACGACTTTGAAGCAGCTCGTGAACGAGGCGCTGCGGGCGGGGCTGCGGCAGATGGCGGCGCCGCGCGCACGCAGGAGACCGTATCGCACGCCCGCCGCGGATCTGGGCCGGTGCCTTGTGGACAGCCTGGACAACATCGCCGAGGTGCTCGCCATCGCGGAGGGCGAGGACCACAAGTGATCCTCGTCGACGCGAATCTCCTGGTCTATGCCCACGTCGCCACCCTCGCGATCGAGCACGGCCTCACGCTCCATTCCACCGACACCGACTTCGCGCGATTCCCCGGCCTGCGCTGGGTGAACCCGCTCGCGTCGTAGCGCCGTCAGGGCGTGCGCAGCCGGCGCTCGGCGGCGGTGCCGCGTTCGCCGTGGTGGGGGCGCGCGACCTCGTGGAGCGCGGCGGCGAACTCCGCGCGGCCACCGTAGCCGCCCGGCACACCCCACACCTGCCGCCCGTGGCGCTACTCGCCCGGCGTGACGCCGAGCACGATGTCGAACCGCGCCGCCAATTCGCCGATGCGCGACTCTTTCACCGGATCGAACGCGACGAGGAGGGCCGCGCGCGCCTTCGGGTCGCGCACGCCCCGAAGCACACCGTCCCGCTCGACGCCCGGCTCGCCCCTCACGATGCACTGCGTCGTCAGCAACTCCTTGCCGCCGCGCTTCACCTTGAAGTGGATGTGCGGCACGCGGCCCGGGTACGCGACCGGCTTCACCGTGCGGAAGTAGTACTCGCCGGTCGAGCCGGTCAGGAAGCGGCCGAATCCCTGGAAGTTGGCGTCGCGCCGCGCGCCGTTCGCGCTCCGCTCGTGGAGATACGCGCCGTTGCCGTCGACCTGCCAGATCTCGACGAGCGCGTTGCGCACCGGGCTCCCCTTCGCGTCGAGGATCCGCCCGCCGAGGCGCGTCACGGTGCCGATCGCGGGCGTCAGCGCGTCGTTGATCACGAGCAGGTCGTTGTCCGTGTCGAGCGGAAGCCGCGTCGGGTAGAACGGCCCCTCCGTGAGCGCGGGCGTCCGCTCGACCTCCTCCGCGAACGCCCACCGAGGCAGCGCGAGCAGGAGCCCGGCCTTGAGCACGGTGCGGCGTTTCATCGCCACGATCCTACTCGCCGCGATGCATGTTGCCAGGGTCCGCGCGGCGCCACCTCGCGGCGGTCAGGCGTGGACGCGACGGATGCCCGGGTAGCCGTCGAAACCCGCGTTAGAGCCGAGGATCCTGCCGATGCCCGCGTGCTCCGCGCCGACGAGGCACATCGGGATGTTGGAATCGACGAGCGTCATTCCGGCTGTTTCCCGACGTATCCCTTCTCGATCTCCCGGAGCATCTGTTCGATGTCGCAGGTCGGCCCCTCGTGCGCGGCCGCCTCGCGGATCGCCTGGAGCTTCTCCTGCTTCGCGCCCGCGGGCTCTTCGCGCCATGCGGCCCGCAGCGCCTGTCGCACCCACTCCGCCACGCTCATGCGGTGGCGCTTCGCCAACCGCCGAAGATGCCGGAACTCGGCCTCGGGAAGGAGCACCTGAAGCCTCTTACTCATTGCATCAGTATCCCTGACTCATGGGATGGGTCACTCCGCAGTCGAGCAAGAGATCGGGAGGGAGGGGCGCCGGGCGCGTTCCGCCCCGGCTGCGAGGGTCCCCACATGGCTGGCAACCGCCGGAACAGGGGCGGGGGGGGGCTCCGGCAGAGGCCTCGAGCCCTTGGCGCCGCAGCGCAACGACGCCGCCGACGCCGACCCCGACCAGCAGCGGCATGCCGGACTCGGGGACGAAGCTGGTGCCTATGGCCGGGCGGGCTCCTCCCTCCCCCGCACCCCCTCCCCTTCGACCAAGGTCCGGTGCGCCCCGGCAGGGAGGCCGGACTCTCTGCACCAGTCTCATGCCATGAGATAGACTCGTGCTGTGAAGTGCTCGAACCCGATCTGCGGGCGGCGGTTCAAGCCCAGGGTGGCATGGCAGATCTTCTGCTCGCGCCGCTGCGGCGACCAGGTGCGCCACCGCAGGGCCTACGCCCGGCGCGGGCCCCGCAGGCCTTCCCGGCGCTTCTACCGGATGTTCCTTTCGCTCATCCGCGTCGCGGATGGGATCCGCCGGATGAAGCCGGTCGGATGAGGCTCGACGAGCTGCTGCGGTTCGCGGGACTCTTCCTCGAGGAGGAGGGGGTCGCCTACTTCGTCTTCGGCGCGACGGCGATGAACTTCTGGGTGCCGCCGCGGAACACCGTGGACCTCGACATCGTGCTCGCCGTGGATAATCGCCGGGGCGCCGCGGTGCTGAACCGGCTGAAGGTCAGGAAGCTGCCGGTGCCGAAGGCCCTCGCCCGGAAGTTCTTGGCGGGCGCTCTTGTCAAGATCCCCTTGGGCGAGTGCGACCTCGACCTGAAACGCCTCCGGACCGACCATGAGCGGGAGGCACTCGCGCGCTCCAAGGTCTTCGCGGCCGAGGACTTCCGGCTCCGGATCGCCGTCCCGGAGGACCTGATCCTCTTCAAGCTCCAGTACTACCGGCGACAGGACGCGGCGGACATCGAGCGCATCCTGAAGGAGCGGACGGACCTCGACCTCCGCTACATCGAGGCGTGGCTGGATCCCGTCGCGAAGGAGACCGGCGCTCCGATGCGGGACCGCTGGGACGAGATCCGCGGGGGCGCCTGACCTCGACGCCGGCTGCACGGTGCGACTGGCTTCGAGGCGCTGCGGGCGGCCTTCGGGGACGACATCGCAGCGCTCGCTCTCAACACTCCGGCGCAGGGCGTTGCCCATCCTCGCCGCGTCTTCGGCCACGAGGACGCGCAGACCCGCGGATGATTCGTCGCGATGCGTGCGGCGGACCGCGACCCTTCCGTCCGGAAGACCTCGAAACCTGACGCAGAAGTCAGAGAGTCTTCAGAAGACGGCGCATCGACCTCGCGCTAGGGTGTGTGTAGTCAAGGAGGTTCCCATGAACGCCCGCACTCTCGTCTTCTTCGCCCTTCTTGTCCTCGCCGTTGCAACGGTGGCGGTCTCGCCCGCGCTCGCAGGGGGCGGCAACGAGGGCGACGCCGCTCTGGTGCGCACGCTCTCGAGCGCGAAGCACTCGCTGCTCGACGGGGTTCGAAAGGCGGCCAAGGCTCCCGCCGTCGCGATCTCGGCGAAGTTCGAGGACGAAGGGAAGGGCCTGAGCCTCTCGGTCTACACGGCAGGGCGGGGGCTCGACGTCGACGCCGAGTCGAACGTGCTCCAGGAGTTCGCGGGCGATCCGACGGGTTTGGAGTGGAAGCCCTCGATCGAGACGTTTCAGGACGCGACCCACGTTGCGCGGGCCTCCGAGCAGGTGACGTTGATGCGGATGACGAGGTTGACGCTCGCGGACGCGATCGCGATGGCCGACTCGCAGTTGCGTCCGTTTGAGCACGCGACGGTGTTCTCCATTGCGCCCGCCGTGCGCGAGGGGAGAGGAGTGTTCCTACTGACCGTGGCCGTCGCGCACGAGGCCCACCACCTCACGCTCGACCTCCAGACCGGCGCCGCCGTGGGCACGTGGCCGAAGATGCCCAAGCGCGCCCTGCCGACCCCGCTCGTGGGCAAGGTCCTGTCCGAGCCGGTCGTTGACAAGGGCCGCTGGATGGGCGCGACGCCTCCGTCACTCGCCGAGACGGTGGGCCGGCGAGTCGTCCTCGTCGCCTCGAACTCGTACCTCTGCGAGAGCACCGACGAGGCCTACGCCTGGCCGAAGGTGGCCAAGTGGTACGACGAGCTTGCTCCGAAGGGACTCGACGTGCGCTTCGTCGTCGGTAAGGCGGAGAGTCTCGCGGAGGTCGAGGCCTACGTGGCGAAGAGGAAGCTCCCCTACCCCGTCCTTCACGATCCAAAAGGCGCGAATGCCCGCGCGTGGGACCTCGGCGGGATCGCCTGCGGTCTCTTGCTGGACGCCGACGGGAGGGTCGTGTGGCAGGGCAGGATCGGCCCGCAGGACGACGCCGAAGGGTGCGAGGCGGCGATCCGCGCGGAGATCCGGAAGCGCACGGCGGCGGGGACGCTCTCGCCGCGCTGAGCGACGGGGCCCGCGCGAGCGCGTGCTCCTCGCAAAGGACGGGAACGCGCCGCGCAGGTGCACCCCCCGACTGGCGGCGCCACCTGCGCGCGGCGGGGATCTCATGCGCGCCACCCCCCCTTGCCGTAAGATCCGGCCGTGTCCGACACGACCTGCTGGACGGTGATCCGCGGCGCCGCGCAGGGGCGCCCGAAGGACCGGGAGGAGTTCGCGCGGCGCTACGAGCCGGTCGTGCGCGCCTACCTCGGCGCGCGTTGGCGCGCGTCGGGGCTCAAGGGCGAGATCGACGACGCGGCGCAGGAGGTCTTCCTCGACTGCTTCAAGGACGGCGGCGCGCTCGAGCGTGCCGACGAGGGTCGGCCCGGCGGGTTCCGCGCGTTCCTCTACGGCGTCGTCAGGAACGTCGCGGCCCGCGCCGAACGGGAGCGGGGGCGCGGCGGCCTTCCCCTCGAAGCGGACCTGCCCTCGCGCGACCGCACCCTTTCGGACGCCTTCGACCGGGCTTGGGCGGAGGCGCTCATGAGGCAGGCGGCGCGGCTGATGGAGGCGCGCGCCTTCGCGGCCGGCTCCGAAGCGCAGCGGCGCGTGGAGATCCTGAGGCTGCGGTTCGGCGAGGAGATGCCGATCCGCGACGTCGCGCGGCTCTGGAACGCCGACGCAGCAAAGGTCCACCACGAGTACGCGACCGCGCGCGAGGAGTTCCGCGCTGCGCTCTACGACGTCGTCGCGGAGCACCAAGGGGGACCGCGGTCGGACGTCGAGCGGGAGGCGGAGAGGCTGATCGTGTGCTTCCGGTGACGCCCCCCCACTTCGAAATCCGCCGCGAAAACCGCGCGCCGTGCGGATAGGTGCATGAGCGAGATGGACGGGGCGCTGCGGGCCGCCTTCGGGAGCGAGCCCGGCGAGAGCGTCATCGCGAGGCTGAAGCGCGCCACGGGGGTCCAGTCTCGCATCCTCCTCCACGACGCCCCGGGCGAGGAGTCGCCGCTCCTGCGCGTGGGAGGAACGGGGGGCGCGGGGGCGGAGGACCCAAGCCGGTACCGGATCGCGGGAGAGATCGCGAGGGGCGGCGTCGGGATCGTCTACAAGGCCCGCGACGTGGACCTCGGCCGTGACGTGGCCTTGAAGGTCCTGCGGCGCGAGCACTCTTCGAACCCGGAGGTCCTCGACCGCCTCGTCGAGGAGGCGCAGATCGGCAGCCAGCTCCAGCACCCGGGGATCGTGCCCGTCTACGGGATCGGCCTCCTGTCGGACCAGCGGCCCTACTTCGCGATGAAGCTCGTCAAGGGACGCACGCTCGCCGCGGTGCTGAAGGAGAGGGGCAGCCCCCGCCAAGACCTCGCCCGGTTCCTGCGCGTCTTCGAGCAGGTCTGCCAGACGATGGCGTACGCGCACTCGCGCGGCGTGATCCACCGCGACCTGAAGCCCTCGAACGTGATGGTCGGCGGGTTCGGCGAAGTGCAGGTCGTGGACTGGGGGTTCGGCAAGGTGCTCGGACGGGACGATCCGGTGGCGGAGGAGCCGATGGGACGCACGATCGTCGCGACCGTGCGATCGAAGGGGGAGGGGTCGGAGTCGATCACAGGCTCCGTGATGGGGACGCCCGCGTACATGCCGCCGGAGCAGGCGCTCGGCCAGGTCGAGACGCTGGACGAGCGGTGCGACGTCTTCGCATTGGGCGCGATCTTCTGCGAGATCCTCACCGGAGAGCCGGCCTACGTCGGCGCGCCCGAGGACCTGCTCACGATGGCCGCGCAGGCGAGGCTCGAAGGCGCGCACGAACGGCTCTCGTCCTGCAAGGCCGAGCCCGCGCTCGTCCGGATCTGCCGCGACGCGCTCGCGCCGATGCGCGCGGACCGCCCGGAGAACGCGTCGGCGCTCGCCAAGGCGCTCGACGAATTCCTCGCCGCGGCCGAGAAACGCGCGCGGGAGGCCGAGCTGCGCGCGGTCCGCGAGCGCGCGCAGCTCGAACGCGAGCGGCAGGAGGCGCTCTGGGCGCGCCGCGCGAAGCGGAAAACGATGGCGCTCGCGGCCGCGATGGTCGCGGCCGTGCTCCTCACGGGCGGCGCATGGCTCTGGCGCGACGGCCGCCGGCGCGACCACGCGGCGGAGTTCCGGGAGGAGGCGCAGCGCTCCGTCGAGGAGGCGACCCGCCTCCTCGGCGCGGAACGGTGGAGCGAGGCCGCCGCCGAGGCCCGCCGCGCGCGCGACCTAGCCGCGCAAAGCGACCTCCTCGCGAAGCTGCGCGACGAGGCCCAAGGCCTCGCGGCGCGCGCCGAGGCCGCCGCCGACCGGATCGCCCGCCGCGACCGCCTGTGCGCCGCGCTCGAGGAGTGCCGGATGCGACGCGCAGAAAAGTTCGACAGCGTGGCGACCGACGGCGACTACCTGGCGGCGTTTTCGGAGGCAGGCCTCGACCTCGGCAGGCCCACGCCCGATCTCGCCGAGACGATCCGCCGCGAGTACGCGGATGCCCGTGAGCAGATCGCGCCCGCTCTCGACGAATGGGCGTGGCTCCGGCGGACGATGGAAGAGCTGAAAGACCGCGACTGGAGGCAACCGGACGCGCTCGCCCGCGCGATCGACCCGGACCCGTGGCGCAACGACCTCCGGGGCGCCGCGGCGTCGAAAGACCTCGCGCGGCTCCGCAGCATGGCCGACGACGCGATCGAGAGACACCTTCACGTCCGCACGCTCGACCAGCTTGGCGTGGCTCTCCGGGAGGCGGGGGACTACGCGGCGGCCTTCACGTTCTTCCGGAGGCTGCGCGACCTGTATCCCGCAGACTTCTGGATCCAGTACCACGGGGCCCCCGACTGGGCCAAGGCCGACGCCTACGTGTTGTGCGAGTTTTCAACCGCCGCCGTCGCGCTCCGCCCGAAGTCCCACGTCGCCCACGATCAACTCGGTTGCCGCCTCCATGCGGTGGGCGACCTAGACGGTGAGATCGCCGCGTTTCGCGAGGCGATCCGGCTTAAGCCGGACGACGCCACAACCCACAGCAATCTCGGGTCCGCGTTGTGCGACGGTCTGCGGCAGTACGATGCGGCGATTGCCGAATTTCGCGAGGCGATCCGGCTTAAGCCGGACCACGCCATCGCCCACTACGGCCTCGGCGTCGCGCTCTCAAAGAAGGGGGACCGGAACGGGGCCATCGAGGCGTACCGCGAGGCGATCCGGCTGAAACCGGAGTTCGCCGACGCCCACGGCAACCTCGCGTTCAACCTATTCAAAGGGGGGGATCTCGACGGAGCGATCGCAGCGTGCCGAGAGGCTCTCCGGTTGAAGCCCGGGTCCTCCAACACGCATTGCATACTCGGCGATGCGCTCATCAAGAAGGAGGACTTCGTGGGCGCGGCGGCCGCGTGCCGCGACGCGATCAGGTTTGGAGCGGTCAAGCCCGAGATTCGCTACTCGCTCGCGGTCTGCCTGGTCGAGATCGGGGATCCGGAGGGGGCGATTGCCGCGTGCCGAGAGGCGATTCGGCTCAAGCCCGACTACGCCAACGCCCACATCGCACTCGGCGTCGCCCTCGACGCCCAGGGGGATCTCGACGGTGCGATCGCCGCGTACCGCGAGACCATCCGCCTCGAACCGGACGATTCCGTCGCCCGCCGCAACCTCGGCCATGCGCTCCACGAGAAGGGAGACCTCGACGGTGCCATCGCAACGTATCGCGAGGCGATCCGCCTCGAGCCCGACTTCGCCGAGGGCCACTGGTGCCTCGGTCGCACTCTGGTCCAATTGGGGCGCTTCGGCGAGGCGCTTCCATGGCTGCGGAAGGGGCATGATCTCGGATCCTCGCGCCCCGAGTGGACGACCGCCGTAGAGGACTGCGAGATTCTGGCCGCGCTCGAGCTACGTGTAGACGCCCTCATCGCCGGGGAGGATGCGCCCAGCGACGCGCGCGAGCGAGCGGGGTTCGCTCGGATCCTCTGTCACAGGGGCGACTACGCGGGCGCCGCCCGACACTACGCCTACGCTCTCGCCGAGGACGCATCGCTCGCCGACAGGGGACACCGAAACAACGCGGCGTGCGCGGCGGCGCTCGCGGCGACCGACGGCGGACCCGACGCGTCGAAGTGGCGCCGACAGGCCCTCGAATGGCTGCGGGCCGAGTTTGCGGCACGCGGAAGCCCCGCACTCACGCGCTTGTGGAAGCGCGACCGCAACCTGGCGAGCGTCCGCGACCGGATCGAAGAGCTGCCCGAGGGCGAGCGCGAGGAGTGGCGGAAGCTCTGGGCGGACGTCGATGCGCTGCTCGCGCGGGGGAAGGAGAAGCAGCGGTGAGCGACGAGAGCATCCTCGAGAAGCTCGAGGCGCAGGGGCGGCGGGCGCCGCGCGTGCTTCTCCGGCAGGACGGGTCCCCCGGAGCCCCCCCCATGGAGACCTGCGGGCGTTACGAGGTCCTCGGCGCGCTCGCGCAAGGCGGGGTCGGCGAGGTCCTCCGAGGCCGTGACATGGATCTCGGGCGCGACGTCGCGCTCAAGGTGCTCCGCGAGGCCCACCTCGCGAACCCCGACCTGCTCCAGCGCTTCGTGGACGAGGCGCAGATCGGCGGCCAGCTCCAGCACCCGGGCATCGTGCCCGTCTACGATCTCGGGCTCCGCGCCGATCGGCGGCCCTACTTCGCGATGAAGCTCGTCAAGGGCAAGACGCTCGCGTCGCTGCTTCGCGAGGGCGGGAAGGACCGGAGACGCCTCCTGCAGGTCTTCGAGCAGGTCTGCCGGACGGTCGCCTACGGGCACGGCCGCGGCGTCGTCCACCGCGACCTGAAGCCGAGCAACATCATGGTCGGCGCGTTCGGCGAGGTGCAGATCCTCGACTGGGGGTTCGCAAAGGTGCTCCCGCGCGGCGGCGTCGCCGACGAGCGGCGGTCGAGCGACGTGACGCGGATCGCAACCGCGCGGTCGGGCCTTGGCTCCGAGTCCCTCGCCGGCTCCGTGATGGGCACGCCCGCCTACATGCCGCCGGAACAGGCGCTCGGCAACGTGGCCGAGTTAGACGAGCGGAGCGACGTCTTCTCGCTCGGCGCCATCCTCTGCGAGACCCTCACCGGGAAGCCGCCCTACACGGGCGCCGACCTCCTCGGCAAGGCCGCGCAAGCGAAGCTCGAGGATGCGCACGCCCGGCTCGACGCGTGCGAGGACCGCGAGATGGCGGAACTGGCGCGGCGCTGTCTTTCGCCGCTGCGATCGGCCCGCCCGAGGGAGGCCGGGGAGGTCGCGGAGGGGGTCCTCCGCCATCTCGCCTCCGTGGAGGAACGCGCGCAGGCCGCGGCGATCGTGGCGGCCGAACTGGAGGAGGAAGCCGCGCGAGCGCGACGCGAGACGGAGGGGCAGTTGCGCGCGCGCCGGCAGACGAGACGGGTCGCGGTCGCCGTCCTGCTCGCCGTCGCCGCGGGCGTCGGGAGCTATGCGAAGGTGGACGCGGACCGCCGGGAGAGGGCGGACCGCGCGGCGGGCGCGATCGACCGCGCGCTACTCGAGGCGCAACGGTGCCGCGGCGCCCGGGCTTGGGCGGCGGCCGAGGCCGCCTCCCGCGAGGCGGTGACGCTGGCGCGCGCGGGCGGGGTCGCCCCCACGCTTTGCGAGCGCGCGGAGGCGACGCTCGCGGCGGTTGCGTCCGATGTGGAGGACGCCCGGCAAGCCTCGGTGCAGCAGGAACGCGAGCGGGGGCTCTTGAACGAGATGGACGAGATCCTGCTCGCCTCGTGGGAGGCCATGATGCCCGGCCCGCACACCGCGGAGGCGGTCGCGGCGGCGCTCGGGTCGCGCGGCATCGACGTGACGAAGCCCGCGGAGGCCATCGCGCGGATCGAGCGCGAGTGGAGCGGGATCAGGGTCGATCTCGCTTCCGTGCTTGACACGTGGGCGGCGCGCGTCGCCGGCACGGCGCAGGCGGCGACGCTCACGAGGATCGCGAAAGGCCTTGATGCGGACCCGCAGCGCGACCGCATCCGGGACGCGGTCGGCGCCCGTGACGTCGCCGCGCTCCTTGCCCTCCGCGCGGAAGCGGGCGTCGAAGCCCTCCCGCCCCGAACGGCCCCCATGCTCGCGTGGGCACTGCTCAATGCCGGCGCGAGGGCCGAGGCGGAAGAGCTCTTCCGCGACCTCTGGACCCGCAGCCCCGACGACTTCCTGCTGAACGCGTGCCTCGCCAACCTGGCTTCGGCACATGGCGACCCGAAGCGCTCGGACGCTACGCGCTTCGCGCAGGCCGCGGTCGCGCTGAGGCCCCGGTCCGCGTTCGCGTGGCATCGGCTCGCCCACTGCCGGGAGGGTCGGGGCGACCTGACGGGCGCCCGCGACGCACTCCGCAGGGCGTGCAGCCTCGACCCCGGCGAGCGGTGGCACCCGGTCTGCCTTTCGTGCTTCGACGACACGGACGATGGCATCGCGACGCTCCGCGACGCGATCCGCCGCTGGCCGGACTTCGCCGTGGCCCACCACAACCTCAGCGCTCTCCTCCTGAAGAAGGATGACAAGGAGGGAATGGTCGCTGCCGCGCGCGAGGCTGTCCGCCTCCAGCCCGGGATCGGGCTCTTCCGGCATTCCCTGGGTGTCGCGCTGTTCAACACGGGGGACCTGAGCGGGGCTATTACTACAGCGCCAGAAATCACAGCGCCCTCGGGCATTGTCGCGCGGCGGCGAGGTCGACGCCGGCTTCCTCCAGTCGCCTTCGTCTGGTTTTCGTATGCGACTTGCGGGCGACCGCGTTGCGG
>Ga0187893_10009304_pt1 | contig 15139 bp, 9 predicted proteins | sample MA1701074metaG_FD_139574 | JGI IMG/M metagenome (GOLD analysis project Ga0187893, IMG submission 139574) | White microbial mat communities from a basaltic lava cave in the Kipuka Kanohina Cave System on the Island of Hawaii, USA - MA170107-4 metaG ... | reverse complement strand
GCTTCGTCAGCCCGCCTCTTGACCAGGCCAGCTATTTCACGCTTGGGATTGCCGCCCTTTACCCACATGCCGAACGCACGGGTGATCGCGGACTTGCTGCCGCCTTTGTTGATGAGCTTTCGGACAGTCGATCCACGGAACCCTTCGACACCAATGTTGAGGATCAAGCTGGCAACAGCGCCGTACTGGTTGCCATTGAGTTGCGGCACTACCATCGCGCTGATTGCCCTCTCGACCTCAGACATGTCATGCGCGAAGATTTCGCGTGACTGAGCCCTGGTTATCTTCATGCCACGCTTGACAGGATATTTTTCATCTGATGTGTGGCCGATACCTATGGTCAAAACCCCTACCCCGTCATGATAGGCCGTAAGCTTTTCACCTTCATGGTCTATAATAAACTGTTGGCCGCGCCTTGACGTTTTCATTTCAAATTCCTACCATGTCTTCTGGATCATCGTCATCGTCATCGTCATCGTCATAAACGACTTCCCGGCCAGTAAAACCACGAACAGTATCGCTCTCCCATAAGAGAATGCAATACCAGGCTATCGCAAATACTGCGGCGATTGACGGGATAATATCCGCAGCAGACGCGGCGATGATGCCAAGAGGCACAGCATCGAGAATTGACATATGTGGCTGGTGCATTCTTTTCTCCATAATTCCACCTTCCTTATATACTACAGGAAATACACATTGACAAGCCTTCTCAATTGGTCATCGGAGTTGATCCAAATCTCCAGTCCCACTTGGGTAAACCGCGTTTCAGGTTGCGTGGTGCTGCGCCAAACTTCAAGTCCCGCTTGAGTTACGCGGGCTATGTTCTGGTTTGGAAGCGTGCGTTCACGGAAGCGCCTAGGTGGAATTCCGAGTAGCCCCCGTGGGCCTTGCATACCTTGCCTAGTGAAAGGCGCGGGCATCAGTTAAACGCTTCAAGCACGAACTGGTTGATCGTGAGGTTGGTCGGGTTGGTGGCAACCGAGAACTGACCCGTGAATGATAATGTGCCAGCGTCAATAAGGTTCAATGATCCAACCACCGCAGCCGCGTTTAATGGTATCTGATCCATTTGGCCAACGCTGGCGGCGACACGCGCTTCACCGAGACACGCCCATCCGGTTGTCCAAAGGGAGCCCGAAGTTGCTGACCAACCATTTGCGCGGCACGTAATCAGAAATTCCATAGAAACTTGGCTGTTGGTTTTCGCCACGATGTTCATGCCAAGCGCAGCGGAAGCCACAAGCAATGTACCGGCAACGCCGCCATAACGAGCCCGCAGCGTCAATGTGCCCGGTGTAGTAACAACGCAAGACAACGCCCCCTTGATTGTCGCCTTGAGAGTGCGGCCAGGATACCAATAGCGGGCCGGGATGGGCGTGTCCGGTACCATAATGGTTTCTGTCGTAGAGTTGCTGATTGCCGTTGCATTGTCAATAGACGAATGCAGGGCTTCTTCCCAGGTTTGAAGTGACATAGCTTTCTTCCTTTAAGTTGCGATACGCGGGCCGAATGTCATAGCAGCTATTTCTGCTGCTGTCCATGCCACCCCAGTATCCGGGTTAAGATCATGACGATAGACGTAGCTTCTCGCCGCCGCAGTTATAGTTCGACCAGCCCCCTCTGCCGCCACGCCGTTTGTTCTTATCCGTGATCCTACGGTACGTGGACCAGCATCAGTTTTGAGGGCAACCAGACGAACAGACAACCCCTGGATTACGTCAGGTACGGGGGCAACGAAGCCAGCGTTCCCATACTCATCTGCTTGGCCTGGAGTTGATCCGAAGACGTAATCGGCAGAGCTTGCGATAAGCTCGTCCACATTCGAAAAATTGGTGGAGCCTGCGCTTCGGCCAAAGGATGCAATGCTGTCCGAGTTTGGCATAATCTGAACAGCACGAACATCACCAATCCAGTTGCTAGGTTCTCCTGCTACAACAGAACTATCAAGAAGCCAGAAATCATCAATCTGGTGGGCGGCAGGGTTATTTTGGCCACATACGCACTGAACGCTATTGATAAAAGAATTGGCTGTTATCTTGGTATCGACTGAAAGAACTTCAAAGTCATTGAAATCGCTACCGTCACGGCGGACTTCAAATGAACCAACGGCATCGCTGATAACAATTTTTATTTGGAAATGGTTCCAAGAACCGCCGCCAGCGAAGGCCCCGGAATACGTTCCGAGCAATGTTGCCACGTTTCCACGAAAGAACCTCATGCCACCGTTTTCGTCTATTGTAAATGAAAATTGAACAGTGGCATCGTCAAGAAATAGAAACCTATGCTCGCCGGTGGTGGCACCAGTTATACCAGACGTTCGCCTCAATGCAAAATTCAGTATTAGGGTATCTGTACTATTGAACCCAAACGTGTGTTGGAAATTGATATCGCCTGTCAAACCCGAAGTTACTAGCGCAAGAGATTGTCCTACTGCAAACCGCGAAGATGCAGATAATGTGCAATTGCTCAATGACGACCAAAGTGTGTTGCCTTCGGCTGTAGTCGCATAGAAGTCAAACCCATCACGGATGATAGTTGCCATTACAGGTTCCCCATGAGAAGAATTGTGGTGCCCGACAGGGTTGCGTTTGCCGGGGAAGGGCAAGTAACGAGAAGACGATCCCCGATTGCGAATGCAACATCAGAGAGGAAAGATATTACCCCGGTAGCCGAACCTGTGAACGTTATGGTGCCGATGACAGAGCCGGTGCCGCCTACCGCAGTTGCTTTCCGGATCGACAAGACGATTGCACCAGTGCTGGCGACAACAGCTTTGGCGTAGCTGTCAGGAAGGTTCGTAGGCAACGTAAACTCTACTGGCGCAATGATTTGGCCAACGACTTCGTTTGGCCGCATGAGGCCACCAGCGAAGATTTCAATTGCAATGCTTGTGACGCCAGAGCCTCCACCGCCTCCAGAGACACGACCGTTGTTGAAGTCAGCCTTGATAAGCTGCACCGGCCCCTGCCCCCGGCCTGAACCAAGACGACCGAGAATGTAACCAGCGGGTATCTTATCGCGGATACCACGTATGGTACGCTTGATAGCCATTACTTTTCTTCCATCTCTTTGATGCGGTTCTTCCAGCGCTGGCGGTCAATCTTGCCGAGCGCTGATTTAGACAACGCTATCATCTTGGTCGCCAGGTTGTCAATCGCTTGCCGTTTGTCATCAGGCGTCATACTCTTTTTATCCATGATCTTGTAGGCAATCGCCCGCATCTTCTGCATGGCTTCCGCAGTCCTGGTCAAGTTGACTTCCTCACGCAACTGTTCCCGCGCTGCGCGGACAGCAGCACGATCCCCGCGCTTCCGCGCCTGGTCCACATCGCCTTTCAGGTTCCTGAATTTGTCAAGCTCGTCATAGAAGTCATTGATGGGCTGGGCATTTATGCCGGGATGGCGCAGGAAGAAGCTGCCGAAGAACGGAGTATTAGCCCAGTCAGATGGCGGCTTGTTGTCCTTTACAACGGCATCCATTATGCGCATGATTTCTTTGCCGCCTGTACCGGTGAATGTCTCCAGGATGTGCTCAATCATTATAGGCGTCACATCGGCAACATCGAGGCCGGGTTCCCCAATCCAGCGCGATATGGACTTTGCTGTTTCAGAAGTCCACGGTTGATATGCATTGTAGCCGCTGACGTTCTCAAAGCGAGCCGGTACAACCGGGCGGCCAAATCCGAAGTCGTAGTTGGACGCGCCTTCGAGCACTGCATTGATCGCAGGGTTGTCTAAGACTGGGGCAGCACCCGTGAAGCTGAACGCAACATTGTATGCCCAGTCCTTGAATGCCCGTGGGTCTTTCTCACGAAGATGCGCCATGATGCGATGCACAGGAGAGATGAATACAGCACCTATACCCTGTGGCACCGGCAAAGTGAAATTGTTAAGCTCACCATTCCAGGGAACAGGAATATACATGAAGTTGTCAGCCATCTTGCGATCACGATTGCGCTGACGGCTCGGTTCCGGCACGTTGTACCAGTCTTCCAAGACTTCGGTGAGAGCGTACATTCCAATAGCTGTCATCGTCATGTACTTCATGCCGCGAAGACCGAAGCCTGTAGGATCATTCTTCAACGCCTTCACAACACTGTCTACACCGGCACGCTGGAAACCAGTCCAGAACGGAGTGATAGAAGCAACCTGGTTCATGACAGTTGACATACTTCTTTCTGCAAAGTCACCACCAAACACGCGAGCCATATCAGCGGCACCCATAGCGCCAAACTCTTTCCGTGCGCCAGTGTAGGTTCCGCCAATGCGGATTGTACTGTCCATCATTCGGAGGCCGCGATACAGGAATTGGACAGGATGCGATACACCATTGATGACGCCACCCATGAAGCCAGTGTGCTCCATGTGGGTGTATGAATTCAGCAACGCGTCGAACTGGGGCGCAATCAATCCGCCGACGACAGCACCATTCAAAGTCGCTTCGTCATACTTGCCCTTGCCACGAGCCAGGTTGTCACCGCCCGTGATCTTACCATGCGCTGCTGTATCAACCAGGTCGAAGGCACCACGCATGAGGTTGACGTATGGAGCGCCGCCGTACTTCGTCAGAGTAGCGTGACCGAACGCATCGCGTACCACCATGCGGTAAACATACGATGGCATAGTCGTAATTGTGAAGCGTGCGAACTGCGCCGCCTTCGTGAAGAAGGTGACAGCAACATCACGTTCGAAGACGTTCTTACTGAGCAACGATTTCAGGAATACATCGCGTCCCTCGAAATCCGGAACTGTATAAGACTTCTGGCGACCATCCTCGTAGTAGATGATTTCGGCATCGCCTTCCTTGAAGTCGAAGAACTTCTTGTCCACGACTGGGGCACCATCTTCATCGAGGGTGACAGTTGCAGGCTTCTTTGTCTTCGGATCGTAGACAACAACGTCTTTGCCAGGAGCCTTGAAAAACTTCTGCAACTCACGGACAGCATTCAGCCGCGTCATGTTCGCACTGTTGAACCGCTCGCGTGCCTGGAGAACTTCCATTGTGGACAGGAATTGATCCTTCAATACGAAGTCGTGACCCTTCGCTTTCTTGAACAGGCGCTTGAGTTTGCTGCCGCCCACGACTTTATCAAGCGCTATGAAGACCTTCTGTGGGAAGTAATGCGGACGTTCCAGCTTGAATTTGAAGAAGCCATCGTCATTCAAGCCGCCATGCGACATGACACCGAACAAGCTATCGTCCATCATGCGCTGATACAGATGCGCCAGTTCACGATAGGTTTCCCGTTCCTTGGCCGGAACCTTGCTTTCGATTTCAAGTGCTTCCTTAAGCGTTGTCGTTGTCTTCTTGCCCAACTTGATCAGGTCGAAAGTCGATTGTGCTTGCAGGAACGCGCGGAAGCCTTCGCGCCCATGCTCAAGCTTATCAGCCTTGGACATAATGCTTTGCATCGTCGGCACATCATAGTTCGCCTCATACTGAGGTTTGCCGAACTTATCAGTCGTGACCTTGTATCCGCCGCCACCTTTCTTGAGACGGAACATGAAACGATCATCCGCAGAGTATTGGAGGCGTGCGATAGCCTCGATGCCCAGGTCACCAAGCTTCTGCCCGATGCCAAGCATCTTGTCCACTCCGGCCAATGGCGACAGTTCACGCCAGGTTGCTCCAGCTTCCCGTGCGGTATCCGCATCAGGCAAAGACTTGAGGAAGCGCCCCAGGAGCCCTCGCCATCCAGTTGCATAAGTTGACACTTCAACCTTAGAGTTAACATCTTCAACCACGAATTCGAATGCCCGGTTAAAAGGCTTCTCCGGTGGCCCACCCAATGCTTTAGGAGGCTCACCAGGAGGTTTTCCACCGTCGCCCCCTCCACCAGCCCCTTCCTTTGGCTGAGGGGCGTAGCCGTCGTCCTGGAGCCTTTTACCGGCGTATTCCAGAAACCTTTGGGTTTTAGGGTCCAGGGTGGAGTGGTCCCTTCCTGACGCGCGGAAGACCTGTGCAGCCGGTTCCCCGGCAACGTGCTCTATCAGTACCGCTTCCAGGTCAACGGCACCGTCAGGCGTCTTATACTTGCGTGCAGCCTCATTAATTACATCAGCCTGTTCCGGCGTGACCGGCGCGTCAAAGTCAACTATGGCATCAACCTGTTCTGGGGTGACAGACTTGACCGGCGCGATGCCAGTCTCCTGGTTAACCTCACCGGCAACCGTCATCTGGTCAGCACCTTCTTCCGGGGGCTTCATGCCACCGATAATCTCGACTTCCCCTGTATCCTTCGCCTTATAGGGCTCAGGCTCAGGTTTACGCCACTTGTCCCAAGCTCCGTCAGTGATCACCTGGCCGTCAACGTCTTTGGCAAATACTGACTGCCGGGCGATTTTATCAACTTCTGCAATGCGGGCCTGGTCAGTCGGCTTCATGCCGGTCTTCGCCCAAATCTGTTGGACGTTGCTCTTTATCCGTTCGCCAGCTTCCGAAAATACAACGCGACCCCGTGCGCCAGCCTTGCGGAACAAGGAGTTGGCAAGAGTGTAGTGCGACCCAGGCAACAGAGCCATCATAGCGCTGGCAACTGTGAAGTCCTTCAACGATGGCATCTCCCCGTTCAATCCAGCGCCTACACCAGTTGAGGCAACAGTACCGGCTATGTTTGCGGTCATGGAAGCAACCAGAGGCGATGCAACTTTTTCTGCTGCATTATATGCAAAAGAACCCGCTTTTCCTCCTGCCGCGCCTATGAGGCCAGCTTTAGCAATTTCTGCTGGAGCTTTCGTCATGCCTTCCAGGATGTTTGCAGTTGAAACGTTTCCCTTCTCATATGAATAGAGGTAGCCACGGCGTATAGCTTCCGGGTATGCCATCGACGCGGAACCGGCGGCAACCGGGTTCGCAGTAGTAGCAAATGCACCGCCAAGGCCCAACAGCATGTCTCCAGCGTCACCAATGAGGGTGCCGCCAGCGTTGGCGAATGCCGCTGGCCAGGACATTTCAGATGTGGGAGGAAGCTGTTCCTTTGGACGACGATAGCGAAGACCAGAAGTTGATATGCCAAAGGATGCAACGAATACGTCCAATGCATTCTTCGGATCAGCCATTGGCAAATTCTCGTACTTCCAACCGGCCTTCATCAGATTGTCTTTTGCGATGCTCTTGAATACTTCTGTGCCAACACCGGGACCATCACCCCAGTATTTGTCAATGTCAGACTGCGAGTAGCCAGCGTCTAGCGCAGCCTTGCTGCGTTCGCTCTTGATGGTATTAATCATCTTGTCAGTGTAACCAGCATCCTGGTAGTCCAAGATTTGTTTCTGGCCTTCGGTGGGTTGCGCCATATCAACCGATCCATTCAATATGAGGTTTATCGCGTTCTCCAGGCTTTGAAGTTATGCCCCATTTTAGGCCAAGCTTGGCGGCTTCTTCACCGACAATATCCCACGCTGGATCATCTGGCGACCAGTCACGGGTGCCCGCAACTGAAACAGGGACGATATCGAGCGCGATGCCCTTCAAGTGCTTTGAATTCATGCTCCAGGTTACCTTCTGCCCGGGTGCTGTACGGCCTTGGGAATACAGTTCAGCCTGACGTTCCTGTGTCCGGCGGCCCTCAACCACCTTGATTGGGACGCCACGGGCTTCCAGGTTTGCCACAAGCTGTTCAAACTTTGGACGGGCTTCCGGCAACAGCCCATTAAATACCTTGGATGCATCCTCAGCGAGCTTGGGATTGCGGGATGCACCAACAATACTCCGGCTCGATGCTTTGTTTTCGGCGCCACCAAGGATATCAGACAGAGGGACGCGGTTCTGTTCGATAGGCAAAGGATCAACGTTCGGAGGGAGAGCCGCGCCCACACCAAGCTCGTTCATGCGGTCATCCATTAAATCTTCATCAGCCCCCTTAATCTGATAAACCTCCACATTCTTGCGGACATATTCATCAATCTGGTCTTTGGTGAAACCAGCTTTCTTCAATTCAGGCAACTGCTCCATCATATCGGAATTGAAGTCGGCATACCGTGCGGTGCCGGCGGCATCTTCGATCCCCATGGAGGATGTAATGATTATTTTCTTGAACCCGTCGAGATATTTGTCAAACTGCGCCAATTCCTTGTTTTCGCCTTCTGGCGCATTTATCCACTGCTTAAAGAACGTCCGGTGTTTGTCTGACAGGAGACCGTCGGCGGCTGCGTTATCAATCATTGCATTAGTCAGAGTTCCGTTGCCAGCACGTTTTTTGAAATCAGAGAACGTGACTGGATCAATAGCTGTTGATATGCCCATGTTTCCGTCGTCTGGAGCATTTATTTTAGAATAGGCATAATTCTTTGCAGCCCTGACATCCTCGTCGCTGACATATCCTTTATTATTATTTGCCCAAGTGTCAAGCAACGTAAAATAATTATTCGGAACAACCGCCTTCTTTGTTACAGGGTCAATCGTGATATTCTTTTCAATTTCAATCAATTCATTCTTGGCATCCTGCTCTCGCACCTTGCGTTCCTCTACAACAGCAGCTTTTTTGTCACTCTCCAGCATCTTTATGCGCTCGTTGGCTTGTTTTGTATAGGCAACCTTTTCTTCGCCGCTGATAGTAGAATTAAACTTCTTATCGTCCAACGCTTTCAATGCCGCCTGCGGATTGTTCAATATCATGCCTTCGATAGCAGCCTTGTCTATAGCAGCGTGCGCGTCTGAACGAAGCTTCAACGCTCCCTTCGCATCCAGATTATTTGCAGTGATCTGTGCCTCCAATGCCAAATCAAGCTGTTCATGGTATGCAGTCACGTTGCCAGGATCATCAGACGCCGACCTGGAATACGCATCAACAATCTGGTTTACAGATCGGACAGCGGCTTCACCCTGGAGGTTCATCACATCAGCAGACGTAGACAGGAACTGGCTAGACACCGCTTCGGCGCGGGCTTTCATGGAATACAAGCGGCCCTTCTGCGTCTTCGCGCCTTCATTGATCATGTTGTATTCAGCAGAAATGTCCTGCATGAACTTTTCTTGGAAAGAAGCGTCACCGGGATCAGCTTCGGCAACAGCCTTCTTCCAGCGAACTGCAACATCCGCATTCTTCATCGCATAGGCGACTGTCAAGTTGGCAACGTCTTCCTGTTCAGCCAATTCTTTGGCCGCGTTGGCCCTCTGTTCGATGCCGCTTTGAACCTTTGATATGCCACGGCCAAGAGCGTTGAACCCTTCCTGCCACATATTGCCGATGTAATACCCTGTCTGCGCTGACGAGCGGGCAAGCTCCGCCATAGGTGCAGCGTCGGGGAACACTTGGTTTGTGTATGTTGCGATCTTGGGCATTATGCCACCTTCTTAAATTCAACGCCGATGCCATCGTAGTCCACGAAGCGATAACCCTCTGACGTTTTGCCAACGTGTTTCGGATACAGAACTTCCACTTCCTTCGCCATGACACCTTCATAGAGAACAGGATCATTCTTGAACCGGAACCGATAGACACCCAGGCCGTCACCGCGCCGACCGACGAACTCGATATCTTCCTTTAGCCGGTCGTCAGAGAACATGCCAGCGATGCCGCCGATCAATCCAAACAGCCCGCTTGTGCTGGCAGCAGACGCCGCAGCCTTGGCTTGCTTCGCTTGCATGATGTAATTCTGATATTCCAAGTTGGTCTGCATCGCAGTAACTGCCTTGGTCATGAAACCTTCTCGCCGGTTGCTCTTGATCACATCGAGCACGGAGCCAGACAGCTTCAAGTTGTTTGCACCGGCAGCAGCTTCGGCTTGACCCTCAACCTGATAAATCTGACGGCGGATAGCCGTATCCTTCAACGCGCCCTGGAGTTTGGTGACGCGAGCCGCTTCCTTGTAGTATTTTGCAGCAGCCTTATAGCCTTTTGCGGTCGCTTGACCACTGAGGAAGGAACCAATGCCGCTGAACAGAGAGCCGAAGTCAAACACAGAACTAACCTTTCTTACCTATCTTGTGCAGCAATGAAACCGCCCATAGCTGTGATCGTGCAAGAATACTGCCGCGTCACTTCCCAAGCGATTTGTCCTTCAAAGCTATAGTCATCTGTCAGTGTATCACTCATGATGCCAGAAAACAAGGTCGGCTGTTGAATGGGTGTTCCACCGGCAGTTTTCAAGACAACTGCCTTCAAATGATCGAAATCAGTGCCGATCTTGACGCTACCACCAGCCCTGGAAAACATACCCGCCCAACGGTGGATACGCCTGGTCTTACCGAATGCAGGGCCAAACATATTGCCTGCATCGTTGCCATAGTCAGGCCGCAGCAGTTGCCCACGGGAAGTAAACGACACGCCAAAATTGGCCGGGTTGAAGTAGTATTCAGCATTGATCGTCCGTTGATCCTGATCCTGGGTATAGCTCGTTCCCAACCAGACACGGAACCAGTTTGGAGAAGTCCAAGATGGATGATCATTGGTCCATTTTCCGATACGGTTAGGCGGTGGAACCGCACCAGCGCCTATGGATGTGAAGTTGCCATAGTCCATGATGGATGGGCCAACTTCATCGTATTTCATTACACTTTCTATGATGAAATTGAAGCCAGTGTCCTGCCCTGTGAACGTTGTCACTTCTCCGGTATCAAGGTTCAACTCGTAAATAACTCCGGTAGTCGCAAGCCATCCCCAACGATGATTATTCCATGGGCCATCCCCCTGCCCAGGCGGGCCGGGAATTCCAGCGGGCATAGCTTTGTTCCAAATGACTGCACCATCGCGGGTGAGTTTGATCATACGGCGTGACGTTGCGATTAAGCCAGTGCAAGAAACAAGGAACGTGTCATCATAAGCGATGTAAGTCATAGTGAACTCGTTGTAGCCAGTAGTCCAAGCGGGATCAACATCCAGCGCCACAATGTTGAACTTGTTCTCATAGAACGCAGCCACGCCTATTGATAGATCAGGTGCTACGCCACCAACTGTCCACTCATTATACACCGCCTGATATGCGCCGCCAAAAGACGTTGATGAAGTGTTTCCGTTGGGCGCATATGAACCAAAAGTAGTGATGCCCAAGTCTTCCCGCATACGGAAGAACTTTGTCTCGTGATCGCTGCCACCGGTGTTGTTGGAAGTGAATATGATGCCGCCTACGCCGAAAAGCGTGCCGATAGGCCCGGACGATGAGGCACCATAGATAGCTACTCTGCCATTGCTACCCGCTTTCGCAACAACCATAAAGTTACTGTTGCCAATAACGGGGTTCAACGGATCAGTCAGATCAGGATACAGAAGCGAAAACGCCTGGATATTGGTAGGCGGATTAGTATCAGTTCCTGGATTAACGTCCACCTTGATCTTTCCGTATTTCACAAGGGTCATGTTGTCGATCAAACCTAGTTCATAGACGGAGTCGCCAGCTGCCGAAAAGTTTATGGTCATGCAACTTGAACCAGCTTCGTGTTGCGGATCGGACGGCACCAGGCAAATGTTCGTAATGGTCGTCAGGAAACCTTCCGCATCATTGTTCGGGAAGATCGCCGTGTAGTTTGTGGCCTCACGTATCAACTCGCCTCTCAGCGCATCGAAAACACGGATAGTGGTTTGCGAACTACTAAACCGATAGAACACTTCATTGTTACGATCCCAAAGCCCTATGCTTCCAGAAAATGTAGGTGTTATCTCACTGTCATTGACAAGGATTGTGTTAAGAGGTTGCAAAGGGTTGGTTGTGACCGGGGCATCGTGCCACCGAAGCTGGACACCCCAATCTGAGTAGTCAGTTCCATCGTTGAGATTGGCCAAGAACTCAGCGGTAAAAGTTCCGGCATAAGGCAAGTCGATGCTGCCGCCAACAACGATAAAATTCCCAAGGTCAAGCCCGCCGATAAAAGGATGAACAGTGTACCCAGTAAGATGTTCCAGGCCGTAGACTTTGATCCCATCATAAGCATCTCCATTCGCTGAAATCATCCGCCGTATATACGATCCTGTGCCGGAGCCATCAGTATGCCATGCGACCCAGCCAGGGTCGCCTTCACTTTGGACAGGCATCATCGTTTCGATCCAATGCGGGGCATCGGGATCGGTAGGATGTGCAGTCATAACAAACAAACTGTCTGAGGTTCCAGAGAAGTTGGGGCCACTTGACAATGCAGTGAACGTGCGGCCCATGCCGTGTTCATGCCGGTGCCAGCCGGTAAAGCCTTCATCCAACTGAGAAACCTTGTGGATGGCCCCCTTCAACGATCCGTCCGACAGGCGGGTGAAGAAGGAAATCATCGGCTCCTGGCACCAGGCCGTTTCAACGATCTTGGGTGAAGTAAGTCCAGATGCAAACTTGCTGTGGTTCACGTTTTCGAACTTGCCTTCAACGCGGCGATGCGTCATTACCTTGCGCTGGCGTCCCTGCACGAACACAGGCGCACCATAGATGCGCATAGGCTCAATCGCAGCGGAACCAGTATTGTTTGGACTGCGGGCCTGCACGCTTGTAGGCGAGATTGGATCGTCGAGCGCTGAGGCCTTAAGCACCCATTCACCGGCCAGAGTACCTATGAACAGGCCCTCGTCAATTGATAGCATGGCTGATATCAACTCGGCATCCGTATTGTTGAGAGAGCCGCTTACGCTGTTGCTGTCCGAAATAGTGCCATCTATTTCGGTCGGGGAAAACGTCAATGATTTGAAGTTAACGCTCATGTCAAAGCGGTTCGGTACTGCGCCTGCGAGGCACAGCCGACCTTCGTGATATGCGCCGCACGTTGGATAGCCGGTGGTATCCGAGTAGACACCCATGCGCCAATGCGTTGTCGCCGCGCCACTCGTTACATTTTGGCCGCGTATCGTGGCTGTAACCACAGTTGTGCTGGACCGTGCGGTTATCTGCAACCAGGTGATGCTTACCACGTCCGACGTTATTTCCCAGTTGGTGCCAGTATCCGAAATCGGGTCATGGTTCAGGTTGTTGCCCTTTAGCGACCGGTATATATTGTTGTCAGAACCGAGAACCTTAGCGTCTTTCGCATACGGTATAGAGTTGCTCCAGGCAGCGGGGCCACCCTGAAACCAGATCAGACGCCCGATATCAGTTGTCTGAAAACCCGTGCCTTCATTGATGCCAGCGGTGCCCGATGCGGTAACGGTAACGGAGCCAGTCAACGCACTCAGCGTCAGCGTTGTCACCAACTCGTTCTCGTCGAGATACGGTCCGTCCTGGAAGTCGGCAACACCGAAGGTGAACTGAGTTGCACCGGAGACAACCAACGCATAGGTCTTTTTGCCGGGGCACATAAACAGAACTGTGTCTTCACTGTCCTGCACAATGCGGAGAAATGGAATATCCTCAGCCGTGTATGGCGTAGCATACTCCAAGACTTGCTGCACTGTATGGGTGCCGCCCAGGTTGAACCAGTCGATTTCGTTGCCGTCGATATCCTCGCCGGTCACAGGATCATGAAGCGTGAACGTCTTTTGTGTCGAGTTGACGTTGCCAATCACGAACTGTCGATTGTAGAGCCGATAGCTTGGAGGCGGTTCCGCAGTGATGTTGAACATGACCGTTGCACCGTTCGCCAGGGTGCCAAGGTCCGTCACACGAACCTTCGCAGGCGTCGAGCGATTGATGTTCGACACAAGCAATTCTTCCGGCTCTTTACGCAGTAGGGTGAGGCCAACGACAAAGCGCAAATACCCAGGCGTCAATTCAGCCTGATAAGCTTGCGACCGGCTGAAACGAAATGGGAGAAGCTTTCCCGTCCGTCCACTCTTCGTGATGCCAATGAAGCGGAAGCCAGGGCGGCGCGTCCATGCACCTTCCTCCATAGGAGTGGAGTTGAGGCATTCATTCATAGCCGTCTTGTACATCGGAAGGTCGATACGGCCCTGCGAAGACGGCGACCAGATGCCGCCACGGAAATCGGTTTGTACGAAAGAAGTGTTGGGCATCTTCTTAGTTCCTCAAAGAAATGTAAGCGTCTTCTGGCGGCTCCGTTGGTCCAGTCTCGATTGCATTCACAGTGCGAGCTTCGGACATGAACTTGGCATAGTGGCCTCCGATGTTCGACAACTTCTTGTCACTCTGCGTCAGGATTTCGCAAGTCTCCAACGCTAGGCGGCAAGAGTATCCGTCGATGAACATGGGGTCCATCAGGTTTGGGTTCGCAATGTCAGCGCAGAAGCGGAAATCAATTGGTCCTGCAAGAGATGTGCGGAAATAGTTCCCTTCGAAGTCGAAGTCAGAATAGGGCAAGCCCGCAGGAGCACCAAGCGGCAGATATGATCCTTGCTTGGGCTCTTGCGGTGCTGTCCGCATAAAACCTTTAGGAAGACGGAAGATGTTCTGTCCACGCTTCGTCGGCACAATGAACGCAGCGTCACGCAGCACCTGACTTCCGGTGACAGCCCATTTTGTTGGATTGGAACTGGGCGAAAAATTCTGGTTCGCGTCAATGAGAGAAACGTATGTAAGGCCGTTGTAGACAGCCCGCTTGCCAATGGCGTAAATTTTGAATTGGACCCAATCAGCCACTCCAACCGGATACCAGTATGCTATGTCGGTGACGGCATTGCCCTCGTTTTCATCTGCGATGGAAATGTACCCAACGCCACCGACATAGACCTGTTCACCTGTGCTGTATGACGTATCCGCGTCATATACATCACAGGTATCTGATCCATAATAGCCTTCCCAATAATCATAAGTGCGGCCAGTTGGATTGTTATTTACGCCAGTTCCAACCCCAATCCAAGTCTTGCTGTCCGCTTGAACCCTGTCGTTCAAATCATAGTCAACACGAGCATCCCAGTCCGGATAGAAGATGACCTTCGTGGTAGGCGTCATCTTCCGAAGAACCTCAGTGCGGATAGCGAAGCGCCAAACGTTGCGGCGCAGTTCGGATTGCCGCAGCATGTCATAGCACACTCGGATTTCGCCCGCATTCTTGCTGTCCTCTGTCCAGAGGGCACCATCGGCTATGCGACCGGCACCAATGCGTTGAAGACCACGATTTGCAACTTGAGTTTCAGTCGTCATGCCGCAAAGTTCCCGGTGTCAGTCAACGACAAACGCCGCAGACGCCACCAGCTACCTTTGAGAGGCGTGATTTGGCCGGTGCCCACAGTCGCCTGGATAAGAAGACTTGTGCCAGCATTGTTGTTGATGAGAAACTTGGTACGCATGTAATGGTTCACAGCATCCGTGAGCGAGGCCGTAACAATGGT
>Ga0187893_10009303_pt1 | contig 15139 bp, 13 predicted proteins | sample MA1701074metaG_FD_139574 | JGI IMG/M metagenome (GOLD analysis project Ga0187893, IMG submission 139574) | White microbial mat communities from a basaltic lava cave in the Kipuka Kanohina Cave System on the Island of Hawaii, USA - MA170107-4 metaG ... | reverse complement strand
CGCTCCGGCTTGGTCGTTCGACGGTTCGTTGATTGCGGTCAGTGCTGTTAATGACAACGTGAAATCAAGCGAAGAAATTTTTATAGTGCGAGTGTCGGACGGTCACGCCACGCAATTGACAAAGCGCGATTGGATACGAATCTTTAATTTGGCATGGCGACGTGACGGGCTAGGTTTAATTGTCGTAGCCACAGATAAAAGCGAAACACTCAGACATCTCTGGCACATTGATTACCCGGACGGCAACGCTCAAAGACTCTCGCAAGATACGGACAGTTACGGCTCGGCGTTGAGTATTTCTTCTGACGGTGATTCGTTGATGGCTGTTCAAATCAGAAGAGAAAGCAACATCTGGATTGCTCCTTCAAACGATTTATCAAAAGCGCGGCAAATTACTTTTAGCTCTATCAACGGAATTTACGGTTGGTACGGTTTGGATTGGACGGCTGACAATCGCATTGTTTTTATAGCCGGACTCGAACGCACTCTCGCCATTCATTCAATCGCGGCAGACGGTGGCAATATGCGGCAGATAACCTCAAAGGGTTTCTTTGACCAAAGACCGCAAGCTACAAATGACGGGCGTTACATAATTTTTCAATCAAACCGAAGCGGCGCAAATGAAATCTGGCGCGTTAGCGCGGAAGGCAGTGACCTCAAACAATTAACAACAGGCGGCGGTAATGCTGAGCCATATCTGACGCCCGATAACAAATGGGTTGTCTATACCTCGACTCGCAGCGGCAAGAGTTTTATCCGGCGCGTTTCAATTGATGGCAGTGAGTCAATTCAAATCACAGATAAAGAATCTTCTAATCCGAGCGTCTCGCCCGATGGAAAATTTATCGCTTGCAGTTATAAAGCCGATGATATGTCACCAACACAACTTGCAATAATAAACTTGGAAAACGGCAAGCCTGTTAAATTGTTTGGCGTTCCGCGCACGATAATTTTCAACGACGGCATACGCTTTACGCCCGATGGAAAAGCTGTCTGTTATCGTGATTGGGCAAACGGAATTTGGAAACAAGAAATTAACGGTGGTCCACCGAAAAGACTTGAAGGCTTACCAGAAGAAAAAATCTACAACTTTGATTGGTCGCAAGACGGAAAATTCTTTGCCTTTACACGCGGCAGAGAAATAACCGACACCGTGTTGATAAAAAATTTTAAGTAACTTGTAAACATCGGTAACACACAAACAACTCGCCTTCGATTGTTTCAACAAAGTGTAATTCATTATTTTCAACTTTTCGATAAATCATTCGCGGGGTTGTATGTGTTAATAGAGCAGCTCGCTCAGGCGTCACCATTGCTACTGTCATATTGCACTCATCACACCAGAGATTTATCGGACTGTGAACAGGACGCACTGTCAAAAAACTATGTCGCTCAACTTTGATGACTCTTCTGTGTTTGCTCATCACTTTTAGACTACAAACCAAAATTACTGATTCTCTATTTCCATCGCTGTAAAGTTGATGTCCGTTAAACTGCTTGTCAACTCAAACATCTGACTCTCTGGCGTAAATGCGAATTGTTTATTCTCCGCTACCCTTACAATGTAAAAATGATTTATCTCCAACTCTTCAAACGAATATCTTCCCTTTTCATCTGTGATAGTCGTTCGTGTTCTGTTTGTGAAGGTATCAAGCAAAATAATTGTCATTCCGCTGATTCTTTTTCCTGAAAGCGAAGTAACTTCACCTTGAATTGAGAGAGTTGCCGCAGTCGGAGTGTTTGATGCAAAAGCCCAGAAGCCTGCGCGAAGATTGAAAGTTCCGCCGAAGCTGAAAGTGCCAGCCAGAGGTTGACCGACAGTTCCGCTGAGGGTGAAACTTCCACCGGAACTTTGCGAACCGCCGCCACTTGCAATGACATTGTGCGACAAATCGTAGCCGCCACCCGTCTGTGCCTGCGCCCTGTTTGTGGAATAAAAACTCACATCAGCGAAGCAGAGACACGGAGGAATAAAGAACAGGAAATAAAAACCGAAAGTCGTCAAACGGTTTTTTACTTTTGCCTTTTTACTTTTGCCTTTTACTTTTTTCATTTCTCCTCCTTGCAGATTTCGGCGTTTGGATTTTGAGCGCAAACCAATTTTTTCAACGTCTCTATTTGCTTTTGCTGCGCTTCAATCTGTTTTTGCAGTCGTTCGATTTGCGTTTGTTGTTCGTTGACCGCATTGACCAAAACGGTAGTGATTTGTTTGTACTTCACGCCTTCGATTTCGCCCTGCGCGTTTCGCGTTGTAAGAAGTGGTTCAACTTCATTAACCTCTTCTGCGCCAAAACCGACATCACGCATTCCGTTGTCACGCCACGCGAACGTAATCGGACGAAGACGACGAACAACATCAAGTCCACTTGAAAAAGTTTGAATGTTTTGTTTGTAGCGCAAAGATGATGAGCAGGTTGAGATTTGACTTGAGCCGTTGCGACATAAGTCTGTGCTCCCTGCCGAGCCGAAGTTAACGAAGGTGATAGTGCCGATAACGCTGAGGTCATCCTCTACGCTGAAGTCGCCGCTTACTCTGACCGTGTCGCTTACCCTACCGATTCGGACAGTGTTGCTCGTGCTAACGGTTACTCCCGAACCGACGGCTGTAGCAAAGCTGAGATTATCAAAGCCTACGTTCGCACCCCAGCCAAGCGTGGTGTTGTTGTTGCCGGTGATGTTATCTCTGCCCGCTTCCTGACCTACAAATGTATTCCGGTCACCGGTTGTAGTTCCCTCGCCAGCCAGATAGCCGAAGAAGGAGTTGCCGACGCCCGACGAATTTGATTGCCCCGCTTGATGACCGAAAAATGAATTGAAGAAACCTGTGGTGGTTGCAAGACCCGCGTTCGCTCCGAAGAAGGAATTGTTGTGACCTGTCGCCGCCTGTCCTGCTTGGAAACCGAAGTAGGCGTTACCGTTTGATGTCGTGTTGGCTCTGCCAGCCCAGCGTCCGAAGAAAGTGTTGAATTGTCCGGTCGTGTTGCTTCTGCCTGCTTCGCGTCCAAAGAAGGAATTCCAACTTCCGGTTCTATTTTGTCTGCCTGCTTCATAACCGAAAAATGAATTCTCGGTCCCGTCGTCATTCAGCAGTCCGGCTTCATAACCGAAGAAGGAATTTCCGCTTACCTTGTTATTAAATCCCGCGAGCGCGCCGAAGAAAGAGTTGCGGGCGCTGATTGTATTTGTGCTTCCCGCGCTGACTCCGAAGAAAGAGTTGTAGTCGCCCGTTGTGGTCTGCTGTCCGGCATTATTTCCAAAAAAGGAATTGAAGAAGCCCGACGTGTTATTAAGACCGGAATTTGCTCCGAAGAATGTGTTGCCTGTGCCGCCCGTGTTGGCTGTGCCTGCGCGAAAGCCAAAGAAAGAATTGCTGCTTGATGTTGTGTTGGCTGCTCCCGCGCGATAACCGAAAAAAGAGTTTTCTGTGCCGGACGTATTTGCAACGCCGGTAAAAGCGCCGAAGAAAGCGTTTTGACTTGCGGTGCTGTTAGCACCTGCCGATGCGCCAAAGAAGGCATTCTCACTGCCCGTCAAGTTGTCAAATCCCGCATTCGTGCCGAAGAAAGCGTTGTTTTCGCCCGTCGTGTTCGCTCTGCCTGATTGCGCGCCGAAGAATGAGTTAGCGCTTGCCGTTGAGTTTGCCGTTCCTGCTAAGTGTCCGAAGAAAGCGTTAAGAACGCCTGTGGTGTTTGCGCTACCGGCGCTGCGCTCGAAGAATGAGTTACCGCTGCCCGTATTATTTGCTCCCGCACTTACACCGACGAAGACGTTGTTCGTTCCCGCAACGCTCAAAACGCGATGGGCCCCGATATTGTATTGCGTTGCAGCATTGAGAATGTTTGCTCCGAAAGTTCCCGCCACATTGAAACTGCCCGGGACTTGAACCGTTACGGCGCTTGTTCCCAAAATCATTGTGTTGCTCGTCGTAACAACTGCATTTGCGCCGATGGCTGTTGCGTTGGTGATACCTGCCGCACCGTTTGATTGAAAACCGATGAAAGTGTTGCTGCTTTCAGTCGTGTTCGAGAGTCCCGCGGTTCTGCCCAAGAAAGTGTTGCCCGTTCCGGTTGTATTATTCAAACCTGCGGCAGCGCCGAAAAAGGCGTTGTCATTCGCGTTTGTGTTTCTGCCTGCGTTTGTGCCAAAGAAGGAGTTGGCGCGTCCCGTGATGTTGAATTCCCCGGCAACATATCCGAAAAAAGCATTGCTGTCGCCCGACGAGTTTGAAACTCCGGCGAATGCGCCGAAGAACGAATTGAGATTTCCAGTCGTGTTGCCGCCACCGGAACTGTAACCGAAAAAAGCGTTGCTACCCCCTGATGTGTTAAACGCTCCGGCGTTTCGTCCGGCAAAGACATTTTGTGTGCCGGGGATGCTGAAAACGCGATTGCCGCCAATGTTGTATTGCACGCCCGCATTAAAAACATTCGCTGTCCCGTCACCCGATATGTTGAAGTTGCTTGTCGCCTGTTGCGTTGTCGTGTTCTGAATATAGTTCGGGCTGTTTGGCAAAGGGTTGCGGGCATCCGTCAAACGGGTGTCGTTGGTTTGCACGTATTCACTCGCGTTTATTCCGCCAAGCTGTGTTGAGTTTGTCGCTGTCGTTGCCGTGTCCGAATTGAGACTGCGAATCGAATAAGGTGAGGATGTTATGGGTTGTTGTGGATTGAGAGTCGTAAAGCTTGGTCCACCTGCGGGTTTTACGGCAATCTCAAGAAATCGTGTTGGTCCAGTGAAGACCGCGCCGAAATCAAGACGCACAGTAAAGATGCCGGTTGTGACAGGGACGCCCAAGCGTTGCTGTGTCGCCAAAGCAGACCCGCCCGATGCAATATCAAAGAGGCGAAACTCAAAGTCATAGTTTCCGTTTGCCACCTGACCGCCGTCGCCAAGTTTACCTTGATATGTAAACTCTGTTGTCTGCGCGTTGGTCCGGTCTGCGCTGAAAACAAAGAACACGAAAAGCAATAAAATTGAAAAGCAATGTTTGAAATCCAAACTAAACATAAGCTTGCTCCTTGGCGGCTTTCTCCTAATTTTTTTCCTCTGTATTGAATTTTTGTCTTTGCGGTCTCACAGGGTTAAGTTAACCAATAACGCGGTAGCGGAATTGAATATTCTCGACCACGTTATGCTTTGCATTTCCCATCCAATTTGCTGCCAGCAACGGATGTTCAAGCCCTCCGGCATTACCTTCTATGCTTCTGATATACCCTTTCGTGACAGCCTCAAGAATCATAAAGTGGTGTTGGGCATGACTGACTTTTACGATGTCGCCGACAGCCAATCCTTTCTTTGCCGCTTCACCGCTGACAATCTCAAGGTCTTTTCCGCCGGAGTCATCAACAATCTCGCGCTCCCAGTGGCACGCAACACCCGCACTTTTCAGGAGATAGACTTGGAAGATGCCGCACCAATGTGTTGTTTTGTTGTAACCTGACACGCCTCCCGCTTTGAAATATTTGTTCAACTCCTCTTTGGAGGGAACACGAATATGTCCCGGAATATTTCCTTTCGTTTCCTGAGTTCCTCCGTGATAGACCTCACAGGTCGCCAGCCAATAAAATGCGTCTAGCTTGTTCACAATAAACCTCCTCTAAAAAACAAGTGGGTAGTAAGCAGTAACCCGCTACTCAGGTTGCCATGTTCATCACAGACCTCATGACATCAGCCGATGGCAGAGGTTGATTCATTGAATTTTCGAGCGGGATAACCAGAGGCGTCGCATAATAGGCATCGGGATTTACTTTCAACGTAAACTTGTTGAGAACTGCCAAAGTGTAAATTGTGCCTGAGATTGAACCTGTAAGGTTTTTATTCTTTACGCGGTCAACACAGTTGTCGGCATAGACAGTTCCGGGATACCTCGTATTAACGTCAAGCTGAAATTTCAGAATCCAATTCAAGGTGACAGGTCCACAGACGCCGTCCACTTTCATATCGCCTTTCGGTTTTGTGTAAACATTGCTTGCGCTCAGAGCCTTGTCATAAAACGAAATCAACAAATACTGGACGAGCTTCACATCGTCGCGCATGTTCGGACAGCCTTTCCCGACTGCATGAACCAAGTTGTAATAAACCGGAAGGTCTTGATCGTTTGAAGTGTCTATGAATCCCATAATGTTTCTCCTTATTGCCAATTGGTCCCAGAAAAAAATTCGGACACTAAGAATTGATTACGAATAGTTGCGGCTCAAAGTAGAATTTCTTAGGTGAACGCCGTCGTTTTAGGCTTACCTAATAAAACCACTTTACGAAGTAAAAACCGCTACCTTCTTTGCTATGTCTGTCGCCCGCCGGGCAACGGATCAGACACTGTTCAAAAGGGCAGAAATAAAGTTGTTCGCACTTCTGACACCAACGCCACCCGTAAGAGTTTGCGAGTTTTGGGTCTGTGGTGTGTAAGAGTTCATAGTTGTTTTCGCTTCCCGTTGGACTGTGCCACGCGCCGTCAGCGGGACAAAAACCTTTTTTCCAATGACCATTGAAAAAAAGCGCAGAGCATTTGAAACACCAACGCCAATTCTCCTGCCCCTTGAGGCTCTGCCCTGCGAAAGCAATCTCGAACCCGCTGTGAGTGGCGAAATGTTCTGCGCCGCCAATGCAACAGCCCGCTCTACGTTCACTGCCCGCGTAAAAGAGCGAGAAGCACCTAGAGCATTGCTTCCATCCAAATTGATAATCACCCGGTTCTTTATTCGTATCTAAAGACATGAAACTCCTCCTATGTTGAATGCCTCCGCGCCACGCTTGCGCCCATTCGTTATTCCATCCGCTTATAGCTTTCTGTTAAAATCGCCCGCGTCCCCAGACAACCGAAAACTTCGTCTTGACCCGAACGACGAAACTTCTTGATGTGGCGTGTAGCCTAAGCTTGAGGCATCCAAAAAATCTTTAATTCACCTGCAAAATTTTCCAAAATGTTGCAAAATCGCCGATGTCTTAAATGAATCGAACAAAATTCGCTTTTGACCGATTTGAGATAGACACGCAAAAACGTCTGTTGCTACGCGACGGTCAACCTGTGCAACTCACTTCAAAGGCTTTTGATTTATTACTCGCTTTAATTGAATCGGGCGGACGTGAGATAACAAAAGATGAGTTAATGGAGCGCGTTTGGGCGAATCAAATAGTCGAGGACGCAAACCTCACGGTGACAATGTCTCACATCAGAAAGGCATTAGGTGAAAGAGCGGGTGAGCATCGTTTCATTGTGACAATACCGGGACGCGGCTATCGTTTTGTTGGAGACTTACAACCACAAGAAGAGTTTATTATCGAGCAACTCACAATCTCACAAATCACAATTGAACAAGACGACGACGTGACGACGAGACTGCGAGACGACGAGACAGAATTCTCACAGTCTCTTAGTCGCACAGTCACACAGTCACACAGTCTGGCAGTGATACAGTCTGGCAATCGTCGTTTAGCTTACATCTTGTCGGGCGCATTTGTTTTGGCTCTGTTGTTAATAGGCGGGTTTGCCGTTTGGCGGTACAAGCTGTCGCAGAAAACCGGCGCAGTAATCCCTTTCTCCAACGCGACAATCAAACAACTTACAACCAAAGGCAAAGTCCATAATGTTGCCATTTCGCCCGACGGGAAGTTCTACGCTTATACCGTGTATGAAAGAGGCGAATACAAAAACAGCCTGTGGCTCGGACAGACCGACGGCAGTTACGAAATACAGCTTCGCCCGCCTGATGATGGCAACATGATTCGCGGACTTGCCTTTTCGCCCGACGGCAAGACGCTCTATTTTTCTTTGGAGAGAACGGAAGAATCAAACGGCGGGCTTTTCAAGATGTCCGTTCTTGGCGGTGTGTCGGAAAAGCTGTCGGACAATGTTAGCAGTTGGTTTGCTTTATCGCCCGACGGAAAACAAATAGCTTTCTTTCGCCAGAGCAAAGAACAGGAGGCTTCGACGGCTTTGGTCATAGCCAATCTGGACGGGACTGGCGAGCGTGAAGTGGCCACGCGCCCACGCGACAAAAATTTTTCTTCCTCCAGTCCGGCTTGGTCGCCGGACGGTTTAATGCTTGCCGTCGGCGCGGTCAATGACAGTGCGAAACCGAGTGAAGAAATTTTTGTTGTGCGCGTGGCGGACGGGCATATCGAGCAGTTGACCGCGACGGAGTGGTTCAGATTCAGTAGTCTGATTTGGCGGCGCGACGGGCGGGGCTTGATAGCTAATACGACGCTCAGGGACGAGGCGAAACTCAGACATCTTTGGCATATTGATTATCCCACAGGCAAGGTTTCCAGAATTTCGCAGGACACGGACAGCTACTCTTGGGCATTGAGCCTCTCGGCAGACGGCAATTCGCTTTTGGCTCTAGGGCTCCACCGCGAGAGCAACATCTGGATTGCTCAGTCAGATGATTTTTCGCAAGCGCGGCAAATCACTTTCAGCGCAATCAACGGATTTTACGGTTGGAACGGATTCGATTGGACACGCGAAGGACACATCGTTTTTTCGGCTGGCGTTGAAAACAGTATTGCCATTCACTCGATGGACGCCGACGGCAACAACATCAGACAAATCACCTCCGCAGGTTTCTTTGACCGAAAACCGTCTGTTACGGCGGACGGCTCGTTTATCCTCTTTGAATCGAATCGAGGCGGGGCAAGCGAAATCTGGCGCGTCAAATCGGACGGCGGCGACCTCAGACAACTGACCACGGGCGGCGGCAATTCCGCGCCGCACATCACGCCCGACGGCAAATGGGTGGTTTATATTTCAACCCGCGAAGGCAAAAATTTTCTCTCGCGTATTTCAATCGAAGGCGGTGCGGAAACACAAATTACCGACAAAGCCAGTTCCGCCGACCCTCGCGTTTCGCCCGACGGGAAATTTATTGCTTGCCGTTACAAACAGGACGACAAATCGCCGACGCAACTTGCGATTATTTCGATTGCAGAAGGCAAGCTCGTGAAGTTGTTCGACGTTCCGCGCACCGCATACTTCAACCAGAGCATCCGTTGGACACATGACGGCAAGGCTGTCTGTTACAGAGATGGGGTGAACGGCATTTGGAAACAAGACCTGCAGGGTGGTCCACCGAAAAGACTCGAAGACTTGCCCGAAGAAAAACTCTACAACTTCGGCTGGTCTGCGGACGGCAAACTCTTCGCCTTTGTACGCGGCAGAGAAATAACCGACGCTGTGCTGATTAAAAATTTCAACTAAGGTTTGATGTGAAACCCTAAAAATGTTACCCGAAACGAAACGAGCGAATTACGCTTTTGACTGATTTCAAATTGACACGCAAAAACGTCTTTATGTCTTAGAGGCTGTCTTAAAAGTCCTGAAAGGACGAGGTTCAAAAGCTTGGGGCAACGCCCCAAGAAACCGAACCAGCCTCGTTTCCAAGCCCTGAAAGGGCGACACTAATTATTTCGCCTTTTCAGTGCTTGATTTGCATACTCCTTTTTCTACCAAACGCGATGCGCCATCGCTATTGAATTACGCCACTTCGGGGCTTCAACCTACTTTTAAGACAGCCTCTTATTCCGTGTTAATGCGTAGCTGTTGAGCCGAGACCTTTCTTGCAATAGGCATTTTCAATACGAACTAAAACATCCTTAAAGTATCTTGGTCGTAAATCTCATATAAAAATCTTTCGCGGTCATTGGGGCTTTGCGCGAAATTTATTCCGTTGTTTATCGGCTATGTCGTTAATCAGAGAAAATGTAAGCACGCAATGACCACAATGACCGCAAAGGGTGAACAGTCAACTAACTTTTCTAACTATCAATAACTTGCCATTCGCGTTAGACGGAAAAGTAGGCTTTAGCGATAGCGATAACTTGATTTCTGAGCATGTCCGTTCTGTTCGTCTCGTAGCTCATAAAGTTCGATACAATGTCATCTTTTCCTTTGGGAATATGGACTAAGTTTGCCGAGTGACCAATCTCATGCAGCAATGTCACTTTGTCTGCCGCACTTGAATTCACGTTAATAATCACAAAAGGAAGCCATCCCGTATCCTTAACCGCCATTCCCTGAAGTTCGCATTTGTCCGCGCCCGTTGAGGCTTGAACCTTGCAGAAAATCACAGGAAGACGACAAGGTTTGCCTTTATCGTCGTAAGCTTTATGTGCCAGCATCCTGAGTTCTTGAAACTGGTCCTTGCCGACAATCTCATCCGTAAAAGGAAGCGTCATCGAGGCTTGCTTTTGTTTAGCCGGATACACATCAAGCGACAAGCCATGCTCTTTTAGCATCTTTTCGGTTTTGTCTATCAATTCGGGCGCGGGGTCCGCGCTAACATTGCTGGTCCAAAAAAGCGTCAACCTGACTTTGACGTTTCCCGGATGCTTGTACTCGTGTAAATCTTTCCATCCCGGCGGTAAATTATCTGCCATAAATTTCTCCTCAAATAGCATCGGCCACTGATAAACCAAAGGAAGATACCTTGCGCTGTCCCACAGCCATATCCACGTTGTACAAATATGGATAACCGCTTCCCCAAACAATTTTTATGTGCGCCATTTGAAATTCTCCCTTTGATAAACATCACAAACAACAAAAGACAGGTCAGCCTTAAACTAAATTGGCTCACCTTTTGGATTCCATGTATAAACTGTGCTCTCCCAGTCATCTATGTATCCATATGGCACGTCAAAAATATAATGTGGGGTTTGATTAGCACTGCCAGCCTTTACAAATGCGCCTGCTTCCTGGGCAAGACGGTAACAAAAATAATTACCGTCCGTTATACTTCCTGCTTCTTTTATCCGCGCCACTTTGCAAGCTATTATCCATATTCTGTCAACTAAACTTTCTTTTTTCAGCGCGGCAAACTTTTCGACATCATTGCGTGTTATACCTTGCCCTATTGAAATCTTTCCCGGTTTCCCGTGAGAGTTAAAAATAAGTGTTGACAAACACCCGCCCGGCGCACCTCTGGCGACTTTCGCAACCCATTCGACCATATGGTCAACACTTGTGCTTTTAGGCACCTTCCATGTATTCCACATTTTGTACTCTATGCCCGGCACGTTGTGCGAATTCAACACCATATGCGGATACGGAACTCCAATCATTGTTTCATCCTCCTCTTTTCTACATTTGATAATTATGTTTTTTGTTACTGCCAATCAATCGTGGCTAAAAATTCTGGCTTGACTGAAATATCAATATGTTCTCGCGCAAGGCATAATTCGCTAGAAAAAGAACTACATCCTTCTCTGCTGACTAAACCGATGTATGTGTCACCGGCTGAACAACGAAACATATCGGGGCTGTTGGTTGCTTCTATCGAGGCTTTGTAATTGTCGTTTGGATATTTGTCTTTAACGTAGTCTTTGCAGGCATCAAGCGGAGTTTCAAAGTATTCGGTTTTTCCTGAATCATCAACAATGTCGTGGGTCCATTTACATTTAACGCCTTGAGCATTTGCAATGATTGCAAAAACAAACGCGAACACAATAAACAAAGCGAATGGTCTCGCCATTTTTTCAAATACGGAAATTTTTCTATTAGTCATTTGTAACCTCCTTTTGCCGATTCGTTATTCGTGAACGATTGACGAATCGGCTTTTCTGTTTCAATTAAAATTATCTTTCTTACCGTTGCCTCACGATTTGACTCCTGACAAATTGAAGCGTGGGCGCGGGTTCAATGACTCGGTCACGCTTTGTTTCAATCAAAACATCTGTTTATTGTTTTAATAAACAGCACTGCCTGAGTTCACACGGATCTCCCAAGGTGAACGCCAGTTTGCCGTTAGTTTGTCTTTAACCATTTTGTAGATTTCAGGGTCTTCTAAGTCTGCGGGTTGAATAAATTTCCAAAGAGCTTTCGCCGTTAGTTTTGCTATCTGTTTCAAAAATTTCAGGATTGATGAGTGCGGTTTGACAGTTTTTTTCCACAAGCCTTCCATAAAGCTTATTTTTTTACTCGCTGCGATGGCTTCAAACATAAGAGCCTGCGCGAAAGAACGGTCGTTGTAAGTCAGGTCTGATGGTGATAATCCGGCGTTACCGCCGAAAAACCAAACCAAGATGTACCATGCCTCTTCTTGCGAAATAAATACATCGCCTGTTTTATAGAATTCTTGTAATGCCATTCATTTACTCCTTTTCAATTACCGATTTCTTGTAATGGTTTCCTCTTTTTTACTAAACGCTACTCGCTTACACTTGCGGGTAGTAACCCAAATCCGACAACTTCTTTCGCGTTGTCGCACAAAGACGATGGCAAAAGATTTCGTATATTCCGCCACCGAAAAAATTTTTATCGGAAAAATAACGGGGTAGCTTTCTGTCGGGTTTATCGTTCAGTTTTATGCACAATTCATTCAAACTTTTGGAGTCATGCAAAATGTAATTGCCTTTTGCCTTTCGGGATTTTGCTCGGATAGTTTCTTTGCTAAAATCAACGTGCCCTTTAACAAACCGAGCGGTTGCTTTGACTGTTCGACGTGGCGTGAAATTTAGACTTGAGGTCCCCAAAAAATCTTTAATTTGTCTGCAAAAAATTCCAAAAGTTTGCAAATTGGCAGTTTTCTGGAATGAAGCACACGATTTACGCTTTCGATAAATTTCAGTTAGACACGCAGAAACGTCTTTTGTTGCGTGAAGGTCAACCCGTACAACTCACATCTAAGGCTGTTGATTTGTTGATTGCTCTTATCGAATCGGGCGGGCGCGAAATAACGAAAGACGAGTTGATGGAAAGAGTCTGGTCTAACCAGATAGTTGAAGATGCAAACCTCACGGTCACAATGTCGCATATCAGAAAGGCTTTAGGAGAAAAAGCCGGAGAGCATCGTTTTATAGTAACGATACCGGGGCGCGGTTATCGTTTTGTAGCAGAGTTGCAGGAGTATCAAAGTTTCATAATAGAAGAACACACTGTTTCGCAGATTGTTGTTGAAGAGGAGATAGTTCCAAACTCTGATACAACACAAAGCGATATATATGGGACATTGCCCGCCCTTAATAATCAAGAAAACAATCTCGCTCACTTCAAGTTTGATGACAGCCTAACCCGATTGGACGATATTGCTGGTCCTGATGACTCGGCTATCATTCCGCAAACAGAATCAAAGTCTTCCGCACTTTCTCGCCGTCATGTCTTTTTGTTAATTGCATTATCGGGTTTGTTATTGATGATTGGGGTCTTAGCTTTTTGGTTATATCAATCCCGCCGTAGTCAAAACAGACAAGATGCCGCGTCGCTTTCAGCCGGACAAATGACTATTCGCCGTTTTACAACGCAGGGCGGTTTGCCCTATCTGGCGGCGATTTCGCCCGATGGCAAGTCGTTGGCTTATATTCAACGCATCAACGGAAAAGATTCATTGTGGTTGGGACAGATAGAAACCAACAGCAGTGTTCCGATTTATCAAGAACCGGACCTGTCGCTTGTCAATCCGACCTTTGCCCCTGATGGCAACAGCGTTTATTTCCTTGTTAAAGGCGATAAACGCCCGCAATCTGTGTTGGTGCGAAAGCCAATCTTGGGTGGAGTGATAACCGAGTTGATTCCGAATGTTGATAGCCACGTCACATTCTCGCCCGATGGAAAGCGGTTTGCTTTTCTGCGTGGCGATAACAAAACAAACCAGACATCAATCGTTATTGCCGACACAGCAGACGGAAAAAACGAACAAACGCTCATCACGCGAAAGTCGCCTGAAAACTTTTCGGGTGATGGGGTCTCTTGGTCGCCTGATGGCAAAGTCATTGCATTCGGCGCAAGTAAAGCGGGCGGACGAGATGAGATTTTATCGGTTAATCTCACAGATAGTAGTGTCAAGAAAATCGGCAACCGCGATTGGGGTGTTGTGGATAACATAGTGTGGTTGCCCGATGGAAACCAACTGGCTGTGATTGCCAAAGAAAGCATCGGTGAACGGCTACGGCAAATCTGGCTGGTATCCTATCCCGGTGGAACTGCCCGCCAAATAACTAATGATTTGAATACATTTTTGCAAAGTCAGATAACCGTGTCAGGGGATGGGAAACTAGCTGTCATACAGGGGCATATCAGTGCTCAAATCTGGATTGCGCCAAACGCCGACGTGCGAGAGGCGCGGCGCGTCTTGCAAGGAGTCGCGCCCCGATATGAAGGAATTGACGGGTTGGCTTGGACACTTGACGGCAGATTGCTTTACTCAGCCTACGTTGGCGATAATCTTGTGATTTGGTCAATGGAAGCGGACGGAAGCAATCTGAAACAACTGACACCCGGTAAAGCAAACATTAATGACAACAATATGAGTGTGACTGCCGACGGTCGTTATGTAATCTTTCAGTCAAACCGTTCGGGCAGCGTTGAAATCTGGCGGGTGAATTCGGACGGGACGGACCTGAAACAGTTGACCACTGGCGGCAACAACTCGCTTCCATCTCTTTCGCCCGATGGTCAATGGGTAGTTTACACTTCAACAGTTGATGGTAAATCATCTCTGTGGCGAATTTCGATTGACGGCAAAGATGCAAAACAAATTACACGTAAACCTTTCCGAGCGTCTCAAGTCTCTCCTGATGGTAAATACATAGCGTCTTTATCATACGACGAATCGGGTGTTCGCTTGGCAATTTTTCCTTTCGAGGGTGGCGAGCCTGTGAAGTCTTTCCCTGTTCCCAAAAACTCTTTGAGAGCAAGATGGGTTATGCGCTGGACACCGGACAGTAAAGGCATTCTTTACAAAGACGACCCTCAAAGCCTTTGGCTCCAAATCTTGAATGAAGAAAAACCGCAATTGGTCAAAGGCTTTGAAGAAACCCCGGTGCGGCAATTGGCATGGTCGTTCGATGGTAAGAGTTTTGCTTATACGATTGGCATCACAACGCAGGAAATTATCTTGATAGAAAATATCGAGTGAGACTATTTCCAAAAGAAAACTCTATTTTTTTCAACAGGTCGCCGGAGCGGAAAATCTTTCGCCTTTGCACACAGCAAAGAAATCAGCGATATAGGGTTGATTAAGAAACCCTTACTAACATATAAGAATTCAAACAACGTCGTGCAATTTTAATAAACGAGGAAGACTAATGAGCGAAGAGTTAGATAAAATTTTTGTTGGTTTAGTTAAAGAAAGTTGGCAACACTATAACGAGACCCTTCAGAATACAAAGATGGATGATTTGCTCGTCGGCGCGGTGATTGCCGCGATGGTCG
>Ga0187893_10009302_pt1 | contig 15140 bp, 19 predicted proteins | sample MA1701074metaG_FD_139574 | JGI IMG/M metagenome (GOLD analysis project Ga0187893, IMG submission 139574) | White microbial mat communities from a basaltic lava cave in the Kipuka Kanohina Cave System on the Island of Hawaii, USA - MA170107-4 metaG ... | reverse complement strand
GCATTCTCGCTGATGGCGTTCGTGGCAGGCGCCTCACCTGGAAGTTTTGCGCGGCCACGCGCAAAAGCTTCTGCACGCGTGCGGATCTGGCCCGCCACATGCACACGACGGCGACCCTGTCCCACTTTGCATCGCCCTGTAAGCCCTCTCAGCCATTTTCGGCCCTATGTCCTAAAGCCCTGGACTCGTTCCTGTTCGGGGTGGCGCTGCTCCATCTGAGCGGTGAGCAGCGAGCACCTCGTTACGCAACCGATTTTTACCTTATGGCACGTTAAAAGGGTAACTCCAGCGACTCATGGAGATCCTCGGCCTCGGCGTCGGTAAGGGCGGTGCCCCCACCTGTGACATCGCTATCGACCCCAGCGCCGCCCGTGGTGCCATTGCCCCCAATCGCAACGGCGGTGTCATTCCCGGGCGTGGCGTGGGCGACCGCGGCAGATCCCACTGCCATCAGCCCCGCCAATGCCATCGAGGCAAGGATCGCTGACAACCTTCGACGCATCATTTCTTCTCCCCCGTGATACAGATGACCGAAATGTCAACCCATGGGCTGATGAGAGCGTCCGCCTTTCCCCCGTTCCCCCAGCCGAGCTCTCACGGTAACGGAGCACCGCCCAGTGGATCAAGGAAAATCCGTTAGGTCTCTACTGGCTGGCCGGGCGCGAGGTCGCGGAACTCGGTGCCTTGCGGCTCGCCGAACTGCCGGAACAACCGGTAGTGCAGCTCGGGCTTGGCGAGGACGGCCTCGTGCATTGGCACGGCCAATCTCGGCTTGACGGCCCGAAGGTAGTCGATCGCCTCGGATACCTTCATCCATGGCGCGCCAGCCGGCAGGCCCAGGATCTCGACCGCCGCGGGAGGCTGCGTGAAGGCGTCTCCCGGGTAGAAGAAGCGCTCGCCAACGAGGTACCCCACGTTCGGGGGAACCGGCACCTCGGGATGGATCGACGCGTGATCCGTGCCGAACACGCGGATCGGCACGCCAGCAAGGTCGAGCTCGTCGCCGTCGCGCACTGTTCGAGCCTGCAGCCCGGCTCCCGCGAGCTCCGTTGCGCTCCCCGCGTCCGCCACCAGGACGGCGCCTGGGTTTTGGCGCAGCAGCGGCGGGATGCGATCCAGGTCGAGATGGTCGGCGTGCCCATGGGTGATCAGCACGCCGTCCAGGCCGGTCAGCCGCTCAAATCCGGATGAGAAGGAGCCGGGGTCGAGCAAGAGCCTCGCCTCACCCGTCTCCACGAGGAGGCACGAGTGACCAAATTTGGTAAGCCGCATGTGGGTGAGGGTACCCGGCGCTGGCTGGCATGATCCCCGTATGGAGACACCAGACCTCGGCAGCTACATGGCCTCTGTCAACGGGATCCGGGTGCATTACGTTCGGGTGGGGACCGGCCCGCTCGTCGTGCTGCTCCATGGGTGGCCACAGACATGGTTCATGTGGCGCAAGCTGATCCCGGTCATCGCGGCGCGCTACACCGTCGTCGCCCCCGACCTCCGGGGGTACGGGCTGAGCGATAAGCCCCCTGCTGGCTACGACAAACGCACCATGGCGGCGGACATCCGAGCGCTCGTGCGTCACCTCGGCTTCGAACAGCTCGCGCTGGTCGGCCATGACCGGGGTGCGCGGGTGTCGCACCGCTATGGCTTGGACCGCCCGGACGAGGTGAAGGGGATCGTCGTCCTCGACATCATCCCCACCCGCGAGATTATCCGGCGCACCGACGCGATGGTCGCGCGCGGGTACTGGCACTGGTTCTTCCACCTGCAGCCCGACCTCCCCGAGCAGCTCGCTGGCCGTGACGTCGAGGGCTACCTGCGTTACTTCTTCGAGCGCTGGACGTACAACCGCCCGCCGGTCGAAGAGGCCGTGCCCACCTACGTCCAGGCCTTCAGCCGGCCGGGCGCTCTCCGAGCCGCATTCGACGACTACCGCGCAACGATCCCCGACGATATGGAGGCCGACGACGCGAGCGCCGAGGCCGGTGACCGCCTCCATATGCCGCTGCTCGCGTTGTGGGGGGAGGCAGGGCTGACGGCCCGCTTGCCGGTCCTGGACATATGGCACGAGTATGCGACCGACGCTCGTGGCGAGGCGATTCCCGAATGTGGGCATTTCCTCCCAGAAGAGCAGCCCGAGCTCGTCGCCGAGCGCATCATGACGTTCCTGGACGGCATCCCTCTCGCGCCGTCCTGATCCGCTCGCCGAGCGCATCGAGGTCCTCCGGCTCGACGGAGCGGCGCAACAGTGGGAACAGCGCCCGCTCTTCCGTTTCCATGTGCGCTCGCGCGAGATCGATCAGCCGGCGGGCGGCCTCGCCGCCCTCCTCGCTCTCGAGCCTGCGCGCGAGCTTCGCGAGCTCGCGATGGTCCTGGACCTCGCCCGAGACGATGTCGTAGCCGTTCGGCAGTACGGCGGCGATGAGTGGATGAAGGAAGTGCTGCTCCGTGGCGGTATGGAGCGTCAATCGCCGCTTGATCTCCTCGACGGCTTCGCGCCGGTCGGCGGTCGCGCCGGCGGGAAGGTCCTCGTACCGCAAGAACGCACGGTTGACCGCGCGGTGGTCCTCGACGAGGACCTCGATCGCATCCATACGAAATAACCGCCCTCACGTAGCGATAGTCACAACTTCGTACCCGGGCGTATCACTGCGGAAACGTAGGTGAGTAGTCAATGGTGCCGGTGCGGAGGGGTTCGCAGGGCGTGGCCGGTGGCCGATCGGCGGACGTTCCGTCCCTTCGAGCCCGACTCGTCCCGTTACGCTAGCCGGGCTCGGCGGTGCTCGACAAGGAGTGACGACAAGGAACTTCATGGACACCATCGAACGGTACGAAGAGGCAATCGAGCCGGCCAGATCCCGGTTCGGCTCCGCGCCAGCGGTCGAGAAGATCATGTCCTCAGACGTCGACCCTGAGCTGATGGAGGCCTTCTGCATCTTCTTCTGCGCGCTCGGGGTGGGCATGACCGAGCCGGTGGAGGGCTGGATCCGCCGTGCTGGCGAGCGTTGCGCCGAGGTCGGCTGTGATGAGCTGGGCACAGCCCTGTGCGGGCATGCGAAGGCCGAGGCCGGCCATCACCTCATGATGATGGACGATGTGCGTGGCCTTTGCGCTCGATGGAACTCCCGTGGCCGGCCGCGCCTCGATCCTCACGAGCTGCTCGCGCTACCTCGGACAGAGTCGGTCGAGCGGTACCGGCAGCTCCATGAGGACGTGATCGCCGGCCCCACCCCGTACGCGCAGATCGCGGTCGAGAACGAGATCGAGATGCTGTCCGTCGAGTACGGCCCCAATGTGCTCGCGAACTGCACCAGGCATCTGGGCGGGCAGATCGCTTCGGACCTCAGCTTCCTCGTCACCCATATCGATCTCGACAGCGGGCATACCCAGTTCAACCGAAGGCAGATGCGTGCGTTCCTCGAGACCCGGCCAGAGGCCGTCGACCCATTGGTAGCGGCGGGCTCAGCCGCACTCGACGCATACGGCGACTTCATCGTTGACTGCGTCGAGCACGCCACCGCGCTGACCGTGGCAGTGGAGTGAGCGCCCCCTCCCTGACCGCGTTGGCGTGGGATGTCTGCCCGCCGCCAGCACCATCCGCGAGACCGGTGTGGCTCGGCGAGGTGCGGGCGTTCCGTGCTCGGGTCCTCTACGACGGCGGGCGGCGGCCGGTTTTCATGGCTCCAGATGGGCAGTACGCCGACCCTGATCCCGCCGACCGTGACGCGTACCACGTCATCGCGTCGAGCGACGAGGGGATCGCGGGTTGCTTCCGGGTGGTCCCGCTTGCCGGCGCCCACTCCGGCCTCTGCGAGCGCCTTCTCGGCCGTGAGCGGCTCGAGGAGGTGCTCCGCCGGCTCGGCGCGGACCGGACCCGCGTGAGCGAGGGCGGTGGCTGGGCGGTCGACGCCGGCCACCGAGGCCAAGGGCTGGGCTTACGCTTGCTGGCCACCGGAGTGGCGGTGGCCGAGCGGCTCGGCTTGACCGGGATGGTCGGCCTCCCCGGCACCCTCTTCGGCCAGCACCGCGTCCTCGAGAGCGTCGGTTCTCAACCGGTGCCCACCGTCGCGCCCTTGACCGTGGAGCCGTTCGCCGACGAGGTCCGCTTGATGTTCGCATGGACCCTCGCGTTGAGCGCTCGCTTCCGCGCCCTCGTACGCGAAGCCGGAACCGAGATGGGCCTCCGCTTGGGCTGACGCCCCCGCGGCCAGCTGGGAGGGCGGGCCGCGGACCCGCGCCGCCCGGCATTTTCCTGCACAGTGCAGGAAAATGCCGGTACACCGGCATAACTCTGCACAGTGCCGCCCCGTGCCGCCCGGATCCTCGTCGACACTGAGCGGTCTAGACTTGAAAGCCTCGTCCGCCGGCTGGGAGGTTGTGGTGCTCGTACTTGCTGCGCTTGCGTGGCCGATCCTCGAGCGTATCCCGATCTACGGCGACTTCCAGATCTCTCCGCACGGGATCAGCATCGCCGTGGGATTTCTCCTCGGGGCACAGCTGATGCTGCGCCGCGCCGTTCTCCGTGGGGTAGCGCCGCGACCCGTCCCTGACATCCCGGAGATCATCCAGTCGCTGGCGACCCGCGCGCTGATCGGCGGCATCGTAGGCGCCCGGTTCTTCTACATCGCGACCCGGCCCGAGCTGTTCCCGGACCCTCTGGGTTGGCTGCGGATCTGGGAGGGAGGGCTCAGCCTCATCGGTGGCGTCACGGGCGCCGTGCTGGCCGGTATCCCCTACGTCGTACGCAAGCGGCTGTCGATCCGACTGGTCCTCGACAGCCTGGCGCCGGGACTCGCGCTGGGTATCTTCGTCGGCCGGATCGGCGACCTCGTCATCGGTGAACACCTCGGTGGACGCACCGACTTCTTCCTCGGTTGGCGCTGCACCGGGGCCTTTGGCGATCCCACGGCCCCCTACCCCTGGCCAGGTCCACGGGTTCAGGGCTGCTACGACGCGGTGCTCCACCAGACCGCGCTCTACGACTTCTTGGCTGCCGGCGTCGTGCTCTTGGTGCTGCTCATACTCGAGCGCAGGGCCAGGTTCGACGGGTTCTTCACCGCCATGTTCGTGCTGCTGTACGGCGGCGGCCGGTTCCTATCCGACTTCGCCCGCGAGGCGGATAGGGATCTCATCGGGACGCTGACGGGTACCCAGGTGACGGTGCTCGCCGCGATGCTCGCCGTGGGCGTGTGGTTGGCGTTGGACCGACCGTGGCGACGGCGGCCTTACGCATGGTCACCTCAAGACTTCCCGCCTTCCCGAGATACGGACGCATCTTCTCCAGAATCGCCGCCGAAGACGGTCAGCGCCGGTGACGACGGCGTGAACCGACCATGAATCACTAGCGCATTTTCGGGCCCCCTGGGTACGATGCCATCATGACGCCGGGTGCCGACGGACATCGCTACTTTGAGGAGTTGGCGGTGTCCCACGTGGTCGGCGGTCTCGACGATTCAGAGGGTCGTGTCTTTCGGGCCCACCTGTTGGAGTGCGATGAATGCCGTGCTCAGGTGGGCGAACTTCGCGCCATCGCCCATGACCTCGCCGACATCGAGCGAGACGAGCGCCGCGTCCGCGCCGCGAAAGCGATCGAGACGAAGCGGCGTGAGACCGACGAGGATGAACCTGGCCCCGAAGAGCTTCCCCCCACCACCCGAGCCTCGAGGATCGGGGTCATCGTTGGCCTTGTCCTCCTCCTCGGTCTGGCCGCCTGGAACTTCACCCTGCGTGGCACGGTCGAGCAGCTCGTCGAGGCGAACCGCCGCGGCTCCGAGGTCAGCGGCGTCCTCGCTTTGGGCGAGGCATGGGACATCGTCCGTGAGAGCCAGATCCGCGGCACCGTAAGAAAGCTCGACAACAAGCTCGCCGTCCACGTCGTCAACGCCGTGCCGAACCGCACCTACGGCGTCTACGTCTACGACGCGAGCGACGAGCTCATCTGGACTACGCCGATCCCCGTACCGGCCGAGTCCCGCTTCATGATCCTCCCGGAAGACGACATGGGCGCCGCCACCAGAATCGTCATCACCGACCCCGGCCCCGACCAACTCCCGGGCGACGTCCCCACCGGCGCCACCCTCCTCGAAGCCCGCCTCCCCCCTCCCCACACCTAGCTGGTGTGTCGACTGAGTCGTCATATAGGCGACTCAGTCGACACAACTGCGCTCGTGCAGCGCAGTGCTCTATCGACCCTTTCGCTGGAGCTCCCCTCACATCCGCGCTAGGCTTCCGCCGCACGGGCTCGTAGCTCAGTGGGAGAGCGCTCGCCTCACACGCGAGAGGTCACAGGTTCAAAACCTGTCGGGCCCACCCAATCCCCCCACGTATGAACCCACCGCTCTTCTGAGGATGGCCGGGGTCGGTGCGTCGCTGACATTGGCATTCTCCACGGCACGGCCGTCGTGCTCGACGTCCCGTCCGTCCGAGAGCACGTGTACGACATCCGGACCAATATTGCGGATGCCGACTGGTCGCGCGTGGCCACGATGGGCCGCGAACGCACCTATGGGGTCGGCGAGCATTCGACCCCTCGGGATCGCTATGAGGGAAAGGCTCCCAATCGGGAGCCTTTCTTCGTAAAGCTGGCATGTGAACTATGGCCCCGGATAGGCTCGTATCCTCAAAGTAAGCCGGCAATAGTATTGCCAATGAAGACAAGGGCTTGGCCAGCAACTATAAAGACGCCGGCGGCGTTGCGACCGAGGTTGCCAATATCGAGGTCTCCAGCAGTAAGGCTTTGGGCGAAGGCTGCGGGTGCAGCGATAATCATGATCGCGGCGAAGAGGGCGGAAACGAGCAGGATGCGACGGCGCACTGGGGTTCTCCTTTTGCTCTGGGGGTGAGGAAGGTCGACACCAAGAAGAGCGAACGGGCGTATCCCCCTCCCCCGTGGTGCCGAGGCCAGAGTCAGTCCCCATAACTCACCTGGCCAACCCGAACCTAGTACGAACGGCGAGAAGGAGCAATGCAGTCTTTTCTACGTCGCTCTACGTCATATGACGTACTCAGGTCCCAACTGCGCGGGGCATCAAATGGTTGGAGAAAATGTAACGAGCGAGGCTGGTGCACTTCTTTCGCCGCTACACGCGGCGTTGCCTCACATCCAAGCCAGAGCTCGCGTCTGCGCTGCTCTCGCCGCGGTCCCACTGGGACCAGTCCTGCTCCTCGTCGAGTGGTTCGCCTCCGGGGTGCTCGGCCCCGGCGCGTTCGAGATCGTCGGGGCCGTCGGGCATCTGAACGAGGGTGAGGAGACCCCGTTCGTCGTCGAACGTGACGAGCGTGGAGCGCGACCAGCGGCCGTCCTCACCGGGAAGCCAACCCACAGCACTGGTGTTGCCGTCGACGGTCGCGCGAGTGAGGATCACGGCGGGAGAGCGCTCCCAGACGGCCTGCATCTCCTCGCTCAGGGCCTCGCGTCCCTCACCTGGAAGGTCTGGCACCTCGACATCGTCGGCAACGAGGTCGAGGATCGCGTCGAGGTCGCGCGCGTTGAATGCCTCGATGAAGGCGTCACGGAGCGTCTCGAGGTCGACATCGTCCAGCGAGGTCATCGGGTCTTGGTCTGCAGGCGGTGAGCTGCTCATGGCCCGCCAATCTACGCGCCCGTTCCATGCGCGCCGCACCGTGTGTCGCATCCGAGTTTCGGGTAGAGGTGCTCCATGCCTACAATGAACGAGTCTGAGCGGCGGGAGTTTCTGCGAGCAGGAGCCCGTACTGCCATCGTGGCGACCGTGCGTGAGGACGGCCGTCCTCACGTCGTGCCGGTGTGGTTCGATCTGGACGGCGACGACCTCGTGTTCACTACGGGGCAGGATTCTGTCAAGGGCCGGGCCCTACGGGGAAACCCGCGCGTGGCCATCTGCGTCGACGACGATCGACCGCCTTTTGCATTCGTCATCGTCGAGGGGCGTGCATCCCTCAGCGCTGACGAGGGCGAGGTCCGCAAGTGGGCGGGTATCCTCGGCGGCCGCTACATGGGCGAGGATCGCGCCGAGGAGATGGCGGACCTGAACGGCGGTCCCGATCAGATGGTCGTGCGGGTCACTCCAACCCACATCGTGTCCGAGCGCGCCGTCGCCGGCTAACAGAGGAAGGAACACACCATGTCGAACGAACTTGGCGGACGGCGGATCGCAATCCTCGCCGCGCGAGGCGTGGAGCAGATAGAGCTGGTCGAACCCCGCAAGGCCGTCGAGGAGGCGGGAGCCCAGACAGAGCTCCTCTCGATCGAGTCCGGTGAGATCCAAGCCGTCAACCACGACATCGAGTTCGCCGACACGTTCACGGTGGATCGGCTGGTCTCAGAGGTGTCCGTCGACGACTACGACGGGCTGATCCTTCCCGGCGGAGCGCTCAACCCGGACACCTTGCGCACCGACGAAGACGCCGTCGGTTTCGTGCGCGCCTTTGTCCAGAGTGGAAAGCCCGTCGGAGTGATCTGCCACGGTCCCTGGACGCTCGTCGAGGCCGACGTCGTCCGCGGCCGCAGAATCACCTCGTACCCGAGCATACGCACGGACATCCGCAACGCGGGAGGCAACGTCGTGGACGAGGAGGTCGTCGTCGACGGGCGGCTCGTGTCGAGCCGATCGCCCGACGATCTCCCCGCCTTCTGCAAGGCGATCGTCGAAGAGTTCGCCCGCTAACCGCGCTACTGTGCAGTAGTTAGTCCAGAATACAGGACTAACTCTGCACAGTGCAGGATTAGGGGGCCATGGGCCGGACACTGCTGTTCGCGGCGATCGGCTCGAGTGCGCTGCTCATCGGCGGGGCGATCGGGGCGTGGCGGCCTCCGTCGAGAGCGGTTACCGCGGTGTTGCTCGCGTTCGCGTCGGGTGCGCTGATCACCGCGATGGCGATCGAGCTGTTCCAAGAGGCGTTCCGGCAAGGTGGCGCGTGGCGCGCGGGGACCGCCCTGATCGCCGGCTCAGCCGTCTTCGTCCTGGTCGACACCTGGCTGGACCGCCGCACCGAACAGCGGCGGCAGGCGGGGTTGGCCGTCGGATTCGCCTTGCTCGCGGGCGTGACACTCGACGGGATCCCCGAGAACCTCGCGATGGGCGTGTCGCTGATCGAGGGCGCGAGCATGACGTTGCTCGTCGCGATCTTCGCGTCGAACCTTCCCGAAGCGATCGCCGGCGCGGAGCGGATGCGCAAGGCCGGTTTCGCGCCGGGACTGATCATGCTGATCTGGGGCGTGACCGGCGTGCTGCTCGCCGCAGCGGTGGTGGCCGGTTACACGGTCTTGGAGGGCGTGAATCCCCAGACGCTGGCCTGGCCGCTCGGCTTCGCCGGCGGGGCGGTGCTCGCGTCCCTCGCCGACACCCTGATGCCCGAGGCATACCGGGACGGCGGGCCGAGCGTCGCGTTCGCCACCGCGCTCGGCTTCCTGCTGTCGTTCCTCGTGTCGGCCGTGTAGCGGTCACGCGTAGGTACGCAAGAGCGTAAGGGTCGCCTGGGCGTCTGGTCCTTCGGCGGCAAGTGTGCTCGCGTGCGGGTCGAGGCGGCGGCCCGCGACGAGGCAGAACTCCAACGCGGATCCGCTCACCATGGTCAGTGGACCGGAATCCATCCCGAACTCCCACATCGAGCCGTCCCCAGTGGTGAGCCGCACCCCAACGGGACCCCGTGGAGTGTGCCCGGCTCGGGCGAACGCATACGGCAGCGTCCGCCAGGCGAGGCGGGCCACGTGCCACAGACGATCCGTCGCGGGGAAGTCGACGCCCAGCGGGACCGCGATGTCACCAGTATGGATCCAGGTTTCGGCCAACCGCGTCGTGGCGAAGGTGCGAGCGGTGAGCGGCCCAGCTACCCAGGGGAATCGATCCCTGGGATCACAGCGGGCGAAGAATGCCCGTACCACTTCGGCTGCCGCCCGCCAGCGTTCATAGACCGCCGGACCTGGGGCGCCACGCTCTCGGTCCACTGCTGCGGCAGCCGCCGCGTCGGCATTCGCAAAGCCGTTCCCCCCGAGCGACGCTACTGCCTCAGCGAACCGCCCCTCGCCGCTGGCGACCGTCAGCTCGTCGGTCTGAGCGAGGTGCAGCCACACAGCGTGAAAAAGACGTATGCTTGCGGCTATGAGTATTCGTGCTGGGATCTACACGAGGATCAGCCAGAACGCCGGGCCGGGGGACGTCCTAGGCATCACCCGACAGCGTGAAGACTGCGAAGCGCTGGCCAAGCGCAAAGGTTGGACCGTCGTCGAGGTCTTCTCTGACAACGACATCTCGGCCTACAGCTCCAAACGCCGGCCCGGTTACGAGGCGCTGCTCGACGCTGTTCGGGAGGGACGGATACAGGCCGTGCTGACGTGGGACCTCGACCGGCTGCACCGCCGCCCGGCAGAGTTGGAGGACTTCATCGCGCTCGCCGACCGGCACGGGCTCGCGCTCGCGAACGTGTCCGGGGAGGTGGACCTGGCCAGCGCTGCGGGTCGGCTTCACGCCCGCATCATGGGCGCGGTCGCGCGCCACGAGAGCGAGCATAAGGCCGAGCGTATCCGCCGCAAGCACCAGGAGATGGCGCTGGCGGGGCGTTCGATCCACGGCCGCCGCCGGCCGTTCGGCTACCACAAGGGCGGCGTGACGATCCGTGAGGATGAGGCGGCCGAAATCCGCGACGCCGCCCGCCGACTTTTGGCGGGAGAGGGGCTGCGCTCGGTCGTGGTCGACTGGTGCGAACGAGTCCCGAGTGTGGATGGGGGCACGTGGAGCCGGCAAGGCGTCAAGCGGTTGCTGACTTCGGGCCGTGTGGCGGGCTACCGCACGTATAAAGGCGAGATCGTGGCCAAGGGCGAGTGGGAGCCGATCCTCGACGAAGACACCTGGCAGCAGTTACGCGCGCTGCTGTGGGAGCCTGGGCGAGGCGCGAGCGGTGCTGGCTACGGGCCGCGTCGTCATGTGCTCCGCGGGCTGGCGCGTTGCGGGCGCTGTAGGGCCAAGCTGCGGATCGCGATACGCACCAGGGGCCGGTCGGCGCTCTACGGCTGCCCGCCGACGACGGAGGGCATCGGCTCGTGCGGGGGCGTGGCCGTGGTGGCACCGGCGTTCGAGCGGGAGGTCAGCGAGCAGGTGATCGCCACCCTCACTACAGGCGAGGGGCTCGCTGCGGCGCTGGAGCGTGCGAGTGATGACCGGCCGGACATGGCTGCGGTTGTTGAGCGCCTGCGCGCGGATGAGGAGAAGCTATCGCGGCTAGAGCTCCGCTATGCCTTGGAGGAGATCGGTAAGGCGGCCTACTTTGAAGCCCGAGGGGTTCTGGCCCAGCGCGTGGAGGCCGCTCGTAGGACGCTGGCGCGGCAGCAGAGGGCGGGGATTCTCGCCCAGGTTCCGAGCACTCCGGAGGGGCTGCGCGACTGGTACGAGGCCGCTTCGGTCGAGCGCAAACGCGAACTGCTCGACGCGGTAGTGGCCGAGGTCAGCCTCAAGCCCGCTCGCCGCGGGGCCAATCGCTTCGACCCCGAGCGGGTCGAGATCCTCTGGCGCGCCTAACACAGCCCGCCCTGATAGGCGGCGTTGCTCTGCTGTCTTACTCAGGGGAACACCCTTGGCGTTGGCAAGGCAAGTCGGGTGTACCGCCTTCGTCGGTTCGAAGAAGTCCCGCGTGCTGCCCTCGCATGCTCCACGACCGGGAGGAGGTCGGCCAGAGGCGCTCAAGATGCGGTTGCGCCGGAGTAAGTCCTTTGGAACACATGTGGTGGTGCACCATAAGGGTCCGAGCGACCGCGTTCGTCAAGGAGAGGGCGGTGACGGGCCCGACCATCGCAGGGCCTTTCCGTCGCCGGGTCTCATTCGCGTGGGGGGGAGGTCGTTTGTCGGGTCCGGTAAGGACGTCGAGGGCGATCCTCGAAGCGGTCGTGCTCGGCCCGACGATCAGACGAGAGAACTTCTTCAACCCGGGCCGAGTCCAATACCGTTGGAAGGCATGAGCCTGCTTGTGAAGGAGCGAGTACGGCTGACCCAGACATCACAGCCCGAAGGGGCTGCAGCCTGCGAAGCCCACGCGCTCGTCGTCACGATGTACCGCGGCGGGTTTCGCCTAGCCGAGGCGCTCGCGCTCAAGCCGGCCGATGTCCGGCCCCGACTCTGCACCATTCGCATCCTGCGCGGTAAGGATCCAAGGCCCCCGACGTTTAGGGATCAGCGCAGGAGCAGTCGCGGTCATCCAGCGCTGGATCGACACCCAGCAACTCTGGGTTTGGGCCCGCTCACGATATCTGTTCTGCAGCCTCGACGGGCATCAGCTAACTCCCTGAACCGTTCGATAGGCAGGTTGGGTGTTTCCCGACCCGCTCACGAAGGTTTAGGGCTCAGGTAGAACAATGCGATACTGCTGTCTTTTCAGCGACGCTATGGTGAGTCTTAACCATTCATCAAATTCAATGACGCACGAGAGGGCGTCCCAAGGGTCGCGAAATCGGGCGCGTACTCCACGGATCCGCTCGATTCCCACCGGATAGACCGCTTTAAGAATCAGCTGGAGGGCATGTCGCAACGTCGCGCATGCCTCCTCCGGTTCGTTCTGAAGTACGAGCGCCGCGGCGATGTCGGTCAAGGCGATCACGCTGCCCCGTGTGGTCCGCGCGGAGGAGAGCATGATCTGCAGCGCGTCTATCGCTTCTGTGGCACGACCTACCCGGACAAGCCCGATACCTCTCGTCCCGCTTACCTGCTCAGGGGTCTGATCAAGGTAGAGGGGCAAAAACCCGTGCCCCTCTGACTGCCCACGCTGCACGAGGTGCTCAGCGATTTGCATGGACTGGAAGAAGCCATGCTCGTCCCCTGATGCGGCAAGCTCCAACGCAAGCCAGTGGTGGGCGTAGGCCCGCGTGGAACGGTCGGCTCGTCGAGCATGGTGGACAGCTTGGCGCATCACGTTTACGGCTTTGTCGCTATCGCCCCCGCCGGCTTCGATTGGCGAGTGCTGAACCGCTAACGTTCCGAGCACTTGGGCGCACAGCCTGTCATCGCCGCTGCCCTCGGCGACCTCGCGGGCAAGCGTGAAGCAATGGCCGGCGGCGGTACGGTCGCCGAGGCAGAATGCCGCTACCGCAGCCTGGGCGCATGACCCTGCCGCGAGTGCTTCTAGCCGCTTTCGGTCCGCGCCTGCTCCGATAGGCCGGTCCAACAGAGCTAAGAGCATGTCCGCGTGGTGAGCGACCAGGCCTACAGAAGCGTCAGGACGTACGGTGAAGTGTCTGGCTGCCAGCAGGTCGGCGAGGTCTTCGTGGTCGGCGATCAGCTCTGCATCGACCGGCCGATCACCGTGGGTCACGATCCGCTCTAATGCGGCCGAAGGGGCCAACACCGCCGTGAGGCTGCCCACAGCGAGGACCTTGCCGGCTGTCCTGCGATCCGCTTTGTCCTCCTCGCATGTGCTGCCGTTCGAGGTTGCGGCGTCCAACGTAGGCGTGCGGATCAACGCACGCTGCTCAGGCTCGCCGAACGCAAGCCCTTGCTCCCTCCATGCATGCTTCAGACCCCTGACCATGGCGTTCAGGTTCGTGGTAGTCGGTCGGCTCTCCTCGCGCTCGTAGGCCGAGATCTTCGTCTCGGTCAACTTGCACCCAGCGGTATGCACGCACGCGGCGTTCGCAAGGTCCACCTGGTCCATCCCCGCCAGCGTCCGCAGCTCGGCCAGCACCTTGCCGTTGATCCGTACACCCTCGGGCATCAGCGTCCCCTGCTCCCCGTCACCGTTGACCCAACTATGACGATAACAGCGTTGCGACCGCTCAATACGAGTTGCGTGTGGGTGGCGTTCGGACTTCGAACGCCGGTGCTTGCAGTTCACGCTCGACGTGCATGCACCCGATGTGCGTGCGGGAAGTGGGAAGCGGGGATGCGGCACGCCTCCTGACCTTACGAGGCGTGCCGCGCCACAACCGGTGAGAACGTCGTATGCGCGGGGAGTTCGATGCTGACCATCATTATCCCGCCAGGCAAACCAGCCATTGATGAGATGGACGCCGGATACTACTCGGCTCCCGTGATGTGGGACAGCTCCGAGTGGGCATCCCCTACCCCTTGCGACCTGAAATGGGTCGTTCGAAAGATCACGGAGTTCGAGATACTAGGCCGTCTCGACACAGAGTGCCCGGTATGTCATCGACAGTGGGTTGCCGTATGGGATCCGTGGCGCCCTGGCGGGCGCGGTCACGCCCTGTGGATGGAGTCTTGATCTCTTGTGTGACGCAAGAACTTCGACCGAACCACAAGGGTCAGCCATCATCTGTGCCACCATTGTTCGGGATGCCAGGTCTGAAGCTCGCAATACGGGCAAACCAACTTGAAGCGGCGTAGCCGCACGCTACCCACGATCACGTCGCCTCGAACGCACAGCTTGAAAGGGCTACAGCGATCTGACGGTGACCGGCAGGATAGGGGGACGAAGTCCACATTGGGCACTTCGTCGCGCAACGCGTCATTAAGGCCGTCCACGGTCCCCCTGTTGGTGCCAGCGTCAGCAGTGAAGGACGCGAGCTTGGATTATTCGTCGCCCTCGCGAGGTGCGACTCCTTCGGGCGGCTGCTGAGCCCGCGCACGCGCAGTAGTCGCGAGACGGAGAAGGTCCCACGAAGTGGGCACCTCGGGGCATCGGAAGCCCGCACGCCATTCGGGGCAGCGGACATGGACGTTGAAACACACTTCGGCCGACGTATCGCGTACTGGCGGAAACGCCGATCCCCACCACCACACGGGCGGGGGTTCGCGGCGGCGAATATCTCAATCTGATAATGCCTTGACCCGGACGCGCGTCCGCTACAGAGATCAGGCCTGTGCGCGCTCCCCGCGCGGGAGCGTAGGAGCCACCGAGGTCCGCCGGGAGTAATGTTCAAGGGAGGGAATGGGAGAGCGACGGTGGCTGCTAGGCCGAGAATTCTTGGGGACAACGAGGCGGGGTACTGGCTAGGCCGGGCTGCGGAGGCAGGCGACAGCCGCGCCTTGAGGGCTCTCGCCGGCCTGCTCATCGAGCACGGTCACGTGGATGAGGCCTTGCACTGGTACCGGCAAGCCGCCGACGCAGGCGAGCTCTGGGCCATGAGGCGTCTGCCCGAGCTGCTCATCGAGCACGGTCACGTGGATGAGGCCTTGCAGTGGTGTCGGCAAGCCGCTGAGGCAGGCGAGCTCTGGGCCATGAGGCGT
>Ga0187893_10009301_pt1 | contig 15140 bp, 8 predicted proteins | sample MA1701074metaG_FD_139574 | JGI IMG/M metagenome (GOLD analysis project Ga0187893, IMG submission 139574) | White microbial mat communities from a basaltic lava cave in the Kipuka Kanohina Cave System on the Island of Hawaii, USA - MA170107-4 metaG ... | reverse complement strand
CTCGATGGCTCGGCTCGGATCGCCGGTCACTGCCGCCTGGCCGTAGTGGTGCGCGAGAGCGGTCAGATGCGGCTCGAGATGCGCGGCGTGCACGGCCGCCAGCGCGTCGCCGGCGCGCGCGTGCAGGCGGGCCCGCTCGCGGCTCGCGAGCCCGTCGTAGAGCGTCTCGCGCACCAGCGCGTGCGCGAAGCGATAGTGGCCGGTCGGACCCGGCATCGCCTCGATCAGCCGCGCCGCCGCGGCTTCGTCGAGCGCGTCGAGCAGTTGGGCGGGCGCGCGTCCGTGGCGCGCCGTCGCGTGCGCCAGCGCCGGCAGCTCGAACTCGCGGCCGAAGACGGCGGCGACCGGCAACAACGCCTGGCAGGCGGGCGACAGCGTCTGGATCCGCCGCGTCACGGCCTCGCGCACGCTGCCGGGCACCGCGATCCCCGCCGCGCGATGGGCTGGCGAACGCGCATCGGCCGTCATCAGCAGCCGCACGAGCTCGGTCATGAAGAACGGATTGCCGCCGGTCTGCTCGCTGACCGTCTCGAGCAGCGCCGGTGCCGGCGCAGTGCCGGTCGTGGCTTCGATGAAGCGCGCGATGTCGGGCGCCGCCAGTCCCTCCAGCTCGAGGCGCTGGCAGGTGTCGAGGCGGGCGAGCTCGGCCAGGCACTGGCTGAGCGGATGCAGGCCGGCGCGCTGCACGTCGCGGGACGTGGCGAGCACCAGCAGGCGCGCGGCGGTGAGCTCGCGCGCCAGGAACTGGAGGAGGCGCAGCGATGCCGCGTCGGCCCAGTGCAGATCATCGAGCACGACCACCACCGGCCGCGCCGCGGCGGCGCGCTGCAGGAACACCGTCGCGCTGTCGAAGAGGCGGAACCGCGTCTCGGCCGATTCCGGCCCCGGATCGTCGACGGGGTGCGGCAGCCAGCGGCCGATCTCGGGCACGATCTGCGCCAGATCCGCGGCGCCGCGCTCCATGTCGGCGAGGAGGGTGCGCGGGTCCGCGTCGGCGAGGATGCCCCGCACGACCTGCACCCAGGGCCAGAACGCGGGTGCCCCGGCGCCCTCGTGGCAGCGTCCGAACAACACCAGGGCGCCGCGCGCCGCCGCGGCGGCCGCCAGCTCCTCGGCCGTGCGCGTCTTGCCGATGCCGGGCTCGCCGACCAGCAACGCGAGGCGGGCGCGCCCGGCCAGCGCGTGCTCGAGCGCGCCGTGCAGCTTCGCCATGGCCGCCTCGCGCCCGACGAAGAAGCCGCCGGCCGGCACCGGGGGAGCAGAACCCGACACCGGCGTCGGAGCCGGGCCGCCGGTCTCCGTCGCCCCGCGCCGCTCGTCGACCGCGTGGACAAAGCGAAACCCGCGGCCGCGCACGGTAGCGATGACCGCCTGACGCGCCCCGTCGTCGCGGACTGCTTGGCGGGCGGCGCGGACGCAATACGTGAGCGATGCCTCGGTGACCACCTCACGCGGCCACAGGTGGTTGTAGAGCTCCTCCTTGGCAACGACCCGATGCCGTTCTCGGATGAGATACGCCAGCAAATCCAGGGCCTTGGGCTCGATCGAAACGCGCCGGCCGGCGCGCCGGAGCTCGTACAGAGCGAGGTCCAGCTCGAAATCGGCGAACGCAAAGGTCGTCAGCGTGGCGGCCGGCGAGGGCACCACGACCACTTACCACCAAATCCTCAGCAATTCCTCATGCAATCCTCACGCGACCTGCTGCACCAGATGTGAAATATTCGCGGCCCAGAGAGTGGCGATTCAGCCAGCGTCAGCGCAGCGACGGGGGAGCGCGCCTGGCCGCAAACAAAGGGGCAAGGGGACGATGACGAGCAAGCCGAGGGCGACCATCTACCGGGTCATTGCAGCCGCAGCCGTGAGCCTCATCCCGGCGACGGGGTGGGCCACCCCGATTCAGCACGCCCGTACCGAGGTGAACGTCGACTGGACCTCGGCCGGCCTCGGCGGGGTCGGGGGCGGGAGCGGAACGATCAACCTCAGCGGCGTCAACGGTTCGGTACAGAAGGCGTTCCTCTACTGGTCGGGCATCGACCTGATGGCACAGTCCACCTCGTGCCCCCTCCCCGCCGGACAGACCTGCACGGGCAACGGCGCCTACGACAACGGGACGATCACCTTCAACGGCACCGAGATCACCGGCACCTCGCTCGGTGATGCGACATCGAACTGCTGGTCGATGCCGCCGTCGGCGGGCACCAGTCGAGCGTTTCGCGCCGACGTGACCGCCTTAGTCAGCGGCAACGGCAGCTACTCGGTCAGCGGCCTGTCCAACGGGGCCGGACACAGCGGCAACGGCCTGTCCCTGGTCGTGGTGTTCGACGACGGCAACCCCAGCAACAACCGCGATCTGGTCTTCTTTGAGGGCAACGACTCGAACAAGCCGGAGGGCTTCGCTGGCGAGGACGACGGCTGGAACGGCACCCTGGCGGGGATCAACTACATGGGCAGCGGCAGCGTCCGCGCCCAGATGCACGCGGGTGATGGGCAGGCCGCCGGGGGCGGACCCGGGGACGGCATTGTGAACTTCATGTCGAGCGCCGGCACCGCCAGCTTCAACGATGCCAACCTGTCGCTCTGGGACGGTGGCAGTGTGCCCTCGGCCGGCAGCAGCCGGGCGATGAACGGCTCGCTCTGGGACATCCACAACTTTGACCTCGCCCCGGCGTTCGGCAGTGCCGGTTCGTACACCCTGCAGATGTCCGGGCTCCCACAAGCCCAGGCCAATGACTGCCTCGGCCTCGTGCTCCTGCTGCTCGATCTGGAGGCTGGCTCGGCCCCGTCGACACCGACCGCGACCCCCACCCCCGACGAAGGCGGCGAATGCCTGGACTTCTTCTCCAACGACCTTCCCAAGAACATTCCGGACAACGGCTCGGTCGACTCCGTGCTGAACGTGAGTGCCTCCGGCCAGGTCACCGACCTCGACGTGCTCTTCCTGATCGGCGTGCACCCGTTCATCGGCGATCTCGAGTTTCACCTGCGCAGCCCGACCGGCACCGACGTGGTGATCATGAACCGCGTCTGCGGCAGCGAGGACAACTTCGACCTCGATCTCGACGATTCAGCCGAGGACGCCATTCCGTGCCCGCCGACCGATGCCTTCCCGCATCTGCCGAGCAATCCGTTGGCGGCGTTCAACGGGCAGTCGGCGAACGGGCAATGGGTAATGCGCGTCTTCGACCGCTCCAGCGGATCCGCCGGCCAACTGGAAGACTGGGGTCTGCGCATCTGCACCGGCGGAGCGACCGAGCCCACGCCGACGCCGACGCGCACCCCGCTTCCGGGCGACGACTGCTGCTCCGCGCACGAGGGCTCGGGCTGCGAATCGACCGCGTGCGAGAACTGCGTCTGCCCGGCGACCCTCGGCGAGTGCTGCGAGGGGCCGTGGGACCAGCTCTGCGTGGACGTCGCCAACAACGAGTGCGCCGTCGCCTGTATGTGCGGCGATCACACGCCGACCCGGACGGTGACGGCGACCCGGACGGTGACACGCACGCCGACCGCCACGCACACCGGCACCCGCACGTTCACCCACTCGGCAACGCACACGGTGACGCGCACGCCGACGGTGACGCACACCGGTACCCGTACGCACACCGGGACCCACACCCACACCGCGACGCGCACCTACACGGTCACTCCGACCTACACGGTGACGCTGACGCCGACCGTGACCCATACCGGCACGCATACCCACACAGCCACCCACACCCATACGGCCACGTACACCTACACGCGCACGCCGACGTATACGGTCACCCCGACCTACACGGTCACGCATACCGCGACGGTCACGCACACGGGGACGTCGACCTTCACCGCCACCGCGACGCACACGTCCACCGCCACCCGCACGTTCACCAGTACCTCGACCGCGACAGCGAGCCGCACGCCCACGCCGAGCGCCGAGCTGCTCGCTGACTACCTCGAGGTGTCACAAGGGATCCAGGATCTGAACAACAGCGTGCGGCTCGTGGCGCGCAAGCGCACCTACGTGCGCTTCCACGTGCATTCGCAGGAAGGCATCCATCTGACCACCGCCCGCCTGACCGTGCGGCGCGGCGCCGACGTCGAGGTGCTCAACCCGATCAATCCGCGCGGGCAGATTCTCGTCCGTCCGGCGCCGAACCGCGGCGTGGTCGATCACGCTTTCCTCTTTGCCCTGCCCACCGCCTTCCGTTCCGGCACGGTCGAGCTCACTGCCGAGCTCAATCCCAACAACGATCCGCGCGAAGGCAATCGCGCCAACAACACGCTGACCACCACCGTGCGCTACGAGGTCGTGCCGGGCCAATTCCTGGTGATGTACAAAGTCGGCTACTCGACCGGCGCCGACGTCATCTATCCGTCCGACGTCCATCGGGCGCAGATGGTCGTGTGGTTGCGCCGGGCGTTCCCGCTCAGCGACATCCGCGTCGTGCTGCGCGACTACTTCTACGGCCGTGCCGTGGCGAGCGGCGGCCAGTTGATCGACCCGAGCTGCGACAAGATCAACGCGTTCCTCGCCTCGAAACGCCTATTCGATCTCGCCTCCTCTACCGAGGTGCCTCGCAACGGCCGCTACTACGGCATGGTGCAGGATGCCGGGGGCTTCATGCGCGGCTGCGCCGGCGGCATTCCCGATTTCGTCTCGTCCGGTCCCAACGGGACACCCGGGGCGGGTGACTGGGACACCGACGGCAGCTACGGCGACTGGTACGGAGGCCATGAGCTTGGGCATGACTACGGGCGCTTGCACGCCCAGTTCTGCAACGCCCAGGGCGGCGGGCCCTACCCGCACCCGGAAGGACGTATCAGTCCGACGCTCACCGGTCCCACCGCGATCTACGGCTTCGATATCCTGACGCGCGACATCTACGGTCCCGACTGGAAGGACGTCATGAGCTACTGTCCCAACCAGTGGGTGAGCGACTTCACCTACGAGGGCCTGATGGACTTCTACCGGAGCGGCGCCGGCCAGCCGCTGGTGACCGGCGGCGTGGTGACCGATCGGCTGGTGGTCGTCGGCACGATCGACCCCGCCAGCATGGCGGTCAACCTCGAGCCGCTCTTCATCATTCCCGACGCGGCCGAGATGAAGGAGCGCGTGCCGGGGATGTACGCCATCGTGCTGCGCAACGCCGACGGCGCCGAGTTGGCGCGCTATCCGTTCACGCCCTCGGTCATCGACGAGGGACCGCCGCTCGCGCCGGGACCCAACCGCGATATCGACCTGCTCTTCATCAACGAGCTGGTGCCGTTCGTCGAAGGCACGTCGCGGGTGGAGATAGAAGGCCCGACCGGCGTGCTGCACACGGTCAGCGCCGGCGCCGCGGCGCCCACCCTGCAACTCACGGCGCCGAACGGCGGCGAGACGCTCGATCAGCCGACCATCAACGTCTCCTGGAGCGCCGACGACCCCGACGGCGATCTGCTCACCTTCAGCCTGCAGTACAGCAAGGACGGCGGCGCCACCTGGGAGATGGTCGCGCAGTATCTGGTCGGCGGCGAGGTGGAGCTCGACGCGGCCAACATCGGCCGCACCGATCAAGGCAAGTTCCGCGTCCTGGTCAGCGACGGTGTGCACACCGCCAGCGACGACTCCGACGGGGTCTTCACGGTGCCGAACCGCATCCCGAGCGCCGCGATCACCGAGCCCGCCGAGCCGGTGACCATCGCGGTCGGTCAGACGCTCTCGCTGGAAGGCGACGCGTACGACATCGACATCGGCACGCTGCCAGACGAGCAGCTCGAGTGGAGCTCGAGCGTCGATGGCGTGCTCGGCACCGGTCCGTCGCTCGGGGTGGCGACCCTCAGTGTCGGCGAGCACAGCATCACCTTCCGCGCCGCCGACGGCGAAGGCGGCGTGGCCACCGACACCGTTGCGGTGACGGTGGTCGAAGAGCTCAGCGAGCTGCCGCCAGTGCCCGACGAGCTGGTGGTCGGGCCCTCGCTGCTGACGCTCGTCGGGTCGGCCGTCGGTTCAGTGGCCGTCGACAATGAGAACCCGCTCGCCGCGCTCGACTGGCAGGCGGTAGCGAGCGAGACCTGGCTGACGCTCAGTGCGGACCGCGGCACCACGCCGGCCGAGCTCGCGGTCTCGGTCGATCCGACCGGGCTGACACCCGGCCGCTACAGCGCCACGATCACCGTCACCAGCGACGCCGGCGACCGGACGGTGACCGTGGATGCCACCGTGGCGCCGTGTGTCGGCGATTGCGACGGTACCGGCGCGGTGGACATCAGCGACCTCATCCGCGCCGTCAACATCTCCCTCGGCACCGCTCCGGTCAGCGAGTGCCCGAGCGTCGACGTCGACGGCAGCGGGATGGTGGGCATCAACGAGCTCATCCAAGCGGTGAACGCGGCCTTGAACGGCTGCGGTTGAAAATAGACCGGAGGGCGCCGCGCCGGCGGCGCCGGTGGCGGGGCGGGTGGGTCACTCGACTGGGAAGCGCAACGTTCCCCCGTCTGCCCAAACTACCCACCCCGCCCCCGGCGGCGCCGGCGCGCCGCCTCATATCTGCAGGGGCCGCCCTTGGGCGGCCCGTAGGCACGCCGAAGGCGTGCCTCGCAACCGCTCGCCGCGTTGCTGAGACAGCATGTGCTTGACGTGACTGTGCGGATGGGCAGAAGTGGCCTCGTACCTTTCCGCATCACGCATCCGTCGAGGAGCGAGGCGATGGCGGCGACCATTCGAGGCATCAGCGCGCCAGTCGGGACCCGAAACGGTACGAAGGTGTTGCCGAACACGCCCGCCGACCTGGCGACCGTGATCGACCTGTTCGACCGCATCAAGGTGTCGGACGGCGGGTCGGCCGAGATCGGCGGAATCTGGGCGACTGAGCGCGCTGCGCTCATCGCGGAGGTGACCGCCCAGATCGTCATCTTTCAAACGCGGCACAAGATGCGGGTGGTCGACGGGGCTCTGGATCCGCGCGGCGCCAGCATCACGCTGATGAACAAGCTCGCCAAAGAGCCCGGCCCGAGCGCGCTCACCGCCGTCAGCGTGCCCAACCCGGACGGTCTGCCGGAGAGCATGAATCATCCGGTCGGGGTGGTCGACGTGACGAGCATGAGCGGGACCGGACCGCTCAAGACGAGCACGGTCAACGCGGTCTATGATCGCCGCCTGGTCAAGTGCGAGGGCACCTCGATCAAGTGGTACGGCGTGGTCGTGCCGCCCGACGCCAACGTCGGCAGTGTCCTCCACGTCAACTTCACCCCCACGCCGATCCAAGGGGGCTACATCGATGGCGCGTACGACTCGTTCTCCGGCTGGGGTGGGCTGTGGAACGACTACACCGAGATCATCGGCGGGCAGATGGTGGCTTCGGGCGCCGCGCAGATCCTGGTGATTCCCTTCTACAAGACCTCACAGCAGCGTGATCTCGGCGGGTTTCTGGCGAACTGGAAGGACGTCGTCGCGGCGGTGGTCACCGCGGCGATCAACTCGATCGACCTCTTCCGTCTGCGCGACGGCTTCACCTTCGACCGGATCGTGTCATCGAGCTTCAGCAATGGCTACGTCGCGCATCAGAATTTTCAGACCCAGGGCGCCGGCGTCGAAGCGATGACCGACGTGCTGTTCGACCTGGACGGCCAAGCGGGCGGCTCCAGTTGGAGACCGCCCAAGGGCGTCATCTACCTCAACCGCCCCGCGCCACACGGGGTCAACCCGGTGGCCGGCAGGTTCTGGTACGTCGGCGGACGCTGGGAGCCGAACTTTCGAGTGTTCTACGGCGGTGCCGGAGTCAATGGTCACGCCGCCTCACGGAACCATCTCCTCTACCACGGGCTGTGGCAGTTCTGTACCTGACCTGCAGCCTCACAGCGCCAGATCGAGCGTGCGCACGTTGGTGAAGCGCTGGGCGACGTCGGCCCAGTTCACCACCTTCCAGAAGGCCTGCACCCAGCCCGCTTTTTCGTTCTGGTATTGGAGGTAGTAGGCGTGCTCCCACATGTCGAGCACCAGCAACGGCACCGTGCCGTTCCCGATGTTCCCCTGGTGGTCGTAGACCTGCTCGACGACGAGCCGCTTGCCGAGCGGCTCCCAGGCCAGCGCGCCCCAGCCCGAGCCCTGGATGTTCGAGGCGGCCTCGCTGAGCTGGCGCTTGAAGCCGTCGAACGAGCCGAAGAACTCGTTGACTGCGGCGCCGAGCTCGCCGTCGGGCTGCCCGCCGCCGCGCGGCGTCATGTTCTTCCACAGCAGCGAATGCAGCACGTGACCCGAGAGATGAAACGCCAGGCTCTTCTGCAGCTGATTGATGGCGTCGAAGTCTTGCTTGTCGCGTGCCTCCGCCAGCTTGTCGAGCGTGGTGTTGGCACCTTTCACGTACGCGGCATGGTGTTTGCCGTGATGCAGCTCGAGCAGCTTCGCCGAGTAGTGCGGCTCGAGCGCCGAATGGTCGTAGGGGAGCTCCGGAAGCTTGTACATTGCCATGGCCGTTGATCCTCCTCCGTCCACGGTAAACCTCCCCGCCGCCGAGGGAAGATAGGGCGCCAAGAGTGGAGGGCGGCGCGCCGTCGCCGCCGGGGGCGCGGTGCGGGCGAATGGTCAACGACGCGCGGCGCGCCACGCGTAGATGCGCAGGCCGAGCGTGCCGAGCAGCACGGCGACGAACGGGCTGTAGAACGGCGCCGACTCGACGATGGAGCGCGGCAGATACGAGATGAAGAAGATGACCCAGCAATAGTACATGCCGGTCCGGTGCAGGATCTTCCAGCGCCGCGGACCGAGCCAGGCGGCGCTGCGGTCGAACGACGTCGCGGTCATGGCGGCGAGGAAGACGTAGGCGCCGCCGCCGCCGATCAGCGTCGGCACCTCGAAGGTGAAGCTGGGGTCAGCCTGAGCCAGCGCGACGATGCCGACCAGATGGATCGCGTGTGAGGCGGCGAACGAGACGCCGATGTAGCGCCGATTGATGAGCAGCCAGCGCGTGCGCTCGTTCGGCCACAACCCGCGCAGCGAGGACGCGATGAACGCCGTGCTGAACAGCGCCAACGAGGTCTTGGCGCTCAAGCGGATCATCGCACGCCACCCCTCCGGGCCGCCGCCGGCGGCGGCGAAGACGGCGGCGCAGAGCACTGCGACGATCAGCGTCGACCAGCCGACGATCGGCCAGCCGGCCAGGGCCGGCGCGGGCCGCCGCTTCAGCGATGCCGTCGCTGCCGTCATGCGCTCGGGTGACTAGACCAGCCGGTCGAACACCACAACCGTCATGCGACGATCGTTGCAGCGTCGAACGGTGCGGCGCCTGTCACTGGTTCGCAGGGCTCAGCTCGACCGCCGGCTGGGGAGGGCCGCGGCAGCTGAGCATAGCCTGTGCGGCTCTCCCTATTGAGACGGCCCGGCGAATATGGTGCTGTGATCGCTCGGGTTGATGCGGAGTCATGCGGCGTATCGGGTGGGTAGGGCGGTGAAGATCGCGGCGGGTGTGGCGGCGGTCGGCCTCGCGGTGGTGCTGGCGGTCAGGATGCTCGGCCCCGCGGTCGCGTTCGGCGCTGCGGCGGTGATCGTGGTGCTGCACGCCATCGTCGGCGCGATCGTGCTCTTGCGCCGGCAGCGCCAGCTGGCCGACGCGGCCGAACGCGAAGCGGCGGCGCGGCGCGCCGCCGAGGAGCGGCTGCGCGACCAGGAGCGCTCGGCGCGCGCGCTCATGCGCGCCGAGGGCGACAAGGCGGCACTGCTGGAGGTCGCGAGCGACATCGCCGGCCGGCTCGAGCTCGACGACGTGCTGCAGCGGGTCGAGGCGCGCACGGTCGAGGCGCTGCCGTGCGACGCCGTCGCCATCTTCCGATACGACGAGACCAGCGGCCGCGCGCGCCTGGTCTCGCACGTCGGCCTGCCGGGGGAGCGGCGGCCATGCGATCAAGAGATCGACTTCGAGCGGACCATGGGAGTCGCCGGCGGCATGCTGGCGGAGACCATCGTCGTGAACGAGGTCGCTGGCCGCGGCGAGGCAGCGGCCCCATTCCTGACCGCGCAGGGCATCACCGCGGTCGTGCTCACGCCGCTGAGCGTACGCGGGCGGTTCATCGGGGCGGTGGCCGCGTTCAAGACCGAGGGACGCCGCTTTCATCCGCCCCAGGTTCAGCTGCTGGAGAGTATCGGCCAGCAGCTCGCCATCGCCATCGAGGCCAGCGATCTCTACGCCGCGCAACGCGAGGAAGCGGCGGTGGCGGCGGCGCTGGCGCGGATCGGCCGCGAGCTGATTTCCGAGCTCGACCGTCCGGCGCTGCTCGAGCGCCTCTGTCGGCTGACCGTCGAGGAGCTCGGCTGCGACGTGAGCCACACCTACCTCCTCGACCGCGAGCGCGGCGAGTACGTACCGGCGGCGGGCTTCGGTGAGAGCGCCGAGACCTGGGAGAGCATCCGCTTGCTGCGCTTTCCGGAGGCGCAGTTCAACGGGTTGGCTGGCGGATTCCGCGAGTCCGATGTGGTCCAGGTCGACCCGGCGGCGCTGCGCGCCGCGTTCCCGGCCATGCGCGGCACACCGCGGGCGTTGGTCATGGCGTTGCGCGCCGGGCGGGACCTGGTCGGCATGCAGACCGCTCGCGACCGCGACCGCCCCGAGCCGTTCACCCCACGGCAGGAACGCATCGCGCGCGGCATTGCGCATCTGGCGTGTCTGGCGCTGGAGAACACGCGCCTGGTCGAGGAGCTCGACCGCGCCAACCGGGTGAAGGCCGACTTCGTCGCCAACATGTCGCACGAGCTGCGCACGCCGCTGAACGTGATCATCGGCTACAGCGATCTGCTCATCGATCAGACCTTCGGCGAGCTCGAGGCCGACCAGCGCGAGACGGTGCGCCGGATCGGTGAGCAGGGACGCGAGCTGCTCGAGCTGGTCAACACCACGCTCGACATGAGCCGGCTGGACTCCGGCCAGGTGCCGCTGACGATCGAGCCGGTCGCGCTGCTAGACCTGTTCACCGAGATCGAGCTGGAAACGCAGCTCGTGCGCCACAACGCCGCGCTGGCGGTGCGCTGGCATGTCGCGCCCGACATCGGCCGCCTGTGGACCGACCCGGTGAAGCTCAAGGTGATCGTGAAGAACCTGCTGCTCAACGCCGTCAAGTTCACCGACGAGGGCAGCGTCGACGTGCACGCCCATCGGCGCGACGGTGGCGTGGAGGTCGCCGTCCGCGACACCGGTATCGGCATCACGCCCGAGATCATGCCGCGCCTGTTCGAGGCGTTTCGCCAGGGCGATCACGGGCCGACCCGCCGCGGCGGGGTCGGGCTCGGCCTGCACATCGTGCGCCGCCTGCTCGACGTGCTGGGCGGCACCATCGAGGTCGAGAGCGTGCCCCAGCGCGGCTCGACCTTTCGCGTCTGGATGCCATCGCTGGCGATGCCGCGCCCGCCGCGACTGGCGGCGCCGGACCGGGGCATGTCTCCGCCGGTTGACAGCTGACCGCGCCCGGGGCCAGAAGTCGTCTGGACCCAGCAGCCGGACTGCCGTCCGGGCGCCCAACCTGCTCGCCACGTCGTCATGCTCAAGCGACTTTCGCTCATCGTCCTGGGGCTGTTCGTTCTGATCGTCGGCGTCGCGGTTGCGTTTCTGGTCGAGGCCCATCTCGCCGTGCGCCGCGAGGCCGCGCCGCTGCCGGCGCTCGACGCGGTGCGGGCCGTGTCGGAGGTGGGGGCGATCGTCGACGACGCCCCGGTGCGCCTCTCGGTGATCGACACCGCCAGCCAGCCGATGCCGCGCGCCGCCGTGCTCGACGGCGCGGCGGATGGCGACGGCACGCAGCCGTACGTGATGAGCCATCCCGCCTTCGTGCTGGAATGGAAGGACGGTCGAGTGCTCCTGGTCGACGCCGGCATGACGGAAGACGACGCGCGCGCGTTCGGCCGACCGCTGGAATGGCTCGCCGACGCCGAGCCGATCGCGCCGCACGGCTCGACCGCCGCCCAACTCGGCGACGCGGTGTCGCGCGTGAAGGGCATCGTGTTCACCCATCTGCACACCGACCACGTCGGCGGCATCGGTGAGCTCTGCCGGCACGTCAACAGCGTGCGGGTGCCGATGACCGATGCACAGGCCGAACGCACCAACTACACCACCCGTCCCGGGCTCGACCTGCTGGAGGAGGCCGACTGCGTCCGTCTCGAACGCGTCAGCGGCGGGCCGCTCTTCCCGGTGGCGGGCTTTCCCGGCCTGTTCCTCGTCGATGCTGGCGGGCACACCCCCGGCAGCCAGATCGTCCTCGCCTTCGTGCGCGATGGCACCGGCGCGCAGCGCAGCTACGCGTTTGCCGGCGACATCGTCAACCACATCGACGGCATCAATCACGACATCCCCAAGCCGTTCCTCTACCGGACGCTCGTCGTGCCCGAGTCCGACGCGCGCCAGGCGGAACTGCGGGCCTTCCTCAAGCGCCTGCGCGACGAAGGCGGCTTCACACTGCTGGTCTCGCACGACAAGCAGGCGATCGATGCGACGGGGGTGCCGGTGTGGGGTTCCGCCCCGTGAGCACGATCTTCTGGAGGGCGGCGCGCTGTCGCCGCCGCGGGCAGGGGCGGATCGATGTTCGTTGCCCCGCGCCACGGCGGCGACGGCACGCCGCCCTCCAGAGGAATCTGAGGGCGCGATAGGCACCCAGCCAAGGAGGATACACGATGGCGCATCCGATCCGCTTCGGCATCCAGACCGGACAGCAACTGGTCGCCTGGCAGGACATGCTGTCGCTCTGGCAGCGCGCCGACGCGTGGGGCTACGACTCGCTGTGGAACTTCGACCACTTCTATCCGATCTTCGTCGACCCCGACGGGCCGTGCCTGGAGGCGTGGACGACCCTCAGCGCCCTGGCACAGGCGACCCGGCGCGCCCGCATCGGCACGCTGGTGAACGGCAACACCTACCGCAATCCCTGTCTGACCGCGAAGATGGCGGCCACGCTCGACGAGATCAGCGGCGGCCGCCTCAACCTCGGCATCGGCGCCGGCTGGTTCGAGCTGGAGCATCAGGCGATGGGCTTCGACTTCAAGAACGTTCCGCGCCGCCTCGCGGCGCTCGACGAGGCCTGTCAGATCATCAAGGGCATGTTCACCCAGCCGCGCACGACGTTGCGCGGCCGCCACTACACGGTGACCGACGTGATCGGACTGCCCAAACCGGTGCAGCAGCCACACCCGCCGATCATGATCGGCGGCACCGGCGAGAAGGTGCTGCTCAAGGTGGTCGCCAGGCACGCCGACATGTGGAACGCCAGCGCCGCGGCCGAGCGCATGGCGCAGCTCATCGGGATCATCAACCGGCACGGCGAGGGCGTCGGCCGCGATACCAGCGCGATCGAGCACACGGTGATGATCCCGCTCGCCTACAAGGCCGACGCCGATCGCCAGGCGTTCATGTGCAAGCTCGTCGCGCGCATGCGCAACACCTCACCCGAGGAGGCTCGCAAGGGGATCATGATCGGCGACCGCCAGGAGTGCTTCGACACCATCGAGCGCTACCGCGCCGCCGGCGTGACCCACTTCATCTTCATGCTCTTCCAGCCGGTTCACGAGGACGAGATCCAGGCCTTCGCCGAGGAGGTCATCCCGGCGCTGCGGTCTAGATCGACTGCGTGACCGGTGACCGGTGACCAGTGAGGAAGGGCGGACCGGTCACCGGTCACCGGTCACCGGTCGCGTCTTTTTTCGATGCTGACTACCCTCGATCACATCGTCGTCGCCGTCCGCGACCTCGACGCGGCGAGCGCCACCTACACCGCGCTGCTCGGCCGCGCGCCGTCGTGGCGCGGCGAGCATCCGGGATGGGGGACGGCGAACACGCTCTTCCGGCTCTCGAATACCTATCTCGAGCTGCTCGGCGTGCGCGGCGCCGGGGCTATGGCCGAGCGCATCGACGCGCATCTCGCCGAGCACGGCGAAGGACCGTACGCGCTCGCCTTCGGCACCCCCGACGCCGGGCGCGCTGCCGAGGCGCTCCGGGCCAACGGCCTGCCGGCACCCGATCCGCTCGACGGCAGCGGCCGTGATCGGGCGAGCGGGGCAGACCGGCGCTGGCGCAACGTGTTCGTCCCACCGGCGGATACGCGCGGCGTCGTCATGTTCGCGATCGAGCACCGCTCGCCGCCCGAGTTGCTGCCGCCGGCGGCGGCGACCGCCGGGGACGCGTCGGCCGTCGACGGGGTCGATCACGTCGTGATCATGACCGCGGACGCCGAGGCGGGCATCGCGCTCTATCGCGACCGGCTCGGCCTGCGACTCGCGTTCGATCGCACCTTCGAGCAGCGCGGCGTGCGCTTGCTGTTCTTCCGCATCGGCGGCGTCACGGTCGAGCTGGCCGCGCCGCTCGGCGGCAGCGCGACGACCGAGGATCGTTTCTGGGGCATCTCCTGGCGCGTGCCCGACGTCGATGCCGCCCAGGCTCGCCTCGCCGCGGCTGGCTTCGACGTCTCCGCCGTGCGCCCCGGTCACAAGGCCGGCACGCGCGTGTGCACCGTGCGCCGGGAGACCCACGGCGTCGCGACGTTGGTCATCCAGCCGGTCCAGATGGCATCGCACAGTTGAGGTTCCTCTGGAGGGCGGCGCGCCGTCGCCGCCGGGTGGGGCGGGGCAAAACGCGGCCGACAGCGATCATTCCGAAACACGGCGGCGACGGCGCGCCGCCCTCCAGAGAAAGACCGGCAATCGCATCACAACTTCGCCGTCCACGGCGCCCACCACAGGACCGGGGCAATCCAGACGAAGGTCGGCAGGATTGCGATGACGGCGATGGCGGCGCGCCGCGCCGGGGCGATGTGGGGAAAGCCGAACAGCAACGCCAGGACCAACGGCACCGCGACGCGGCCGCACGCCATGAGATGTAGGTTGGTTTGCGCCGAGGAGACCAGCAGCATCGCGCAGTGCAGGACGACCAACCAGCCGATGGGGTTGCCTGGGGCGCGCAACAGGTCGCGGCCGGCCAGCGGCGTGAGGACGATCACCGGCAGCCCGATGAAAAGCAGGGACGACAGCCGTCCGGGCTCGAGGCTCATAGCGGTGAACATGCCGGCGGCCGGGATGATGTTGAGCCGCGCCGCAGGCGCGATCGGCAGCCCGATCGTCGCGGTCAGGTAGAACTGCCAGGCGAGCGCCGGCGCGACCGCCAGGGCGAGGAGGGCGGCGTGCGACCAGCGTCCCCGACACAGCTCGGCGAGGG